>Ga0182024_10004340_pt1 | contig 32749 bp, 34 predicted proteins | sample P32metaG_FD_120480 | JGI IMG/M metagenome (GOLD analysis project Ga0182024, IMG submission 120480) | Permafrost microbial communities from Stordalen Mire, Sweden - P3-2 metaG (Illumina Assembly) | ecosystem: Environmental > Terrestrial > Soil > Wetlands > Permafrost | place: Sweden: Stordalen...
AATCAAGCGCCGCGCCTGGAGCAGCGCCGACGTCCGCAAGTTCAAGTCGCTCGCAAAGGCGAAAACCCCGGCGCCGAAGATCGCCCGCACCTTCAGGAGAACCGAAGGGGCCATCCGGCAAAAGGCGCTTCACCTCGGAATTTCGTTGAATTCGCGAGGCGGATGACCGCGGAGCGCGGGCTCTTCGTTACTCCCGCGAGCAATCCGGCAAGCAAGTTCGCGTGTTGGCGCCGAGCCTTGGCGCTTGAATGCGCTTGCGCGGGCATGCCCTCAAATCTCAGACCGCCGAAACGGGCGCGTCAATTAGAAGAAATTTGTGTGCAAGCATCCGTCTCTCCCTTGTGATTGGGCATTCCTGCGTATTCGCTATCGCTGAAATATGATTCGGGTTTCATCTTCCCCCGGTTTAACCGGGGGACCAGCTCAGGATGAGGCCCCCATTTGAGCTTGCCCGCTAGGCCGCGCGCGCGAGCCGCGGCGAGTCGAACCATGAGGGATAAACACGCCAACGGCGCCTTCGTTTGCCCACCGGCTTGCGCGCGTCGATGACCGCCCTGCCCTCGAGGCATTGATCGACGCATCGATCCGCGAATTGCTGAAGCCGCACCTGAGCACGGCACAGGTCGAGGCATCGCGCGAGATCATGGGCCTCGATACGCGCCTCATCGTCGACGGGACGTATTTTTTGCTCGAACGCGGCAGCCGCATTGCGGGCTGCGGCGGATGGTCCCGGCACGCGACTCCCTTTGGCGGGGATCATTCTTCGAACCGCGACGACTGCCTGCTTGATCCGGGCACGGATCCGGCGCGCATCCGCGCCATGTACACCCATCCGGACTTCGCGCGCCGCGGGGTCGGCCGGATGATTTTGTCGCTGTGCGAAGCGGCAGCGGCCGAAGCCGGATTCAGCCGCGTCGAACTCGTCGCCACGCTCGCCGGCGAGCGTCTTTACAGTGGTTGCGGATACGAAACCCTGGAACGGCTTGTGGAGATCACGGCATCCGGCATGAGCATCCCGATCGTTCGAATGGCCAAGACAATTGGTGTAGCGCGAGAAAAGGCCGCCGGTCCGTGATATCGGAGCAACCTGCGAGGCAGTTGGCTCCATTGGCCCTGTTGCGTTGTTGACGTTCTCGTCACATGTACTGATTGGCACGCCAGTTTGACAGGTCGCGCCGCGAATTTGCGCGCGAGACGTTGGTGATCATCATGCCGCGAAAAATACTTCGATATATCGGATTCGCGTTCGGCGCGATTGCGATTCTGGGCGCTGTTTCAGGCGGGCTCCTTTTTGCCATGCTGCACCACTTCGACTTCTCGCCGCCGCAGGCTTCCTATCCCCGGCCGACAAGCCAGTTGGAGGCGCAGCGGCAGGATCTTGATTATTTCGGCAGGCTTCTCGCGTTCGACCGATCGTTCAGTTTGTCCACGCGTGATCGGGCACAACGCAAGCTTTTGGCTCTCGCGAGCCTGCAGGCGCCGCTGCGGCCGGAAAAGCTTCGCGTTGCAGTGATGGAGATCACCGCTCTCGCCGACAATGGGCACACGCATGTGAGTTCCGGCGACGGTGCCGAGCCCAAGGCTTTGCCGATCAGAGTCGCGCGCTTTTCGGACGGATTGTACGTGATGCGCGCAAGGGACCAATACTCCGATGTGCTTGGCGGCAGGGTTGAATCTGTTGACGGCGTTCCAGTGACGGACGTTATGCGCCGTCTCGAATTGCTGCGTGGCGGCCTTTAAGCGTGGCGAGAATTGAACGCCACCTACTACATCACAATTCGGGACATTCTGTTCGGAGCGGACATCTCGCGGAGTCCTTCCCAGTCGACGTGGACGTTCAAGCTTTCGGGCGGTCGCGTAGCGACGCGCACATTTGATGCCTATCGGCCTGCGCCCACCGAGCCAGCCCCGCTGCCCGTCCGCTGGTATTCGACCGAGCCATTGGCTGGCCTTACCTCGGGCTGGCGCACCCTGGGGGTGACTTCAAACACGCTTCCGGTCCCGCTGCGCGACTACGCTGCGAATTTCCGGCGCATTCGGCTGCCCAACAGCTGCGTGGTTTTTCTGCAGCTGAAAGCGATCACAGACGTCGATGGACAGAGTCTGGGCGCCTTTCTGGACGACACCGAGCGCGATCTGCGCTCGCATCCGCCATGCAGCGTCATTCTGGACCTGCGCTACAGTGTCGGTGGCGACTTCACCAAAATCGCTTCGTTCGGCCGGCAGCTCCCCGAGCTGGTCGCGCCAAACGGCAAAATATATGTCCTGACGACTGCGATGACCTTCTCGGCGAGCATCGCGACGGTTGGATTCATCAAGCAGGCGGCCGGCGCGCGCGTCAGCATCCTCGGCGAACCGGTCGGCGATCGCCTGGCGTTCTTTTCGGAAGGCAATTCCGGCTGCTTGCCGAACTCCCATCTATGCTTGGATTTTGCGACGGGCAAGAATGACTTCACCAAGCTGTGTCTGAACCCGGACACCTGTTTTTGGCTCGACTGGATCTATCCGATCCGGGTGAGAACCCTCGCGCCCGATGAAGTGATTCCAACCAGCTTTGCCGAGTGGCGCGAAGGAAAAGATCCCGTTTTTGACCGGGCCCTGGCACTTGCAACCGCCAAACACCAGGACGTGATCCGGCCGATTGGGCAAATCCAGCGCCCCTGACGGTACGCCTGGAATAAGTGGCGGGGCGCAACCGTCTCTCGTGAGACGGGCGGCGGTCCGAGCGGGAGATTCCGATGCCTAGATTTGGTTCTGCCTTGGCGGCGTGTTTCCTCGCCTGCGGCCTCACCTTTTCCTTGGCCGGCAGCGCGCACGCGAGAGGCTTTCAGGTACTCCACGCATTCCTGGACGGCGCCGACGGCGCGTCGCCGGATGCTCCCATGATCGAGGACGCGGCGGGCAACCTGTTCGGCACGGCACTCCAGGGCGGCGCGGACAATGGCGGCGTCGTCTTCGAGATTGCCGCCGACGGCACCGAATCGGTGCTCTATTCCTTCAAGGGCGGAAACGACGGCAACAAACCCCAGGCGGGCCTGATCGAGGACGCATCGGGAAATCTCTACGGCACGACCTATTTCGGAGGACCTTCCTGCGGCTGCGGCACGGTGTTCAGGCTTGCTCCGGACGGCACCGAAACGGTGCTCTATGCATTCCGCGACGGAAATGATGGCGAAAATCCGCAGGCCGGCCTGATCGAGGACGGAGCGGGCAATCTCTACGGCACTGCCACCTGAGGCGGGACGAGCGGCAACGGCACCGTGTTCAAGCTGGCTCCCGACGATACCTTCAGAGTGCTTCATTCTTTCACCGGCGGCAGCGACGGCGGCTATCCCCAGGCCGGCTTGATCATGGACAGAAAGGGGAATTTCTACGGCACGGCCAGCGTAGGAGGGACGAACGACGACGGCACCGTGTTCAGGATTTCTGCGCACGGCAAGTTCAGCGTTCTTCACGCTTTCGCGGGTGGAAATGATGGCGTGAACCCGGTGGCGGCGCTGATCGAAGACAAGGCCGGCAATTTTTACGGAACCACGCGGCTCGGCGGCGGCACCGGCTGTTTCGACGGCGGCTGCGGCACGGTGTTCAAGCTAGCGCCTGACGGCACCGAGAACGTGCTGTACGCCTTCACGGGCGGCAGCGATGGCGGAGAGCCCTATGCGGGCGTAACCGCCGACAGGAAGGGCAATCTCTATGGCGCGACGATTACCGGCGGCAGCCCGCACGGCTACGGCACCGCGTTCCGGATTGCCACCCACGGCACGTTCAAGGTGCTGCATACCTTCACCGGTCCCACGGACGGCGAATACCCGAACTCCGGATTGATTCTTGGCAATTCGGGCGAGCTCTACGGCACAACCTATGCCGGCGGCGCAGACTTCTGGGGCACTGTGTTCGAACTCGCGAAGTAAAGATTAATGCGATCGCCGCGTATCGTTTGCGCGCGCCGATACACTTAACCTCCCCCTTGCGGGGAGAACCTGCCCCGCACTCGTTGCGGGGTCGAAAAACGCTCTTCGCGTTTTTCGAGCGGGGGTAACGGCGCATCGCACGGACCCCCACCCGAAATTTGCTTCGCAAATTTCGACCTCCCCGCAAAGGGAAGGTAAGATAAGCGTCGACTCACCCTTTGGCAGCGCCGACGATGCTGACGAAATATCCCAGCGCAAGTTCTCCCGCCCGCGACACGATCTGGGTCGACCTGCTCGACCCGAGTGAAGACGAGATTGCGAAAGCCCGGGCAGATTACGGGATCTCCGTCCCGTCGCGGCAGCAGCTCGAAGAAATCGAATCCTCGAGCCGATTGCGCGCGGATGGCGACGTGCTGATCCTGAGCATGACGATCGCGTCGAAATCCGACATGGGCGAATCGATGCCGACGCCGGTCGGCTTCGTGCTGACGCCGAAGCTGCTCCTCACTGTGCGCTACGCGGAATTGCATGCGATCGCGCCGGCTCTGGAGAGGATCGGGAAGGACGCCACGCCGGGCAGTGTCGACATGTTCGCCACGCTGGTGGAGGCGATGGTCGATTACGCCGCCGACATTCTGGAACAGAGTGCTAAGAAGCTGAACGCGATCTCGCAACGCGTGTTCAAGCGCTACGGGCGCACCCGCGAGGGCAATTTCGCGCGGTCCAACCGGGCGCTGAAGGATACTCTGGTGGAAGTCGGAGCGTTGGGCGATCAGTTGAGCCATATCCGCGACAGCATTCTCGGCCTGCAGCGCATCGCACCCTATGCTCTCGACAAGGGGCAGAAATGGATCGGAGAATCCATCCAGGCCCGCCTGAAGACGGTAAGCCAGGATTTGCTATCGCTCGCCGATTTCGAAGTTCATCTCACCGACAAGGTGCAGTTCCTGCTCGATGCGGTGCTCGGCTTCATCAACACCGAGCAGAATGACATTTTCAAAGTGCTCACCATCGTTTCGGTGGTCGGCATTCCGCCGACGCTGATCGCCAGCATGTACGGAATGAATTTCGACACCATCCACGAATATCACTGGCATTACGGCTATGCCTGGGGACTGTTCCTGATCGTCCTCTCCGCCGTCGTGCCCACCGCCTGGTTCAAATGGCGCGGCTGGTGGTGAACGGCGCGGCGGATCACCACTTGCACTAGTGCACTTATTGCACTATCATCTCGCATGGTAACGGTGCATCGCGATGTCGGCTGGAAGATTGCGGTATACGGCCGTGAGCACGGTGTTCCGCATTTTCACATCGAGGGACCTGACTTTCGCTGCTCGGTCGGTATTGCGACGTTGGAGATGATAATCGGCGACGTGCCGCTGGACATTCTCAACAAAGCCCGCGCATGGGCGCGAAGGAACCGGGATCTGCTAACCGCTAAATGGCATGAGTTAAACGGATGAAGACGGAAGACAAGACGAGGCTCATAACCGCCGTCAGTGCGAAGCCGCCGGCAACGCTCGCCGTGCGGTGGTCCGACGGTACGAATGTCGAACTCGATCTCAGCCGATTGATGCGCGACCGGCGTTTGCGCCCGCTACGCGACGCAAGGACGTTCGCGAAGGCCCGAATCGGCGAGTGGGGCCACAGCGTAGAATGGCCTTCGGGTGCAGAGCTTGGCGCTGAATCGCTCTGGCTGGAGACTCTCTCGGCAACAGGGCGTCTGGATACCAGGGAATTTCTCGAATGGCGTCTGCGCCACGGCCTGTCGCTGACGAAAACGGCGGACGCTCTGGGAATTTCGCGGCGAATGGTGGCTTATTATTCGAATGGAGAAAAACCGGTGCCACGTCCCATCCTGCTCGCCTGCAAGGGCTGGGAAGTCGACCACGCGGCGTGAACCGATTCCAATTGCGGCGACCAGACAGCGCGGGAGCCCATCATGATCGAATCTTCCTGTCATTGCGGCGCAGTGAAGCTTGAGATCGCCGCGGCGCCGGAAACGGTGACCGATTGCAATTGCTCCATCTGCCGGCGCTATGGCGTGTTGTGGGCCTACTATTCACCGAAGCAGGTACGCATCGCTGCTGGTGCGGACAAGACCGATGTTTATATGTGGGACGACAGGTCGATCGAATTCCACCGTTGCAGAGTCTGCGGCTGCGTCTCCCATTGGGCCCCCGTGGACAAGAGTCTCGATCGCATGGGCGTAAACGCCAGGCTGATGGCGCCGGAGGTGCTGGCGAAAGCGCACGTGCGCCGCCTCGATGGCGCCGATACCAGGAAATATCTCGACGCGTAATGGACGGCACGGCGGAGCGGCGGCGGTGGCCGTACCCCTCACCCACGCCGGAGCAGAAATCATTGCACGTATCGGTATCCCTCTCCCACAAGGGGAGAGGAGAATCGGAATCTCGCATCAACCTCGGAAAATCGGCGCGCGGGGATCCCGCTCCCCTTGTGGGAGAGGCCTCAAGGACGAGGGCTATCGACCGCTCAAACGCGGGTGAGGGGGCGCCGCTTATTGCGGGTTCACCTTCTTCAATCCTTCCGCCAGGTAGGTGGGCAGATGGGCGCATTGTTCGGCGAGGTGGAAGGCATGATTGTCCTCCACCGTCTTCTGCACCAGTTCGAGATTTTCCTCGAACGAGCTCTGGTTCTTCGGCCCGCCGGTCCACATCAGCGCCAGCAGCTCGTCCTGCGCCTCCATGGAGAGCGATTCAATGAGCTCGTAGAGGCGATGCTGGCCGGGCGAAGGTCCGGCATCGGCGTCCGCGCCGGGCGCAGCCTCCTCCGCCCTACAGGCCGCGATGACCGTATCGATATCCGTCTGTTTGAGATGCTCAAGCATGAAACGACCCTTAGCCAGACCGTGGCTGCCAGATAACGCGGCTTTTCTATCGCGGCTCCAGATTCCAATCCACATCGATCGTGCGGTCGAGCGCCACGGGCTTTCCGCCATGCGTTGCCGGCCAGTAGCGGAACGCCGCAACGCACGCGAGCGATGCCCGGTCGAGATCCGGGCTGCCGCTCGATCGCGTCACAAGAGGATCCTTCACACTGCCGTCCCCGGCGACATGGTACGAAAGCCGCGTCGTTCCCCCGATATGCTTACTGAGCGCAAACGCAGGATAGGAACCGGCGCAGGAATTGGCTGCGCCCGCCGCGGGTGCGAACTGCCAGAAGGATGGTCCATGAAGTTGCCAGACAACGCGAACGACCCCGGACACTTCGATCGGCTTGCCGTCATGCAACAGGGGCTCGGACCGGGGCACATGGGAGATGCACGCCAGCGCGGCCTCGTCGAGATCGGAGTCGCGACTCGACTGGATGATCTCGGGGTCTTTCATGGCGCCATCCGCAGCAATCCGGACCAGAAGAAGCGTTGTTCCCTGAACGCCGGCCAGCGCCGGCAGCGATGGGTAAAATGGACCGCAGATTCCTGGATGCTTCGAATCGGCTCGCAATTCCGAGGGCGGCGTTCCGGCCACGGCAGATGGTGGCACCGATTGCGCACTGGCATTGACCGCAATCCCGAGCGCAAGGATTGCGCCGGTAACGAAGCGCATACGAATCACGATTGCCCCCTGTGTACCCCGCAGAAAAACACAGACGCAGCAGCATTTAAAGATGGTTTGTTTTCGCGCGCAGATATGCGACGGACTCGTTCAAATAAGCGTCACCCGCGGCATATGAATGCGAACCGTGGGGTAGCAAGAGAACGAAGGGAAAGTACTTGTGAGTCAGAACAGCATGGAACCCCGGATCGTCGAAACCAAGGTGCCAGCGGTCACATTGGGCTTCTGGGTCATCAAGATCGCGGCCACCACTCTCGGCGAGACCGGCGGCGACACCGTTTCCATGACGATGAATCTCGGCTACCTCGTGGGCACCGCGATCTTTCTCTCGACCCTCGCCGCGCTGGTCGCGATCCAGATTCTGGCGAAGAAGTTCCATCCCTTCCTCTACTGGGCGACCATCATCGCTTCGACCACGGCGGGCACCACGATGGCGGATTTCGCCGATCGTTCGCTCGGCATCGGTTATCCAGGCGGCTCGCTGATCCTGCTCGCCTGCGTGCTCGCGACGCTCGCCTCATGGTACTGGTCGGAGGGCACCGTGTCGGTGAACACCGTCACCAAGCCGAAAGTGGAAATCTTCTACTGGGCGACCATCACCTTCTCGCAGACGCTGGGAACGGCGCTCGGCGACTGGGCCGCCGATGCCGGCCTCGGCTATGAAGGCGGCGCGCTGGTCTTTGGCGCAGCACTCGTGCTTGTCGCGGCCGCCTGGTTCTGGACCGGCGTGTCGCGGGTGACGCTGTTCTGGATGGCGTTCATTCTCACCCGTCCACTTGGCGCCACGGTGGGCGATTTCTTTGACAAGCCGCCGGCGCAGGGCGGCATGAACGTCAGCCGGCCGATCGCCTCCGCAATCATCGCAGTGTTCATCGTCGCCTGCATCCTGATCATTCCCCAGCGTCCGGGCAGGCATCCTGGGCAAGCGGAGCGCACGCCCTGATGGGTGATCGGCCCCTGCAACTGCAGGTCGATGTCGCTACGAAATCATGCGCTCGAAATCTTTGATTCCGCGCCGGCTCGCGCGGTCGTTATCTATTGCGTCCTGGACGCCACGTGCTGTTGCGGCCAGCAATTGTCCGCGTATTCCACCTTCTCGACCGCCAGGATCCGGCCCTTGAGGTCGGAGATCTGCCACGGCGTCCATTTGTGGCTCGCCGAGCCGAACGGAATGCCGAGCGCAACATCACCGATCGCGTCTTCGGTCCGCGCGCTTTCCTGTTCCGAGCTCGCCTGGGCGAGGCGACCTGTCAACATGGCACGGTACTGCGCAAGCTGCGGGCAGGTCAGATAGGCGTAGGAATCCGAATTGTAGTTCGCCGCCTTGATGCTCCCCGGCGAAGCGGCGCATGCGGACAAAACGGCAGAGCACGCGGCGACGGCGAGGCCGCGGGTGAAAACGTCCATTACCAAAACCCCTTTTGACACCGCGCGGCGATTTTGCCCGCGCTGAAGGTCATACTTCCGTTCTGCGCGCCAACAGCAAGGTAAACCGGGCGTCACCGATAGGAATCAATGCAGGCGAAATGTCGGATTTTAATGAATTTGGAAACCTACGCGCGGGGGCCATGTTCCGGCGATTTTCCCTTCGCGCACGAACAACCGGCGACGACGAAGACGGCAATCGTACAGAATCTTGGCCGGCGCGACCTTTCCCCGAGCCCTGCGGCGGGCCCAGGCGAACTTAATAACCCCGGAAACGTTCCCATCCTTTGCGTTGCCGAGGGACGGGGCGGATGCCTCAGATAGCCATGCCCGCAACGAACAAGGACGGACCCATCGCCGCCGCGCCCGATGCGCAGCTGCGATTCGCGGCATCGGCGGTCATTGCGGCGATCGTGGTGGGAGCCATCTATTTCGGCCGGCCAATCCTCGTGCCCATCGCGCTCGCGATCCTGCTCGCTTTCGCTCTCGCACCGATCGTCTCGCTGTTGCGCCACCTTCGTGCGGGCCGCGTGCCCTCTGTCATCTTCGCGACACTCGCCGCCATCGCCATCATTGGTGCGCTTGTCCTGTTCATCGGATCGCAGCTTGCCCGTCTCGCGGCGGACCTGCCCCGCTACCAGCACACGATCGAAGACAAGATCCATGCCTTGGAGGCGTCTGCAGCTTCGAACGGCGTGATTGGGCGCACCGTGTCCCTGCTTAAGAACCTTGACAACCAGATTGCTCCCTCGCCAGCCACCGGCAAGATCGTTGCGGCAAAGGGAACGCTCCACGCACGGTCACCCGAGGGACGAGAGGTGCCCGTGCCGGTGGAGATCCGTGCGCCAGCCGCAACGCCGGTCGAGATCATAGGCAATATCTTCCGACCACTGATCGACCCCCTGGCGACGGCGGGCATCGCGATCATTTTCGTCGTCTTCATCCTTTTGCAGAAGGAGGATTTGCGCGACCGCTTCATCTGGATGGCCGGCTCCGGCGATCTGCAGCGCGCCAAGACCGCGCTTGACGACGGCGCCGACCGGCTCAGCCGGTTTCTCCTGACGCAAACCGCCGTGAACACCGTTTTCGGCTTGTTCGTCGGCACGGGGTTGTGGGCGATCGGCGTGCCACATCCGTGGCTATGGGGGCTTGTCGCGTCGATTTTTCGCTTCGTTCCCTATGTTGGCGTTCCGCTCGCCGCAGCGATGCCCGTTATCCTGTCCCTCGCGGCCGATCCTGGATGGTCGATGATGCTCTGGACTGCGGGGCTCTACCTCGTTCTCGAACCGGTTACCGGACAACTCGTCGAGCCCTTCGTTTACGGGCACAGCGTCGGTCTTTCTCCCGTCGCGGTGGTCGTTGCAGCGACATTCTGGACGTGGGTCTGGGGACCAGTTGGTCTTTTGTTGTCGACTCCATTGACGCTTTGCGTTGGCGTGCTCGGTCGCCACGTCGAGCGCCTCAAATTTCTCGACGTCCTGCTCGGCAATCGCCCGCCGCTCGCGGAGGAGGAAAGCTTTTATCTGCTCTCGCTCGCTGCGGATCCGGATGAGGCGGCGCGCCTCGCCGAACCGTTCCTCAGGCAGCATTCGCTCTGCGAGTATTACGACGTCGCGCTCAAGGCCCTCGTCCTCGCGCAGGCCGACGCCAATCGGGGCGCGCTCGACGCCGAACGCAGCGCGAGCATCAAGGCGATGATCGAAGGGCTGATCGAGAATCTTTCGGACCACCAGGAGCGCGGAACCGGCGAAGCGCCCCTGGAACATAAAGGAATAGGTTCAGAGAGCGTTTTCGCCCGGGAATCGCTCCCCAAAGAATGGGCGGGGCAGCCCGTTCTTTGCGTGGCAGGGCGCAGCGCACTCGACGAGGCGGCGGCCCTGCTACTCGTCCATCTCCTCGAAAGGCGCGGCGTCGGCGCGCGGGTCATATCCTCCACCGAAGCATCGCCCGCACATATCCAGAGTCTCGATCCCACGGACGTCCGATTCATCTGCCTCTCCTATCTCGACGCGGGCAGCGGCACGAACGCGCACTATCTGATGCGACGCCTTCGCCGCCGGTTTCCCGACGCACACGCGATGACGGCGTTTTGGGGATTCGCGGGCGACGACAGCCGCTATCTCAATGCGGTCGCGGCGACGGGAAGCGAGGTCGTCACCAACCTCAAGGAAGCGGTCACGCGCATCATGGCGTCCGTCGGAATGCCGCCAACGTCCGAATCACCGGAGGTTTCGGACCAGGAAAACGCGCGCCCGCGCGTCGCCGCCACCGCGTGAAGAAGCACATCACGCCTGCTTGGCTCGCGGTCGCAGCGATCCTGATCGCCACCGCCGCGTTCGCCGCGGCGGAACAAACATCTGGCGGCGCCGGCAATGCGCCAGCTGGGGCCGGCGAAGCGATCCTTGTCGCGCAGATCGCTCTGCTGCTGCTGATCGGGCGCGGACTCGGCGAGATCATGCAGCGACTGGGTCAGCCGAGCGTGGTCGGGCAATTGCTCGCCGGACTCATTCTCGGCCCGTCCCTGTTCGGCTGGGTGTGGCCCGGTGCGCACGACATGATTTTTCCGGAGAGCGCAACTCAGAAATATCTCATCGCCGGGCTCTCGAATGTAGGCGTGATGCTGCTCCTGTTGCTGACCGGCATGGAGACCGACCTCAAACTCGTGCGAAAAGTGGGAACGCCCGCGGTGATGGTCGCAGCCGCAGGAGTGAGCGTTCCGTTCGTGTGCGGATTCAGTTTGGGCTGGTTTCTCCCCCAGTCCCTCCTGCCCGATCCGCAGCATAGATTGGTGGCGGCACTTTTCGTCGGCACCGCCCTTTCGATCTCCTCGATCAAGATCGTGGCGATGATCGTGCGCGAAATAAATTTCATGCGCCGCAATCTGGGACAGATCATCGTCGCCTCCGCCATCATGGAGGACACGGCCGGCTGGGTGATCGTCTCGCTCACGCTGGGAATTGCGGGCGCGGGCACGATCGCTCTCGCCTCGGTCGCAAAGTCGATCGTCGGCACGGCTGTCTTTCTTGTTCTCAGCTACACGATCGGCCGTCGGCTGGTGTATTGGCTGATCCGCTGGGTCAACGACAATTTCGTGAGCGAATACGCCGTCGTGACCGCAATCCTGATCGTCATGTGCGCGTTGGCGCTCGTCACGCAGGCGATCGGCGTCAATACCGTGCTGGGCGCGATCGTCGCCGGCGTCCTGGTGGGCGGTTCGCCGATCTTGTCGCAACACATCGAAGACCAGCTGCGCGGTCTCATCACCGCCTTCATGATGCCGATCTTCTTCGGCCTGTCCGGACTTTCCGCAGACCTGACGATTCTCAAGGATCCACATCTCCTGCTTCTCACTGCGGGACTCGTTGCGGTGGCGAGCGTCGGAAAGTTTGGCGGCGCTTTTGCGGGAGGGATGACAAGCGGTTTGACCGTGCGCGAGTCGCTCGCGCTCGGTTGCGCGATGAACGCGCGCGGCAGCACTGAGGTTATCGTCGCCAGCATCGGCCTCAGCATGGGCGTGCTGACGCACAACCTCTACACGATGATCGTCACCATGGCGATCATCACCACGATGGCAATGCCGCCCATGCTGCGCTGGTCGCTCGCGAGACTGCCCATCCGCAAGGAGGAAGGCGAGCGCCTCGAAAAGGAAGAAATTGACGCAAAGGGATTTGTCAGCCAGTTCGAGCGCTTGCTCATTGCGGCCGACCACAGCGCCAACGGACGGCTCGCCACGCGGCTTGCGGGCTTCATTGCCGGACAGCGAGGACTGCCCATCACGGTGCTGCAGGTTCCGAGCCCCGGGGCGAAGCGCACGGCCGCTCAGGCGGACGAGACGAAGGCGGAGCTGCAAGCGGTTGCAACGGCCGGGGCAAAGAAGGGGCATAGCGCCGCAATGGAGAATGCGGCCGAGAGCCGCCCCGACCACGTCGACGTCTCCTCTCGCGTCGAGAAAGAGAAAGTGGGTAGCGCCGTCGCGAAGGAAAGCCGGAAGGGATACGATCTGCTCTTCGTCGGCGTGGAACATATGCGCAATCCCGACGGAACGTTTTCCCGCAATGTCGACACAGCGGCACAAGGTTTTCAGGGACCGCTCGCCTTGACCATCGCCGGCAGCCATCCCGATGCGTCATCGGCGGAAGGGTTCAACATCCTCGTTCCGGTGAATGGCACCGAACCCTCGCGGCGTGGCGCCGAGATCGCTTTCGCCCTGTCACGCGCAAGCGCGAGCCACGTCACTGCGCTGCATGTCGCGTCGCGCACCACAAAAGCCGACGGACGGTCGACCCGGGGAGGCCGGTCGCGGCGCAGGTCCGAGAGTGCTCTGCTGGAGGACATTTCCGCGCTCGCCGATCGCTATGGATACGGCAAGATCCGCGCCACCGTTCAGACCAACGAGGCTCCCGACATGGCGATTGTTGCCGAAGCCAGACGGGGCAAGACCGATCTGATCGTGATCGGCGCGGGCCGGCGGACGGGTGACACGCTCTATCTGGGACAGACGGTCGCCAGCGTGCTGGCGCAATGGGACGGCGCAATCGTATTGGTGGCGACTTGAACGCTCCATGATCAGGAATTTTAGCGATCACGCGGCCAACGAGCGCACCTTTCTCGCCTGGGTGCGGACGTCCATTGCTGTCATAGCGTTCGGCTTCCTGGTCGAGCGGTTCGATCTCTTTCTCATCTTCGCCGCATCTGCGGTCGGGAAGGCCGGAACATCCGTGGCCAGAAGCGGATTCGGCCACGTGGCCGGGCTCGCGCTGATTGTGCTGGGGATCGCGATGATCGTGATCTCGGCATTGCGCTTCGCCCGCACCGCGAAGGAGATCGATGACGAGAGCACCCATCCCGGCACAGGCTCGCGCATCGATCTTGCGCTGGCGGCGCTTCTCGCACTTCTCGCGGCGGGTCTTCTCTTCTATCTCGCCCATGCTTTGGTCTCAAAGGCCTGAACATCGGCAATACCTGTGGCCCACCTCCCTCCTGCGTTGGAGAGATTCGACTGCTTTCTGTAAGCTTCTCCCACAACGGGAAAGGGTCCCCGCGCGCTGATTTTCCGGTGTTGATGCAGGATTCCTAATTACCCTCTCCCCTTGCGCTACGACATTCACACTTCTCAGCGGGCACTGCACAGGTTCCTCCTCCGCGCGAAGTGCGGGGGAGGGGGACCGCGAAGCGGTGGAGGGGGCACTTTGGCCGGGCGCATCTCGCAGCTCGTTTCCGAAACGCTCGTCCGCGGGCCGGCGAACGCCCGCATCTCGCAGCTCGTGCTGGAAGCCCTCATCGTCAATCTGGAGGTGGAATTGCTTGTCTATCCCACGCTCCCGGGCCTCGCCTACAATGTCGGCTGGGACACCAATTTCTTCAACATGCCGACCTCGACCAGCTCGTCAGGCGCCGACATCGATCTCGGCATCGCCCAATATCCGCTGCACGATTTCACGCTCACCTACGAGTTCCTGCGCGACCAGTTCGGCTTCATGGAGCAGAAGACCATGCGCGGCTTCTTCATGGCGATCGCGGGATCACTCGGCCGCTTCCTGTTCAAGAACCCGCACGATTGCGGCGTGAAGAGCCAGGTCATCGGCACCGGCGACGGCACCACGCGCCTCTTCACCCTCATCCGCACCTATGGGGCCGGTGAATATTCGTCGAGCGAGCCGGTCGGCACGGTCGACGGCACCGTGCCGGTCAATGTCTATCTGAACGGCGTGGTGCAGAGTTTCGGCACCGATTACACGCTGATCACGTCCACGCCATGCCTGCAGCAGGTCCAGTTCGCCACCGCGCCCGGCAACGGCGTCGAGATCACCGTGGACATGAATTACTTCTACTACTGCAAGCTCGCGGACTCGAAGCTGACACTCGAAGAATTCATGCACCGGCTGTGGAGTCTCAACAAAATCGTCCTCCATTCCTGCCGGCCCGGGGCGTGAGGCAAAGAGAAAAACCTCACGCAGAGGCACGGAGCCACGGAGGAAAAGGATCGCGCGCGAATGCGCGCAACAAGGTTTTCTCCGTGATCTCCGTGGCGGCGAAGCCGCCTGTGTGAGAAATACTTTTCAGGTGAAACATGTCGCTGCTGAGAAGCTGTAGTGGGGCGCTCGCGCTCGCGCTCGAAGGCGGCGTGCCGCTGTGGAGCGCGAATATCTATGATTTCAGCCTCGCGGATGGTGTCACCGTTCTCAGCTTCACGGATTGGGACAGCGATCTCACCGTCGCCGGCACGCTCTATTCCTCCCGCGCGCCATGGATCACCCGCTCCGCCTGGAACGTCACCAACACCATGGAGGTGCCGAGCCTCAAGGTGAAGCTCTCCGCCCTCAACGCCGGCTTCAACGGCGGCGCGCAGATCAAGACCCAGATCCATGACGGGTTGTTCGACGGCGCGCAGTTTCTGATGCAGCGCGTGTTCATGCCGTCACCCAACGACGTCGCCACGCTGGGCACCATCGGCCTGTTCGGCGGCGAGGTCGGCGGTATCGATCTCACCGGCTCGGAAGCGGAGATCACCTGCGTCGGGCGGAATTTCCGCCTCGACGCCAACGTGCCGCGCAAGGTCTATCAGATCGGCTGTCTGTGGGCGTTTTGCGACGTCAACTGCACGCTGAACCGCGCCAGCTTCACGTCGACCTTCACAGTCGGATCGTCGCCCACCAGTACCTTCATTCCGTGGTCGAGCCCGCCGGCCACGCCATCGAAATTCATCAAGGGTTCGTTTTCCATCACCACCGGCGCGGGCGCCGGCCAGCGCCGCACGATCGGCTACGCGGATTCGACCGGCGTCTTTCCGATCTATCCGCTGTTCGTCGTGCCCGCGCCCGGCGACAGCTTCACCGCCTTCCAGGGCTGCGACAAGAGATTCAATTCGGGCAGCGGCACCAGCTGCACCGACCGCTCGAACACGCAGAACTACGAAGGCTTCGAATTCGTGCCCCCGCCAAACATGGCGTATTGAAACAAGAAAACTTTAACGCAGGGTACGCAGAGGATGCGCAGGGGACGCATGCTTCGACAAGCTCAGCATGAGGTTTTTCCCTCACCCTGAGCCTGTCGAAGGGTCTCCCGCGTCCTCTGCGCATCCTCTGCGTCCTCTGCGTTAAAAGGCAACACACGCGCATGGGCTGGCACGAGCAAGCGTTTGAACAGCATGGCGTCGCGGCTCATGGGGCTGCGCGCCAGGCGATCGTCCACGACGCTCAAATGACCCGATCGCGATCAAGCACCATGTCGCCGCCGCTAGTTCGGCTTCGAATCGTCTCCCGTCAACAGTATTGCGCTGCGGCGGATATTTTCCGCCAGCCCGGCCAACTCGCTGATGGGCATTTTGAAACCAAGGTAGAACCCGAAAAGATGGACAAGCAGAACGCTCTCTTCGGGCGTCGGTCCGGTCCCCACGGCGATGCCCTGGGTTGGAATCGGCGCGGTTGAAGCGGTCGTCGGATTGAGTTTCACACCGTTTTCATGGGCCTTCTTTGCCATCTCGGCGGCGGCGGCGACAAGATATTGAACGACAACGCCGATCTTGTTGGTTTCAATTTCAAGGTCTGTCGCCTGTCCGTCCCTGGTGAGGACCCGAAACCCGAATAGTGCTCCATCGCTTGTGAACGCAGATTCCGCGAATCCCGTTATTCTTCTGGGCTTGAAGTCGTGCATGGCGCGCTCCTCGCTCGGCGGTGTCCTATTATGAACTCTTTGCCGCCTTTGTGTCTTTGGGGTGAACGCCGATGCAAGGCTGGCGGGAGCAATTTTTCGTGCAGGACGGTGCGCGTCTGAGCGTATTGCGGAAGGGGCGCCGGGCGGAGCGGTGGGAGCTCGAGTGCGAAGCCGAGGCCACGGCGCGTCGCCGCTTCGTCGACGAAGCGCTCACCTGGGTTGGTACGCCGTTCCGGGACTGCGCCGATGTGAAGGGACCGCAGGGCGCGGTCGATTGCGCGATGCTGCTGGTGCGCTGCGCGGTCGATACCGGGCTGGTGCCGGCATTCGATCCGCGCCCCTATTCCCCGCGGTGGCATGTGCATCGCGGCGAGGAGAAGTTCATCGATTTTCTTGTGAAGCTGGGCGCGCGCGAGATCAAGACGCCGCGCCTCGGTGACGTGCTAGTCTGGCAGTTCGGGCGCTGCTATGGCCACGGTGCCATTCTCGTCAACCGCGAGGAAGTCGTGCACTCTTACGGGGCAGCGAAAATGTGCATCGTCTCCCGCCTCGACGAGCCGACTCTCAATTCCGTCGCGATCCGCGGCAAGGATTACCCGCGGCCGGTTCGTTACTTCGACGTCTGGGCGGCACGCAAGGCCGCTTAAAGGATTCTCACGCAGAGGCACGGAGACACGGAGGAAAAGGATCGCGCGCGAATGCGCGCAACAGTTTCTTCGTTTTCTTCTTGCTCTGCGTCTCCGTGCCTCTGTGTGAACCTTTCTTGTCGAGGAAACATCGCGCATGAGCATCGGCGCGCAGGTCACCGGCTATCAGTGGAACAACCCGCAGCCGATCTGGTACTCCGGCCTCAACGTCAGCTCCTCCCAGCTCGATCTGCCGATCCCGATCTTCTGGGGCCAACGGCGCTTAAGCACCAACGCCATCTGGTACGGGAATTTCCAGAAGCATTCCGCGAACGGCAAAGGCAAAGGCGGCCTTACCAAGGGGCAGGGCCAGAACTACACCTACACCGCCGCCACCATCACCGCCTTGTGCGAAGGCGTCGTCGATTCCATCGCGCGGGCCTGGTCGAGCGGTTCGACCACCACCACCGCGACGCTCAGCGAACTCAACCAGACCTTCTTCTCCGGCATTGCCACGCAGACGCCGTGGTCCTACACGCTCACCAACTATCCGACGCAGGCGCGCGCCTATGCGCGCACCGCTTATCTCGCCTCGCCGAAGCAGCAGCTGGGATCAAGCGCGAGCATTCCCGACAACGCCTATGAATGCGTGCGCCAGAACGGCTTCGCCTATGTGCAGACCTCGCCGGGATGGATCGATCCGGCGACGCATATCCAGCACACTGCCATCGATTGTTTGATGTCGGACATCATCACCGACCTGCTGACGAACGTTCAATATGGCCTCGGCTTCACCAGCGCCGATCTGGGCAGCATGACGCAATATGCGCTCTATCAGCGGGCGCAGGGCTTCTTCTTCTCGCCGCTGCTCAACCAGCAGAGCAAGGACACCGAGATCCTCGACCGCTGGGCGCAGATTTCGAATTCGTGGATCTACTGGGACGGCACGGGCTTCCAGTTCGTGCCGTTGGGCGACGCGACCGTCACAGGCAACGGCGTCACCTACACGCCCGATCTCTCGCCCGCCTATGCGCTGGGGGTGAACGATTTCCTCGGCGGCGGCTCAAGCAGCAAGGAGCCGCCGCTCAAGGTCACCATCGTTTCGGAGTTCGACGCCAAGAACACCACGCGCCTCACCATCACCGACCGCACCATCGGCTACGTGTCGAACCCGTTCGAATGGAAGGACCAGGACCTTGTCGATCTCTACGGCGTGCACGATTCCGGCAGCGTCTCCGGCGATGACATCTGCTGCCCCGCGGTGGGCACGCTCGTCTGCCAGCTGATCGGAAAACGCAACGCCTATATCCGCCGGACCTATGCGTGGAAGTCGAGCTACCGCCTGATCCGCCTCCTCCCCGGCTCGATCGTCACCCTGACCGAACCCAACATCGGCCTTAACGCCGCCCGCGTGCGCATCCGCAAAGTGAGCGAACAGGACGACGGATCTCTGGAGTTCGAAGCGGAGGAAATGCCGTGAGAAGGAAGGAAACTTTAACGCAGTGGCCGCAGAGGATGCGCGGAGGACGCGGTGAAGAAGGATAGCGCGCCGAAGGCGCGCAACAAGTTTCCTCTGCGTCCACTGCGCATCCTCAGCGTCCTCTGAGTTAAAAGGCAACACACGTGAGCATCGGGACGTATACGCCGGATACGGTGACGGTCGGCAATGTGCCTTCCGAGGTGCCGAACGAGAACGGCGATCCGGGCTCGGTCAACGCGCCGGCGATCGGAGCCCTCCTCAGCCTTCACCGGCGGCAAGCCGGTGTTGCTGATCGCAGCGAGCGGAGCGGATGCGGCCTATGGCGGCTGCGAGGTGCATGTCTCCTTCGACGGCACCAATTATTCGCTGATCGGCACCATCGAAACCTCCGCGCCACAGGGCGTGCTGATATCGAACCTCGCCGATCATGCGGATCCCGATACCGTCAACACCGTCGCCGTTGATTGCACCGAGAGCTTCGCCGCCCCGCCGGCCGGCATTACCAACGCCGACGCCGACGCCGACCGCACGCTCAGCCTCGTCTGCGCCCAGCCTTCCGCCGGCGTGCTCGACAATGCGGGCGAGCTGCTCGCCTTCGGCGCGGTTTCCGCCACCGGAACCTACACCGCGAACCTCACCTATCTGCGCCGCGGCCAGCTTGGCTCCGCGCACGCCGCCCATGCGAGCGGCGACATGTTCACTGTGCTCGATGTGCGGGGCGAGAGCGGCACGGCGCTGCGCTACGATCTGTCGCCGCAATACATCAACACCACGATCTATCTGAAGTTCGCCGCCTTCAACCAGTTCGGCAACGCGACGCAGGATCTCTCGCTCGTCACCGAGTATCAGTTCACCCCCATCGGCCGCGGTTATGGCGGGGGTACCAATGGTGTCCCCACGACACCCACCGGCCTCGCGGCTTCCGCGGGCGTGCAGTCTGTCTCGCTCTCCTGGAGCGCCAATCCCGCCACCGACAATGTAACCGCATACCAGGTCTACCGCGCCGCCGGCACCGGCGCCTCGTTCGGCTCGGCTTCGCTGATCGCCACGGTCGGCGGACTTGCGTATCTCGACACCGGCCTCGGCGTCGCCACCGGCTATACGTATTTCCTTGAAGCGGTGAACGCGGTCGGCGCGTCGCCGCCAACGAGCGGCGTCAACGCGACGACGAGCGCCACCGCGCTGGGAACGGTGACGAGCGTCGCGCTCACCGTGCCGGCCGAGTTCAGCGTCGCCGGCTCGCCGATCACCGGCGCCGGCACGCTCGCGGTCTCCAAGGCGACGCAGAACGCCAATCTCGTCTATGCCGGGCCCGCCGCCAGCAGCGCCGCTGTGCCGGTGTTCCGCAGTCTGGTGACCGCCGATCTGCCGCTGTTCACCTCTTCGTTGGCGGGCGCGGTTCCGGCGTCCGGTGGCGGGACGACCAGTTTCGCGCGCGCCGATGGAACATGGGCGATACCTCCCGGATCGAGTGGGGGCGGTGGCTCCGGCGCCTGGTGGTCGATGACCTTCAACGGAAACAGCACCTTCACCCATTCCTTCGCGGCATCCGGCAACCTGATCGATTTTCAATATGCGGCCAGCATCGGAGAAGTTTTCTGTTACCTGACCACCGTCACCTTCGCGACCTACAAGATCGGGCTAGCGCCGTACAATCGCACCACCAACAAGATGACGGCGGCGCCGATCTACGGCACACTCTACACGGAAAGTGCGGGCGCGGCCCACAAGGGCGTCCGCGCTTCGTTTCCCGGCGGCTTTGCGGTCGCCGCCGGAACCACGATCATCATGTTCATCGTCCGCACCGACAGCACAACGACGGTTTCCACGACGCTGGATACCGCAGGTGGCAACGCACTGACCGCCGTGTACCTGCCGGGCATTTTCAGCGGTGCGACCAGCACCGGCTCGTGTCATCTGGCGAGCGTATCTCCTGGAACTGGCGACACATGGACCACCGAAGGCGGCTTCTACGTGCTCGATTTCTCGTATCAGCTCAGCTGAAGCGAACGGCGCAAAATCAAGCGAAGGCGTGCTGCATGCGGCGGGACGGCGAAGCGATCAAGCGCACTGCCGCGATGGAAATGGCCGCAACGGCGATGCCGCCGAACAGATCGACCAGGTGATGGCCGCCCTGCACCGGCATGGAAATGAAGGCGACGACATTGAATAGCAAGAATGCCACGAACGCCCACCGGGCTTCGCGCAGGTACCAGCAAGCGAGCACGCTCTCCACGGCATGATACGACGGGAAGCCGACGGCGCCCCTGGTGGTGATGCACGGCACGGCGCCAGGTCCCTGCGCGAGAAGGTCGAGAAGTCCGCGCGTGTAGGCGTTGTCCATTATCAGCTTAATGTGTTCCGGCGCTCCGTAGACGGCGATGGCGCCAAAGGAAGGAAACGCGGCCCAGAATCCGATTGTAAGACCCGTGCTGATGACAGTCGCGAGGCAGAGACGCTCGATCGCCGCAGACGCGCCGGCGAGGCCCAGAGAGACGCAGACGATCAGTATCTGGAACGTCGACAGAACGTAGACGAGCCAGAGAATCATGTTCAGCGCCGGCCGCGCCGCAATCCAGCTCATCATCGCCGGCCAGTCGAAACCCATCATGCGGTCGAGACGCGCGAGCGCGCCGTCGATGTCGGGACCATGAATCCACAGCGCGAAATGATTTAGCGGCGTCGCCAGCGCGGCGAATTCGAACAGGAACGCCGTGCCGAGCAGGATCGCACGCCAGCGGCCGCGCAGACAGAGGCCGATGCCGGCCATGACCGCCGTGGTCACGGATGAGATGATGATGTACCTGGCAAATCCGTAGGCGCCGAAGTCGATCGGCGCGATCGCCTGAAGCGCGCACACCGCGACGAAACAGACGACGAGAATGCCGGCAAGCAGCGGGCGCAGGCTCATCGGCGCTGTCTATCAGCGCGGGCCGCAAGCCGCCAGCGCCGGCACCCCCACTCCTTAACGAGGCTGCCATGACCCTGATGCTCTCGCCCGTGCCGGGCCGGATTTACGTCGTCTCCTCCGGCGCGGTCTACAATTCCGACCAGACGACCGGCATCATCGTCAACGTCGTGACGGTCCAGGACGTGAGCGACCTGATCGCCGCGGGCTGCGCGATGGTCAATCCGCCGCCGACGGACCTGCTGTTCTCACTCAAGGCGCCGAATTTCAATACCACCGCCGACCAGCTGCTGGTTCCCAACTTCTCCGGGCGATTCCGGCCCAAGCGCTTCGTGGTGCTCAATGCTTCGACCTCTTTGACCACCGCCGCCGGCGGGTTCTATACCGCGGCCGCGAAGGGCGGCACGGCGCTGGTCGCCGCCGGGCAGTCCTACTCCGCGCTGACCGCCGCGAACCTCGCGCTGGAATGCACGCTCAACGCCGCCGCCGACTGGTGGGCCGCCGGCACGCCTGTCTATCTCTCCCTCACCACCGCGCAGGGCGCGGCCGCGACGGCGGATGTGTACGTCTATGGCGACGTGTATGCTTAACAGGAACCGAATCAGTGCCGTTGCTTTTAGACATTATGAAGCTGCGCCTGAACAAATGGACCATCGCGCTGCTCGTGCTTAACGAGATCCGCGGCGCCTGCGTCGTGGGTCCGATCGTCTGGTCGTGGTGGAAAGCCCGCCACGGTCTTTGAACCCGCTTCTTTCCTGATACTGACAGCCGAAGGTTTCGCTCATGCGCGCGATCACGCCTGCGCTGCTGCACGCGCTTGCGCGCGGCGGATCGCCGTCGCTCATGGCGGCGCTGGCGCCGATCCTGGCGCGCGGCATGCCGCCGGCGGCAATCGACACGCCTCTGCGCGCCGCGCATTTTCTCGCGCAAGGCTGCCACGAAACCTTTTCCTTCACGCGGCTTGAAGAGGATCTCGCCTACAGCGCCGCGCGCATCGCGCAGGTGTGGCCGCAGCTCGCACCGCGTGCATCCGCGCTCTCGGGTCATCCCGAAAAGCTCGGCAACGCCGCCTATGCGGGATCGAACGGCAATGGCGGCGAGGAATCCGGCGACGGCTGGCGGTATCGCGGACGTGGATTCTTTCAGCTCACAGGCCGCGCCAATTACGCGCTTGCTGGCGCGGTGGGCGATCCCGATACGATTGCGACGCCGGAAGGCGCCGTCACGAGCGCGCTCGCCTTCTGGCGCGCCCGCGCCATCGAAGCGGCGGCGGACGCCGACGACGTCATGCGCGTCACGCACTTGGTGAACGGCGGCGCGAACGGCGTCACCGCGCGCGACCGCCTCACACGCCGCGCCCTCGCTCTTCTCGGTTCGTAGACTCGCTCACCCTTCGACAAGCTCACCCTTCGACAAGCTCAGGGTGAGGGTTTTTTCCTCGTCCTGAGCTTGTCGAAGGACGGCCAACTCAGGGTGAGGTTTTTTCGTCGTCCTGAGCTTGTCGAAGGACGGCAGCTCCAATTTCCGCCTCATCGGTGAAGCGTTCGCTCGATCTGTCCTCCTGAGATGCGCGTTGCCGGGCGCGCGAGCGGACGCTTCTCCGATGGCGCGATCCCCGCGACCGTCAACATCAGAGGAAAATTCCATGACAGGAACAGCGCCGACCGCGCCGGCGAAAACTCCCGGTTTCTTCTCCTCCATCATCGCCTGGGGCAAGGAGGAGCTGCAGACCATCGAGGGCCACGCGGTTACGCTGTGGGACACGATCGAGCCCGCGCTGGTGGCCGAAGCGGAAAGCCTGGTCGCGGAGTTTCTCGGCACTGCCATCGCGGCGGTGAAGATGCAGGCCGCGCTCGTGCTCTCCAACCAGGAGAAATTCTCGAACGCGAAAGACGCGGTGCTCGAAGCGGTCGAAGCGAGCGGCGGATCGGTCGGCAACACGCTGCTCGAGTTTCTCGTCAATCTCGCCCTCTCGCTCCTCAAAATCAGCACCGCCGCTTCGCTGATCTGAAAGCAGAAACGCATCCTCAAAGCGTGTCATTCCCGCGATGATCCCCCGGTTTAACCGGGGGAGAACCCAGCGTCCGCAGCCCCGAAAAGATGATTTCAACGTCGCGCAAACCCTTCAGCGCTGTACGCACTGGGTCCCCCTTTCGCGGGGATGACACGCTTTTGGGGAACGCAGCGAAGGGCACGCTGCGATTTCACCAATGCAATCCAACAGGAGATCACCATGTTCGTTTCATCATTCGCGAAGGACATCTTCGCGGGGATCGTCCGGCACTTCGCCACGTTCGGCGGCGGCTGTCTCATGGCCCACGGAATCCTCACGAACGACCAGCTCAATGGCTGGATCGGCTCCATCTGCTTCCTCGGCGGCATCGCATGGAGCGCCTGGGACAAATGGCAGCGCGAAGGGCGGCTCTGAGCGATCGCACCGCGCTTGCCTTCATGCGGGCGCATCTTCCATGATCGGAAAACAGGACGCCGGACCGGAGGGGGCCAGCAGATGAAGAGTTCGCGCATTGCCGTCATCGCACTGACCATGGTGCTCGAGTGCCCATTCTCCGCGCGCGCCCAGGCGCCAACGCAGGATCTGCTCGAAGCGCTCGGGCGATGCGCGGCGATCGCGGACGATCATGCGCGGCTTGCCTGCTACGACGCGATGTCGCCGCGGCTCAAGGACGCGCTCGCCGCACCGCCTGCGATGCTGCCCGGCAATCGCGCGCCCACGGCGGAAGAAGAACGCTCCTGGTTCGGCTTCGATCTCGGCAACCTCTTCGGCGCGAGCCCCGCCCAGCAGACGACGCCGCAGCAATTCGGCAGCGACAGGCTGCCCGAGACGAAGGCGAAAGAGGACACGGCCGCGGCCGCCGTCGACAGCGTCACCGCCGGCGTCAGCGAATTTGCCTACAACCCGTTCGGCAGGTTCATCGTGTTCCTCGACAACGGACAGGTGTGGAAGCAGATCGAGGGCGATGTCGACCGGGCGGTTTTCCCCAAGCCCGGAAAAGACAACAAGGTCACGATCAGCCGCGGCTTCATCGGCAGCTACAATCTGACCATCAACGACAGCGCCAAAGTCTTCAAAGTCACGCGGGTGAAGTAAGTCCGTAGCGTAGACCTGTCGCAGCCGAAGCGCACCGCATAAATGGGCGGCAGGCGCGGAAATTTAGCGGAGCCCGCTCCCCTGGCGCTCGGCAAGCGCCGCATGGACGCTTCATCGGCCGCCTCAGCCCTTCGCACCGCCGGGCAGCCTATCGTGGCCCACGATCTTTCATGCAATCTTGACCTCGCACGTAATCGACCGGCCTCAGCGGCGGCTCCCCAACGGGAGCCGCCGCTTTTTTTTGCATTGTGATATCGCAACGCGCCGGCGAACCGCCAACGCGCTGGTTTTGGTCGCGGGACAAAGCACCAAAAGAAATGCACCGCTGAGACACGGAGAACACAGAGGACGGTCCGCGCGTCTGCAGCGCGCAGGTTCTTCTTCTCCGGGTCCTGCGTGCCTCTGTGGTAAGATTTTCTTTTTTGGCGTCTCGCTCTGAGCTAAATCACGGGCTCGGCGGTTCATGCGCCATGTTGGAGTCTCGCAACGGTGACGACGGCTCGCACTCTCGGCGTGATCCTCGCAGGCGGCGCGAGCCGCAGGTTCGGCAGCGACAAGAGCGCGGCGCTACTTGCCAGAAAGCCGCTGCTGGAATGGGTCGTGGAGCGTGCCCGGCCTCAGGTCGAAACGTTGCTTCTCAACGCGAACGATTCGGAAGTTGGTCGATCCATTCCTGATCTTGAGCACCTTGCCGACAGCGCTCCCGGCGAGGGACCACTGGCCGGCATTCTCACCGCGCTCGGAAGAGCCGGACGGCGCGGTTTCGATCATGTGGCGAGCTTCGCCTGCGACACGCCGTTTTTTCCGCACGATACGGTGGCGCTGCTGACGCACGCGCTTCAGACTTCATCGGCCGATTTCGCCATCGCGCGATTCGGCGGCACGGCCCATCGCGTCTTCGCGCTCTGGCCGGTCGCGTGCCGCGACCAGCTCGACGCCGCCTTCGCCCAAGGCGCGCGCAGCATGCGCGAGGTCGAGGATTGGCTGGTGCCGGCTTGGGCGGAATTCGCGGAGGAAAATGGTCCAGACGGCGACCCCTTCTTCAACATCAACACGCACGCCGATCTCGAAACGGCGGAACGGTGGATCGCGGGCGCCAACTGACACGGTGCAGCACGACGTGAACCGCGGCCGCGCAGGATGGTGTTTTCCTCCCCCGCGCGCATTGCGCGTGGGGGAGGTGCCCCCCACCGGTCCGCGCGAAGCGCGGCCAGAGGATAACCTCCGGGGCGGAGGGGGCCCGACAACGCACAATCTCAAATCATTTCCCTGCTCGTTCGCTTCTGACGGGAATTTCCGCCTCCAATTCCGTCCGTCAGCGCGACACAGGATAATTCCCTGAGACGGAAACCTGGTCGACCGGCGGCTTGCCCCCTCCGGCCCTTCGGGCCACCTCCCCCACGCTTCGCGTGAGGGAGGAATACGTTCTGCGGTTGCGGCACGAGCGATGAAGCTGGAATAATGGCACTCCTCAGAGTGTAACGTGGCATGGCGCATAGGACGGAGTGGAACGCAGACGAGGCGCGAGCCGTCATCGCCACGCATGAGGATGGCGGGTTGCTCGTCGTGCTCAACGCGCTCAACGAGCGGTTCGGCTATCTCCACAAGGACGCGGTCGGATTTGCAGCAAAGGCGCTGAACCTGTCGCGCGCCGAGGTGCATGGCGTGGCGAGTTTCTATCACGATTTCCGCGAACGCCCGCCCGGCCGCCATGTGCTGAAGCTTTGCGGGGCGGAAGCCTGCCAGTCGATGGGCGGAAATGCGATCGCGAGCCACGCGACGCGCGAACTCGGCATCGAATTCGGCGAGACGACGGCCGACGAGGCCGTGACGCTCGAGCGCGTCTATTGCCTTGGCCTTTGCGCTTGCGCACCGGCAGCACTGCTCGACGGAGTTCCGGTCGGCAGACTCGACGGAAATGCGGTGTCCGCACTAATTGCAGAGGCGCGCAAATGAGCCGGCGCGTTTTCGTCGCACGCGACGCGGGAGCGATTGCCGTCGGCGCCGATCGCGTCGCGGCTGCCATTCGTGATGCGGCTGAACGCGCTGCGCTCGACGTCGAGATTGTGCGCACGGGCTCGCGCGGACTCTACTGGCTCGAGCCGATGGTCGAAGTTGAAACGCAAAACGGACGTGTGGCTTATGGCCCGATCAGGCCCGAAGACGTGTGCGGTCTCTTCGCCTGTGGATTCCTCGACGGCGGAAGGCATCTGCGCGCGCTGGGGCCGACAGACTCCATCCCCTGGCTCAAGCGCCAGACACGCCTCACCTTCGCGCGCTGCGGCGTCACCGATCCGCTGTCGCTCGACGATTACCGCACACATCACGGTTACGAGGGGCTCGCGCGCGCACTGACCCTCCAGCCGCAGGAGATCGTGGAAGAGGTTGCGCGCTCGGGCCTGCGCGGCCGCGGCGGCGCGGGTTTTCCGACCGGCATCAAATGGCGCACCGCGGCGGAAGCCAAAGGCGACACCAAATACATCGTCTGCAATGCCGACGAGGGCGACAGCGGCACGTTTGCCGACCGCATGCTGATGGAGGGCGATCCCTTCCTGCTCATCGAAGGCATGACGATTGCGGGGCTCGCCACGGGCGCGACGAAAGGCGTAATCTATTGCCGCTCGGAATATCCACACGCCATCGCGACGATGAACGCCGCCATTGCAACAGCGCGCGCAGCAAATCTTCTGGGCACGCGTATCGCAGATTCCAATCGCGATTTCGACATCGAGATGCGGGTGGGTGCCGGTTCTTATGTCTGCGGCGAGGAGACGGCGCTGCTTGAAAGCCTCGAGGGCAAACGCGGCCAGGTGCGCGCCAAGCCGCCCCTGCCCGCTCATGCCGGATTGTTTGCCAAGCCGACCGTGGTGAACAACGTCCTGACCTTCGCCGCGGCGGCCTGGGTGCTCGCCGAAGGCGCAGAAGCGTATAAAGCGCTCGGCTATGGCCGTTCGCGCGGCACGATGCCGATCCAGCTCGCGGGCAATCTCAAACATCCCGGACTGTTCGAAGCGCCGTTCGGAATGACGCTGCGCGAACTGATCGACGATGTGGGTGGCGGAACTGCGAGCGGACGGCCGGTACGCGCGGTGCAGGCGGGCGGACCACTCGGCGCCTATTTTCCGCACGCCCTGTTCGACATGCCCTATGATTACGAGGCCTACACCGCCAATGACGGCCTTATCGGCCATGGCGGGCTCGTCGTGTTCGACGACACGGTCGACATGGCGCACCAGGCGCGCTTCGCGATGGAGTTCTGCGCGCTGGAATCCTGCGGCAAATGCACCCCCTGCCGCATCGGCTCGATCCGCGGAGTCGAAGTCGTCGACCGCATCGTTGCGGGGATCGACCGCGAGGCGAATGCAGAACTTTTGAAAGAACTTTGCGAGACACTGAAATTCGGCTCGCTCTGCGCGCTGGGCGGCTTCACGCCCTATCCCGTGATGAGCGCAATCAACCATTTTCCCGAGGATTTCGGGCTCGCGCGGGAGATGGCAGAGGTATAGAGTAAGGGCATGTTTCGTTCCCGTGGTATCTCCCCATGTCATGCCCGCCTGATCCCCGCTTTCGCGGGGAGGCATCCAGAGTCGGCGACGTACGTTCGCCCCTGGGTTCCCGCTTTCGCGGGAATGACAGCAAATAAAGCGTAGTTGAACGTGGCATTGGTTGAGGAAAAGGATTTCGGCACGCCGGCGAGGCGGAGCGAACAAAACGTCACCCTGACCATCGACGGCCAGCGCACGACGGTGCGCGCCGGCACCTCGATCCTGCGTGCCGCGGCCGAGTGCGGCACCGAAATTCCCAAGCTCTGCTCCACGGACTCACTGGAAGCCTTCGGCTCCTGCCGGCTGTGCCTCGTCGAGATCGAGGGACGCGCCGGCACGCCCGCCTCCTGCACCACGCCGGTCGTGGAGGGTATGATCGTCCGTACACAGACGGATCGGCTCGCCCGCATCCGCCGTGGGGTAATGGAGCTCTACATCTCCGACCATCCGCTCGACTGCCTCACCTGTGCTGCGAACGGCGATTGCGAGCTGCAGGACATGGCGGGCGCAGTGGGCCTGCGCGAGGTGCGCTACGGTTACGCGGGCGAGAACCATCTTGCCGACGTGAAGGACCAATCAAATCCCTATTTCACCTATGATCCGGCGAAATGCATCGTCTGCTCGCGTTGCGTGCGCGCCTGCGACGAGGTGCAGGGGACGTTCGCGCTGACTATTGCGGGCCGCGGTTTCGAAAGCCGCGTTGCGGCGAGCGCAGGAGAGGCGTTCCTCGATTCGGAATGCGTCTCCTGCGGCGCCTGCGTTCAGGCCTGCCCCACTGCGACGCTGATCGAAAAATCGGTGATCGAGATCGGCCAGCCGGAGCATTCCGTGGTCACCACCTGCGCCTATTGCGGCGTCGGTTGCTCGTTCAAGGCGGAGATGCGCGGCGACACGGTCGTGCGCATGGTACCCTATAAGGACGGCAAGGCCAATCACGGCCATTCCTGCGTCAAGGGCCGCTTCGCGTGGGGCTACACCACCCATCGCGAACGCATCCTCAAACCCATGATCCGGGAACGGATCGAGGATCCGTGGCGCGAAGTCTCGTGGGACGAGGCGATCGGCCGTGTCGCGAGCGAGTTCAAGCGTATCCAGACGCAATACGGTCCGCGCGCGATCGGCGGCATCACCTCCTCGCGCTGCACCGACGAAGAGACGTTCCTCCTGCAGAAGCTGGTGCGCGCGGGCTTCGGCAACAACAATATCGACACCTGCGCGCGGGTCTGCCACTCGCCGACTGGCTACGGCCTCAAGACGACCTTCGGCACTTCAGCCGGAACGCAGGATTTCGATTCGGTCGAACAGGCTGATGTCATTGTCGTGATGGGCGCCAATCCGACGGACGGCCATCCCGTCTTCGCTTCGCGCATGAAGCAGCGGCTGCGCCAGGGCGCGAAGCTCATCGTCATCGATCCGCGCCGCATCGATCTCGTGCACACGCCGCACATCGATGCGGCCTGGCACCTGCCGCTCCAGCCCGGCACCAACGTCGCGATGCTGACCGCGTTTGCGCACGTCATCGTCACCGAAGGCCTGGTGAACGAGGAGTTCGTGAAGGCGCGCTGCGATCTCGCAGCTTTCGAGGAATGGACAGCCTTCGTGCGCGAGCCGCGAAACAGTCCCGAAGCGATGGCGGACATCACCGGCGTGCCGGCGGACACGATCCGCAGTGCGGCGCGGCTCTACGCCACCGGCGGCAACGCCGCTTTCTATTATGGGCTCGGCATCACCGAGCACAGCCAGGGTTCAACGGCGGTGATTGCAATCGCCAACCTCGCCATGGCGACGGGCAATATCGGCCGGCCGGGCGTCGGCGTGAACCCGTTGCGCGGACAAAACAATGTGCAGGGCTCCTGCGACATGGGGTCCTTCCCGCACGAGCTCTCGGGCTATCGGCACATTTCCGACGCTGCGACGCGGAGCTTGTTCGAGGCGGATTGGGGCACACATCTCGACGACGAGCCGGGCTTGCGCATCTCCAACATGCTCGATTCCGCGATCGGCGGACGGTTCAAGGGACTCTACATCCAGGGCGAGGACATCGCGCAATCCGATCCCGATACAACGCACGTCATCGACGGGCTGAAGGCGATGGAATGCGTCGTGGTGCAGGATATTTTCCTGTGCGAGACGGCGCACTACGCACATGTCTTCCTGCCGGGCTCGACCTTCCTCGAAAAGGACGGCACCTTCATCAATGCCGAGCGCCGTATCCAGCGCGTGCGCAAGGTGATGGAACCCCGCAACGGCCTCGCCGACTGGGAGATCACGCTCGCCATCGCCAAAGCGATGGGCTATCCGATGCATTACGATCACCCGTCGCAGATCATGGACGAGATCGCGCGGCTGACGCCGACGTTCTCGGGTGTTTCATTCGAAAGACTCGATGAGCTCGGCTCGATTCAATGGCCGTGCAACGAAAAGGCGCCGGAAGGCACGCCCGTGATGCATATGGGCGGCTTCGTGCGCGGGCTCGGCAATTTCGTCATCACCGAATATGTGCCGACCGACGAGCGCACCGGCCCGCGCTTCCCGCTGCTGCTGACCACAGGACGCATCCTCAGCCAGTACAATGTCGGCGCGCAGACGCGGCGCACGAAGAACATTGTCTGGCATGAGGAGGACAAGCTCGAAATTCATCCCCATGACGCAGAACAGCGCGGCATCCGAACAGGGGACTGGGTGAAATTGCAGAGCCGGTCCGGCGCCACGTCATTGCGCGCCGTCGTCACCGACCGCGTGGCGCCCGGCGTCGTCTACACGACCTTCCATCATCCCGACACGCAGGCGAATGTGGTGACGACCGACTATTCCGACTGGGCGACGAACTGCCCGGAATACAAGGTCACTGCGGTGCAGGTGTCGCCCTCGAACGGACCGACGGACTGGCAGCGCGCCTACGAGGCCGAGAGCGCCCACAACACCCGCATCGCGGAAACGCTCGCCGCAGCGGAATGATGGTTCGCCAAACTTTGGGGGCGATCGAACATTTCGAACGAGCTCTTACCTCCCCCTTGTGGGGAGGTCGAAAAATGCTCTTCGCGTTTTTCGGGTGGGGGTGCAGGCAGCAGGGCACAGACCCCCACCCGAAATCTGCTTCGCAAATTTCGACCTCCCCACAAGGGGGAGGTTAAGTCAACGGTTCACCGCTGCGATGGCTCTCAGATCGCCCTACGCAAACGTGTCGCGCAGGCTCGTCACACATGACGCCGCGTCCGATGGCGTGCGAGCGATCCCGGAAGAGATTGCCGTCGCCTTCACCTATGGCAGCGCGACGTTTGCCGTGATGATGGCAACGCCGGAAGACGTCGAGGACCACGCTATCGGCTTCTCACTTACCGAAGGAATCATCGATAGTGCTTCGGAAATCGAGGCAATCGAGATCGTGCCGCACGAACAGGGCGTCGAGGCGCGGATGATTCTCAACGAGAAGCGCGACAAACAGCTGTTGTCGCGGCGGCGGCGCCTAGCCGGGCCCGGCGGCTGCGGATTGTGTGGCATCGAAAGTCTCGAGGCTGCCGTCGCGCCCGTACGCGCAGTAAACGCGGCGTTGCTCGTCGATCCGCCGACGATCTTCGCGGCGCTCCGCGCGCTCCGCTCCGGCCAGCAGCTCAATGCGGCGACGCACGCGGTGCATGCGGCCGGCTTCTGGTCCGTGGCACAGAACCGACTCGTTGCGTTGCGCGAAGATGTCGGCCGGCACAATGCGCTCGACAAACTCGCCGGCGCGCTGGCGCGTGCTGGCGTGAAGGCCGAGACTGGATTCATCGTGCTCTCCAGCCGGCTGTCGATCGAACTGGTGCAGAAAGCCGCGATGATCGGCTGCCCCATGCTCGTGGCTGTGTCCGCGCCCACCAATTACGCCTTGCGCGCCGCAGAAGCGGCGGGCATGACCCTGGTCGCCGTGGCGCGCGACGATTCCTTCGAAATCTTCACCCACCCTCAACGTGTCGCGATGGCGGAGCTTGATGAAACCCGATGAAAAACTCGCCTATATGGCGAACCAGGTGGCGAAATTCTTCGCCGCCCAGGGCGAAGAGCGCGCGGCACGCGGCGTCGCCGACCACCTGCAGAAATTCTGGGATCCGGTCATGCGCCGCGATTTCCTCGCCGCCGCCGCGAAGGACAGTTCCGGCCTCCATCCCGCAGTGAAAGCTGCGCTGCCCATTTTGCAGGCGCATCAAGCGACCAGCTAAATTTCTATCGTCGAACCCTGCAGGGGAAATTGACCAGCGTATTGTGTGGTGCTTTCGTTGTGTCCGAAATTTTCCCAGATGGAAACTGCCATGGCGCTCGGCGCTAAATCAGAAGCACGAACCAAAAAATCGAAAGCAATCAAAAAGCACCGGCGACGTTTGCGCCGCGCAGATGGCGTGCTGGTCCTTGTCGCCACGCGCAAGGGTGCGTGGCTCTACCGCGGCGATTCCTCGCGAAAGTCATGGCGGGCGGACGGACCGCACTTCCTCGGCCATATCGTCAATCACGTCGTGCTCGATCCGCGCGACGGCCGCACG
>Ga0182024_10004341_pt1 | contig 32744 bp, 28 predicted proteins | sample P32metaG_FD_120480 | JGI IMG/M metagenome (GOLD analysis project Ga0182024, IMG submission 120480) | Permafrost microbial communities from Stordalen Mire, Sweden - P3-2 metaG (Illumina Assembly) | ecosystem: Environmental > Terrestrial > Soil > Wetlands > Permafrost | place: Sweden: Stordalen...
CACGCAGAGACGCAGAGAGCGCAGAGAAGAGGGTTGAGGGCGGAGACTCGGAGGGCGCAGGGTTGACATATGACCGGATTATCGGAAGCAACGGTGGGTCCGTAGGATCGCGTTGCGATGACATCAGCGCCGGGGGCAGGAGATCACGGATTGGCGGGATAAAAGTGGGGCCTGGCAGCGCGCCTAGGCGTGGTGGTAGACTACCCGTGGTCTTTCGAACCAGGGCTATCACATTCTCGGATTGGCAAGGAGTTAAACGGCTATGCGCATTTCTCGCGCTTTCCTCTTTCTTGGAGCTCCAAGCGTCGCCCTCCTGTCGCTGATGCTCTGTGGCGCATCCGTCGGTATCGGTGGCCCGATTACCTCGTCTCTCAATTCGTACGGGCTCGTGCAGTTCAGCAGCATGTCGAATGGAGGGTACCCACCGGTGGAGGTGGTCTGCGCGGTCAACCCCGCCGGATGTTCTGGGACGACGGCGGTTTACGGGACCTCGGGCCTTAATATGACCTACGACGCGTACGGTCTAGCGGCCTATGGAATTTTGGGGGGCTTCGCCTCGGAGTCGATTTCCGGTTCAATTCAAAGCGGCGCAGTTCCTGCAGGCTTGTACTCGGTGCTTAACGGGCTTAGCAACTTTGACGACACCTACACGGTGTCCGGCGGCCAAGTCGGCACGTCCGGGACGATGACGGCGACGTTTACCATCAATGGCTCCAGTGCCTCCTCTCTCGGCTTCGCTGGCGTGGTAATGTTCGCCATCGAGGGCTCTACATACTCTAACGACTGCGGGCAACTGACCGGGCCCGGAACGATCACTTGCACCGGGATTCCAATTATCTACGGCCAAGGCACGAACATCCTGTTCCAAATGAGCACCATCATCAATGGTGTAAGCTGGACGGCCGGGTCGAGCGCGACGGCCAATTATGCGAATACCGCAACTCTCACAGGCATCGCTGTCTACGATGCCGCTGACAGTCCCATTTCAAATTTCTCGATCGTATCTGGCTCGGGAACCGAATACACATCCGATGGAGTCGTCCCGGAGCCTAGCGCCTTCGGCCTGAGCGCGATGGGCTCGGAATCCTCGCAGTCTACGCGAGGCGGCTACGAGGCTAGGAAGGTCACGCCTCGGATCGCTCGGCACGGTTCGAGGCCTCCCCGCCTTGGGCCGGTGCACTGAAGGCGGCGCACGGAAAGGCGCAACATTATGTTAGCGTCTAATAAGTCACTATCAAGCTGCAACGAGAGACGTGCCATTGAAGGTGACGGCGGCCGGCGTCGGTAGCAACTCCGCCACCATCGCTGTTCGATAGCGGTTTCGTCGGCGGTGTCACAGGGCTCGATGATAGTGTGTTGCTCCGCATAGATTCCAGAGCGCAGCCGCTTTTGTCTGAGTTGTGGCGCAGCCCTGGTATCGGCATCGGAAATGCTCGCCGGATACCTGCCAGCATTCCGGGCTTCCCGCATCGATCCGATGGCGTCTAAGAAATGAGTGACTTCGCGGCGCTAACCGCGTCCGCATTTAGTAAGCTTAGGTAAATCGTTCATCGGCTAGTGGGCTGTGCCATCCCCTCCATTACTGTCGGGGTTCCATTTGGTGTGTGGAACCCCGACAGTGATGGAGGGGATAGTAGTAACGATCTGGCTGCCACAAGCCACTAGGGCTCAAAGGGAGGATCTGTGACGAAACACCACGGAGTCATGACGACGTTCCTTTATGCACTGGCCATCGCGGCGCTCCCGTCGCCTGCGGTTGCCGGCGATCCCATCGTGGGGATCAAAACGGCCGCCGATGTGGAAGCCAAGCGTGCCGCTTTAGTTCACTACATCTGGGGCACTGTATGGGCCGATGTACTCACCAGAAAACCGACTGTCCAGTCGCCGTACACGCCGGTTCCGGCTGACGCGCTCCCTTCCGTTTCGAATGTGAAATCGATCGAGGCACTGGTTATTACCATGAGCTTACCGGCTCTGACTGGAGGGAGCCCAATCGTGCACACGTCAACTGCTTACTTGTATCACCCGCAATCGCCAAACGGGCGTGTCGTCGTCGTCCACCACGGCCACAGTTGTGTGTTTGACGGCAGCGACGGCCCTTACAACCTGGATAAAGCGATCCAGGATCTGGTGGCAGCCAACTATGCCGTTGTCGCTATGAAGATGCCCCTATGCCAGCAGCCTTCGCAATGCGGGAGCGATGCGATCAGTAAATCGCACGACGATATGTTCACAGATCCCCAGCGGCTCCGGACGGGAAGTCCGCTGCAGTTTTTCCTGGAGCCCATTGCCCAGACTTTGAATTACATCCAATCGAAATATCCCGACACGTACCATGATTTCAATATGCTCGGATTTTCAGGGGGCGGTTGGACCACCACTATTTACTCGGCGCTCGATCCGAGAATAACACTCAGCTTTCCCGTAGCCGGATCGGTTCCACTCGACCTGCCAATGGGCATCGGAGGAAGGGACACGGAGCAGAATCTGCCCGCCTTCTACGACCTCGCCGGCTATCGCGATCTTTACATCATGGGCAGCTTTGGACGAAATCGACGCCAAACTCAGATCCTGAACCACAAAGACAGCTGTTGTTTCGTCCCGCCTGACCAGGATGCCTTCGATTATGCCTGCCAGGTTCAGTCCAGGCTTTCTTCTCTCGGCCCTGGTGCCTTCACCCTGGATTACGACGACACGTCCACCTCACACCAGATTTCACTGGCTGCTCTATCAGCGGTCATTCTCCCAACTCTTAAAGCAGGTTCGGCAGGCGTAGCTCCCGGAAGTTGCTCATCGCGAGACGAGGCTTCTAAAGTAATGAAGAAGGCGCAAGAGTTCTGAAAGTGCCAGAAGCACGAATCCAAGGAGCCCGCGGTTGCTTAGTTATGGATAGTTAGATACATCGTTTGGGGCACCGGTGTGCCGCTCTGTGTCACGTTGATTTGGTAGTCGCCGTTGGCAAGAGTGGACGGGACGGTGATGTAGAACTCGTAAAGGCCGACGAAGTTGCCGGCCAATCCAGAGTACGCGAGCGTTGCGGGAGTCGATCCGAAAGAAACGGTAATTGGGTCAACCAGAGCGTTGCTGGCCCCGGCAATGACGCCCGGCAGGATCGACGGTGTCACGTCGCCGAAGCCGATGCCATAGGCAACGATGAGATCGCCTGGTTTTGCCGGACGGCTGTTCAAGCCGAATGCCGTGCCAGTGCTGGTGTTCAACACGTACGCGCCGTCGGAGGCAAAGGTCGCCACCATGTACTGCGTGCCGTTGGCGGTATAGTTGGCCGGCGCCAGGAATCCAGGGGCCAGCGCCCTCCGCGCGAACATGGTCAGAGAACTGGTCGCTTTGCAATTGGTGACCGTAATGGCTACGTTGCCGGTGGCGGAATCCTCCGGCGCTTGTACGTTGAGTTGACCCGTGGAGAGATACCACACGTACGCCGGTTTTCCGTTGATGCTGACGCTGACCCCGTCGAGCGCCGTCGGAGCATTCGATCCAGTGAAGTCGCCCGAGACCCACTGGCCGGGATTTGTGGCGGCCGTCAATCGCGGATCGGCGGGATCGGCGAGGTTCGTGCCCTTGATCTCCAGCCACGATCCGGATGCGAAATACGGATACCCTCCGTAAGCGCTGGCCGAATCGACCGAGGTAATCGCCGGCGCCGTTGTATTTGTGCAGACGAAGCCGGAACCGGACTGCGAGACCTGGATGCGCCCGATCTTGTTGGCGGTCCGCTCGACAAACCAAAGCGCCCCATCGGGTCCTGCCGTGATGCCAAACGGATCGCTGGTGATGGTGGGCGTCTTGTACTGGGTAGAAACACCGGCGGTGGTGACCCGTCCAATAAAGCTGCTGCTCGGAGTGGATATGGTGTACCAGATCGCGCCATCCGGCCCCGTCGTAATGCCGAACGAGCCCTGGCCGAGGAGGTTGGGGACGGAGTATTGCGTGATGTTCCCGGCCGTGTCGATCCGCGCGATGGCGCCGCCTAAGCTGAACCACATCGCCCCATCCGGCCCTGCTGTCATGTCTTGGGGGGGATAATTGGGAGGTGGCGTTTGGTAGTCGGTGACGACACCGGCGGTAGTGACACGTCCCAGTTGGCCCGCGCTGAACCACAGCGCCCCGTCTGGCCCAACCTTGATATCGCCGCCGATTGTACTGAAGTCCTTGACCAGCATTGGGTACTGAGTGAGGACGCCGGTGGTGGTCATACGTCCGATAAACCCATTTCCGGTAAACCAGAGCGCTCCGTCCGGCCCGGCAGTGATTCCGTAGGCTTCGGTGCTCACCGGCAGGGGAAAACCAGTGACGGCGCCGGCCGTGGTGATCCGCCCGATCTTGCTGCCTCCCGACACGGCAAACCATATTGCTCCATCTGGTCCCAAAGTGATGCCGGAGGGCGTGTTATAGCCGGCCGGTAACTTGTACTCCGTAATTACGCCGGATGTGGTGATTCGCCCGATCTGGGCAGGATTGGTGTTGGACTCCGTAAACCACAGCGCCCCATCCGATCCCGTTGCGATGTACAAAGGCATGCTGTTGGCCGTGGGTATTGAGTACTCCGTGAAGACGGGTGTTTGCGCCAGCAATTTAAGGCTTGACGAAGCGGCCGCTACAAAACACAGGACGATCGCTCTCCGACGGTGCAGTCTGTTCACGCTTATGTCCCTCTCGCCTTGCATTGCGTGACCGCGTCCCGAAAACCGTCATGTCAGGTGAAAATATAATTTGGCGACCGCCCGTTCACAGGCGCGGCTGCCCGCGCTGCGCGAGGAATTCGTTCTGGCAGGCCATAGCGGCGGAGCGAATCTCATGAAACGCGGGCTTCCCCCTGAGGCTGGTGAACATTGGATCCGATTCGATGGCGGGATAGGTGCAATAGCCCCTCTGGATGGTCTGTTTCAGCATCGCGAGCGCGGCATCTGTCTGGCCGCAGTAGGCCAAGTGGGCCGCCGAAAAATAATTCACTTCGGGGTCGGGCGAGGGCTGCACGGTGCGCGCCAGTGCGACGATTTCGTGCTCCGGCCGGTGGCGCAGAAACGCGAACAACATACTATAGCCCCCCCACTGCGGAGCGGTCTGCGCCTGGAGTACGTCTTTCTCCTTGCCTTCGCGCAAGAAAACGTCTATTGAAACCGCTTTTGAGACCTCCGAATCAGGATCGAGGCGCAGATAGTCCAGAGCCCGCCGATAATCCCCGCGCAACATGAACGTAACCCCGCAGGACCGCGCCGCGGCATCTTGCGCGTCGATCAGAACGGACGTATCGCATTCGCGCGCCGATTCCTCCAGCAAACCTGCGTCGCGGAGCAGCCAGCTCATCAGAAAATGGAGCCGGGCGCTGTCCGGGCGCCGGCGAAGCAGATCTTCGAAGCCGCGATAAGCCTCGCCCCGGGTCAAACCGCCTTTTTCACCAGGATTCGTGAACTGTTCCGCGATATAGAGGACGCCGGCGCGGGCAATGACGTTGTCTGGATCGAGCGCCGCCATCCGATTCGCGATATCGCGCCAGCGTGCGATCGCCTCCAGGCCGCCATTCCCAAACCAACCCGCCTCCGCATACCTCGAAGCGAGAGCTCCCCACACCGGAGCATAATCCGGATCCAGGGCCGCCGATCTGTTCAACATCTCGATCGCCTGGTTGGCAGTTTCGGGATCGCTCGACAGAGCCTTGGCACGGAGATAGAGGCTGTACGCCTCTTCGTTCTTCGGCTTGGGAGGACTGTCGGTCACAAATTCAGATACCCCGAGCATCGGCGCCAGCCCTCTGCGGGTCTTCGCTGCGATCTGCGCCTGCATCGCCATCATATTCCGAACCGGAACGTCAAACACCTCCTGCCATAGCGGGCGATTGCCTTCCACGCCGGTCACTTCCAAGGTGATTTGCAGTTGCTCTCCCGCCTTTAAGAAATGACCGGTCACGATATCGTCGACGCGCAGTTCGCGGCCTGTTTTTTCGAGATCGCGATCGGGCGCGGCGTATTTGCCGTCCGCCTGGGACTGCCGGAGCGAGAGCGAACGCGCGTAGCCGAGCGTCCCGGAGATCTCATTTGCCAGCGCGAAGCGGAGAAAATCGACGGTGGGGTCGTTTCCGGTGTTCAGGAACGGTAGAACCGCCACGGCCTTCGCTCTGGGCCTGGAGGGCGGACTCTTCCTGGACAAACGCAAAGTCAATGCGACGGCGACTACGATAAGCGCGACCATCGCGCCAGCCAGATAAATAGCTTGCCGGTTTCGCCGGACGAACTTGGCCAGCGTGTAAGCGAATGAATCCCGCCGGGCTTCGAGCGGCTCATGCTTCAAGTAATGCCCCACATCGCGAATCATCGCGTCGACCGACGCACACCTCCGCTTCGGATCCTTGTGCATCGCGGTCAGGCAAAGGACGTCCAGATCGGGCCAGGACGCAGCACGGGCTCCGGCATGGCGGCCCACTGAGGATGCCGTCGCCGGCTCCTCCGTCGTGATGGTGGTGGCCGCCTCGGCCGGTGTTTTATCGGTAAGAACGAACGGCAATCGCCCGGTCAGCAGCTCGAAAAGGATGACTCCCAGCGAATAGACGTCACTGTGGACGCTGGTGTGGCCGCCGCGAATCTGCTCGGGCGCGGCATACGCCGGGGTCATCAGGCGAGCACCCGTGCGTGTTTGATCTACCGGCTTGCCGATCGGATCGAGTTGCTTGGCGATTCCGAAATCGAGCAGGCGGAGGGAGCCGTCTCCCTTGACCAGAATGTTCGATGGTTTCAGATCGCGATGAATGACGCCGTGCGCATGGGCGTGCTGGACGGCCTCGCACAGCGCGCGAAAAAGCCCCAGCCGTTCTTTGAGGGAGCAGTTGTGCCGGCGGCAATACTCAGTGAGAGGAAGGCCCTCGACGTACTCCATGACGAACCACGGAGTCCCGTCGGCAAGAGTATTCGCGTCATAAAGACGGGCGACGGAGGGGTGATTGAGCTGAGCGAGGGTTCGCTGCTCGGTGATAAACCGTTCGCGGCGCGCGGGCGAAAGCCATGCATCGCGCAGGATCTTGAGGGCGACCTGATTCCCGAGGTCGTCGCGCTCGGCCAGATACACGACGCCCATCCCGCCTTCGCCGAGTATCCGCAAGATCCGGTAGGGGCCGACTCGTTTGAAATATAACGGACCCGGCGCGCCCAGAACCTGTTCGGCGAGCTGGCCCACATCGCGATCAAGAAAAGAGCAGCCGCGGGCGTCCTCGTCGATCATCGACAACACTTCCGGGATCAGAGTCTGGTCGTCGCCGCATTCCGACTCGAGAAATGTTCGCTGTTCCGGCTGCGGGAGTTCCACGGCGTGGTGGAACAAGCCTTGAATCCGGTCCCAGCGGGCGCTGTTCATCATTGTCCTGGCGTGTTGGGGCGTAACGTGTGGGCCAGCCATGCCTTGCCGGCCCGCCAATCGCGAACGATTGTCGCTTCAGACACTTCCAGCAATTCCGCAATCTCGGGCGTCTCGAAACCTCCGAAAAATCGGCTCTCCACCATCATCGCCTGACGCGGCTGAATGCGGGCAAGCTCGTCGAGAGCCGTGTCGAGCCCCAGCAGATCGTCTTCGCACGCGACAATATGCCGCGCCGCATCGAACGTGACCATGTAACCGTTGCCTCGCTTGGCGGCGTTGCGCCGCCGGGCCGCTTCCACCAACACCTGGCGCATCGCGCGGGCGGCGATTCGCTTGAAGTGCAGGCGAGAGGTGGCCGCAAAGCTCGGGGATTGCGCCAGCTTGACCCACGCTTCATTTACTAAAGCGGTCGGATTGAGCGTCATGCCGGGGTCGCCGCGCTTGACACTCGCAGCCAGACGGCGGAGTTCCTCGTAGGTGACGCTGAACAGATCGTCGAGCGTCTCCCGGTCCTTGGCCGCGCCGTCACAGTCGCCAAGTCCTCCCCCGCTTCGATAATCTCGACCCGGCATGACGGTTTTCGCCCGGCACTCACGCACTCGCGTGAATGAGAAGCCATAAACCCCCTGGCTGGGCATTTTACCATTCCGCGCGCGAGCGATGAAGAGAATTCGAAGCCACACAAGAAAACGTGTGCTTCCGCAGCAATCAAACGAATGCGGCATGACGGTACTAGTGGCTTGTCGCAACCAAACCGTTAGTATGTCGCTCGTTCTTGTAGGGCGGCCAATTTTGGCTGCAGCCGCATTTCAGGCGGCTTTTGTTGATTGTCGAACCAGCCAGCCCGAAGGCAGGCTGCAGCCAAAATTGGCCGCCCTACAAGACACCCTGTGCTAACGGTTTCGCCAATGCAGCCCACTAGATCGGCTGCCCCGACGCCATCGCGCTGCGTTTCTTTCTCCGCTCCAGCCGCAGCAACTCCCGGCGTCTGCGCAGCTTGACTGAATCGTCCACGCGACGCCAGAAGGTGCGGAAATAATCTGCCGCCGAAACGATGCCGAACAGCATCACCACCCACATGCCGATGGTGGCCGGTTCGCTCAAGGCTGGCCAGCGGATGCTGCCGATCACCAGCGCGATGGCCGACACCTGCGCCGCCATTTTCGATTTGCCCAGGTCGCTGGCGGCAATCGTATAGCCTCCCGCCGCCGCGATCGACCGCAGGCCGGACACCGCGAACTCGCGCCCGATAATCAGGATCACCATCCAGGCCGGAACACGGTGAATATCGACCAGCGAAACCAGCGCCGCCGAAATCAGCAGTTTGTCGGCGATGGGATCGAGCAGCGTCCCCACCGTGGTCACCTGGCCCAGCCTGCGCGCAAGGTAGCCGTCGAGCAGATCCGTCGCGGCCGCGGCGAGGAAAACGCACAGCGCGAAAATCTCGCGCGAGAAGGGGATCCAAGCATCCCAATTCACGCTGGTCCCGTCGGCCAGCAGCGCGGCGACCAGCAGCGGCACGAGGAAGATTCGCGCCAGCGTCAGTATGTTGGGCAGATTCATCCCGATTCTAAAATCATAACCTACGGCGCCCAATCGCGCTTCAACATGGCGAACCGGCGCAAGTCGCGGAAGCGGCCGTGAAGCAGTTGCGCCTCGCGCGCCGGCCCCTCCTCGTTGAACCCCAGCCGCTGGGCCACGGCACAACTTTTATCATTGCCCACGGCACATTGGATCTCCACGCGGTTCAGATCCATCTCGGCGAACATGTGCGTCATCAGCACTCGGCACGCCGCCGTCATGATTCCCTGCCCTTGAAACGAACGCCCCAGCCAGTAGCCGATTTCACCCTTACGATTCAACATGTCGAGCTTGGCTGTGCCAATCACACCGCAGAAGGTTCGATCGCGCCAGATCCCGCAGGCAAAGCCTTTCTGCGAGGCGTACTGTTCGAGCGACGACCGTATAAAGCTGAGCGTGTCGTCGAGCGTTTGCGTGGCGTCCACCCACGGTAGCCATTCCCGCAGATAGTCCCGCTCCTGATCGACGAGAGAGAAAACCTCGGCGGCGTGACGTTCTTCCAGCAACTGCAAATAGACGTGGTCGCGAATCTGAGCCCGAAACATGGCTTATTGTAACGGTGGGGCAGGCGGTTTCGCCTGCCTACGACGTCGGCACGAGATATTTTTCCAACCTGCGTCTGATCGATTCCGGCGTCAGCGCCTCCACTTCGCACGATTCGCCGGTGTACCGCGTCGCCGTCACCCGGCCGTGCTCATGCAGCAGATGCAATGGAGCGCCCTCGGCGACCGGAAAATGGAACACGCAGGGAGAAACCGGATCCAGCGCCAGTGTTTCATCGATTTTCTGGAGCAGCGCGTCGAATCCCTCTCCTGTGCGCGCCGAAATCGCCACTGCGCCCGCCGGTTGATGGTCCGGATCGCTCAAAATCCGACGCGCAATCGACGCCGTGTCGGGCTCACCTGGAATTTTGTCGATCTTGTTTAGAACTAAGATCTGCGGCGTGGCCACGGCTCCGATTTCGCTCAACGTTGCCAACACGTGCGCCGTTTGCAGCGCCGCTTCGGGCGAACTGGCGTCCACCACGTGCAGCAGCAGTTCGGCCTCAACGACCTCTTCGAGCGTGGCTCGAAACGCCTTCACCAAGGTCGTCGGCAGATTACGGATGAAGCCGACGGTGTCGCTCATCAATGCTTTGCGATGCGACGGCAGCGTCACATGCCGAACCGTCGGATCGAGCGTGGCGAACATCTTCGCGTCCGTCAGCACCTCTGCGCCCGTCAGACGGTTGAACAGCGTCGACTTGCCCGCGTTGGTGTAGCCGACCAGGGCGATGGTCGCCAGCGGGACAGCCTGCCTCTGCTGGCGCTGCGTGCTCCTGCCGCCACGCACACGATCCAGCGACCGGTTAATCGCCGCGATGCGCTGATGAATCCTGCGCCGGTCCGTTTCCAGCTTCGTTTCGCCGGGGCCTCTGGTTCCAATTCCGCCGCCGAGCCGGGACATGGCCGCGCCGTGGCCGGTCAGCCTCGGCAGCAGATAATTCAACTGCGCCAGTTCCACTTGCAGCTTGCCTTCCCGGGTCCGGGCGCGGCGCGCGAAAATATCCAGGATCAGCTGCGTCCGGTCCAGCACCTTCGAATCCAGCGCTTTTTCAAGATTGCGCTGTTGCGTGGGCGACAGTTCGCGGTCGAAAATAACCGTGGTCGCCTCGTGGAACAGAACCTGCGCCTTTAGCTCCTCCACTTTGCCGGAGCCTACCAGCGTCGCAGCGTCCACTTTTGCGCGCGATTGAATCTGCCGCTCCGCGACGCGCGCGCCAGCCGACATCGCCAGCGCGGCAAGTTCTTCCATCGAGTCCTCGGCGCTGATTAACTCCGCCGCACGGCCTGTCAGATGGAGGCCGACCAGGATTGCGATTTCTTCGCCTGTGGGCACTATTCCGAATCTGTAACGGGAACGCCAGGAGCCGCGTGAGCGCCCATGGATGCTGTGTTCGGATGCGCAGGAGAATGAAACGGCTTCGACACCACCACGGTGGAGATGGCGTGCTTGAAAATCAGTTGCTCCTGATTATTCGTCTCCAGAATCACTGAGTACTTATCGAAACTCTTGATACGCCCCGAAAGTTTCACCCCGCTCATTAAGTAGATGGTCAGGAACGTCTTATCTTTGCGGGCATTATTAAGAAATGCCTCTTGTATGTTTTGGGCCTGCTTCTCCATGGGAGCTTCTTTCATATGAGTGAATGGATCAGCCGTTCTTCTATTCTACCGCGTTCGTCACGATTTATTCACGGTCAATTTGAACCAGCGACTCCCTTTGTGGGGCCAACAGCCGTTTCGGCAGCTTCGCGCCGTAAACCAATCTTTCGATAACGGGAACGGCCCGCCGGACCCATTTCCCGTGCAGTATCAGGCTTCCCGCCACCAGCAGCGGATGAGGAATCGCCACGCAGCACCGCGCGCACATATCGATTTCGCCGGCTCTTCCCTGCGCGTGAAGGCGACGGAGCCGGCGCATCTCGTCTGAGTTGTTGATCTCGTCCAGAGTCTGCTCCGGCAGGCGCCCGATGGATTCGCCGTCCAGCATGTAGCTCTGACAGCAGGGAAACACACGGCCATCGTGCTTCACATACACCGGGCCGCGCCATAAATAATGGCAAATCCTCGATCCCGCTCCGGTTCGCGCCGCTTCCGGTTGCAGAACGTTGGTTTCGTCTTCTTTAATCCGCACCTGGTCGACGCCGGGCACCGCGCTCCAGAAGCGCTTGAAATCCTCCACTTCGTGGGCGTTGTTCTGCATGCGGACCATTTGCACGACAATCTGAATTTTGGCGTTTTTTTGATGTTTCAGGTTCGAAAAACGCACAAAATTGTCACGCACGCGCTCGTATTTGGCTCCTTTTCGATACATCTCGAAGGATTCCTTGGTTGCGCCGTCGAAGCTGAGCGTGACGTGCGCCAACGGCGTCGCGAGCAGTTTCTCGGTCGCCCCTTCGTCCAGCAGGACGCCGTTAGTCGAAAGCAGCGTCGAGATTCCGTGCCGCTCACAATACTCGATGCGATCGAAAATTTTCGGGTCCAGCAGAGGCTCGCCCAATCCGATCAGCATCATGTGTTCGCCGGTTCGCGCCGCGCCCTGGACCAGCGCGTCGAACACTGCGTCGTTCATGTCTTCCTTGGGCTGCGGATGCGTCTCGCGTGGGCACATCGGACAATAAAGGTTGCACTTGGCGGTGGTCTCAACGATATACTCCACCGGCAGCGCGGGCACACGCTCGCGGCGGAGGAGGTAGGACCACAGAAGTTTTGCGCGATTTATAAGCCGCATGCGCTCCTTTATCATCTCATTAAGAGCATGGAACGCGTCCGGAAACTGAATGGCCTATATTCGTCCTATGGAGCAAGGCTCGCTGTTATGAAGCCATTCATCTGGCAGGGCATGGCCCTGCCCCACGGTTGCATGTGGCGCAGGGCCATGCCCTGCGAAGAGGCCTTATGACCATCGCCGTCACGGGAGCCTCCGGCTTCATCGGCCGCCGGCTGATGGAAAAACTTGGGCCCGACGCCCGCGCCGTTTCGCTCCGGGCTAATCTCGACGGGATTGCGGGCGCAGACGCCGTGGTTCATCTGGCGGGCGAGCCCGTCTCGCAACGCTGGACCAAGGAAGCTCGCGAGAAAATTCGTTCGAGCCGCGTCGATGGAACGCGCCGGCTGGTGGACGCGATGCGCGCCCATCCCCCGCAAGTCCTGGTGAGCGCCTCGGCTGTCGGATACTACGGATCCCGCGCCGATGAGGTGCTCACCGAATCGTCGGCCCCGGATGATGGTTTTCTCGGCAGTGTTTGTGTCGAATGGGAGCGCGAAGCGCGCAAGGCGGAGGAGTTCGGCGTGCGGGTGGTCTGCCTGCGTAATGGCATTGTCCTCGGCGACGGCGGCGCCCTGAAAAAAATGATTCCGCCCTTCAAGTTCGGGATCGGCGGCAGGATCGGCGACGGAACCCAGTGGATGCCATGGATTCACGTCGACGATGCGGTGGGCTTAATCGAGTTTGCCATCGCTTCCACGCTGCGCGGCGCGGTGAACGCGACGGCGCCGAATCCGGTTCGCAATGACGAGTTCACCCGCGCCCTGGCGCACGCCTTGCACCGTCCGGCCATTTTTCCCGTTCCGAAATTCGCGCTGCATCTGCTTTTTGGCGACATGGCGCAGATCGTCTATGCCAGTCAGCGAGTGATTCCGGAAGCGGCCTTGAAGGCCGGGTATCAGTTCCGTTTCCCGAATCTCGACGGCGCTTTACTTGATATTCTGCGCTGACGCCGCCTGGTTCGGCTCCCACAAAATCTCCGGCTTGCCAAGCGCGTGATTCACCCAGCGGCTCCAGACGAACATCGCGTCGCTCAAGCGATTCAGATATTGAATCGTCTCCGGCGGTACCGGTTCTACACGCGAAAGTGCGATCAGCAACCGCTCCGCGCGCCGGCAGACCGTGCGCGTGACGTGCAGCTCCGCGTTAATGCGGGTGCCTCCTGGCAACACGAAGCTGCGTAGCGAGGGCAGCGACTCGTTCATCCCGTCGATCTCCCGTTCCAGCTGAGTGATCTCGGCCGCCGTGATGCGAGCCTGCTTGGGATGCACGTCCTCCGGCAGCGTGGCGAGAATCGAGCCCAGGTTAAACAGCTCATGCTGGACGCGGCGCAGGATGACCAGCAGCAGCCCGATCCGCGGGTCATGCGTGATCAGATCCTCGCACGAGACGACGGCCAGGCCGACGAACGAGTTCAGCTCGTCCACCGTTCCGTAGGCCGCAATGCGCGCTGAGTCCTTCTGGACGCGCTGGCCGCCGGCGAGGCTGGTTTCTCCCGTATCGCCGCGTTTTGTGTAAATGCGGTTGAGCGCGAGGCGCGGGTCGTCAAAAGGTTGGTCTGGCACGCTTTTATGTTCGCGCATTCCACTAATAAGGTGCTGAAAAAGTCATCGACATCGCATCTTGTAGGGCGGCGCCGGTACTAACTGTTTCCTTGGACGGTAGAATGAAGTTGCCATGGCGCACACGGCTACTAAAACGTACCGGACCCTCAGCGGATTGCCGCTCGACCCCAGTTATTCAAAACCAATCGACGCGGGTAAGCCCGGCGAGTTCCCCTATACGCGCGGCATCCACGAAACCATGTACCGCAAGAAATTGTGGACCATGCGCCAGTTCGCCGGATTCGCCACGGCCGAGGACACCAACGCCCGTTATCATTATTTGCTCGCGCAGGGACAGGCCGGGCTGTCTGTGGCCTTCGACCTGCCAACGTTGATGGGCTACGATTCGGATCACGCGGCGTCGCAGGGCGAAGTGGGGAAGTGCGGCGTGGCGATCTCCTCGCTGGCCGATATGGAAACGCTGTTCCGCGGCATTCCTCTGGGCGACGTGACCGTTTCGATGACCATCAATTCCCCGGCCTCGATCCTCTGGGCCATGTACTTGGCCGTCGCCGAGCAGCAGGGTGTCGCCTGGGATCGCGTCTCCGGCACGTTGCAAAACGACATCCTGAAAGAGTACATCGCGCAGAAGGAGTACATCTATCCGCCACGCCCCTCGATGCGCCTGGTGACCGATTCCATCGAGTTCGCGGCCCAGCACACGCCCCGCTTCAATCCGATTTCGATCAGCGGCTATCACATCCGGGAAGCGGGATCGACCGCCGTGCAGGAACTGGCGTTCACGTTGCGCGACGGTATCGAGTACGTGGACTGGGCGCTGGAACGAGGCCTGCCCATCGATTCCTTCGCCCCCCGCCTGAGCTTTTTCTTCAACGCGCATAACGATTTCTTTGAGGAAATCGCCAAGTATCGCGCCGCGCGCAAGATCTGGGCGCATGTCATGAGAGATCGTTACGGGGCTCGGGACGAAAGGAGCCAGAGGCTCCGGTTTCACGCGCAGACCGCTGGATGTTCCCTCACCTGGCAGCAGCCGCAGAACAATATCGTCCGGACGGCCGTGCAGGCCATGGCCGCGGTGCTGGGCGGATGCCAGTCGCTGCACACCAATTCGCTCGATGAAGCTTACGCGCTGCCCAGCGAACATGCGGTGACGGTCGCGCTGCGGACGCAGCAGGTGATCGCGTATGAAACCGGCATCACCTCGGAGCCCGATCCCCTGGGCGGCAGTTATTTCCTGGAAAAACTGACGCTCGCCGTGGAAGAGGCGGGCAACGCCTATATCCGTCAGATCGACGAAATGGGAGGCATGATTCCAGCCATCGAGCGAGGTTTTCCGCAAACCGAAATCGCCAATGCGAGCTACGAATTCCAGCACTCCGTCGAATTGGGCGAGAGCGTAATCGTCGGCGTGAACAAGTTCACAGAGAAAGACGAGAAACCCATCGAGCTCTTGCAAATCGACGCGACAGCCGAACGGCGGCAAGTGGAAAAACTCCGCCAGGTGAAATCGAGGCGGAGTGCGGGCGATGTAGAGAAAACGCTCGCGAATTTGAAGAGGGCTGCTGAAGGAACCGAGAACACAATGCCGTTCATTCTCGACGCCGTGCGCGCGTATGCGACGGTAGGCGAAATCGCCGCGTCGCTGGGCGAAGTTTTCGGAAGTTATACCGAGACTAGCGTGTTGTAGGGCGCTCAAGAAGAATATTTGGCCGCCGATGAACGCGGATGAACGCAGATAAAGAAGGAATCAGTCGCGCTATCAGCGTTCATCCGCGTTCATCAGCGGCCAAAATTGTCTTTTACTGCGCGTGCCTCTCCGCCAGCATCGCCACTGCCGACAGCGCCGCGATTAATCCTAAAAACTGCGCCATCCCGAGGCTATCCGGCTCCTGCGCCGCATCTTTCGTGAACAGCCGATAAATCGCCCCCAGCGTGACCAGCCCGAGCATCACTTCTCCCGTCGCCCACCAGGCAATTCCCGCCGCGGCAAGGATCATCACCCGCTGCTGCTGCGTCTGCGACATGAACCCTCGCGAGCCGTCCAGTTGCCACACCGGAGTCAGGTTGAAAATATTAATCACGGCTCCGAAATGCGCGATCGCGTCCCACGCTTTCGCGCCCGTCAAATACCCGGCCGCCAGTGCAAACGCCGCCGCGCCCAATCCGTAGATCGGCCCGGCAAGCCCGACGCGCGAATCCTGTATCGGAGTGATACGAAGCTGCTTTAACCGGATGAACGCGCCGAATCCGGGAATAAACATCGGCGCGCTGGCCGGGATGCCGTACTCGCGCAGCGTCAGGACGTGTCCCATCTCGTGGATGTAAATCGAAAAAACCATCCCGACCGCGAACTTCCATCCGTAGAGCGCCCAATAAACTCCAGCGAAGGCCAGCATCGAAAGCAAAGTGCTGAGCTTGGTCAGCCCGAGCAGCAGCAGCTTGCCCTTGGTGAACAGCAGCAGTAGCGCGGGCCCGATGCCGGCCGCGCCCTTCTTCCATGCACTCCCCGTCCGCGGGGCCGTTTTGAGATTTTCGATATGCGCACGGATAGACCGATATTGCACGCTATCCGGCGGCAGCAGCGCCAACGACCGCTCCCATAAGGCGCGCGCCTCGGCCAGGTCTCCGCGAACCATCGCCTGCTGCGCCTGCGCGGCGAGCGATTCCAGTTCGGCGGCATGAATCAGCGCGTGGCACGACGGGCAGCTTAAGGCAGATTGATCGAGAGGCGTTCCACAGTCAGGGCAAACAGCCTGGTTTACAGCGGTTGTCACGAATACGGTCCTGTTACCAGTATCTCGTGTCCGGCCGTCAGCGCCCAGGCGCGTTGCAACCCGATAAAGATGATAAACAGCGAGATGAGACCGCCCACCGGCGATCTTCCCAGTTCAAGGAAAGGAGAAATGACCGCCAACACCAGCAGCCCGACGACTGCTTTTCCAGGCGAGATGGCCGGCTTTACCGGTTTCACGGCGGGCGGCGCCGCCGGCTGAGCCGATGGATTCTTGGCCGCGGATTGCGCAACGAACCCCTTCTTCATTCCGGTGAAAACAAGCGCCGGGATGAAGCTGGTGCTGATGGCGAAATACGTCAGCGCGACCGCGAGGATCTGCTGCGGCCGCCCGCCGACTCCATACCCTCCGGTGCGAATCGCTTTCCCGACCATCCATCCCACCGCCAGCGCCACGATGCCGATTTGAAAGCCCATCGCCAGAGGAATCGCATAAAGGATGCAACCGGCCAACGCTGCTCCGGCGCCGTAAATTACCAAACGAACCCAAGGGACTGGTTTCGGCGTTTGCTTTCCTGCCAGAATCTTCCCGGCGCACTGCGGGCAGATCACATGATTCTGAACCTGATAATGCTCCCCGGCAATCAATTGTTTACATGCCGCGCAGCTCTTCCCGGTTTGCCCCTCCGTGCTATCCGTCGGCTGGGCGCGGCGGAATTGCAGTTCGTCTACGGAGGGCAGTGGTTCGGAGTCCGGCATGGCTAAGTGTAGAATCGGTCGATTGTGCAGTCAATATTAGTTCTATACTGAGTACGAGGTATTCCACCGGCTTCGTTACGAAGACGGCGGAAGGAAGTCTCCACTCGATTATGGATCACAGGATCCGGGTACTGGTGGCAAAACCAGGTCTCGACGGACATGACCGCGGCGCGAAAGTGATTGCGCGCGCGTTGCGTGATGCCGGCATGGAAGTGGTGTACACGGGGCTCCGGCAAACTCCGGAAATGATCGTGAACGCCGCGCTTCAGGAGGATGTGCAGGTCATCGGCCTGTCGATCCTCTCGGGAGCGCACAACGCCATCGTGCCCCGGGTGATGGAGTTGTTGAAGGAAAAACAGATGAGCGACGTGCTCGTCATTGTGGGTGGCATCGTTCCGGATGAGGATGCCGCACAACTGAAACGGCTTGGCGTAGCGCAGGTTTATCAACCCGGCGCGTCGCTTGAAGCAATCGTGAATTTCATCCGCAGCTCGGTGAAGCAGACGGCCTAATGGCTCTCGCATCGCCGCATTTGAAAAGATTTAAGAAAGATAGAATGCAAGACAAACTCAACATTGCGGTGTTCGTCGATTACGACAACATCGAGATCGGACTGAAGTCGACGCTCCGCCGCGAGTTCGATGTGTCCCTGGCGCTGGACGCCCTGAAAGAACGCGGCGATATCGTGGCCAAGTTCGCTTACGCCAACTGGGGCCGCCAGGACGGCGCCACCCGGCAGATGGCGGAAAACGCCGTGCAGATGGTGCAGCGGATTCCCTCCCCTCGCGGCGACAAGAACGGAGCCGATATCAACCTCGCGCTCGACGCGCTGGAGATGGCCTTCACGCACACGCACGTGAACGCGTTCGCCATCGTCAGCGGCGACAGCGACTTTATTCCGCTGGTGAACAAGCTGAAGGAATATGGCAAGACCGTATTCGTGGTCGGCGGAAAGGCTTTCACGTCGACGATTCTGCAACAGAATTGCCACGAGTTCATCAGCTTCGAATCGCTGATGCAGGATCAGCCGGAACGGCCCATCACCCTGCCCGGCGAGATTCGCGCCCCGCGCAGCGAAGTTCGTCAAGGCGACCGCCCGCCCGAACGTCAAGGGGATCGTCAGGGCGACCGTCCCACCGATCGTTCAGATAGAGGACCCCGCCCCGATCGCGGACCAGATCGCGGGCAACCCCGAGGCCAGCGCCCCGCGCCCCTCGATTTGCAGCAGGCGATTCCGCTGGTGGAGCGCGCGTTGCAGGTTCTGGAACGCCGCGCCGTGCAGCCTCAACTTGGCCTGCTGAAATCGACCATGCTGCAACTCGACCCGGCCTTCAACGAACGTGCCTATGGAGCCTCCAGCTTCTCCGATTTCGTCGAGAAACTAAAGCGCGCCGAACTGGTGAACGTTTCCGGCACCGGCGGGCGCTACGTTATCGAACGCAAAACGTCGTCCACCCCCGAAAGGCCGAACCTCAAGCCGGAAGATCTGCTGCCGCCTCTGCGCGACGTGCTGGAGAATCATCGCCTGGAGCTGGAAAACAACTGCCCCGTGGAGGATCTGGCCGGTTGGTTCAAGGCCGAGCAGCCGCACTTCGATGTCAGCAGTTATGGATTCCAGTCCTTCGTGGAATTCCTGAATTACGCGCAGGATAAGACGGTGGTGCGCCTCGAACCGCATGAGGATCAGGGACTGTGCGTATCTCTGGGAGCGGAGTTTTATCCGCCCGCCGTGCCGCCGCAGCCCGAGCCCGAAGTGGCGCCGGAAATCGAAGAGGAAGACGAGCCGCAGCCCTACGTGGAAGGCCAGCCGACGATTTTCGAACCGAATCCTCCGCCCGCCAAGGCGAAACGCGCCCCGGCCAGGAAGCGCGCCCCAGCCAAACATGCTGGAGGTGGCGGTGGAACAGGCCCGCGGCGTCCCCCGCGCCCTCGCAAGAAGACCGACGGGAACTCTTAAAGCATGCCGATCGAGCGAATATTTCCTTCCTCAGTACCCACGCCGCGAGGACCATATTCCCCCGCGGTGCGGGCCGGCGATTTTATTTATGTGAGCGGACAAGGCCCCGTCGATCCACTCACCGATCAGCTTTCACCGGGCGACATCCAGCATGAAACCCGGCTCGTGCTCGGCAATATCAAGCGAATTTTAGAAGGCTGCGGCGTGTCCATCGCCGATGTGGTGAAGTGTTCCGTATTTCTGAAGGACGGCCGCGAGTTTACGCAAATGAATGAAGTCTACGCGGAGTTTTTCGGCGACCAGAAGCCGGCGCGGACCACGGTGGAAGCCCAGTTCGCCAATCCCGTAATGCGCGTCGAAATCGACTGCGTGGCCTATAAGCCGAAATAGTCCAACGTGCCGCGTTTGCCCGCTCCCTAACGGTCGCGGCTCGGAGCCGCCATGCGTCACAGGCTGCGGAAAAAGTGCTAACCACCGCTCCCTGTGGTCGCGGCTCGCAATCGGGCCTACCTGTTATCAGTGATCTACCGAGCCGCGACCACAGGGAGCGGTGGTTCATGGAGCATTTTTCCACAGCCTGGTCAGCATGCGGGCAGACGGTACCCCATCCTATTCATACCGCAGAGCGATCACCGGGTCCACACGCGTGGCCCGGCGCGCCGGAATCAGGCATGCTGCGATCGCGACTATCACAAAAAGGACGCCCGCTGACGTAAACGTGACCGGGTCCCACGCTGGAACGTTGAACAGAAAGCTGGCCATGACGCGGGTCACGGCGAGAGCCGCGACGGCTCCTACCGCGATGCCGATCGCGACCAGTTTCACTCCGCGGCCGAGGATCATTCCCAAAACGTCGGACTTGACTGCGCCCAGCGCTATGCGAATCCCCAGCTCTCTGGTCGACTCGGTGACCGTATACGAGATCACGCCGTAAATCCCGATCGAGGCGATCAGCAACGCAAGTCCCGCGAACAGCCCAACAAGGGTCAGTGCGAAACGCCGTGGCGCGACGTTGGCCGCAATCAGGTCCCATTCCGTTCGGACGTCGTAAAGAGGAAGGCTGGGGTCCATCGCGCGCAGTTCCGCTCGCACTGCGGCAACCAGGGACGCCGGATCAACGCTCGCGCGCACGACCAGAGCCATGCGCTGAACTGGCGCCTGCGCGTGCGGGACGTACGCTTGCGGCATGGGCGTCGTCTCGACGCTATATTCATGAACATCGGCGACAACCCCCGTGATGCGGCAAAACGTCGTGCCGTCAAAGGTGATGCGATGTCCGATTGGATTTTCGCCGGGAAAATAGCGGTGGGCAAACCCTTCGCTGATCACCATTACCTTCGGCGCGTCGGCGGAATCGGCGAGGGTCAGGTCGCGTCCGTAACGTAGCGCAGTTCCCATGGTGTGAAAATAACCGGGCGTGACCGCGTGCTGCGTCGCGTCCTGAAGAACGTCGGGACCGGGCGCGGGGCGGCCTTCAATCGTGAATAGGTTATGCGACGATTCCGTCAAAGGAGCTGCGCTGACGGCTGCGGCGGAATCAACGCCGGGAAGCCGTCCGATGCGCGCGAGCAGATCGCTCAAAAACGGCGCGGCCTGTTTCGGAGGAAGACGCAATGCGCCCGTCAAAAGACGAGACGCATCGAAGCCGAGTTCGACGTTCTCTATTTGCCAGAAGCTCCGTAGCAGCAATCCCGCGGTGACCACCAATACCAGCGAGAGCGCAACTTCGAGCACGAGCAAAGCGGTCCGCGCCTGTCTTCGCCCCGGGGTGGCTCCGCGGCCGGCAGACTTCAGCGCGTCGTTCAGATCCGTGCGCGAGGCCTGCCGCGCGGGCAACGCTCCAAACAAAACCGCCGTGACGCACGAGATAGCGAGGGCGAACAGCATCACCCACAAGTCGAGCCGCACCTCGTCCGCGCGCGGGATCGAAGATCCGCCCAGCGCGACCATCGCCCGCATCGCGAAATGCCCCAGCAGAAAGCCCGCCGCGCCGCCGAGGAGTCCCAGCGCGAGGCTCTCGGTGATCAATTGGCGGACCAGTCTCGCCGCCCCTCCACCCAAGGCCGCGCGGATGGCAAACTCGCGGCGGCGCTCGGCTGACCGTGCCAGGCTCAAATTCGCGACGTTCGCGCATGCAATCAGCAACAGCACCGCCGCGGATGCGAGCAGCAGCCATAGAGCCCCGCTTACGCTCCCGGAGATGGCTTCGTCGAGAGAACTCAATTCGACGTTCCACGCAAAATTGTCCGACCGATATTGCTGCTTCAGCCGCGCAGAGATCGCCGTCATCTCGGCCCGCGCCTGCCCGAGGTTCACGCCCGGCTTCATGCGCGCGATCACTCGTAAAAAGTCGCTGCGCCTCGCCGGGCCCAGAGCGGAGGAGTGCAGAGGCATCCATAATTCGGCGGTGGTGCGAAACATGAAGTCCGTGCCGTGAAAACCAGCCGGCATCACGCCAATCACGGTCTCTAAAGCGCCTCCCAGACGAAGCTGGCGCCCGAGAATATGGGGGTCGCAGCCAAAGCGGCGATCCCAAAGTTCGGCGCTCAGCACAACAACATCGTTCTCCTTGTCGCCGGATGCAATCGCACGCCCCAAGGTTGGTTTCACTCCCAGCAGCTCGAAGTAATTCGCGGTGACGTAGCCCGCGTGGAGCATCTCGGCCTCGCCCGAATCCGTCAGCGGAGACGATGTGGCCGTGTATCCGGCCATCGCGCTGAAGCAGCGGCTCTGTTCGCTCCAGTCCTTAAGATTGGGCGGCGAGGAGGGCTCGCGCAGGACGTTCGCTTTGAGGTTGGATTCCCAAACCGCGACCAGGCGATCCGGATCTTGATAGGGAAGCGGCCGCAGCACGACTCCCCGGAGCACGCTGAATACAGCGGTATTGGCCCCGATCCCGAGCGCCAGCGCGAGTACAGCGACGGTGGTGAAACCGGGACGCTTCGCGAGCATCCGGAAGGCAAACCGCAAATCGGCGAAGAGTGTCGGCATGCGAATTGAGACGCACGCGGTGGGAAAATCGTTGTGTTTTTTGTAAGGCGGCCTATCACCCTGCGGACTGCTTTTGAGCAGGCTCGGCTGTCCTTGTCCGCATGCTGTAAGCTTGGCGGTTCAGTATCGAAACGGAGCCGCGACCGTCAGAAAGCCGATATGCGCGGGACGCTCCGCTTACGGGATATGCCAGGAGGGTTGCTTCCGATGGTAAAGTGGATCATTATTTAACCTAAGGAGAGGCGCATGCGCTTCGTTGGCTTCATAGCGTTTTCGGTGTTCTGCCTCGGAGCGGACCACGATTCGTTCTCTCCGGCGCAAAGGAAATACTGGGCGTTCCAACCCCTCTCGCATCCCCCAGCCCCGGCGGTAAAGCATAACAACTGGGTCGTCAACCCTATCGATGCCTTCATCGCACAGAAGCTTGAGGCCAAGGGCCTTGCCATGGCACCCACGGCGGACCGGGTTACTCTGTTGCGCCGGGTTACCTTCGACCTGATCGGCCTTCCTCCGGCGCCCGAAGAAGTAGATGCCTTTGTCGCCGATAAATCTCCCAACGCGTACGAAAAAGTTGTCGACCGCCTGCTTGCCTCTCCGCACTATGGCGAACGCTGGGCTCGTCATTGGCTGGACCTGGCCCGCTACGCCGAGAGCGAAGGGTTTAAGGCCGACGAGACCCGCCCGAATGCTTGGCGGTATCGCGATTACGTCATCCAGGCGCTCAATCAGAACAAGCCATACGATCGCTTCGTGAAGGAGCAGATCGCCGGAGATGAGATGTGGCCGGACGATCCCTGGGCTCGCGTCGCGACGGGCTTCAACCGTCATTATCCCGACGAAAGCAACGCGCGCAATTTGTGGCAGCGCCGTCAGGAAATTTTAAACGACATTACGGATACGGTTGGATCCACGTTCCTTGGGTTGACCTATGGGTGCGCCCGCTGCCACACTCACAAATTCGATCCCATTCTGCATGCCGATTATTACCGGCTGCAAGCGTTCTTCGCCAACACGGCGGCTGATGATGAGATCCCGATGATCTCGGCTGAGGAGTTGAGCCGGTACCAGGCTAAGAAAGCGATTTGGGAGGAGCAGACGAAATCGATCCGCGAGCAGATTGCGGGGTTGCTTGCTCCCAAGAAGGAAGCTCTGCGGAAAGAATATTTCGACAAGTATCCGGTGGAGATCCAGGCGCTGCTGGTGAAGCCTGGCAGCGAACGAAATCCGCTGGAATGGCAGATGGCTCACAAAGCGCAGCCCTACCTGGTTTTCGACGACGAGACTGTCGCGAAATCGCTCAGAGGAGAAGAAAAAGCCAGGTATCAGGCGCTGCTGGCGGAGTTAAATAAATTCGCCAGTCTCAACCCGGGCGAGTTGCCGGTCGGAATCGGCATGAAAGATTTGGGCGCCAGCGCGCCCGCGACTCACGTGCTGAACGTGGGGGCCTACGATGCGCCGCTCGAAGAAGTGCAGCCCGGGTTTCTCTCGATCCTGGATCCCAAGCCTGCCAAGATCGTTCCGCCACCGGGAGGGACTTCCTCGGGCCGCCGCACGGCACTTGCGAACTGGATCGCCAGCCCCGACAATCCACTGACCGCTCGCGTGATGGTAAATCGAATCTGGTTTCACCATTTCGGACAGGGAATCGCACCCGAACCTAGCGACTTTGGAGCCATGGGCGGGCGGCCATCGCACCCTGAGCTGCTGGACTGGCTTGCGTCGCAATTCGTGAGCGGCGGGTGGGACATCAAAGCGATGCACAAGCTGATGGTACTCTCGAAAACGTATCAGCAGTCTTCGGCCTTCAACGAAGCCGCGGCGAAGGAAGATCCGCGAGACAAGCTGCTGTGGCGTTTTCCGCGAGAGCGACTGGAGGGCGAGGTCATCCGCGATGCGGCGCTTTCGGTGTCTGGTATGTTGAACGAGAAGATGGGCGGACCTAGCATTTTCCCGGAGTTGCCGGCCGGCGCAGGACGACCACGCGGTGGATGGGCTCTTTCCATTCCCGAGGAGCGTAATCGCCGTAGCGTCTATGTTTTCGTGAGGCGAAATTCCCGTTATCCGATGCTCGAAGAGTTCGACATGCCGGATACTCACGAATCGTGCGGACGGCGCAACAAGACAATTACCGCGCCGCAAGCGATGTCGATGTTGAATGGTCAGGTCAGTCTCGAATGGGCGGAAGCTTTCGCTGGCCGTCTTCTCAAAGATGCGGGAGACGACGCGTCGAGACAGATCGACGAGGCCTTCCGCCTCGCGTTTGGCCGCCATCCGGATGGAGTGGAAAAGGACACGGTACAAACATTCTTCCAGACGCAGCACCAGTTGGTTGCCGCTCGCGTGAACAGGGGAGAGAAGCTGGCGCTGCCCGCGGCGATGCCCACGAATTACGATCCGATCCAGGCCGCGACCCTGGTGGATTTCTGCCAAATGCTGCTGAACTCCAACGAGTTCGTGTATAGGAACTAGTAAGGTGTACTGCCACGCCAACGGCCGCGTCCCCGCCCTGACGGGACGGGGTTATAACCCCTGGCGTGAGTCAGGGGATTAAAGGAATTAGTCTATGAGCCATAAACGAATCGCCCATTCTCGACGCGACTTCCTTTGTAATGCGGGAAGCGGGCTCGGTGCGCTTGCGCTGGCATCCATGTTCGCCGACGATGCGCTGAAGGCCGCCGACGTTCCCGATCCTTTGCGTCCGAAGGCGCCCCATTTTAAGCCGACCGCGAAATCGGTGATCTGGTTGTTTATGGAAGGCGGGCCGAGCCACGTCGATTTATTCGATCCGAAGCCCGCGCTTGAAAAACTCGCCGGGCAGCCCATGCCCGAATCGTTCGGACGTCCCATTACGGCGATGGGGACCGCCTCGAATACGCTCATGCCTTCCAAGCGGACGTGGAAGCAGTACGGAAATAGCGGAATCTGGGTATCGGACTGGTATCCGGAAATCGCCAAGCATGTCGACGACATGACTGTATTTCGCGCGTGCTGGGCGGACGGCCTGAATCACGTGGGATCCGTGTGCCAGATGAATACGTGCTCGATTCTGGCGGGCCGGCCCGCGCTCGGTGCATGGGTAACCTACGGCCTTGGATCCGCCAATCAGAATCTTCCCAGTTTCGTCGTTCTCACCGACGCTGGCGAGGTTTTGGGCGGACCGAAGAACTGGAGTTCAGGATTCCTGCCCGCGACGTATCAGGGGACGCAACTCCGCAATCAAGGCGACCCTATTCTGGATCTGGCTCCGCCGTCGACGATCGGGAAGGAACAGCAGCGGGGGCGTCTCGATCTGCTGAAGCATCTCAATCAGCATTTCAATGCCGGTAAGTCCGACGATACGGAACTCGAAGCGCGCATCAACGCCTACGAACTCGCCTATCGCATGCAAGCCGCCGGTCCAGAGGCGGTGGATTTGACCAAGGAATCCGAGGCGACTAAGAAACTCTACGGCATGGACGAGGAGCCTACCGCGAAGTTCGGCACCAACTGCCTGCTGGCGCGCCGGTTAGTGGAGCGCGGCGTTCGCTTCATTGAACTGTACAACGGCAGCGGCAGCGCCTGGGACGCGCACAACGATCTGGAGGGCAATCATTCCAGGATGTGCCGCTCTTCGGATAAGCCAATCGCCGGACTGCTCTCCGATTTGAAGTCGCGAGGCCTTCTGGACGACACTCTGGTCATCTGGGGCGGGGAATTCGGACGCACCCCCTTCAATGAGAAAGGCGACGGGCGCGACCATAATCCGTGGGGCTTCACCATGTGGGCCGCAGGCGGCGGCATCAAAGGCGGCCAAGTGATCGGTACGACCGACGAGATCGGCCTCCGCGGAATTGACAAGCGGGCCCATGTCACCGATATACATGCGACGGTTCTCCGTGCGCTGGGACTGAACCACGTGGACGTCACCTTCCTGCACAACGGCCGTTCCGAGCGACCGACCATCGTGACGGGAGAGGTCATCAAAGAAGCGTTCGCTTAAATTCGGCGGCTGGTGCGCGGGATGCATCATGGCACTTATCGCCGTCGCGTTCGATCTGCCGATAATGATGCATAATGAAATTGACCAACCCATCAGGTAGCACTCTTCAGCTGGTTCCACTACAGCCAGGAAGTCGCGGCAAGGCGTAACGGCGGCCTCGGCGGGCGACATATGCCATGACTGACTCCGTCGTGACAGGAGGGAAGGGGCTGACGCGATCCGACGGCAAGGTCAATCTTCCCAAGGATTAATGACAGCGACGCCCAAGCCTGAATAGTCCTTTGCGCCACTGGGCGAGTCAGGGGGCTTTCTTAGCGGCCACAATGGCGGCGAATCGTTGCGGTACACAGAGCGGTGCACAGTGGTATTTTTTACTGCGCTACCTTCTGTGTGCCGATGGACTGATAAGTCCTTTTAAAAGAATTTGGTGCGGAGAGGGGGACTTGTTCTCTTGGCTTCCCGAGCCGTTTCCAGAAATGGCGCGTCCCCGAGGTCCGAAATCCACGGGGGAGGGAGGCGGTTTACCCGAGATTCGAGTCAACGGCCGCGAATTACGTGATGTATCTGCCGAGGCACTGGAGGCAGTACTCGCGTCAAACGACCCGGAGAGGCTCTTTTCACGAAACAGGCGCGGTTGTTCGTGTCGATCACGCTGAAGATAACCGTCCGATGATAGTACCCGTCACGGATGTTCACCTTCGGGGGGAAATGACGCGTGCGGCCAATTTTTACAAGCTGACGAAAACGGACGATTTTGACCAGACCGCCGTCAGTCCACAAATGGATGCCGCGCGCGACATATTGAGCCGGCCGATAGGGGAATTGAGATTCCCCTCCCTTGAAGCAATTGCAGAAGCCCCTTTTATTCGGCCGGATGGAACGTTCGTCTGTACCCCGGGTTACGACGCTGCGACAAGGACTTACTATTCTCCCGTCGGCAGCCTGGAGGACTTTTTCGTTCCTGAGAGACCCACGGCAGACGATTTAGACGCCGCACGAGCGGTCATCGAAGAAGCGAGTGAGTTCCCTTTTGCTGAGGAAGCGAGTCGGGCGAACGCGTTTGCGTTGTTCATGACACCGGAGATTCGCCACGCGATTGTCGGCAATATTCCGATGGGGCTCGTTGATGCGCCACAGGCTGGCAGTGGCAAGAGCCTGTTGGTTTCGGTTGTCTCCGAAAAGACCACAGGCAGCGCTGCGGCGATGAAGCCGGCGCCAATCCGCGATGACGAGGAGTGGCGCAAAACGCTGACGGCGACGATCCAGGCGGGCCAGTGCCTGACCATCTTCGACAATATTGACCACCAACTTAGTTCGCCAAGCGAAATCAATCCTGGCGAACGTTTAGCAATGCCCAGATGAGCGCAGGTGAGCGCAGATGATCGGTCACGGCGCAAAGTTCGGCCGAAAGAAGGAGGCGGCGATTGCCGCGCTCCTCACCCAACGTACGTCTGAAGATGCCGCCCGTTCCATCGGAATCGCCCCGGCAACCCTCCGACGGTGGCAAAAAGAACCGGAGTTCGACGCAGCGTTCCGTGCCGCGAAGGTGACCGCCTGCAGGCAGACAATTGCACGGATGCATCAGTTGTCCGGTGCCGCTGTTTCAACCTTGGGTAAAGTCATGCTGGATGCGGCGACACCTCCCGCGACCAAAGTTTGCGGACAGTATCTTGAATCACACCGCCAAGGCGATCGAGATCGAAGGAATCGATGCCCGCCTGAAAGAACTGGAGGCGGCAGCAGAGGCGAACAAAGACGGGAGGCGGAGATGACGCGTCTTCAACGCCGTCTGAAGAGGCTGGAAGGGATGCTCACCGATCCCCGGGCCTCGTGCCGCACAGGCAGAAGTGGCTCGAATACTGGGACCGGCAGTATCACCTTTACCTGACCGGGCAAGATGCGAACGCGATCTGGCATAGCTCGATTACGGCGTACCGTGCGGTCATGAAATACGCCGAAGAGAGCCCGTCATCTTTAGTTCGGCGCGTACTTGAGGAGGACCGGGCCAGTGAAGACCACCTTCAGACGGCTTCAGCAGCTTGAGCGGCGCCGGTCGGAATGGCTGGCGGCGACCGACACGTCAGGCGTGAGGGAACAGTTCATGGCACACATCAATCGCATGGCGGCACGGCTCAGGGCCGATCCAAACTGGAGACCCCCGACGCCAGAACAGGCGGAGGCAACAATGCGACATTTTAAGGCGTACTTTGCTGCAAAGGCGAACGGCACATCATGATGAGCAAAACCGTTGCCCGGCGGCTGGAGCGGCTCGAAGAGGAGACGCTGCCGGTCGGTGAACCGAAGGTGATTCAGGTCGTTTTCGTGAGCCCGGACGGAACACGGAAGGACGGGCCGCGGTTCGAGATTCCGGCCTACCCACCCGGCCGGCCGCGGCGGCATTGACGGGCGGAAGAACGTGTGGCACATGGCGATGGGCAGAAATCTCTACCGGCGGATAGAGCGATTGGAAGAACAGATCGCGCCCCCGCCGGAGCCTAGAGTGTGGCAAATCGTATACGTCGATTCCGACGGCAGCTGCCGCGACGGAGAGACTATAACGTGGCAGCCGCCGAGGCCCGTCCAACGCCGGCCGCGCTCTAGGTGACTACGCGAAGGTCGCCTCAGCGTTGAGGACGATAATTTGAATTATCTGGCGCTTCAGGGCGCGGATTTACGCAGTCAAGCTTTGCATCATTGCGGGAGGGCGTCGCCTCAGCTTCCAATAACCGCCGCCGGGCGAGTTAGGCGTCGCGATCTCATGCAACCCGAAGGCCACCGAGCCGCGTCTCCTTAAAAGGAGAGGTTATGCACAGGCGGAATTTTCTGCTGCTGGGAGGCGTGGGCTTAAGTCGCTTGTACGCTGCCAGTTCCGACTTCTGGAACAAGAAGGATCCGGCGGATTGGACGGGCGCGGAGAAAGACCAGCTCACCAACAAATCGCCGTGGGCCAAGGAGATTACGGTTTCGAACTCACCCTATGGCAGCATGGGGCGCGCCATGGGAATGCCGTACCCAGGGTATCCCCCAGGGTACCCGGGGATGGGCGGCCCGCGAGGATCGGCTGGGCAGTCGTACAAGGGCGTCATCCGATGGGAAAGCGCGCGGCCGGTTCGGGATGCGTTAAAGGAACCTCTTCCTGAGGGGTTCGAGAACATGTACGTGATCAGCGTCGGCGGAATTCCGCTGAATGCGGGGAGCCGCTCACAAAGCTCATCCCAGTATCCATCCCGATACCCTTCGCAATACCCGCCCCAGCAACAGCAGGATGACAGTCCCGAATCGGATCAGAAGCTTCTCGACCGGATGAGAGGCGCGACGCTGCTGGAGCCCAAGGACAAGCGCTATCTGCAACCGGCGCTGGTTGTTCAGCAGCCGGCGGGTTACGGAAACGTGTACTTCGGGTTCGCCAAGGATATCGTTACGCTGCGGCCGGAGGACCGAGAGGTCGGGTTCGCTACGCAGTTTGGACTGATTCAGGTAAAGACAAAGTTTTACCTGAAAGACATGCTGTATCACGGCGAACTTGCTGTCTAGAGCGGCCTGACCGCTACTTTCTTCTTTTTTCTCTCGCACAGATGGCGCTTGCCGTCGTTGTGATGTGTTCGTCTCACCCGGAGCCCGCGGTTCCCAGCAAGGGCGGACCTGGCGATAACGCCACTTGTCAGGCACCGTTCCGACCGTCAATTGACGTAAGGTTCTCGGGGGCTAGTGCGGACAAGTACGCGCCATAGCGATTAGCGCCATTGTTCAGTCCGCGCGCAACAGGGTTGACGGATCAATTTCCGCAGCCGCTCTTGCCGGGAGCCACGTAGCCAGAATCCCGGCCGTGCCCAGAATGGCGACGACGGATGCCGAAACCCAGAGGTCGATCGGGCTCACTGCAAACAGCATCCCTCGCAACCACTGCGAAACCAGAACGGAGATGAGCAGGCCTAAGCTTAGACCAGCGCCGATTAATCGCGCTGCCTCAGCCACAACGAGTCCCGCGGTTTGGCGGCGGCTGGCGCCGAGCGCCGCGCGAATTCCAAACTCGCGGCGGCGCATGCCCACCAGATAAGCCATCAAGCCGTACACGCCGACAACTGCGAGAACGAGCGCAAGGCCCGCAAACAGCGCGAGTAAAGTCAAGGTCAAACGCCGCTGTGCCACAGTGACTGCAATCCGCTCCTCCATGGTCGCGATGTCATAGACTGGCTGATTCCGGTCGAAGGCGCGGATGGCATCGCGAACGCTTTTCGCAAGATTACCAGTGCCACGAACAACCAGCGTGAAGCCGCTCTGTGGCATCTGGGCGTCAGCCTGGTAGGCTTGCATTTGTGTCTTCTGATCGAGTGAGACTTGACGAACGTCGCCCACGATGCCGACAATGCGGAACCACTGTCCCTGCTCGCTTCGTCCTCCGAGCTGAATGGATTTGCCGATCGGCTCTTCGTTCGGCCAGATCTGTCGTGCGGTGGTTTCGCTGATCATGGCGACAGGCTCCGTGCCAAGGCGATCCTGGTCGGTGAAAGATCGCCCGCGTAGAACTGGAATCCCCATCGCGCGCAGATAATCCGCGCTGACAATGTAGCGATCTGGCGACGGAACTTCCCCCTCGGGGACAAACCGATCCCTGATATGCAGGCCTGCGCGATCAAAGCCGCCGCCCAGGGGAAGAACTCCGACGAGTCCCGCTGCCTCCACACCCGGCAACCCACGAATTTTTGCCAGTAACTCGCGGTTGAATACCGCGAGTTGCTCGTTCGTCCTCAGGTTTGGGCCGCTCACGTTGACCGTCATCGTGATGGTGTTCTTTGGATCGAAGCCTGGACTCAAGTCCAGCAAGCGGACGAGGCTCTTCAACAACAATCCTGTCCCGGAGATCATGACAAATGCCAGCGCCAATTCTCCAATAACCAACATCTGCCGCACACGGCGGCGACTTTCGGTACCACGTGCGCCATCCTTGAGAGCTTCATTCACGTCTACGCGCGAGGCTTCCAGCGCGGGTGCGGTACCAAACAGAAATCCGCAAAGGGTCGCAACAGCGAAGGCAAATAGAAGCACCGGTACGTCGAGAGAAACCTCATCTATCCGTGGAATACGGTCGACGCCGAGTCGCTTCAGTCCCTCGATTGCCAGATGGCAAGTATCAGTCCAGCAGTACCTCCCGCCGCAGCCAAAACCAAACTCTCCGTCACCATCTGCCGTATCAGACGTAGTCGACTGGCCCCGATCGCTGCCCGGAGTGCGAGTTCCTTTCGCCTTCCAATCGCACGGGCGAGGAGCAGGTTCGCAACATTCGCACAGGCGATCAGAAGCAGCAAGCCGACCGCACCGAGCAGCAGCCACAACGTCTTATTGGAAGAGCCGACAAAATAGGTTTGAAGGGGAACGGACAAGGCCCTCGCGTCGGGCGAGTAATCCTTTGGATAAGTGCGCGCGAGGTCACCCGTGATTTGCGATAGTTCCGCCTGCGCGCTCGCCGCAGACACGCCAGGCTTGACGCGTCCGAGCACACGAAGATGCTGGCAGCTGCGACACGCAAAGGGCTGCGAAACGTCGTAACCGAGCGGCCCGAAAACGTCAGGCGTGGACGCGTAACGAAATCCAAGAGTTCGGAATTTCGCTGGAAGAACGCCGACGATCTTGAACGGGACTCCACCCAGCGTGATGTCTTGGCCAATCACTGCGGGGTTTCCGCCGAACCTGGTCTTCCAAAAACCGTCACTGAGGATCAGGACGCGGTTAGTATTCGGATGGTCCTCTTGCTCCGTGAAATTGCGTCCGAGTTGCATCGGCACGCCGAGCGTATCGAAGAAGCCCGCGGAAACCCGGAGCCCCCGCACCAGTTCCGCGTCTCCTGCGCCGGTCATCGGCAAACCCCAGTCGCGATAGGCGACAAGCGAATCGAAAAGCCGGGTCCGGCCGCGCCATTCGACCAGCGTTCCGAAGGATGTTGTACCAGGCGTCTGCGTGCGGGCGTCTCCTTGGGAAACCGCCATCAAGCGCTGCGGTGTGCCGTACGGAAGTGGGCTCAGCAGCACTGATTTGATGACGCTGAAAATCGCGGTATTCGCTCCGACACCGAGCGCGAGCGTCAGAATAGCGACGATTGCAAAACCCGGCGACTTTCGAAGGGTCCGAAGGGTGCAGATGATGTCGTTTCGCATATCGATCGACTGATAGCACGCATGGCGCCATTCTTGCGGGATGAAAATAACCACACACGATGCCGATCAGATGTCCACTCCTGGGACTCGCCGTTCGCAAATGGAGTTTCGGCAAGATTGCAAAATGAGTCCGAACATTTTCCGAGGAGCGCCGATAATGCGGACAACGAATTACTTGACTCACCAAGGGCGCTAGCGCGCGGCCACCCAGCGAATCCCGACGCCGGCGGCAGAGCGGACGCGGTCGATCAGTTGCGCGGCATGATGTTGGATATGGCGGATATTGACGAACTGGTGCTCCAGCTTGGACATGCGATACCAACTGAAGCCACTTTCGGTGGCGTCGAGATCCAAC
>Ga0182024_10004342_pt1 | contig 32736 bp, 32 predicted proteins | sample P32metaG_FD_120480 | JGI IMG/M metagenome (GOLD analysis project Ga0182024, IMG submission 120480) | Permafrost microbial communities from Stordalen Mire, Sweden - P3-2 metaG (Illumina Assembly) | ecosystem: Environmental > Terrestrial > Soil > Wetlands > Permafrost | place: Sweden: Stordalen...
GCATTGAGCCACGGATAGGCTTCCGAACGAACCTTCAAGCGAAGCGTGCGCATGAACGAGAGCGGCATGAGCAGATTATTACTCTTCACTGGCGTTCTTGCTCCACTTCCGTTGCGCATTTCACTGGCAGTTCGTAACGTTATTGCTTCTTCGTTGCATTGATGCGACGCCACTTCAATCGTCATGAACCGCTCGCGCTGATCGCGCTCTTTGTCGGGGCTTGCGCGGTGGCAAGTTCCGGGATTTTCGTGCGCTTTTCGCAAACCGGTCCAACCGCGACCGGCTTTTGGCGGGGAGCTTTGGCGCTGCCGTTTCTCGCCGTGTGGGCGTGGGCGGAAGCGCGTCACCGCGGCTCGCGCTGGTATGGCTGGATCGGCGATAAACGCATCTTCTGGGCCGGCGTGTTTTTCACCGGCGATCTTGCGTTCTGGCATTGGTCGCTGATGCTCACTTCCGTGACGGCGGCGACTCTCGAGGCGAATCTTGCGCCACTCTTCGTCGCATTGATCACCTGGATCGTATGGCGCGAGCGGCCCAAGCCGCGCTTTCTCGCGGCGCTTGCGATCGCATTCGCCGGCGTGTTGTTGATCATGAGCCCGAAGCTGGGCCAGGCCCGTGGCGCGCTGACCGGCGATCTTCTCGGCCTTGGCACGGCCGCCTTCTACGGCGCGTACATGATCGTCGTCGCGCGCCTGGCAACGACGTATGGCACCGGTGCCCTCATGCTGCGCACGACGCTGATATTCACGGTGCTCTTGGCACCGCTCATGATCGGTCAGAAGATTCTTCCCGATACGCTGCATGGATGGGTGCTGCTCCTCGGGCTTGCGGTCAGCGCGCAGGTCGTCGGCCAAGGGCTCATCGCCTATGCGCTTGCCCGCCTGCCGGCGAGCTTCAGCTCTTTGACGCTCTTGATGCAGCCGCTCGCGGCGGCGGTCTACGCGGCTTCATTGCTGGGCGAGCGGCTGGCCGCCGTGCAGATCGCCGGCGGCGCGATCGTGCTGGCCGCGATCCTGCTCGCACAGCGAGCGCGCGATTAGGCGGCGTGCAGTGCGATCTGCGCGCACACCGCGGCAATGGCTGCCTGGCGCGCGGTGGTTCTGCGCCAAACACCGCCAATCTTGCGCAGCGGCGCCGGACGGACGAAGGGCCGTACGACGACTCCACGCGCATGTTTATAGGCACCATGGGTCGCAAGCTCTGGCAGCAGCGTGACGCCCGCACCGGTTGCAACCATTTGGCGCAGAGTCTCGAGGCTGGTCGCGCGAAAATCCTGTTTTTCCTGCATGCCTGCCTGACTGCAGACCGCAAGCGCCTGATCGCGCAGGCAATGGCCGTCCTCGAGCAATAGCAGAGTCTCATCCTGCAAGTCTTGCACGCGGATCGCGGGGCGCTTCGCGAGTGGATGGTTTGCAGGCAATGCGACCATGAAAGTTTCATCGTACAGCTCGCGTGCTTCGAGCCCATCCAGATCGACGGGGAGCGCGAGGATCCCCAAGTCGATCTCACCGGCGCGCAGCTTGGCGAGCATCGTTGCCGTGGGATATTCGTAGAGTCGCAGATCAAGCCGCGGCAGCGCCTTTCTGATTTCGCGTGCGACGCGCGGCAGAAGGTAGGGACCAATCGTTGGCAGCATCGCGATGCGCAGTGCTCCGGCGAGCGGATCGCGATGCGCGCGCGCGAGGGTGACCACTTCATCGCTCGCCTCAAGAATGCGCCGCGCGCGCGCCACGATCTCCTGGCCGGCAGCGGTCAGCGCCACGCGCTTGGGCTGGCGTTCGATGAGTTGCACCCCCAGGTACTCCTCGAGTTTCTTCAGCTGCGTCGAAAGGGTCGGCTGGCTGACGAAACAGCGCTCGGCCGCACGGCCGAAGTGCCGCGTGTCGGCCACGGCCACGAGATAGCGCAGGTCCTTCAGTTTCAAATCGGACATAGGCGTCGACTTCGATTAATGCTAGCTATCAAGACTATCATATTAATCGATTATACCAATGACTCAGTGTAGCCCATCATGCGCCCTGTTTCCCCAATGGTGTCGCCTGGCACCGTGAGTTACGGAGAAAAGACATGTTGAGCATTGGTCAAAGATTCCCGGCTTATTCCCTTACCGGCGTCGTCTCAAACGACCTCGCCAGGGGTTTTCAGCCGTTCACGAACGACAGCTTCGCCGGCAAATGGCAGGTCGTGTTTTTCTGGCCGAAGGATTTCACCTTCGCCTGCCCAACCGAGATTGCCGCCTTCGGCAAGCTCGACAAGGAATTCAAGGCGCGCGATGCGCAACTGCTCGGAGTGAGCATCGACAGCGAGTTCGTGCACCATGCCTGGCGCAAGGACAAAGAGGAGTTGCGCAACCTGCCGTTCCCGATGCTGTCAGACATCAAGCGCGAGCTCTCGCAGGCACTCGGGATTCTGGACCCGGAAGCCGGAGTGGCGCAGCGTGCGACGTACATCGTGGACCCGCAGGGCGTGATCCGCTTCATCTACGTCACCGACCTCAACGTCGGCCGCAGCCCGGATGAGGTGCTGCGCGTGCTCGACGCGCTGCAGACGGATGAGCTGTGCCCGTGCAACTGGAAGCAGGGCGACGATACGCTGAAGGCAGCCTGATATGACCCTCGAGAACATTCGCGATGCGCTGCCCGACTACGCGCGCGATCTGAAGCTCAACCTTGGAACGGTATTGACCCCGGCGGGAGCTCCGGGGTTGTCCGAGCGACAGATCTGGGCGGTGGCATTGGCGTGCGCCGCTGCGTCACGCAACAGCGCATTCACGCGTGACATCGAGGCATTGGCGCTCGTGCATCTGGATGCAGCGCATGTGCAAGCCGCACACGCCGCCGCCGCCATCATGGGTATGAACAATGTCTATTATCGTTTCTTGCACCTGGTGGAGGACGAGGAATACAAACAGCTGCCAGCGCGGCTGCGCATGAACGTGATCGGCAATCCGGGAATCGACAAATTGGATTTCGAGCTTTTGTCGCTTGCGGTTTCAGTGATCAACGGCTGCGGCACATGCGTCGTCGCCCACGAGCGTCAGTTGCGCAAGCACGGCACGAGTCGGGAGGCGATCCAGAGCGCCGTGCGCATCGCGGCGACCGTGCATGCGGTGGCGCGGGCTTTCGAGGCGTCCCAGGCGGCCTAACCGGGCGATGCGGCTGCGCAAGGGATGGCGCGCAGCTGTGCAGTCGTTATACAGCTGTCAGCTGGGTCGCAGGCGTCGCGGCGACTGAGCGACTCGCGAGAATGAGCCCTTGGTCGAGAAGGTTGCGAATGCTGACGCCGCGGCGGCCCACGAGATTCGCCTTGCTGGCAGTCAACTGGATGACGCCGTGCAAAAATCCCCATAAGACGATGGCGACCGCCGCCGGCTGTCCGGCGTCGGCGCGGATGGATCCGTCACGCATGCCGGTGTCGAGCGTATTCACGATCATGCTTTGCAATGCATCTGCCTTGCGGGCGCATTCGCCTTCGTTGCTGTCCGGGTTCGCATCCCGCGGTGCGCGCAGTTCACAGCGGGCGAGTACACCGAAGTACACCGGAAATTCCTGAGAAAACGCCACGTAAGCCCGGCCAATGGCCTCGAGCTGGGCGATGCCGCGCTTGTGCCGCGCCGCACCGTCGGTGCAGCGCTGCATCAGGATCGACATCGCGCGCTCACCGACGCCGAACAGCAGATCGGTCTTGTCCGTGAAGTACACGTAGAGGAGCGCGCGTGACAGGCGCGCGCGGCGAGCGACTTGATCCATCGTCATGTCGTCCCAGCCTTCGCTGGCGGCGACCACTTCGGCGGCATCGAGAATCTCTGCCCGGCGACGCTCTTTTTCTTCGTTGCGGCGGTCGACAAGGTCATTCATGGCCGGACCACCTTAAGGTACAGCTTGACACTCTGTCAACGATTGCACATTAAAACAATTCAGGCAGGCGCCAGGCGGGTTAGGCTGACCTGTCTCGTTTAGACTGCCCGGCTTGAACGCACCCCTTTCGGAGCCCTGCCATGAGCGACTCACCCTTCAGCGACAAAGACGGCGAGGCCGTCGTTCAAACTCTCAACCAGATACTGGAGCTGGAGCTGGCGGGACTGGTGCGCTACCTGCACTACAGCTTCATGATCTTCGGACACAACCGTATCCCGATTGTCGCGTGGCTGCGCGCTCAGGCGGACGAGTCGCAGGCCCATGCCACGCTCGCCGGTGAACACATTACAAATCTCGGCGGCCATCCGTCGCTCAAGATCGGATCGCTTCTGGAGACCCACAAGCACAATGTTGATGAGATCCTGACCGAAGCGCTTGAGCACGAGCACCAGGGACTCGAGGAATATCGCAAGCTTCTCGCGCTGGTGGCCGGCAAAAGCATCATGCTCGAAGAGTACGCACGCGATCAGATCGCCGCCGAAGAAGAGCATCTTGCCGAGATCCGCAAGATGATGCGCCGGCCAGGATCCATCAAATAAAGAGCGCCACAGCGTGCACCGTTCCAGAAAGCACGGCTGACGAGACGTGCTTGCAGCCTAGCGTGCGCCGGACCACCGCCGCCATGAGGTTTCAGCTGCACCGTGCAGCGTTGCTCGCCGGGATCGCGGCCGTCGCATCGCTCGCCCACGCCGCCGTCAGCGTGACGGACGACACGGGCCGCTCGATCAGCTTCGCGCACCTGCCGCAAAGGATCGCAAGCCTCGCTCCCGGTGCGACGGAGATGCTCTTTGCAGCGGGCGCCGGTGATCGGGTCGTTGCTACCGTGGAATATTCGAACGATCCACCGCAGGCGCGTCGCGTGCCCCGCATCGGGGACGCCGCGGCCATCGACATTGAGCGCCTGGTCGGCCTGCATGCTGACGTCGTGGTCGCGTGGCCGGAGGGTGGCAATCCAGCGCAGATTGCAGCAGTCGAGCGTGTCGGCTTGCCCGTGTACCGCGAGCGGGTGGATGCCTTCAGTGAATTTCCCGGTTCGCTGCGCCGCTTGGGTGCGCTCGCTGGCACGGGTGCGGCGGCGGATAAAGCGGCGCACGCATTGGAAGTAGAGCTGGCCGCGCTCACCCGGCGGTATGCAGGCGCAAGGCCAGTCACCGTGCTGTTGCAGATTTGGGATCGCCCGGTCTACACCGTGGGCGGCATGCACTTGATATCCGATTCGTTGCGACTGTGCGGCGCGCGCAACGTGTTCGGCGATCTCAAGGAGGCTGCACCCGTGGTCGACGTTGAGGCTGTGATTGCGCGCAACCCCGACATGATCATTGCGGCCGCGCCTCCAGGAGCCGCCGCCGCATGGCTCGCCGAATGGAAGCCATTTGGCACTCTCAAAGCAGTACGCGCGGGTGGGCTCGTTGCCTTCGAGGACGAGCGGCTGACGGGTCTTGGTCCGAGTGCGCTCGCAGCGACGCAGGCTCTATGCGAGCTGATCGACGCCAGGCGCGTGACCCCGTAAACCCGCGCGCAGTTAATCGCGGAAGTTATTGAACTGCAGCGGCACTTCAATGCCCGCTTTGCGCAGGAACTGGATTGCGGCCTGCAGCTCATCGCGCTGCTTGGCGGCTACGCGCACTTTGTCGCCCTGCACGCTCGCCTGCACCTTTAATTTGGAGTCCTTGAGCAACCGCGCAATCTTCTTGCCGGTTTCCTGGTCGATGCCGTGGCGCAGAATCACCTCCTGACGCGCGGCGGCGAGGTTCGTCTGCGGATCCTTGGCCTCGAGGCAGGCGACGTCCACGCCGCGCTTCGAGAGCCGCAGCTTCAGGATGTCGAGCATTTGCTTCAGCTGAAAGTCCACCTGCGCGTGCAGTGTCACCACCAACTCGGCCAACTCGAAGCGCGCGCCTGTGTCTTTGAAATCGAAGCGTTGCGACAGCTCGCGATTCGCCTGGTCGACTGCATTGGTGACCTCATGGCCGTCGAGCTCGGAGACCACATCGAACGAGGGCATCGGCCTGTCAGCCTTTCTTGAGCTCGGTCTTGAGTTTCTTCTGATTGCGGCGGGTGAGCTCCATGAAGCGCGGCGTTGGGCCGGCGTCCTCATAGATGGGATCGCCCTGGTCATCGGTGGCGATCACCTTGCTGCCCGCCACGTACGGCATGGCTGCGGCGACTTCCTGCAGCGCGATGCCGAGAAGATCGGTGATGATCTGCTCGGGCGTGCGGCCGGGAAACATCTCGGTGAGCGCATGCAGACGCGCCGCGTCGTCGAGCGGCAGATGGACGGCGTATTTGCTCACGGTACGCGCACTGGTTGCGCCGTGGCGCCAACTCTCAATCAGCTCGGTCCACTTCACGTGCGACTCCCTGGGAATCCGCCATGCGCCATTGTAGCCGAAGCGCGCCGCGTGAATTCTTGACGACGGCTCGAACATCCGGCCATACTGCCGAGCAAATGTCGCGACAGCACTTGAATACTTCCGCGCGCTGGTGGTGGCGTCCCTTCTGACGGAGGGGGTGTCCGGGCGCTGTCAGTTTCCACGACTTAAAGATTCTAAGGCCACGAGAACCCATCCTCCGGATATCCGCGGGATGGGTTTTTTTTTGGAATTACGCGATTGAAGCCACCGTTCGACATATCAGGTGATCTGGATACGCCGGTCTCGGCGTTCATGAAGCTTACGGCCCTCAATCCGCGCTTTCTCCTGGAGAGCGTCGAGGGAGGCGAGCGGCTCGCCCGCTATTCCTTCATCGGCTTCGGCGATTGTCTGGAGCTCAAGGTCGGGCAGAGCGGAGTCACGATCGGGGCGCAGACTGCGCCGCTGCCGGCGAGTGCAGCTGAGCTATTGGACCTGCTGCGCCGCGGGCTTGCGCGCGCGCCCCGGCCGCTGCCGGAAATGTCCGGCGTGCCGCTGGCAGGCGGCCTCGTCGGCTATGCATCCTATGACGTCGTGCGGTATTTCGAGCGCTTGCCGGCGCGCCGTTCGGTTGCGAACGCAGCTCCGGCGATGCACTACGTCGCGCCGCAATCGCTCCTGGTATTCGACCATCTGACGCGCGGTATTGCGCTCCTGCACGCAGGTTCCGAGAGTGAGCGGCGCTCCTTGCGTACCGAGGTCATTCGCGCCCTGCGGGGCGCACTGCCGAACGGCGCGCGCGCCGGCCGCTATGAGCCGCCCACTGCGGCCTTCAGCCGCACCGACTACATGGCAAGTGTGTGCCGCACTCAGGAGTACATCGCCGCGGGCGACGTCTACCAGCTCGTGCTGTCGGCGCGTTTTGGCGGGCGACACGAGCTTGATCCATTCCAGGCGTACCGGGCCTTACGGCTCATCAATCCATCGCCGTACATGTACTACTGCGCCCTGGGCGATGTGACGGTCGTGGGCTCATCACCCGAGGCACTGGTCAAGCTCAATCAGCGCCATGCGCAGCTGCGTCCTATCGCCGGCACGCGCCCGCGATCGGATGACGCTGCCGTCGATGCCGCCCGGGAGACGCAGCTGCGCGCCGATCCTAAAGAAAACGCCGAGCACATCATGCTGGTGGATCTTGCGCGCAATGATCTGGGGCGCGTGGCGAGCGCCGGTACGGTGCGCGTCGACCCCTACCGCTGCATCGAGCGCTACAGTCACGTCATGCACATGGTGAGCGGGGTGCACGGCGAGCTGTCGCCCGCGTGCGATGCATTCGACCTTTTCGCGGCGGCCTTTCCTGCCGGCACCCTCGTTGGTGCGCCCAAAGTGCGGGCCATGCAGATCATCGACGAGCTCGAGCCGGTGAATCGCGGCCTCTACGGCGGCACGGTCGGCTACTTCGGGGCGCGAGGCGACATGGATCAGGCCATCACCATCCGCACTCTTGTGTTTCGCGGCGATGAGTACAGCTATCAGGCGGGCGCGGGCATCGTTGCCGACAGTGTGCCCGCCACCGAGCACGAGGAAGTGCTCGCCAAGAGTCATGCGCTGGTGCGTGCTCTGGAGCTTGCCCAAGGGGGCCTGTGATGCCGAAGCTCTTGCTGATCGACAACTACGACTCCTTCACCTACAACTTGGTGCAGGCGTTTCTCGTGCTGGGCGCCGATGTGCACGTGTATCGCAACGACGCCATTACCGTGAGCGATGCGTTGCTGCTTAAACCGACGCATTTGTGCATCTCGCCGGGGCCGGGTACGCCGTACGACGCGGGCGTGTCGATGCAGATGATCAGCGCCTTCGCCGGCCACGTGCCGGTGCTCGGCGTATGTCTGGGACACCAATCGATCGTGGAGATTTTCGGTGGCAAAGTCGTGCGCGCCGCTCGCCTCATGCACGGCAAGACCTCACTCATCGAGCATGATGCGCGAACGGTGTTCGCGGGATTGCCGCAGCCGTGCGAAGTGGGTCGTTATCACTCGCTCATCGCCGCGCCCGAGAAAATGCCCGCCGAGCTCGAAGTAAATGCGCGCACCGCCGAAGGCGAGATCATGGGCGTGCGGCATCGCAGTCTCATGGTCGAGGGCGTGCAGTTTCATCCGGAAAGCATCCTGACGCCGGACGGTCCGCAGCTGTTGCGGAATTTTCTCGAGTTGGCGCAGGGCGAACACCGTTCCGACGTCGTCCCCGGAGTGCTGCATGCAGCCTCTGCGTGAAATCCTCGAGAGCCTGCTGCAACGGCGCGACCTGTCCGAATCCGATGCGGAAGCGCTCCTCACTCATTTGACAAATCCGGATGCGGCGCCTGCTCTCGCTGGCGCGCTGCTCGCCGCGCTGCGCAGCAAAGGCGTGATCGCGGCCGAGGTGCGCGGCTTTGCGCGCGGCATGCGCCGCCTCGCCGAGCGTCCGCAGATCGCAGTCGGCGTGCGTGCGATCGACATCGTCGGCACCGGCGGTGATGCCTCGGGCAGTCTCAATATCTCCACGGGCACGGCGTTGCTGACGGCCGCCTGCGGCGTCCCGGTGGTCAAACACGGCAATCGCTCGGTCTCCAGCCGCGCCGGCAGCGCCGATGTGCTCGAAGCGCTGGGGCTCGCGCTGCCTCTTGATGCGCAGGCAGCCGGCACGTGTCTGGCGGCGACCAATTTTACGTTCCTCTTCGCTCCCCATTACCATCCGGCGATGAAAGCGATCGCGCCGGTGCGCACCGCACTCGGTGTGCGCACCATCTTCAATATCCTGGGGCCGCTGGCAAACCCCGCCGCACCGCCGCTGCATCTGATCGGCGCCTTCAGCCTGGACGCGGCGCGACTGATCGCCGATGCACTGGCTGGGTTCGATATCGAGCGCGGCTTCGTGATCCATGGCGCTGAAGGCTGGGATGAGCCGACGCCCATAGGTCCTTTCACTCTGCACGATGTACATCACGGCCGGGTGGCGGTCGAGGTGCGCACGCCTGAAGATTATGGGCTTGGCCGCTGTACAGCGGCGTCGCTCGCGGGCGGCGACGCTGCGCACAATGCGCGGGCCCTGCGCGCGGTGCTGTACGGCGAGGATCGAGGAGCGCATCGGGATTGCCTCCTGTTGGGAGCGGCGCTTGCGCTTGAAGTCGCGGCCGAGGAGCGGCAGCCGCGCGAGGGCGTGGCGCGAGCTGCGGCCGCGATCGACGACGGCAGCGCGCGCCGGGTCCTCGATCTGGTGTCCGGCTTTACGGTGCGTACCTCATGAGCGCGGATTTTCTCACGCGGATGGCCGAGAGCAGCCGAGCACGGACCGAGGCCGCAATGCGCCTGTATCCCATAGAGCGCATGCGCGAAAAGGCGCAGCAATCCGCCGCGCCTGTGCCGTTGGTACTGAACGCTGCGGGCTTCGACATCATCGCAGAACTGAAGCTGCGTTCTCCTGCCGCCGGAGCACTGCGCGCTCCGGACGAGGATATTGGCACCCGTGTCAGACGCTATGCGACGGCCGGCTCGGCAGCCGTTTCAGTTCTCACCGAGCCCAGTGAATTTCAGGGCGAGCTTGCGCATCTGGAGCTGACGGCGCGCGCGCTGCAGCCTGCAGGGATTCCGGCGATGCGCAAGGATTTCCTGGTCGATCCCTATCAAGTGGCCGAAGCGCGCGCGGCCGGCGCGGGCGGCGTGCTGCTCATCTTGCGCATGCTTGCACGCGACGAGCTGCAGGCGCTCAGGGCCGAGGCGGAGCGCTGGGGATTGTTCGTACTGCTCGAGGCGTTTGACGAGACGGATATTGAGCTTGCGCACGAACTCGTTGCGGGCTATCGGGAAAGTCCAAACCCCACGGTGCTCGTGGGCGTCAACTGTCGGGATCTCGTGACTTTGCAGGTAGTCCCCGAGCGTCTGGAACGATTGGGGCCGCTTCTGCCGCGCGGCGTTCCGCGCGTCGCGGAGAGCGGTGTCACCAGCGCGGCGGACGCAGTCCGCGTGCGCGCCGCGGGCTACGATATGGCGCTCGTGGGCAGCGCATTGATGCGCACTCGCGAACCTGAGGAGCTCCTGCGGCAGTTGCTCGGCGCGGGACGGTCATAGGCGCGTCTAAGCGATGTGGGTCAAGATCTGCGGGATGACGACACCGGCGGCGGTGGCTGCGGCGCTCGAGGCGGGTGCGGATGCGATCGGCTTCGTGTTTGCCGAATCTGTGCGGCGCGTGACGCCGCAAGTGGCGGCGCAGCTTGCGACTGCGGCGCGCGGCCGCGTGCGCTGTGTCGCCGTCATCCGGCATGCGACGCAGCAGGAGTGTGACTCCATCCTCGCCGAGTTTGCGCCGGATGTATTGCAGGCGGAGCTCAGCGACCTTGCCCGGCTCGCTCTGCCCCGCGGGCTTGAAGTGCTCGCAGTCGTGCGCGCGGGCGCTGAGCCACCGGATCCGCCCGCCCGTGTCATCTTTGAAGGTCCTGTGAGCGGCACGGGCGTTCCATGCGACTGGACACGCGCACGCGCGTTCGCGCAGCGCACGCAGCTCGTATTGGCGGGCGGCCTCAATGCGCGCAACGTCGCGGCCGCCATCCGCGAGGTTCGACCCTTTGGCGTCGACGTGTCGACTGGCGTGGAAGAGAAGCCGGGCATCAAGAGCGCGCTTGAGATTGTTCGTTTTGTGCAGGCTGCGCGTGAGGAGAGGAAATTATGAGCGCACCGATGCCGGCTATAGATACCGCGCAACTGCTCGCCGATTCCATCGCGGGCCGCTTCCCCGACGCACACGGACGCTTTGGCCCTTTTGGTGGCCGTTACGTTCCAGAAACGCTCATCCCGGCGCTCGAGCGCCTGGAGAGCGGCATGCGCGCACACTTGCACAGCCCCAAATTTCAAGAACGCTTCACTCACGAGCTTGCCTCCTGGGTCGGACGGCCCACGGCAATGACGCACGCCGCACGGCTGTCGAAGGCTTGGGGCGCGCAGGTTTGGCTCAAACGCGAGGACCTTGCACATACCGGCGCGCACAAGATCAACAACGCCCTCGGGCAGGCGCTGCTCGCGCAGGAGCTCGGCGCCAAGCGCATCATCGCCGAGACTGGAGCGGGCCAGCATGGCGTGGCGAGTGCCGCCGCGTGCGCGCGGCTCGGGATGCCTTGCACGGTATTTATGGGCGAGATCGATATGGAGCGGCAGGCGCCGAACGTCGGGCGCATGCAGCTCATGGGCGCGACCGTCGTGCCGGTGACAAGTGGCGATCGGACCCTGCGCGCTGCCATCGACGAGGCGTTACGCGACTGGGTGGCCGATCCCACGGATACCTATTATCTGTTGGGCTCGGTCGTGGGCCCGCACCCCTATCCTTATCTCGTGCGTGAACTGCAATCGGTCATCGGGCGCGAAGCGCGCGCGCAGATGCTGAAGGAAGCGGGTGCTTTGCCCGATGCGCTGATTGCCTGCGTCGGCGGCGGCTCGAACTCCATCGGTTTGTTTCACGCATGGGTGGCGGATCGAGGAGTGGAGATCATTGGCGTTGAAGCCGGCGGTCGTGGCGGGGAGCTCGGCGCAAACGCGGCGACGCTGACCTACGGGAGTCCCGGCGTTTTGCACGGCACCTATTCTCTCTTGTTGCAGGATGAGAACGGGCAGATCCAAGAGACGCACTCGGTATCCGCGGGACTCGATTATCCCGGCGTCGGGCCCGAGCACGCGCTGCTCCTGGCCACAGGACGCGTGCGCTACGAGGCCGCGAGCGATGAGGATGCGCTGTCCGCCCTCAAAGAATGCTGCGAAATGGAGGGCATCCTGCCGTCGATCGAGAGTGCGCACGCGCTCGCGGGCGCGAAACGCTGGGCGCGCAGTCATCCCGGAGGGAGCATTCTCGTCGGGCTTTCGGGCCGCGGCGACAAGGACATGTCGACTCTACAACGCACGCTGATCGATGCGGATGCGTCTCACGGAGGAACCGCGCGATGAGCGGGCGTGAGCGCATCAGTGGCGCGATCCGCGCGGCCAACGCGCGCGGCGGTCCCGCGCTCGTCGGGTTTATGACTGCCGGCTATCCCAGCCGCGAGCGCTTCCGCGAGCACCTGCAGGCGGTCGCGGCCGGCGTCGACGTCATTGAAATCGGCGTTCCGTTCACCGATCCGATGGCCGACGGCGTCACCATCCAGCGCGCCAGCCGCGCAGCGCTCGCGCAGGGAGTGAGCCTGCGCTGGATACTGAGCGAACTGGCTGCGCTGCGCATTCCCGTGCCGGTGATCCTCATGAGCTATTTGAATCCGCTGCTTGCAGTGGGGCTGCAACCGCTGTGCCGCACGGCGGCAGATGCGGACGTCGCGGCATTCATCGTGCCCGATCTGCCGGTCGATGAGAGCGATGAGTTCCGTGCGGCGCTCGATCCGCACGGACTTGCGCTCATCCAGATGGTCACGCCCGTCACTAGCGCGACGCGGCTCGCGCGGTTGTGCGCCGCGAGCCAGGGTTTTATCTACGCGGTGACCATGACGGGCACGACCGGGCGCAACGTTGCCGTACCTGAGGCCGTCCTCGAATACCTTGACCGCGTGCGGGCGCAGGCGCGCATCCCCGTGTGCGCGGGATTCGGCATCCGCAGTCGCGAGCAGGTGGCGCGCCTTGCAGATCATGTCGATGGCGTCATCGTAGGTTCGGCGCTTGTTGAAGTGCTGGAGCGCAATGCGGATCCAGCGGCGTGGCTTGCCACGCTGCGCGCCGACGCGCGATGAGTCTAAGAGAGGATGCCCGCACGCATCGGGGGCTCGCGGTGCTCCTGGCGGCGCTCGCAACGGTGAGCCCATTCTCCGTCGACACGTTCTTTCCGTCATTTCCCGCGATCGAGGCGCAGTTCGCGCTCAGCGCCTGGCAGATGCAGCAGACGCTCACGGCGTACCTTGTGCCATTCGCGATCATGTCGTTGGTACTCGGACCGTTGTCCGACGCGCTCGGCCGCAGGCCCATCGTGCTTGCCGGGCTTGCGGTCTACACCGCAGCGTCGATTGGCTGCGCGGTATCTCCGAGCTTTGCGTGGCTCTTGACGTTCCGCGCGGTGCAGGGAATGAGCGCGGGCGTCGGCATGGCCATCGGCCGTGCCATCGTGCGCGACCTGCATGAAGGACCTGAGGCGCAGCGCTTGATGAGCACCATTACGATGATATTTGGCATTGCGCCGGCGATCGCGCCGGTGGTCGGCGGTTGGATCCACGTCGCGTTCGGCTGGCGCAGCGTGTTCGGCTTCATGATGCTCATCGGCGTGACTCTCATGATCGTAAGCTTCCTGCATCTTCCGGAGACTCACCCGGAGGAGCGGCGCGCGCCCCTGCACCCGGGGAATCTTGCGCGCGCTGCCTGGCGGATCGCATCGCATCACGAATTCAGCCTGCTTGCGCTCGCGGCAGGTCTCACGATTTGCGCGATGATGACCTACCTCGGAGCGGCGCCGGCGATCGTGCTCGGGTTGTGGCATTTGACGGAAACCCAGTTCGCGTGGCTCTTCGTACCGATCATCGCCGGCTTCGTTCTGGGCGCGTGGCTCTCCGGGCGCCTCGCAGGGCGCATAAGCGGACGGCGCCAGGTGGCTACGGGCTTCGCAGTGTCGCTTGGATCCTCTGCGCTGGTCCTGGCGCTGCATGCGACCATCCACCCGCTGCCAATCGTCGTGCAGGAAGTGCTCATTGGTATCGATGCCATGGGAGTGCAGCTCGTCATGCCGATTCTGGTGCTGAGCATGCTCGATCTTTTCCCGATGTCGCGCGGTTCCGCAGCTTCGGTGCAATCCTGCGTGATGCTCCTGACGGGCGCGGGGTGCATCGGCCTTGCCGTCCCGGCGCTGGCAGGATCGCTCGCGCTATTGGCGGCGGGCTCGTTGGCTTGCACGATGATCGGTTGTGCTCTGTGGTGTGCCACGCTGCACATCGAGCGTTAACGGAACGCCGGCCGCGGGCGTCATGCGCGCCGTGCGCCAGGCGCCCAATTTGTAGTAAATGAGCGCACCGGCGGCCAACGCCGCGCCGGTGATCGGGAAACTCCACCAAACCGCATCGCTGTGCCAGCGGCCAACGAATGCGTAGGCGAGCGCGAAACGCGTCACCAGCACGGTCAGCGTCAGGATCAAAAGCGGCACGACGACCGCGCCGGTCGCCCGAACGACGCCAAACAGCACCGTGGAAACGCCGAAAAATACGAATGTGGCCGCGACGATGCGATTCGCGTGCACCGCGAGCGGTAGCGCGGGTGAACCGGAGGGTAGAAAGAGCGCGAGCGCCTGGCGGCTGAAAATTTCCACCAACACGATGAGCGATCCAGTCAGGAGGAAGTTGTAGAGCACGCCGATGCGCGCGGTCGCGGCCACCCGATCCCATTTTTGCGCGCCGACGTTTTGCGCCGCGACGGCAGTGACCGCCATGCCGAGCGCGAAGGCACTCATCTGGATGTAGTTCCAAACCTGCCAGCATGCACCGAACGCCGCCGTGGTGTTGACGCCGAAGCGATTGACCAGGGTGATCATGAGCACGCTGCTGAGCGAGACCACAAAGATCTGCAGTCCCATCGGTATGCCCTTGCGGATCAAGGTCGCCACGATCGCGGCGTCGATGCGCAGCAGGCGAAGCTCATCCTTGTACAGGCACAGCACATACTTGCGGCGATATAGGGATGCGATGAGCGCTATCAGACTTACCGCCTGTGCAACGAAGGTCGCGAGCGCGGACCCTGCGATACCGAGTCCAGGTACGGGCCCGAGCCCAAATATAAAGAGCGGATTCAGGGCGATATCAAGCCCAACCGACAGCACGAGGAAATAAAACGGCGTCTTCGAATCCCCCGCGCCGCGCAGCACGGCCATGACAAAGGCATACATGTACATGAAGGGCAGCGCCAGAAAGATCACGCGCATGTAGGCAGTTGCGAGCGGTATCGACGCTGCCGGTGTGCTCATCGCGGCGAGCAGCCGTGGACTTTCGAGCCAGCCTGCCGCGGACATCGCGGCCGACAGGACGGCAAAAAATGTCGCGCTCGTGCCGACGACCCGCTTGGCCTCGAACACTTGCCCGGCGCCGATGTTCTGTCCGACCAGTATGGTCGCGGCCATTGAGAGGCCGAACACGCCGCCCAGAAGTAGGAACATCACGCTATTGGCGTTGGAGGTGGCAGCGAGCGACGCCTCGCCCAGAAACTGGCCCACCCATACGGAATTGATGGAGCCGTTCACGGTCTGCAGCACATTGCCGCAGAGAATCGGCAGCGCGAACAGAATGAGACCGCGGCTTAGCGAGCCCTCAATGAGAGTGCGTGACGGCTGCATGACGGGTGCGCCGGCTAGCGCGGTCGGTAATGCGCGTCGAGCCAAGCCGCAAGCCGTTCGAGCGATGATGCATCGAGGTGCACACGCAGTTTGCCTTCGCGCACGCGTTCGAGCGCGCCCTTCACGAGAGCCGGCAGGACCCGCGCGAGCTCAATCAGTTCAGGAAGCTGCGCGCGCAAATTCCGCCACAGGCGCCGCGGACTTGAGCGCTCGCGCATCCATTCGCGCAGGATCGGGCTTGCCGTGCGCCATATATCGAGCTCCGGATACAACTGGCGCCCGAGCCCCTCGACGTTGAGGAGTGTCTTCTGCAGCAGCACAAGCTGCGGTTGCACGGTCATGTCAAAGCGCCGTGAGATCTCGAACAGGCGCAGGAGAATCGTGCCGAAAGAGATGTCCTTCAATGGCCGGTCGAAGATGGGCTCACATACCGTGCGCACCGCGGATTCCATTTCATCGATGCGCGTGTCCGGCGGCACCCAACCCGATTCCAGGTGCAGGGATGCGACGCGGCGGTAATCGCGCTCGAACACTGCGAGAAAATTTCTCGCAAGGTATTGCTGATCCTGCGGATCGAGCGAGCCCACGATGCCGAAGTCGACCGCGGCGTAGCGCGGCTCGGCAGGATCGTCGATGAGCACAAAGATGTTTCCCGGGTGCATGTCCGCGTGGAAGAAGTTATGGCGGAAGACCTGCGTGAAGAAGATCTGCACGCCGTTCTCGGCAAGCTTCTTCAGGTCCGTGCCGGCCGCACGCAGGCGCTCCATGTCGCTGATGGGCACACCATGGATGCGCTCCATCACGATGACATTCACGCGGCAGAAGTCCCAGTGCACTTCGGGCACATACAGCAGGCGGGAGCCTGCAAAGTTGCGTTTCAACTGAGCGGCATTTGCCGCTTCGCGCAATAGATCAAGCTCGTCGAGGATGGTCTTCTCGTATTCGTTGACGACTTCGACGGGCCGCAGCCTGCGACTCTCCTGCCAGTAACGTTGCGCGAGCATTGCCAGCGCATGCAGCACTTCAAGGTCGCGATCAATCGATTCGCGCATGCCCGGACGGAGCACTTTGACGACGACTTCCTGGCCCTGTGGCAGGCGCGCGGTGTGCACCTGAGCGATCGATGCGGCGGCGAGCGGTGTTTCGTCGAAGGCTGCGAATACCTCCTGCACCGGACGTCCGAGCGCGCGCTCGATGATGCTGCGCGCCACGTCTCCCGGAAAAGGCGGCACGCGATCCTGGAGCTTGGCGAGCTCGTCCGCGATGTCGCTCGGCAGCAGATCGCGCCGCGTGGATACGGCCTGCCCGAATTTGACGAACACCGGCCCCAGCTCCTCGAGCGCGAGGCGGATGCGCGCGCCGCGGCTTGCCTTCCTGCGCCGTTCGAACCACAGGCCGGGCGAGAGATAGAAAATAAAGCGCAGCGGCCTATACAGATGGGTCGCGCCGACGAAATCATCGAGCCCGTGCCGCAGGAGCACGCGCTGGATTTCAATGAGCCGCACGATGACGCGCAGCTTCATGGTGCGAGCAGCTGGATGCGCGCCTCGAGGCGATCGACGTCTTCACGCAATCGATCGACGCCGGATGTGAACTGGTCCGCTTCCGCGCGCGGCACGAGGTCGGCGCGCTCGTGCGCGAGGTATTCGGCGACGTTTTGGGCAGCGGTCGCCGCCGTCTGACGACTCCAGCCAAACACGGCGCGTGCCAGCCGCCCCAGTTGATGGGCCGGAACGTCGCCGATGGCAAGCGACAACTCCTCTTCCAGGTCGGGCATCAACAGATGCGCAAGCTCGCGGTAATTACGCGCGATGTCGGCGTCACCGCGGATTTCGACCGCGCCCTTTTGCAGGACGGCTTCAGGGGATTGCCCCGCAAGCGCAAGCAGACTCAATGGACTGCCGCTCACTTCCGCATCGGCCACGGCAGCAGCATCGTTCGTGACGTGCAAGAGAGCGCCGCTCGAGCGCACGAGAATCCGCGTCACGCCGCGTACGTCGAGCGCAAGGCGCGTACCGTCAAGCTCGTTACACAGCTGCCGGGCGCGCGGCGAGCGCGGCAGTCCGCGATTCAGTACGTTTTCAATGGTCGTCAGCATCGTGGCGTCAATAGCGATAGCCGCGATGCACGGCGACAATGCCGCCGGATAGATTGTGGTACTTGCACCCCTCGAGCCCGGCCGCACGCATCAGCGTGAGCAGTTGCTCCTGGTCGGGATGTTTGCGGATGGATTCGGCAAGGTAACGGTAGCTATCCGCGTCCTGAGCGACCAGCCGGCCGAGCCACGGCAGCACGTGGAAGGAATACGCGTCATACAGAGGCTGCAGGGCAGGCAAGGTCGGATGGGAAAATTCAAGAATCAGGAGTTGCCCTGCGGGTTTGAGGGCGCCCGCCATGGACGCGAGGGCAGCGGCTTTGTCGGTGACGTTACGCAGACCGAAGCCGATGGTGATGCAATCGAAGTAACCTGCAGGAAACGGCAGCCGCTCGGCGTCGGCCTGCACGCAGTAAACATTGCGTACCCAGCCCTCGTTAAGAAGACGGTCGCGTCCACGCTGCAGCATGCTCGCGTTGATGTCGCTCAGTACGACGAGTCCGCGATCGCCCACCTGGCGCGCAAGGCCGGCCGCAAGGTCGCCGGTTCCTCCCGCAACATCGAGGGCACGCTGCCCGGGGCGCAGATTTGCGAGTGACAGCGTGAATCTTTTCCACAGCCGATGCGCGCCGCCCGACAGCAGATCGTTCATGAGATCGTAGTTGCCGGCCACGGAATCGAACACGCCGCGCACGCGACGCGCTTTCTCGCGTAGCGGTACGCGCTCGTAGCCGAAATCGGCTGAATTCTCGTCGCTCATGGATTGCGAGCCATTGTAGGGGGGAACTCAGCGGGGCTTGGCTGCCTGATGCTTGCGCTCAAGATAACGAGCCCAGTTGTGCTCCCGATCGCGTCCGAGCTCATAGAGGTACTTCCAGGAATAAAGGCCCGTGTTATGGCCATCGTCGAACACGAGCTTCACGGCGTATTGGCCCACGGGTTCGACCGCGCGGATGGCAACGTTCTCCTTGCCGAGCACCAGCACTTCCTGACCGGCACCGTGGCCTTTCACTTCCGCAGACGGCGAATGGACGCGCAAGTATTCGAACGGCAGCTCGAAGTCCGCGCCGTCGTCGAACGCCACGCGCAGCACGCGCGAGCGGCTGCGAAGCTTGATTTCAATCGGTACGGGATCGGGCACGGCGACGTTAAGTATACTGGCGATGAGACGATGGTGCAGTGCACCAAATGAGGTGGTCCGACGGTGACAATTCCTAATGCAACACTATACTTACACACGTTACCCCATCGAGGTCCTCCGCACCGCCGCGGCACTGAATGCACCCCACAGACACTTCGCATCCCGACTACTTTCACAAGGTCGTGGATTGCCAGTGGGCCTGTCCCGCCCACACCGATGTCCCTGAATACATTCGCTTGATCGCCCAGGGGCGATTCACCGATGCCTACATGGTGAACCGTCATTCCAACGTTTTCCCGGGCATCCTGGGCCGCGTATGCGATCGTCCCTGCGAGCCGGCCTGCCGTCGCGGCCGCGTCGAGAAGAAGCCGGTGGCGATCTGTCGCTTGAAACGTGTCGCAGCCGATTATCGCGACGATGTTGCTGGTCTCTTGCCGAAGATACCGCGGCTGAAAAACGGCAAGCACATTGCCTGCATCGGTGCCGGGTGCGCCTCGCTCAGCGTCGCGAACGATCTCATGCCGCTCGGCTACGAGGTGACGATTTTCGAGCAATATGCCGAGCCGGGCGGGCTCATGCGCACCAACATTCCCGCGTTTCGCCTGCCGCAGCAGGTCTTAAGCGACGAGATCAACATGATTCTCGGCATGGGCGTGAATCTGAAACTCAATCATCCGATCAAAAGCCTGCGTGCGCTTTTGCAGGACGGGCGTTATGACGCGGTGTTCGTAGGCTCAGGTGCGCCGCAGGGCAAGGAGCTCAATCTTCCCGGCCGCGCGGAAGGCGCAGCCAACATCCATATCGGCATCGCGTGGCTGGGATCGGTTGCCTTCGGGCACTTGGACAAGATCGGCGAGCGCGTGCTCATCATCGGGGTCGGCAACACAGCGATGGACTGCTGCCGCACGAGTCTGCGCCTGGGTGCGCGGCACGTGAAGGTGATGGCGCGCAAGCCGCGCAGCTTCTTCAAGGCCTCCGCCTGGGAGCTCGAGGATGCCGAAGAAGAGCACGTCGAGATCATAGTCAACCGCGTGCCCAAATCCTTCGTGGTCGCAAATGGCAGGCTCGCCGGAATGCTGTTCGACAAGATGGAGTACGACATCGACGCGACGGGGCGTATTACGGCCGAGCGTGTCGTCAGCGAGGAATTTGAAGCGGCCGACGACGTGATCCTTGCCATTGGCCAGGAGAATGCGTTTCCCTGGATCGAGCGCGACCTCGGCATCGAGATGGACAAATGGAATGTGCCACTGGTCGATGCAAAGACCTTTCAATCGAGCCGACCGGGGGTTTTCTTCGCCGGTGACGCTGCATTCGGGCCGAAGAACATCATCTGGGCGGTCGAGCAGGCGCACCAGGCTGCTATTTCCGTGCACAAGCACTGCCAGGGCGAGCCGATAAACGAGCGCCTGGCGCCAGGCATGAACCTGCAGAGCCGCAAGATGGGCATGCACGAATGGTCATATGCGAATGACTACACGCCGCTTGAGCGCCGCCTGATGCCGCACGTGTCTTTGAAGGAACGCTTTAAGAAGCTCGACATTGAAGTTGAGCTCGGCTTCACGGTTGAACAGGTTGCCGCAGAAGCGCAGCGCTGCCTCAACTGCGATGTGCAGACCGTGTTCGATGCGAAGCTGTGCATCGAATGTGATGCCTGCATCGACATCTGCCCGGTTGATTGTCTGACGATGACCGCAAATGGCGAGGAGGCCGACCTGCGCACGCGCCTTAAGGCGCCCGCATTGAATACGACGCAGGCTCTGTACGTCTCCCGCGCGCTGCCGCAGACCGGGCGCGTGATGGTAAAGGACGAGGATGTATGCGTGCACTGCGGATTGTGTGCCGAGCGTTGTCCTACCGCAGCCTGGGACATGCAGAAGTCATACGTTCATTGGCCGCTCGCCGCGGATGAGGCGCGCGCGGCGGTCGAACGAGAGCCCAAGATCGCCTAAATCCGCGAGAGCGATCTCCCCTTCGTCATAAGAGCGAATCCCATTCATGTCTGCCCCTGACTCCGCAAGGATCAACGACTTCGTCATCAAGATCGCAACCGTGAACGGCACGGGCTCGGCGAGCGCGAACATGCTTCTGATGAAGTCGATCTTCCGCAGCGGCATTCCGGTGATGGGTAAAAATTATTTCCCGTCAAATATCCAAGGCCTGCCCACCTGGTACGAGATCCGTGTGACCAAGCACGGCTATGTCGCCTGCTCGGGCCGCGTGGACATCATGGTGGCGATGAACGCGGAAACCTACTCGAAGGACGTGCGCGAAGTCTCCCCGGGCGGCTATCTCCTGCACGACTCGACCTGGCCGCGGCCTGCGCTCTTAAAAAGGGAAGACATCACTGCCATCGGCGTGCCGCTTGCAAAGTTGTGCAATGAGAACTTCAACGGCGTGCGCACCCGCATCCTTATGAAGAACATCTGCTACGCCGGGGTGCTGGTTGCGCTTCTGGATCTGGACCTTGAGCACGTGCGGCAGCTCCTGGCTGAAACCTACGCGAAGAAACCGCAGCTTGTCGCGAGCAACATGAAGGCGATCGAGCTGGGGTACGAATGTGCCAAGGCCACCTTCCCCTGCCCGCTGCCGCTGCGCGTTGAGAAGATGGACAAGACCAGCGGCTACATCATGATCGACGGCAACACGGCCGCCGCGCTCGGGTGCGTGTTCGCAGGCGCGACGGTTGCCGCCTGGTACCCGATCACCCCGTCCACTTCATTGATGGATGCGTTCAAGGCTTTCAGCGACCGCATGCGCGTCGATGCCAAGAGCGGACGCAAAAACTTTGCGTTCATCCAGGCGGAGGACGAGCTCGCCGCGATCGGCATGGTGATCGGTGCATCGTGGAACGGCGCGCGCGCGTTCACGGCCACCTCAGGTCCTGGCATCTCGCTCATGAACGAGTTCCTGGGGCTTGCCTACTACGCCGAGGTTCCGGCCGTCATATTCGACATTCAACGCGTGGGGCCGTCCACCGGCATGCCCACCCGCACGCAGCAGGGCGACATCATGGCCTGCGCCTACGCCTCGCACGGTGACACGCGCCAGGTGTGCCTGTACCCCGCGAACGCCGAGGAATGCTTCCACATGGCGGTACAGGCCTTCGATCTTGCCGAACGCCTGCAGACTCCGGTGCTGGTGTTGTCAGACCTTGATATCGGCATGAACGACTGGATGTGCCGCGAATTCAAGTGGGATGACGCCTACCGCCCGGATCGCGGCAAGATGCTTGATAAGGCCGAAATCGAGAAGCTCGAGAAATTCTATCGCTACCTGGACAAGGACGGCGACGGCATCACTTATCGCACTCTGCCGGGGGTGCATCCGAAGGCAGCCTATTTCACGCGCGGCTCGGGACACACCCAGTTTGGCATGTACACCGAGGATTCGGCCGACTATCAGCTGCTCCTCGACCGGCTGCTCGTAAAATGGACCTCGGCGAAGAAACTCGTGCCGCGCGCGATCATCGATGCGACTGCCGACAGTGAACTTGTGATCGTGTCGGTCGGCAGCTGCGATGGCGCAATTCGCGAGGCCATGGACTTGCTGCGCGCGCGCGGCGTGGGGGTGAACTACATGCGAGTGCGCGCCTTTCCGTTCACTGAAGACGTCGATCGGTTTCTCGACGCGCACCGGGTCATTTTTGTCGTCGAGCAGAACCGCGATGCGCAATTGCGCGCGCTGTTGACGCTCGAGACCAAGGTCGAGAAGTCGAAGCTGCACTCGCTCCTGCATTACAACGGTCTGCCGATTTCCTCAAGCTTCATCGTGGAAGGGGTGATTGCGCATTTGCAGCCGGGCAGCAAGAGCCGTGCGGCGGCGGCGCTGTAGGAGCTGGCAATGACGTTCATCGCAAAACCCAAGATTGCGCACCCCTCGCTGCCGCGGAATCCGCTCGGCATGACGCGGCGCGACTACGAAGGAGCGCTGTCGACACTGTGCGCCGGTTGCGGCCACGACTCGATCACCGCGGCAATTGTCGAAGCCTGCTGGGAGCTTGCGATCGAGCCGCAAAATCTTGTCAAGCTTTCGGGTATCGGCTGCTCGTCAAAGACAACCGCCTACTTCGTGAGCGGTGCCCACGGCTTCAACTCAGTCCACGGCCGCATGCCCTCGATCGCCATGGGCGCCAACGCGGCGAACCGCAATCTTCACTACATTGGCGTGTCAGGCGACGGTGACACGCTGTCCATCGGGCTCGGGCAGTTCTGTCATGCGATCCGGCGCAATTTGAACATGCTCTACATCATTGAGAACAACGGCGTGTACGGCCTCACGAAGGGCCAGTTCTCGGCGTCCGCTGACGTGGGTACAAAGGCGAAGAAGGGCGAGACCAACTATCAGCCGCCCATCGATGCGGTGCTGCTGGCACTGACGCTCGGTGCCTCGTTTGTCGCACGCAGTTTCTCCGGCGACAAGGAGCAGCTCGTGCCGCTCATTCAGGCGGGCCTCAAACACAAAGGTTTTGCGCTCATCGACGTGCTGTCGCCGTGCGTCACCTTCAATGACCACGAGGGCTCGACTAAAAGCTATGCCTACACGCGCGAGCACTATGAGCCGGCCATTCACACCGACTTCGTGCCCTTGCAGCAGGAGATCACGGCGGAGTACGCGGCGGGTGCGACGCTGCCGGTGGTGCTGCACGATGGTAGCCGCATCGTATTGCGCAAGCTGGATGGCGCCTACGACCCGACGAATCGTGCCGCTTGCGCCGCGACGATTCAGGAGCGCCTGAAGGAAGAGGAGTATCTGACGGGACTGTTGTTCGTCGAGCCCGGCCAGCCGGAATTTCATGAACTCAACGCCACGCCGGACGGGGCGCTGAATGCGGTGCCCTACGAAGCTCTCAGCCCCGGCTCTGCGGGGATGCAGAAGATTCTGGCGAGATACCGCTGACTACCAGCGTTTGGGGCCGGCGCCGCGCGGCGGCCCGCCGCCGCCCGTACGTTCTTGCGCCTCGTTCACGCGCAACGCACGTCCGCCCAATTCCTTGCCGTTGAGATTCTGAATGGCGCGAGTCGCATCCTCGCGTGACATCTCCACGAAGCCGAACCCCCGCGGGCGACCGGTTTCACGGTCCATGATCAGGCTCACCGATTCGACAGCACCATGCTGGCCGAACAACTCGCGGATCTCACCCTCATTCGCCGAAAACGGCAGGTTTCCGACATAGATCTTCGTCATGGTGCTGGCATGCTCCGCAGAAAAAAGGCGCATCAAACTTAAGCAAACGGGCGGACGATAGCGCACGGCCTTACATCACACAAGGCACCGAGAGGCGTAGAGTTTGTGTGCGGCTGAGCACTCAGGGTGCGCGTTTTTTGCTTGCCCGACGCGTCTCGCCTAGACTGCGCGACCAGTATTCAAGTCCACCAAGGGAGTCGAAGTGCATGGGTAAAGGTGATCGCAAAACCCGCCGAGGCAAGATCTATCGCGGATCTTTCGGCAAATCTCGCCCTAAAGATCCTGCCAAGCAGAGAAAAAAAGCGGCCGCCAAGAAGTAGGCCGCAGTCACACAGAGAAGCCTCATGCGTAACCTCAAGAGTCAGTGTTGCGCGGTTGGCGCGGTCCTCACCTCCCGAGGCTGCCATACGTGTCGCGCCGCACTCTTGCGTACGCAGGTTTGGTGTAGCGTGCGCGATGCACTTGCCTGGCACGCGCCAAGGACTCTTTGATGCTCAGCAGCGTAAGGGTCGCCTGGGCGGCCGCTTTGGTCGTCACCACGGGATTCGCCCAGACGCATGATTCACCGACGGCGGAGCATCCCTATCAGATGCTGCCTTACACGCCGAGTCTCGACGCTGCATCGATGGACCGTTCTGTCGATGCCTGCGAGGATCTCTATACCTATTCCTGCGGCGGCTGGCAGAAGAACAACCCCATTCCGGCCGACGAATCGAGCTGGAGCGTGTACGGCAAGCTCCTTAACGATAACCAGCATTACCTCTGGGGCATCTTGGAGGACGCGGCGAAGATGGGTGCCGAACGCACGCCCGCTCAGCAGAAGATCGGCGACTACTTCGCCGCCTGCATGGATGTCGATGCCATCGAAAAAGTCGGCGCGGCACCGCTCACGGCCGATCTGGCGCGCATCGATGCGATCCAGGACAAGCGCGCGCTCGGCGCGTGGCTCGGCGAATTGCAAGCGCGCACGGGCAGCAGCGGGATGTTCTTTGCAACTGCAGTCGAGCAGGATGCTCGCGATGCCACTCAGGTCATAGCGGCGGTTAACGCCGGCGGAATCGGCCTTCCGGATCGGGACTATTACCTGAAGGATGATCCGCACTCAAAAGAGGCGCGCACGCGCTACCTTGCTCACGTGCAGAGGATGTTCGAGCTCCTGGGCGACGATGCAACAGCCGCGCATGCCGATGCGGCCGTGGTTTTGCGCATTGAAACTGCGCTCGCTAACGCTACGCTGACGCGGGTCGAACAGCGCGATCCGTACAAGATCTATCACCGCCAGACTCTCGCGGGGCTGCAGAAGCTGGCACCCGCACTAGACTGGCAGGCGTACTTCACCGCGGCGGGTCTGAATCCGCAACCCTGGCTCAATCTCGCACAGCCCGCGTTCGTGAAGGAGCTCGACGCGCGCATCGCCGCCGAGAGCTTGCCTGATCTGAAGACCTACCTGCGCTGGACGCTCGTCGATGCAACCGGGACCTATCTTTCCAAGAGCTTTGTTAACGAAGACTTTGCCTTCTACAGCGCTTATATGCGCGGCGTGCAGAGCGACGAGCCGCGCTGGAAGAAATGCGTGGTCTGGGTCGATCGTGATCTTCCCGACGCGCTCGGCAAGGAGTTCGTGGCGCGCGCCTTCCCGAGCTTGATGAAGGAGAAGACGCTCTTGATGACGCAGCAAATTGAAGCCGCGATGAAAGAGCGCATAGAGCGGCTCGATTGGATGAAGCCCGCGACCAAGAAAGAGGCGCTTGCGAAGCTTGCCAAAGTGCGCAACAAGATCGGCTATCCCGACGTGTGGCGCGACTATTCGCAGCTCGCCATCGAGCGCGGGGATTTTTTCGGCAATGTCACCCGCTCGATTGCCTTCGAATCCCGACGCCAGGCTGCAAAGGTCGGCCAGCCGGTCGACCGCGGCGAGTGGCAGATGTCCGCTCCGACGGTCAATGCCTACTACGACTGGCAGTTGAACGACGTGAATTTTCCCGCCGGCGTGCTGCTGCCGCCGCTCTATGATGCGAAATTGGACGATGCGCCGAACTATGGCGACACCGCCGGCACGATCGGGCATGAGTTGACGCATGCGTTTGACGATCAGGGACGCCAGTACGACGGTGACGGCAACCTGCGCGACTGGTGGGGTCAGCGGGATGCAGTGAATTTCGAGAAGCGCGCGCAATGCGTCCGCGATCAGTATTCCAAGTACGTCATTGTTGATGACGTGAAGATCAACGGCGCGCTGACCTCTGGCGAGGATATCGCCGATCTTGGCGGCGAGCTCTTGGCGTGGATGGCGTGGCAAGAGCAGACCCGCTCGATGCAGCTTGCGGCTGCCGACGACCTCTCGCCCGAGCAGCGCTTCTTTGTGGGCTTCGCACAATGGGCGTGCTCGAATGAGCGCCCGGCGACGCTGCGATTGAACGCAGTCGTTGATCCGCATTCACCGACACGCGATCGGGTCAATGGTGTCGTCACGAACATGCCCGAATTTGCACAGGCCTTTCACTGCAAACCCGGCCAGGCGCTCGTCAAGCCGCAAGAGAAGATGTGCAAGATCTGGTGAGGCGAGGCAGGTTCGCGCCTGCAGCGCATGCAGCGATCGGCCGGGGAGTAAACGCAATGTCGAAGATGCTCGCGCTAGCCGGCGTGCTCACTTTTATGGCAGTTGGAACCTCTGGCGCACGGCCCTTCACGGCTACGGATCTGGCGCGCCTGGATAGGGTTTCCGATCCCCGCGTCTCGCCCGACGGACGCTTCGTTGCCTACAACGTTCGCTCCACCGACTGGGAGGGTAATCGCGGCGTGAACGCCGTTTGGGTGCTCGAGCGCGCCGCCGCTGCTGCGCCGCCGCGTCTGATCCGCGACCAGGAAAAATCTCCCACGGCGCCGCGGTGGTCGGCCGATGGGCGTTGGCTCTACTTTCTTTCCTCGCGTTCCGGCTCGACGCAGCTTTGGCGGACCACCGCGAGCGGCACCGATACCCGGCAAATGACGAGCCTGCCGCTCGATGTCGCGTTTTACCGGCTCGCGCCGAATGCGCCCGCCGCTGTCGTCGCCGTGAACGCCCACCCCGACTGCGATACATTGGCCTGTAGCAAGGCCAAGGATGACGCCAAGGCGAAGGAGAAAACCACGGGAGTGCTCTACGACAGCACTACCACGCGGTTTTGGGATACCTACCTCGACGGCCATTTCATCGAGCTGTTCGCGCTCAATCTCAGCGGCGATGCGCCGCCCACCGACGGGGCGGCGCTGACCCGCGGCTACAAGGCCGACATCGTCTACAAACCCGACGGCGACGATTCCTCATTCGCAATCTCCACCGACGGCGCGTCGGTATTTTTCGCCGCCGCCCCATCCGGATCCTCGCAGGGGCTGGGTGATGCGCACAGTCTCTACCGCGTACCGTTGGATGCGAGCACAGCGCCGCGCCGGCTCGATCCTGCCGCGCAGACTTATGACGGCGGGCTTGCTCTTTCTCCCGACGGATCGCGGCTGGCTTATCTTTCCAGGAAGGGCTCGATATTCACCGCGCCGCGCGCCCGCGTCATGATCCGCGACGTGAAGAACGGTACGACGCATGAGCTCGCGCCCTCATTTGATCGCTCGCCGACGGCGCTCGCCTGGTCGGCGGACTCAAGCACGCTCTACGCCATCGCCGAAGACCTGGGGCAGAAGCGTATCTATGCTCTCAATGCCGCAAGCGGTGCATTCAAACCACTGACCGGGGACGGTCACGTCGCAAGCGTCGATGTGGCGAAGGGCGTACTCGTCTACGGTCGCGATGCGCTGGACTCGCCGGAACAGATCTTTGAGCTTCGCGGCGGCGCCGGCGCGCGTGCGCTCACCCACGTCAATGCGGAGAGCCTCGCCCGAACGCCCTTGTCGGCATTCGAGCAGTTTGAATTTACGGGCTGGAACCACGAGAGCGTGCACGGCTACGTGGTCAAGCCGGCAAATTATCAGGCAGGACGCAAATACGCGGTGGCGTTTCTGATCCATGGTGGCCCGCATAACTCATTCGGCAACGCCTGGAGCTATCGCTGGAATCCCCAGGTTTGGGCGGGCATGGGCTACGCGGTGGTGATGATCGATTTCCACGGCTCAAGCGGCTATGGCGAGGCATTTGCCAAGTCCATCATCGGTCATTGGGGTGACCGACCACTCGAGGATCTGCAAAAGGGTTGGGCCTACGCTGCCGGGCGTTACGGCTTCCTGGATGCCGATCACGCCTGCGCGCTTGGCGGCTCGTACGGTGGCTACATGGTTGCCTGGATCGCCGGGAACTGGATGAAGCCGTGGAAATGCCTGGTCAATCATGACGGAGTGTTTGATATCCGGCTGATGTCCTACTCCACCGATATTCCCGGCTTCCAGCAGGCGCAGAATGATGCTGCGAGCTGGGAAAAACCTGAAGCGGTTGAGCGTTTCAATCCGATCGATCATGTCGCCGACTGGAGCGTGCCGATGCTGGTCGTGCACGGCGGGCATGATGACCGGGTGCCGCTCGATCAGGGCATGGGCGCCTACGGTGCTGCACAGCTGCGACACATTCCGAGCGAGCTTTTGTACTTTCCCGATGAGAACCACTGGGTCCTGAAGCCGCAGAATTCCGTCGAATGGTATGCAACCGTGCAGGCGTGGATGAAAAAGTGGCTCGATGCCGGCTGACGGCGTGGAACAACGCAACACTTGCCGCGGTGCGTGCTGAACTTATAACTTGCGCGCCGGCTTCGGTTCGTGCCAGCCTGAATGCATGCGGTTCTTGGGGAGATATGGATATGCGCGCTAGGGTTTTGACCAGAAAATATATGGGCCGCGCCCAGACCGTGACAGCGGTTGCAATGGTGGCGATTTTCGGCTCGGCACTGGCGTCGGATGCGTTGCCGGGGAAGAAGCCGGGTCTATGGGTCTCGACCAAAGTCATGCACTTCAACATGGCTGGCAAGCCCGCCGATACGGACAACACGCCGCAAGTGAACGCCATGTGCACCGACGCATCGACCGATGCCATTGAAGCAAAACTGTTGGCGGGTGGCTTAGGCTCATGCGGGCTCCATGTTGCGGGTTCCGGAAACAGCTACACGATTTCGGGAGCATGTCCGGATCCGATGGGCGGCACCGGTCAGATGGTCACGAAGGGTAAGATCGTGTGGAAAAGCGAAACTGAGATCCATATGGAGTCGCAGAGCACTTCACCGCACATGTCCGATGACATCGTTGCAGACGCCAAATGGGTGGGTGCATGCCCGGCAGGCGTCATGCCCGGAGACCAGGGCACCTTCGAAAACGGCGTGTTCAAGAAGACTGGCAATCTCAAAGACGCGCTGTCCAAGTCCCACTAGGTTCAAACGCATGGCTCTGGAGCCTTGGATGCGCGCCTAACGATGCCGCGCGCCGGCAATGGAACGGGGCGCCGCATCCCTGCAGGGATTCGTGCACGAGCTTTGGAGGTTTGCATGGCCCGTATGGTTCGCGCAGCGTCGGTAGTTATTTTCGCCGGACTCATCAGCGTGGCCAGCGCCGCGGAATCTTCGGCGCAGGCTGATGCGCTGATCGAGGCGGCCAAACAGGCCATGGGCGGCTCAGCCTGCCGGCGCTGGCATTGGCCTCGTCGTCGGGGACGAGATCGTGAGCGTGAACGGCAAGAGTGCCAAGGACGTGGCTCTTCACGATCTGCGTGAAGAGTTCAAGAGCGCCGTCGGCACTTCATTCAAGCTTCTCGTGAGGGGCGAAAAAGGCGAGCGCACGCTCACCCTGACTCTCGCCGATCAGGTCTAGCGGGTGAGGCGCGCAAAAATGATCGGGACACTCGAACGTGCCGTTAACCGCCCGCACGCCTAACGGTCCATCCCCGCGTCGTCAGTTCCGCGACCAACGTGTCACGATGGTCGCCCTGGATCTCGATGCGATCCGCATCGACAGTCCCACCCGAGCCGCAGCGCTTCTTGAGCTGAGTCGCGAGCGCCTCGAGGTCCGCAGTCGCAAGCCCGAGTCCGCTGATGACGGTGACCCCCTTGCCTCTGCGCCCTTGCGTCTCGCGGCTGACTCTCACGATGCCGTCCGCTGCTTTGCCCGGGGTGCCCTTGCGGCAGACGCATTCATCGATCGCGTGCAGGCAGTTCGGGCAGCGCCGGCCGATTCCTGTTGAATAGACGATGCGATCTTTGTCGGCCATTACTCAGCAAGCGCCTCGGCATCTGCCGCATCAGGGGCACATTCAAAATTCGTGATGCACGGAAGTCTAATTTCGCTGTAACGGGATTTCGAGTTTTCAATTGGGAGCACTGCCATGAGACACACCCTGCAATCGCTCATCGCCATCATGCTTTTCGCGTCGGTGGCCATCGACGCTGCGCAGTATCCCACGCCGATCGAGCGGGACCTCGTCCTCAAAGATTTCAGATTCACCTCCGGCGAGACGCTGCCGCAGCTGCGCATACATTACCGCACGCTGGGAGAGCCGCGGCGCGATGCCAAAGGGATCGTGCGCAACGCGGTTCTCATTTTGCACGGCACGACCGGCAGCGGCGCGCAGTTCATCCGTCCGGAGTTTGCCGGCGAGCTCTTTGGCGCCGGGCAGCCGCTTGATGCCGCGCAGTTCTTCATCGTCCTTCCGGATGGCATCGGCCACGGAAAATCCAGTAAGCCAAGCGACGGGCTGCATGCGAAGTTTCCTCGCTACGGGTATATCGACATGATCGAGGCACAACGGCGCCTGCTGGTTGACGGCCTGGATGTGAACCATCTGCGGCTCGTCATGGGCACATCGATGGGAGGCATGCATACCTGGCTTTGGGGTGAACTGCACCCGCAGTTCATGGATGCGCTCATGCCGCTTGCGAGTCTGCCTACCCAGGTTGCGGGTCGCAATCGCGCCTGGCGCCGCTTGGTGATTGATGCCATCCGCAAGGATCCGGCATGGAAGGGCGGCGATTATGAAGTGCAGCCGCCCGGCCTCGACGTCGCCGCTGAAATGTTATGGCTCGTCAGCAGCAATCCGGTGCTGCGCCAAGCGCAGGCGCCTACACTGGCCCAAGCGGACGCGACGCTTGATGCCTATGTCGCCGAATTCAGAAAGACAGATGATGCGAACGATGTGCTCTATGCTGTGGAGGCCTCGCGCGACTACGACCCGGGACCGGCGCTCGCCAACATTCGCGCACCGCTCCTCGCCGTGAACTCTGCCGACGATCTCATCAATCCCCGGAACTCGGCATCCTCGAGCGCGAAATTACGCGCATCCGCGGCGCCCGCGCGGTGGTGATTCCATTCAGCCCGGAAACCCGCGGACATGGATCCCACACCATGGCGATATTATGGAAATCAGAGCTTGCGCACTTGCTGCGGGAGTCCGCGAAAGGGGGCGCTGCCGGCGGCGAGCCCTGACGGCGCGATAGCAGTCCAACCCGGTCGGTACGCGTTTTGCATCCAGCGAAGTCCGTGGATTCAACGGCTGGGGAGTCGGCCCTGAATCGAATTGCAGCGCGCGGGGGCGGGTGATCGTGCAAGACGCGTGGATGTTTTGTAATTTTTACGCAGCCTGCAGGCTCCGATTTACACGGCGCCAGGTTGGCGCATGCCATTATTTCCCTAGCCGCCGCGGCGCGCATCCTGCCGCGGCCATCCTCGTAAGTCCCTCAGCGTTGCACGGGCCCGACTCGCAGCCGCGATCTCTATAGGTCACCACCCTTTGTATGGCGAGCGCGCATGCCGCACGCCGGCGCGCTCTGTCCTCTGACCCTGCGGAGTAAGTATGCAGATCCACGAGCGTAAGAGTTCCCGCGCTACCCGCGCTGCCGCGAACGGCAATGGCGCGGCAGAAAATAGCCAGGTCGATCTGCGCAAACTGCTGCGCGCTTTGCAGGCAGTGCGCGACGGCGATTTTTCGGTCCGCATGGCGGGTGACCAGGTCGGTCTCGCCGGCAAAGTGGCCGACACGTTCAATGAGATCGTGGATTCCAATGAGAAGCTCGCACTGGAGCTCGAGCGCGCGGGGCAGATCGTGGGCAAGGACGGCCGCACGCGTCACCGCATGCGCAGCGAAAAGCGCTCCGGCGCGTGGGGCGCCATGGAATCTTCGGTCAACACGCTGATCGATGATCTGCTCTGGCCGACGACCGAGGTGACGCGCACGATCACGGCGGTTGCCAAGGGTGATCTGTCGCAGGCTATGCGGTTGGAAGTCGACGGGCGGCCGCTGAAAGGCGAATTTCTACGCTCCGCGTCGATCGTCAACGCGATGATCGCTCAAATGAGCGCCTTCACCTCCGAAGTGACACGCGTCGCGCGCGAGGTCGGCACTGAAGGCAAGTTGGGTGGTCAGGCGGTAGTGTCAGGCGTCGCCGGCACCTGGAAGGACCTCACCGACTCGGTCAACTCGATGGCCGGCAACCTCACCGGCCAGGTGCGCAATATCTCCGATGTCGCAACCGCTATCGCAAGCGGCGATCTGTCGCGCAAGATCACCGCCGACGTGCGCGGCGAGATTCTGCAGCTGAAGGAAGCCATCAATACCATGGTCGATCAGCTGCGCTCCTTTGCCTCCGAAGTCACGCGCGTCGCGCGCGAGGTCGGCACTGAAGGCAAGTTGGGTGGCCAGGCTGTCGTGCCAGGCGTCGCCGGCACCTGGAAGGATCTCACCGACAACGTCAACTCCATGGCGAGCAACCTCACCGGCCAGGTACGCAACATTGCGGAGGTCACGACCGCTGTGCAGCGCGGCGACCTGTCGCGCAA
>Ga0182024_10004343_pt1 | contig 32732 bp, 25 predicted proteins | sample P32metaG_FD_120480 | JGI IMG/M metagenome (GOLD analysis project Ga0182024, IMG submission 120480) | Permafrost microbial communities from Stordalen Mire, Sweden - P3-2 metaG (Illumina Assembly) | ecosystem: Environmental > Terrestrial > Soil > Wetlands > Permafrost | place: Sweden: Stordalen...
CTTTAACGCAATCGCCGGGACCCATCGCCGCGAAATCCTGGACGCGCTCGTGGAAGGGGAGAGGCCGGTCGGGGAGCTCGTCGACGAACTTCGTCTAACGCAACCGCAGGTGTCCAAGCATCTGCGGGTGTTGAGCGACGTCGGTCTCGTCACGTGCCGGGCCGATGGACGGCGACGCCTCTACCGACTGGACCACGAGCATCTGCGCCCCCTTCAAGAATGGCTGAAGAAATACGAACAGTCACTAAACGGTCGGCTCGACCGGTTGGACGACTACCTCAGTGACCTACAACGAAAGGACAGAATGCGATGACGATCAACCGACATGGCTCGACCACGCTCGAGTTCCCGAGCGACCGCGAGATGCTGACCACCCGGAAGTTCGACGCGCCAGCCGAACTGCTCTTCGACGTGCTGACCAAGCCCGAGCACGTGCGCGTCTGGTTCACCGGCTTGAACAACGATCTCGAGGTCTGCGAGATCGACCTGCGGGTCGGCGGGAAGTATCGCCACGAGGGCGTCTTTGATGATGGCGTGAGGTGCTCCTTTCGCGGTACCTTCCTCGAGATTGAACGTCCGGTGCGCACGGTGCAGACCTGGGTGTTCGATGGGAGGCCGCAAGACGAGGCCGTGGAGACAACAACGCTGCACGAGGTGAATGGTGTCACGACAATGACGACCCTGCTCGTTTTCAAGGACAAGTCGGGTCTCGACTCGATGTTCGAGCACGCCGCGGACCACCGAGACGATCCGGAAATCGCCATTGATGGCATGCAGGCGAGCTTCGACAAACTCGAGGACTTGATTAGGACGCTGGTGGTGCACGGGTCGTAAGGCGGGTTGAGATAATGGCCACTACTCCGGTTACCAATTAGGACCCTCTACAGCAATATCGCTCGAAAGAATCCACATCGCAGTCATCACAATCGAAACTCGAGCCGGATCGGGCTACTGAATGTGCGAACGACGCAACCGCTTTCGCCGCCGGATGATGTGAACCGTCGCGTAGATGACGAGCACGATCGCAGCAAGTTTGTGCCATTGAGAAAGACCGGGCGGCAGGCCGATCGCGTTGGCCAAGGGCATCTGCGTCGCGTGGTGGTTGAGGCCGTCGACGATGCCGGAAACGAGGACGTTGAGAACGAGGAGTTCCAGGATTATGTCCGAAATGGCCAACTTGGTCGACGCTCGCGAGCGCGACTGTACGCCTGCCAAACGCTTTAGAAGAGATGCGACCGTGCGGCGTCGCTGGAAGAGGTGGAACAACATCACGAGCATGAATAACACGCCGGAGATGACGTGAATCGTGATGCTGTGGCTCAAATAGATGAGCGATAGTAGGGAACCCGCGAGTGACGCGATAAGGGCAAGGTGGACGTACCACCGGCGGCGCTCGTGGCCTGTTGTTGCCTTCGGATTCGCAGTTTGTGATGTGATTTCTACGCACCTTTGATGACGGAAGAACTTTTCTTACATTTTTATCGCGACCTTCGGTCAATCGTTGTTTCATCCCCTAGGGGAAAACCCTGAGCGGTGATCGTCATCGGCTGAGTCGACAATGCGAGGTCGCACTTCCCGTTCAATGAACTCATCCGACTTCCAAATGAATGCTCGATAAACGTTGTGAGCCGCTGGTCCAGGCGTGCGGACCTAGGGTTACGCAATGAGCGAATCAAATTCGGGAACGGACAGCCAAGTCTCGAATTCTCGCCGATTTTTCGTGGTGGTCACTCTGGTACTTGCGGGCCTGCTACTTTTTGCGCTCGTGGTTCGCCCGACTCACGCCTCTACGAACCCAAATTCTTCAAACGTAAAGTCGAGCCCTTCACAACCTGCGTACAGTTACACCTGTTGCAGCGGCTCGGTAATGAATGCCATCTACCACCCGGGCAGTGTCATCACCATCCACTGGATACGCAAGTTCGTGGCCCCGACGCAAGTTCCGGCGACCTCCATCAACCTTTCGTTGAGTCTTTCGGGCCCGTATCGAACGGTCGCTTCGTTAAAGACTGATTCGATTGGCGCCCATCCTCGACGTGGCCGCACGATGGCGAGCGCCAAGCGAATCGTTGTTCTTGACACCGCCTTTGATAGTCCGGTATCAATACTGCGGGTTCCCAACGACGCCCGATCGGGTTATTACAACCTGACGACAACGATAGGAACGAAGAGCCTTACGGTAAGTGGATCAGGGGTAATTCGGATTGAGGCACCCGGTAAGTAGTTTCGCGTGCGGGCGCGGCACTCGAGGAACATGGCATTTTCTCCGAAAAAGGATTTGTCGACCAGCGGGAAAAATAGTTAGCTTCGAGATACGGAATGAACACTGGTGACCAGTGAACTATCTTGCTCCTAATAGTGACGGAAAGGGATCTCAAAGATGGTTCGAACAGGTGCCAAGTACGCGGGCCATTTTCTTGTAATCGTTGGGCTCACCATGATCCTTCTTGCGGGGACCATGGCGTCGGCCAGTGCCTCGCTGCCGCCGCTCGCGTCACTTCATGAAGCGAAATTCCCACCAAATTCTGACTCGAGTTCGGATTCGTGCTCAATAAAACAGTACAAGGACACCGGTGTTCCCAGCCTGTACCGGGTCGATCTGCGAAACCTTCGCGTTTCTCTGCTTGGTCCCGTTGGCTGGACGTGCGACATTGTCGACGGAGATGGTTCGGGCGCCTCCATTCACTTGAGTCCGACAAAGAACTTCCCATTCGGTCCCCAGGGTCAAATCGAACTCGTCGCTAGCGCAAACACGTCGGACAATGGCGCTAACTTCTGTCCGTACACGACTGCCTATAAGCCCTTCGTAGGTAGTTGTCACGGACATACGGCTCGCCCTTCAGGAGAAGAGGTGAAGTATCTCTTTGGCAGTGACACTACAGAAGCAATGGTCGTGCTGATCGCCGATCCTGCAGGCGACCGGACACCGTTCATTGGCCTAGCTACGCTGCCGACGATGACAGTTCTCGCAGTCTCCTCCGATGGCACGGCCGACGATTTTGTGTGCACGATTGGTCGGACCTTGAGCTCATGGTGCGTAACCGACGCGTCGCAGTTCGCTGCTGCGGTCCATCGCCTGGGATAGAGCGCACGAGGATGCTCGTGAGTGCCTGACTAAAGATTGGCGGTGGTGCCGTCTCCAATAAATGTGAATAGTTTTCTATTTGGCACAAACGGCTGGGGGCTTCCGATTATTCGATGCGTTCCCACGCAGAATAGGGCAGTCGCGTCGGTGTCAAACGCGACCTCTTCGAATCCGAAGTCGTCGAACCACCCTCGAACCGTAGAAGTGAGATCAGGTTTACGACGATGGCGCGTCCAGATCACGGTTGCGTCGGGCGCCACCAGCGTGGGGAGCAGACCAATCGTTGCGTGTATATCTTGTCTACTGATGTTGCCGAACACCCCGCAGACCAGGAGGATGTCAGCGGGCACGACATCCTCATACGTCGACGTTACGGACGCGTCACCGACACGCACTTGGATACTTCCTTGGGCGACACGGCGTGCTCTCGTTCGTGCGTCGTTGGCCAAGCGAACGTCTTGTTCAATGAGATGAGCGCTGACGTCACGGGCACGCGCGTGGTCTTCAAGGACTCCGATGACGTCTCGGCCCTGACCGGCACAGACGCTGACGAGTTGAATGGGGCCCTCAACCCGGTCGCTCAGTGCATCGCTGAGCCGTTTTTGGACAACCGACAAGCGTCGACTGATTGACGAATGTGGATCCTCGTACGCGGCGTGCCAGTTGGTCCAGTGTTGATCGCTCGTCACCCATTCAACGTTATCGAGGGTCTGCAATTGTCCTTCTTCTTGAATACAGTGTGTCCTTCTAGCTCATCGGCGATACTGGGATCGTGGACGAACGAAATGTTCTGGGTGGTTCCTTAGAGCCCTGTGGCATTGACCCCGTGACCGGCTTCTACCGCGACGGGTGTTGTACGACGGGGCCCGAAGACCTCGGAAGTCACACCATTTGCGCGGTCGTCACCGCTGAGTTTCTCCGGCACCAACGGTCCATCGGCAACGACCTCAGCACGCCAATTCTTCAATACGGCTTCCCGGGGCTGGTGCCGGGCGACCGGTGGTGCGTTACTGCGGGAAACTGGCTCCGGGCTCACAACGACGGAGCTGCGGCCTTCGTAGTCTTGGCCTCGACGCACGAACGGGCCCTGGAAATTGTGCCGCTCGAGGCGCTACGTGAGCACGCCGTGGACGTGCCGCTCGGACCGGGCGAACTTGACGTTTGATTCAACCTCCATGCGGGCGTGTGTGTCGACTGCCCCGACCACTACCGGAGAACATCTGTCGAGTATCGGAAGTCGAAAGCGGCAAAGCGGGGCCTACGCTGATGAATCTTCGAAACGACACCAACGAATGAGTCCCGTTAGTTTGGTCAAAGAAACCTCAACGTTGATTGGACGGCCATGGGCATAGTGCAAAAAGAAACCGGACAGGGCCAAGCTCACCACCACGCGCCGGTACGCGACTTCGCGGCGGATGCCAATGAAGGCGGGCGCACGGCGGACAGTCTCGATCACTGGAAGTGCCTCGGTGTGGGATGCGACAAGCGGTGGGCGCTACCACCGGGGGAAAAGCCCCGAGGATAGAAGTCGATCTGATCTTCGTTGGGAAAATCGTTTTAGTACGCCGTACCGCCAGAACCGGACGTGGTGGTGGTCGTACCCTGATGACCGCCCGTGCCCCCGCTGGCGCCACTCGATCCACACGCAGCTAACGTGACGCCCGCGACGGCGACAAATACGATGGGTGCGACACGCCGAAACGCCTTACTCTTTCCGAGTTCATTCATCCACATGATTTGACCTCTCCTGTTGATTAACCCGGAAAGGACTACGACCTCTCATGGTTCACTTGATTGGTAATACTGTCGCTGGAACCTGTTTGTTCACGCGCTCGACGATTTAAAGGTAGTCGCGGACGTAACTGCACGCCACAACTGACTCTTCCCACCTCGAAAAGCATGGTGGCCGCCAGACGTGTTTGAATAATTTTCAGAACGTCTGACTTTTGCGCAACAATGTCTCTGGCAGTGAAAGGGGGACCAGTGACGGCGAGACTTGGCTCACGATGCACTCAATTCTTTGTGGTGCTGACTGTCGCCGCACTCTACACGGTGAACGCGTTTGGCAACGCCGCGGTCGCCAGCAACACTGCGACGGGGTCGTGGCCGTATTCGAATGGTGACCTGGCGAACACACGCGACGCCGTGGGTTCGACGATCACGTTGGCGAACGTGTCGACACTCAAAAAGGCGTGGTCCTTCGTACTGAAAGGTAAGTCGACAAAGAACGTGGGCGGGTACGGCACGTTGGCCGCGAACCCAATTGTCGTCAACGGCGTTGTTTACATTCAAGACCTGCACTCGAACGTGTACGCCCTGTCCCTGGCGACGGGCAAACTCGAGTGGTCGTACTACGTGAACAAGAAAGAGAAGAGCGGCCCCGGACCCAACGGCGTCGCCGTGGTGAACGGTGCGGTCTACGGCGCGAGCCCGTTTGCCGTCTTCGCGCTCAACGCCACCACGGGTCACCTACTCTGGTCGAATAGCAAGCTGCTCAAGAAGGGTCAGGGCAGTTTCGGCATCCAACCGCAAGTGGCCAACGGCCGGGTCTACGTGGCGAGCCAGTACGGGCTCGTACCGGGTGGGGGAGTGCTGCTGGCACTCAACGCGACGACCGGCAAACGCATCTGGACGTTTAAGACCGTGCCAAAACCGGATGAGGGGGTGCAGTCGCTCGGCCTTGGCGCTGGCGGGGCGTGGGAAACACCTCTCGTCAGTCCCGACGGTTCGGTGACGTTCGGCATTGGCAATCCGTATCAGACCATGGCGTCGGCGATATCCAGTCCGGGCAAATTGCTCTACAGCGACAGCGTGGTCAAGCTCAACGCGGCGACCGGCAAACTTCGCTGGTTCTACCAGGGCGTGAGCAATGACTTCAAGGACTACGACATGCAGGCCTCGCCAATCTCGACCACCGCCAACGGTACGCCGGTGATCATTGGCGGCGGCAAGATGGGCATTGTCTATGAGATGAATGCCGCGAGCGGCAAATTGATCTGGAAGACACCGGTCGGCACGCACAACGGCCACGACAACGATTCAACGAAGGCCCTCAAGGGCCACAGCAAATTGACGGTTCCCTACACCTACGAGCCCGGCGCGCTCGGGGGCATCCTCACCAACATGGCCGTCGCGGGCAACGCGGTGTACGTGGCGACTTGTAACTTCGCCTTTCGATTCACCAACACCGATCAGGTCAATGGCCTGAACGTGGGCAAGAAGATCTCGGGAGACATTGAAGCCCTCAACATCGTCACGGGCAAAATCGAGTGGATGACCAAAGTGAATAGCCTGCCGCTCGGCGCCGCGACGGTGTCGAACAACCTGGTGTTCACGACGCTGATCAGCGGCGAGTTACTCGCCCTTAATCGCACGACGGGTGCGATTGTCTTGACTCAACAGTTGCCCAGAGCCACGAACTCGCCAATCGCCATCGCGGGCAACACGGTGATCATTCCGGCCGGTGGACCCAAGTACGGAAAAGGCTCGGGACCGGCGCAAATTATCGCGTACACGCTGCCGCCGGCATAGAGGACCAAGTTCCAAACCCGCGAGTACTTCCTCGTACTCACCCGGGGGGCAAGGTCGTAGTCGTCGTCACGGGCACGGTCGTGGTGGTCGTCACCGGCAAGGTCGTGGTTGTAGTCGTCGTCGTGGTGGTGGTTGTGGCGACGTAGCTGGCGAGGTCGGCCACGTACACGGCCTTGGCCTGCAGGTAGGACGCCACCGTCGCGGGCCACGAGGTCCATTTGGCTTCGAGTTGCGCGATGGCCGCGGCGTCGAGCGCGCTGAGTGGTTCACTGACCGGCGTGGTCGGAGGCACGCTCTGGGTGAAGGACCAGCCACAACCCGGTCCCGCGGTATCGCTCGCGGGCACCAACACGGTGGCGGAGAGCGCAATGGTGGGCACGACCGGGGCCACCGGGGCCGTGGTGATCGAACCGGCGGGCGGGGCGATGACTTTAGGTACGGGCCCGTTCAAGAGGGCGAGATTCGGGCGGGGCAGTGACGCCGGAGGGTTGACAGAGCTGCGGGTCGTATACGGGGTGTAGTCCGCTTGGGTGGGATTGCGCCGCGCGGCCCCCACGGGCGCCACCTGATTGAGGCAGACCGACTGCAACAGGCCTGCCAACTGCGCGTCGACGGCAGTGGCGAGGTCGAGCGTGGCGCTGGTGGCACTCTGGTAACCCGTCGGGAAGGCGTAGAGCGAGACGAGTACGTCACCGCGGCGCCAGGTCACTTCGAGAATGGAGGAGCCGGACACGTCGGGTCCGCTGGCCACGAATCCGTCGAGCCCCGTCGGCGAGGTGGTCAACACGTAGTCGCCGGCGCAGGCCGAGACGCTCGTCAGGGTGCGCGCGAGCGCGAGCGCCCCGAGTCCGGCCCCGTAAACGTCCACGTCGGCGACGACCTCCAGCGACGCCGAGGAGAGGGTCAACGACCGCGCCTCCTGCGCGACCGGGATGCTTTGCGACGAACAACCGTTGAGCAGCGGATTCGTCGTCGCGAAGGAGGAATCCTGGGCGGCGAACCCCGTCTCGCGAGTCAGGTCACCCAGCAGGGTGGTGACAAACGTGGCCGAGGGCGAGGTGTCGTGAGGCACGGGTGTGGTGGGCGCCAGCGTCGTGGTCGTCGTGGGAGTGACCGGACCGGGCGCGACCGGGGAGAGCATCAGTCCCGAGACGGCCAGGGTGACGAGCACGACTATCGCCACGCTGAGCAACGTGATAGCGGCAGTGAGCGCAAAGTTAGCGAACCAATGGCGCACCGCACGCAGCCGAGACGTGAGACGACTCACGACGTGGGTCCCGAATAGGGCAGTACGGTGACCGTCGCACCGGCCTCGACAGGAGTTCCAGCCGCGGGCGACGTGAGACCCGCCGTGCCGGTGTCGGGGCCAGTCACCGCGAGACCGAGTGAGTTGAGCAGGGTGCGAGCGTTGCTCATGGTGAGGTCATTGACGTCGGGCACGACCTCGGTTGACTTGGCGAGGTAGATCTCCGTGGGCGGGGCAATGGGGACGTTCGACTGACCAGCCAGTATGGGGGTCATAGCGGTCTTGAACATGGCGGCGGGCAACGTGCCGCCGTAGACCGCGGCGACGCCAGCGACGTTGTACAGGGGGTAGGTGATGCCCCTCGGGTCGCCCATCCACACGGCCATCGCGGTCGTGGCGGTGTAGCCGTCGAACCAGGCGGAACCGAAGTTGCCGGTGGTGCCCGTCTTGCCGGCGAGCGTGTGGCCAGGAATCTGCGCGGCGGTGCCGGTGCCCGAGGTGACCACACCGGCCAATAACGAGGTGACCGTATCGGCCACTGCCGGGTCAAGTACCTGTTTGCACTGGGGGGGGATTCTCACCGTCACGCCACTGGAGAGCGTGACGCTAGCGACCGCATTGGGGATGCAGTGCAGCCCGTGCGCGGCCAGGGTGGCGTAGGCGCCGGCCATCTGGATGGCCGAGAAGCCGCGGGCGCCCAAGGTGAGGCTGCCCTCCTTGGCGGTGACGGCGTTCGGCCCCGAGAGCGGCAAGTTATAGAGACCCATGGACCGTGCGGTCCTGGCAATGGGTATCACGCCCACCATCTGCTCGAGCTGAACGAAGGCCGTGTTCACCGATCCGTCGGTGGCCTGGGCAATCGTCAGGTCGTAGCCGTCGCTGGGCTCGGCGTTGGTGAAGAAGCCTCCGGGCGGATTGTCCATCGTGGTCGAGTGGTACGTGGCGCCGGCGGGCAGGATGGTCGTGAGCGGCACGCCCTCTTTGAATGCGGTCGACAGCGTGAAGGCCTTGAAGGTGGAGCCGACCGGCGAGGGAGAGTTCGCGTAGTTGAGCGTGGTCTGGTTCTTGGACGTGTCGAGCCCGTAGACGCGGTTCTGGGCCATCGCGGTGATGGCCCCGGTACCGGGCGTCTCGACGACGATGGCGTCGCCGACCCGGTTGGTGACGCCCACGATGGACACGGCGGCCGTCTGCGCGGCGGCCTGGTCGTGGGGCACCAGGGTCGTGCGGATAGTGAGTCCGCCACGTTGCAGGGTGGCCAGACGCAACGCCCTCGTAGCCCCCAGGGCGGGCAACGTCAAGAGTTCACTCGAGACCCAGTCACAGAAGTAGGGCACCCGGCTCGCCTGACACCCGGTCGACGGTTCGGACGGCCTGAGGGCCAGGGGCGACGCCATGGCGGCGAGTTCCGCCCCGCGGCTGATCTGGTGGTTGACGTAGGTGACGTACAGCACCTGGTTGCGGATGCGGCGCGCGAGCGCTGGATGATCCATCGGGTCGTAGGCGGTCGGGGATTCGACCAGGGCAACCAGCATCGCGGCCTGGGGGAGGTTGAGTTGACTGGCGTGCACGGAGTAGTAGCGCCGGGCCGCGGCCTCGATGCCGTAGGCCTGGGATCCGAAGTAGACGGTATTGAGGTAGCCCTCGAGGATCTGGTCCTTGGTGAGCTGGCGGGTGAGCTGGCGCGCGTAGACAATCTCATTCACTTTGCGCTGGATCGTGTCGAGCTGCGTGCTCGGTCCCAGTTGGAGTTCCAGGATGTTCTTCACGTACTGCTCAGTGAGCGTGGAACCACCCTGGGTTGGGCGCCCCTTGAGGTCGGCGATAACGGCCCGGGCGATGCCCCGGGGGTCAACGCCGTTGTTGGCGAAGAAGGTGCGGTCTTCGGAGGAGATGAGCGACTTGACGACGATTGGCGCCACGCCCGACAGCGGCACCGGCACCCGGTTCTCGGAACTGAACCGGGCCAGCACCGCGCCGTTGGCGCTCAGCAGTGTCGAATACTGGGGGAGCTGGGGGATGACCAGTGGCGGCAGGTTTGTGGCAATCGCGTCGAAATTCGCGGCGCCCACGATGATGGTCGAGCTGACGACTGGTACGTAGACACTGACCACGAGGAACGCGAGCAGGGTGACCACGAGGACGAGCAGTGCGATGACGCGGCGGTGCATAGTCAAACGGTAGAGGAGCGAGCGTTGCACCGCTACACCGACTTAGCGGACGAGCTCTCCTGGGACCGCTCGAAGAAGTCGCCGCCCTTATCGCCGGTGGTGCGGGTGCGTCCTCCTGGCTCACCGCGAACACTTTAAAACGCGTCTGCGAACTGGTTATGGTGGCGTGTTCGCAGTTCCTCCGAACCAGGAGGTACCTGAAGTACTTTCAAGAGACTCCATACGATAAAGGGAGGAGAGTCCACAACGTCGCCTCCTCGCTTGACCCAGTGCGGCGTTGGAGTTGACGTAGCGCCCTGGAGCCGAACCCACGTGTTCTAACCCAACAAGTGCATGGTCTCATATGATCCACGGCGGAATTTTGACACCGGCCGGGAGGTCAGTACGTTGGCTTTTTTAGGTTACGACGTTGTCGATCGGTGACTTGGAAATTGGGATCACTCGTGCAATTCCAGAATTCTTCTCCTACGATTCCCTAATCGACACGTTAACGTTCTTGTTCACTGACATCGAAGGCTCGACCGCACTCGTGCTCCGCGTCGGCACACAGGTGTACGCCCGAATCCTCCAGAGCCACGGCGAAATAGTGCGTGCCGTCCTCGCAGACCATGGGGGCGTCGAACAGGGAGTTCGCGGCGACTCCTTCTTTGCGGTTTTCACCTCTCCCAGCAGCGCCATCGCCGCGGCGCTTCGTATCCAAAAATCGTTGGCGGAATACGATTGGCCCGAGGGTGAGTGCATCCGAGTACGAATGGGTATTCACACCGGCGAGGTGACGTCGACGTCCACTGGCCTCGTCGGTTATGAGATCCACAAGGCCGCGAGGATCGCCGACATCGGCTGGGGCGGGCAAGTCCTGATTTCATCTACCGTGGCCGGATTGGTTGCGGACTGGTTAGCCGAGGGAGTGTCCTTACGATCCCTCGGTTCTCATCGGTTGAAAGACCTCGGCCGACCGGAGACGATCTTTCAGCTCGTCGCGGAGGATCTGCAACAGGACTTTCCGCCACTTCGATCGCTCGACAGCTCCGACATGCCCAACAACTTGCCGGCCTCCTTGAGCCAATTCATTGGACGTAGCGAGGAGATCGAGGAGGTGAAGACTCTCGTCGTGCACTCCCGATTGGTCACGCTGACCGGCGCGGGCGGTTCCGGCAAGACTCGTCTCGCGCTTCAGGTAGCGGCCGAACTTCTTGACGGAAGTGGCGAAGGAGTCTGGCTCACCGATCTGGCGGGGATGAGTGACGAGACAGACGTGCCGCTCGCGATTCTCAACGCACTCGGTGTAACCGCTGAAGGGGCCAACACACCGATCGACGCCCTGGTAGCGGTGCTCAAGGATCAGTATCTGCTTCTCATCCTCGACAACTGCGAGCACCTGCTCGATGTCGTCTCCCGTGTCACTGTTCGGATCGGCCGTCACTGTCCCCGCGTGCACATCCTTGTAACGTCGCGCGAGCCCCTCGGCGTTGATGGCGAAGAGGTCTGTCGAGTCCGCTCGATGTCGCTACCGGAGGATGACGCTGAGAGCGCTGATGACGCCATGGCTAGCGACTCAGTACGTCTCTTCGTCGCTCGGGCGCAATCCCGCGACAAGTCGCTCGAGCTGACCGAGGAGAATGCTGGCACCATCATCGCAATCTGCCGACGGCTCGACGGCATCCCCCTCGCCCTGGAACTGGCGGCGGCGCGACTGTCAACGATGGCGCTGAATGATCTTCACGAGCGACTCGACGAGCGCTTCCGACTGCTCACTGGGGGTAATCGCTCTGCGCTCCCGCGCCATCAGACGCTGGCGGCAACCGTTGCTTGGTCCTTCGGCCTACTAAATGCGTCTGAACGCGTCGTCCTGCGCCGACTCGCCGTGTTCAGCGACGGCTTCGAAATCGAAGCGATCGAAGCCGTGTGCGCGGGTGACGACGTCGACGGTGAATCTATCTCTGATGTCATTGGTTCTTTGGTGACCAAGAGTCTGGTCAATTTCGAACGGCATCCGACGTACTTGCGCTATCGGATGTTGGAAACCATACGCCAGTACGCAGCCGACCAGCTACTCGACGTTGCCGGAGAGGATGAGGTTCGCGAGGTTCGACGCCTACACGCGAACTTCTATCGTGAGTTTGCCGAACGCGCGGAGCCGTTCCTTCGAGGAGGCGACGAACAACTCAACTGGATTGACCGCGTGGAGCGCGAGTGGGGCAATATCGTCGTCGCGGCTTCGCACTTCGAAGGTGACCCCCACGGCAGCGAAGATCTGCTGAAGCTCTGCGTCGCACTGGGAAGTGTGATTGCGGATCGACGGAGCGATCAGTTCGCGGTATTGATCGATCGGGTTTTGCGAAGCGATGACCGAATCCCGCCGGCTTTGCGAGCCAGATCACTGCTGTGTCTTGAGGTTTGGACTCGCACTTCCAGTTGGCTAAGGGAATCCGGGACGGAGCAAATCCGACAAAACCACGCGGACATGATCGAGGCCCTGGAGCTGGCTCGGAGCGCGAACGACCTGCACCTGGAGGCATCCGCTTCGGCCGCTTTGGGCATGTCGCTATTTCTTATGGATAAGTCCGATCTGGCTCGACCCCACTGGGAAAGGGCGTTCGAACTCGCGCTTGACACTGGGGACGATTACCTCATCTGTCAGATCGCCACGATGATTGGCTGGCAACTGCTGAAATCTGAACAGGGCGAGGAGATGCGCAGATATCTCGACATCGCTGCGATCCATGCTCAACGCGCCAAGGATCTCATCGGACTCGCTCACGCAATATTTCGGCAAGCGCAATCCAACGATCCGGTGACGGATGAAGACGTGAGAAATGAGATGTTGCTCAGGGAGGATGCCTTTCGACTCGCCGAACGAATCGGGTCTTTGAAATTGCAGGCGTACTCTGCAATCAACCTCTCCATGAGTCAAATTCTGATAGGCAATATCGACGAAGCCGTGTCGTGGAGCCGTCGCGGAATCGCGCTCGCACGGCGGTTGGGATGGTCAGAGGATCACGTAGGTTTGGTCATCTTGGTCATGGGTTGTTGCGCGACACGCCGCGGTGACTTCAGATTGGGAGCGCAACTACTCGGGGCTTTCGATTATTGGGAGTCTCGTCGATTGGGACACGCAAACGAGTATTGGACCACCAGGGAGATTCAGCTGCGTGAGGCGACGCGCGAGGTTCTGATCCGTGCGTTAGGAGAGAATGACTATCGGCGGTCCACGGCTCCTGGCGACAATCTCAGCTTCGAGCAAGCGGCCAGGCTGGCCCTTGCGGGATTCAAACCCAAACCTTGAATGAAAAACGCAATGCGACGTGACTAAGTGGATTCGGAGCCATCGTCAGCGTGTTCTTATCTGACATTTGACGCATTAGACGACCCGACGGTCTGGTCGAAATTTGATAAATCTAGGCCGATGCAACTCGCGACGGTACAGATGACTATCTGGTACGTCAAGCGTCCACTTCAACAGAAACTGAGCACACATTAAGAAGTGAGTGCGAACGCAACATGGTCGGGCTGGGGAGATTTGAACTCCCGATCTCTCGGCCCCCAGCCGAGCGCTCTAGACCAAACTAAGCCACAGCCCGCGAAGGGAAAATCTTAGTCGCTTGAGGGCCCTTAACTTTGCTGGAAGGAACCGTGGGGCTGCTCAGGATTGGTCAGCCACGCTCGCGCTTCGCACAGGTGAAGAATGGTTTCACCAGTCGCTTTGGCGATCAGCGCCTGATGGATTCGTTCGTCGAGTTCTTGCACTAGCTCATCAACTGTCATGTTTCATCTTCCGTTCAGCCGCCCGCAACGGCATTGACAATTTCCACTATGTCGCCGTCATGTATCGACGTTGTTGTCCATTCGCCCCGGCGAATGACTTCGCCGTTGATCGCCACCGCGACGCCCTTTGGCTCGATGGCCATGTCATTCATCATCGCCATCACCGAGTCAAACGCCTCAGCGTATTCGACGCCGTTCACTCGTATCACGCGGCCCCTTCAGCAAAGTCGAGCGCCCACTGCGCGGCCAACGGCGCCAACGTGACGCCGTGGCGATAGTGACCCGAGGACCACGCCCAGCCCCCGAGGGGCAAGACCTCGAAGAAGGGTCGAAGGTCATCGCTCGCGGGCCTCAGCCCGAATCTATTTTCGACCACCTTCGCGGTCTCTAACGACGGCACAATGTCGAGCGCGTCGCGCAACAGTCGCTGCAACTCTCCGACCTGTACCGAAAGATCGGAGCGCTCTTCGGCGGTCGCACCCAAGACGCAGTAGCCGCCGGGTCGACTGACCATGTAGAAGTTGCGTCCTCGCACGAAGGCTCGCACCGTGGGCAGCAAACTGCGATCAACGCCGTTCACGCGCATCGTCACACCGTGAACTGGCCGCACGACATGGTCCCCGGAAGTGACTGCGCCGCCAGGTACGTTGAGCGCGCCGGTGGCGAGAATGCCCTTGGTCGCGCTAAAACTGCCCGTCGCCGTTATTGCCTGAACGCCCGCCGCGTCACCGCTGACGCTTTGAACTTTTTCCGTGACGACCTTGACGTCGAGGACTTCGAGCGCGCGCAAGAGAATGTCGACGGCCTGATCGGGATCGACCCACGCGTCGTCGGGCATGAAGAGCCCTTGCGTGATGCGCGCTGACAGGGCGGCGAAGAACTCCGGTGAACCTTCTCGATCGACGTCGTGACACACCGCGCCGAAACTGGACGCCACGTGCGCTGCTTGGTCAACCAGCCGTCGGTCGCTGGCATCCCAACCGACCAACAATGTTCCGGTCTCGTGAATGCTGACTCGCGAGCCGGTCAGGGCAAATAGCTCGTCGGAAAGGTCGTGCCACATCGATACTGCGCCACTCTGCAGGGCGTAATTGCTTTCTTCACCGGGTGAAATCTCCGCCGAGGGTGCCAACATGCCCGCGGCCGCCCACGTGGCACCACGGGCCGGTGTCGGGTCAAAAATGGTGACCGAATATCCGGACCGTGCCAATCGAAACGCACTGGTCAGTCCAATGATGCCGGCACCCACAACGAGCGCCGTTGATGACTCAGATTTCACGTCACTAGCGTACGCGCCATAACCACAAACGAAATTAGGTATAGTTGGCGTTGGGTCAGCGTCGCCCCATAAAGGCACGCCATGAAGAACTCACTCTACGATCCAAATTTTGAACACGACGCCTGCGGCGTGGGGATGGTCGCGGACCTGACCGCACGGCCCACGCACGCAACGGTGTACGACGCCCTCACGATCCTGGAGAATCTCGAGCACCGTGGTGCGACCGGTGCTGACCCCGAGTCGGGTGACGGCGCGGGATTGCTCGTCCAGATGCCCCACGCGTTCATACGCGCACTCTTTGGCGACGCGGTGCCCGACGCGGGGGAGTACGGCATTGCCCACTGGATGATTCCCAAAGATTTGGACCTCGAGTACGCGAGGTCGACCATCGATCACGCCCTCGCCCGAGTGGGACTCGTCTCGGCGGGCTGGCGCAACGTGCCGGTTGATTCCAGCCTGCTCGGCCCCGGCTCTCGGGCGAGCGAGCCTCACTTCGCGCAGCAATTGATTGTCAAGTCACACGATGAGCCGGCGGTTGATCTGGAACGGGCGCTGTACTGCGCGCGCAAGATCGTTGAACACACCATTGACATCTACGCGTCGTCATGTTCGAGCACGGTGCTCATCTACAAGGGCATGCTCACGTCGCCCCAGCTACGTCTGTACTTCGCTGACCTGCGCGACGAGCGTCTCGCGTCAGCCATCGCCGTCGTGCACAGCCGGTTCTCCACCAACACCCTGCCGCGCTGGAGCCTCGCCCAGCCCTTCCGCTACATTGCCCATAACGGGGAAATCAACACCGTGCGAGGAAATCGCAACTGGATTACCGCGCGCGAGACAACGTTGCACAGCGAGGCGTTACCCCTTCCCATCAGCGATATCACGCCGATCGTGACCGAAGCCATGAGTGACTCGGCGAGCTTTGACGAAGTGGTGGAACTGCTCGTCCAGTCCGGCCGTTCACTGCCCCACGCGGTCTTGATGATGATTCCCGAAGCGTGGGAGCGCTCAACCTTCATGAGCGCCGAACGCCGCGACTTCTATCGCTATCACGCGGCCCTTATGGAACCCTGGGACGGACCGGCCTCAATCACGTTCTGTGACGGCCAGGTCGTGGGCGCCGTGCTCGACCGCAATGGACTGCGTCCGGCACGCTACTGGGTGACCAAGGATCAACGGGTCATCTTCGCCAGCGAGGTGGGCGTGCTGCCGGTTGATCCGGCGAACATCGAACGCAAGGGTCGTCTGCAGCCCGGTCGCGTGTTCTTGGTCGACATTGGCCAGGGCCGCATCATCGAGGACAGCGAGCTGAAGAGCGACCTCGCTGCTCGCGCGCCCTACGGCGAGTGGCTCGATGAGCAACAGGTGTCGCTTGACCAAATCGAGGCCCCGGCCATGCTGACGCCAAGCCACGCCTCGATCGTGCGCCAACAGAAGAGCTTCGGCTACAGCGACGAGGAACTACGCCTCATCATCCGCCACATGGCCCAAGTAAGTGAAGAGCCGATTGGTTCAATGGGCTCGGACGCCACGGTGCCCGCACTCTCAAACCAACCGCGCGTGCTCTTTGACTACTTCACGCAACTCTTCGCCCAGGTCACCAACCCACCGCTCGATGCGATCCGCGAGGAACTCGTCACCTCGACACGCGTCGCAATCGGCGGCGAGGACAATCTGCTCACCGAAACGGCCCGGCACTGTCACCAGATTGTGCTGCCGTCGCCAGTCCTCAGTGTCCAAGAGTTGGCCAAGATCCGTTACATCGAAGAGAGCGACCGTGTCACTGGCTTTAAGACCGCAGTGCTCGACGGACTCTTTGAGGTGGTTGACGGGCCACTCGCGGGCGCGTCGTTGACCTTGGCCGTCGATCGTGTCTGCGATCAGGCGGTCGAGAGCGTTCGCAACGGGGCCAACATCCTGATTCTCTCGGATCGCAACACTACGGATGTGGCCGCCGCCATTCCGAGTTTGCTCTTGGTCAGCGCCGTGCATCACCGTTTGGTGGAAGAGCATTTGCGCACGAGCGCCGCACTGGTCATAGAGACCGGCGACGCCCGCGAGGTCCATCACCTGGCGCTGCTTCTCGGCTTCGGCGCCTCCGCGGTCTGTCCCTACCTCGCCTACGAGTCAATTGACGCGCTCGTCGAGTCGGGTGAGTTGACCGACCTCAGTGCTTTCGAGGCGCGCTACCAGTACGGCAAGGCGCTCAACAAGGGCATCGTCAAGACCATGTCCAAGATGGGCGTGAGCACCGTCGCGGGTTACATTGGCTCGCAACTCTTTGAAGCCGTCGGGGTCTCGGACCTGGTGCTCAGCCGCTACTTTCCGGGATTCCACTCCCGACTGGGCGGGGTCACCATCGACCACATTGCGCGCAGCGTGCTGACCCTGCACGCCGACGGCTTCGCGCCCGTCGAGAGCGAGCAGTTGGTCCTACGCAGCCGCGGTGAGTACCAGTGGCGCCGCGACGGCGAGCTGCACCTCTTTAATCCGCGCACCGTCCAGAAGCTCCAGCACGCCACGCGCGAGAAGCGCTTCGACATCTTTAAGCAGTACACGGCGATGGTCGACGAGCAGTCGAGCGGCAAGGTGACTCTGCGCGGACTGTTCGAACTGGTGCCCAGTGCCGCACCGATTCCCATCGACGAGGTCGAAGGCGTCTCGTCGATCATCAAGCGATTCTCCACCGGCGCGATGTCCTACGGCTCCATCTCCGAAGAGGCACACAGCACCTTGGCCGTTGCCATGAACCGCATTGGCGGCAAGTCCAATACCGGTGAGGGTGGCGAAGATGAGGACCGCTACGACACGTCAGACCCCCACAACAACCGCCGTTCGGCGATCAAGCAGGTGGCATCCGGACGCTTTGGCGTCACCAGTCGCTACCTCGCGAACGCCGACGATTTACAGATCAAGATGGCCCAGGGCGCCAAGCCGGGCGAGGGCGGTCAGCTGCCGGGCACCAAGGTCTATCCGTGGATCGCCAAGACCCGCCACTCGACTCCCGGCGTCGGGCTCATTTCGCCGCCGCCGCACCACGACATCTATTCCATTGAAGACCTGGCCCAGCTGATCTACGACCTCAAGTGCGCCAACGACCAGGCCCGCATTCACGTCAAGCTCGTGAGCGAACAGGGGGTGGGCACCATTGCCGCGGGCGTGGCTAAAGCGCACGCCGACGTCATCCTCATCTCCGGTCACGACGGCGGCACCGGCGCGGCACCGTTGTCGTCGCTCAAGCACGCGGGCACCCCGTGGGAGATTGGCCTGGCCGAAGCCCACCAGACGCTGGCGGCAAACGGTCTGCGCAGTCGGGTCGTGCTCCAGGTTGACGGGCAACTAAAAACCGGCCGTGACGTGATCATGGCGGCGCTGCTCGGTGCCGAGGAATTCGGCTTTGCGACCGCACCGCTCGTTGTCTCGGGGTGCGTGATGATGCGTGTCTGTCACCTGGACACCTGTCCCGTGGGCATCGCGACGCAAAATCCCGTGTTGCGTGAGCGTTTCACCGGTCAGCCGGAATTTGTCGAGAACTTCTTTGAGTTCATTGCCCAGGAGGTCCGCGAATACCTGGCGCAGTTGGGCGCGCGCACACTGGACGAGATCATTGGCGACACCACGCGCATCAGCGTTGACACGCCAGACGACGCGGACAATGATCTGGATCTCAGCGCGCTGCTCGCGGTCGTTCACCCCGACCAGCGCCACCAGAGCATGAAGCAGGACCACGGACTTGACGGCGCGCTCGACTGGACATTCCTCGACGACGCGGTGAGCGCGGCCAACAAGGGTTCGACACTGAGCGTGCGCACCAAGATTCGCAACGTCAACCGAGCGGTGGGCACGCTGACCGGCAGCGCGATCACTCGTTCACTCGGGGCGCGCAAGTTGAAGGACGATCAGATTCAGATCCATCTGGAAGGTTCGTCGGGCCAGAGCCTGGGCGCGTTCATCCCCGCCGGTCTCACCCTGCGCCTCACGGGTGACGCCAATGACTACGCCGGCAAGGGCCTGTCCGGTGGTCGCATCATCATTCGTCCCTTCGACGAATCAACGTTCGCCAGTGACGAGAACATCATCGCGGGCAACGTCATTGGATACGGCGCGACGAGCGGTGAGATTTTCATTAACGGTGTGGTGGGCGAACGCTGCGGGGTGCGCAACTCGGGCGCCACCATCGTCGTCGAAGGCACCGGGGATCACGCCTGTGAGTACATGACCGGGGGAGTCGTCGTGATCCTTGGCGACGTCGGCAGGAACCTCGCCGCCGGGATGTCCGGCGGCACGCTCTACCTCTACGACCCCGACCAGAAGATCTACGACCACCTCAGCGCCGGTGTCTACGAGATCGACCCACTGGAATACGAGGACGACGAGAAGCTACTCGCGTTGCTCGAGCGGTATCGAGACGAAACGGGCTCAAAGAAAGCCGAGGCGCTGCTGCAGAGTTGGCGCGAGGCGCGCATGGTCTTCGTACGCGTCGAAACCTCGGAGTACCAGCGCATGCGTGACGAGATGCGCAATGGCTAAGCCCACCGGATTTTTAGAGTTCAGTCGCCAGGGGCCGACGATGCGTCCCGTGCCCGTGCGCCTGCGCGACTGGCACGAGGTCTACGAGCCCCAAGAAGACAGCCAGGTCGTCCAACAGGCGACGCGTTGCATGGACTGCGGCATACCGTTCTGCATGCAGGGCTGTCCCCTGGGGAACCGAATTCCCGACTTCAACGATCGGGTCTACCGCTCCCAGTGGGAGCAAGCGGCGATCCAACTTTTCAGCACCAACAACTTCCCGGAGTTCACCGGCCGGCTCTGTCCGGCGCCGTGTGAGTCGGCGTGCGTGTTGGGCATCGGCAGCGACCCCGTCACGATTGAACGCATTGAGTACGAAGTCGCCGAGCACGCATTCGCCAATGGCTTTGACGTGGTGAGCGCAACCGACGCCAAGACGGGTAAGCACGTGGTCGTAGTGGGGTCCGGTCCGGCCGGACTCGCCGCCGCCGCCCAACTGCGCAGTGTCGGCCACGACGTCGCGGTCTATGAGCGCAGTGACGCGATTGGCGGCCTGCTGCGTTACGGGATCCCGGAATTCAAGCTGGAAAAAACGGTGCTCGATCGACGCATCGAGGTCATGGAGAAGTCCGGCGTGACGTTCCACCCGAACGTCACGGTGGGCGAGCTGGGTACCGCGCTGTCGGACCTGCAGAGCAACTTCGACGCGGTGCTGCTGGCGGTGGGTTCTACCATTCCCCGCCTCATCAACGTTAAGGGCGCGCATCTCTCCGGCATCTATCCGGCCATGACGTACCTGGAGGCATCCAACCGTGCCGTTCGCGATGGCGTGGAGACGACTATCGACGCCAAAGGGCTCAACGTCATCATCTTGGGCGGCGGTGACACCGGCGCGGACTGTCTGGGCACGCTGCACCGCCAGGGGGCGGCGTCGGTCATTCAGATTGAGATTCTTGACCAACCGCCTATCACTCGACCGGACAGCGAACCCTGGCCCACCATGGCGCGGCTGCTTAAAAGCACGTCGGCCCACCTCGAAGGCGGGGAGCGAGTGTTCTCGAGCGAGACACTTGAGTTCCGCGGCGAGAAGCGGCTCGAGGAGTTGGTCCTGCGTGACAACGCCAGCGGAGAACTGGTGCACACGCGCGCCGACATGGTACTGATCGCGGCGGGATTCGTAGGTCCCGAACTAGACGACCTCGGCCTTAACACCGAGCCCTACCTCACGGCGCGCGGCACGTTGTCGGTCGATGACGAGTGGAGGATATCCACGTCGAGCGAGGCATCGCCCGTCTTTGCCTGCGGCGACGCCGTACGCGGCCAGAGCCTGATTGTCTGGGCCATCGCCGAGGGTCGCAGCGCGGCTCGTGCCATTGACACCTATCTTCGCGAAGAGCCCTCGATCTTGCCGGCCCCCGTCAGTCCCTACGAACTTTCCTGGTAGACCCACGGCGATGCTCGCAGTTTTGTAGCATCGTCGCAACGGCGTCCATCAGGGGGAACCATGCAGAGCACGATGCAAGACGGACCACTCTTGATCAGTGGGATCATTCGCCACGGTCAGGCGGTCTATGCCGACAAGAAGATCTTCACGGTCACGCCCGAGGGTGTTGAGGAGTCGACCTTCTTCCAGGTCGCCCAGCGGGCCGAACAACTGGCCGCCGCTCTGACCAAGCTCGGCGTGCAGCGCGACGACCGCGTCGCCACCTTCATGTGGAACAACCAGACCCACGTCGAGGCCTACATCGCGATCCCGTGCATGGGCGCGATACTGCACACGCTCAACATCCGGCTCTTTCCCGAGCAACTGGCGTTCATCATCAATCACGCCCAGGACAAGGTCATCATCGTCGACGCCTCACTGGCCCCGCTGCTCGCCAAAGTACGCGACCAGATCCCCTCGGTCGAGCACATCATCGTGAACGGTCCCGACTCGAGCGGCCTGCTCGGCGAGACCATTGATTACGAGACCTTCATTGAAAGCGAAGCACCGGGTTTCGACTGGCCCGAACTGGACGAGAAGTCCGCAGCCATTCTCTGTTACACCTCGGGCACCACCGGCGACCCCAAGGGCGTGATGTACTCGCACCGCTCCACCTGGCTGCACTCCATGGCCTCGACGTCGGCGAACTCCATTGGCTTCAGCGAGCGCGACCGCGTGTTGCTCATCGTGCCGATGTTCCACGTCAACGCCTGGGGCGCGGTGTTCACGGCCTACTTCTGCGGCGGTGAACTGATCATGCCCCAGATGTTCTTACAGGGTGAACCGATCGTGAAGATGATCCGTGAGCTGCGACCGACCTTCTCGCTCGGGGTGCCCACCATATGGAACGACGTGCTGCGCGCCGCCGACAACAATCCCGACGTCGACTTCTCGAGCCTGCGTGGGCTGCTCGCCGGCGGTTCGGCCGTGCCACGGATCATGATCGAGGCCTTCCGCGACAAGTACGGCATCAACCTCATCCAGGGCTGGGGCATGACCGAAAGCAGCCCACTCGCGGCCGTGTCCATTCCCCCCGCGGGAACACCCAAGGACCAAGAGATTGACTTTCGTGTCAAGGCCGGGCGGATCGTGGGCGGCGTGGAGATGCGCATCACCGACGAGGACGGCACGGTGCTGCCGCGCGACGGCGTAGCGGTGGGCGAATACGAAATGCGCGGGCCGTGGATCACCGCCTCGTACTTCAAGGTCGACGACCCCGACAAGTTCCGCGACGGCTGGCTGCGCACGGGTGACATCGGCACGATCGACCCACTCGGATTCATGGTGATCAGCGACCGAACCAAGGACGTCATCAAGTCGGGCGGTGAATGGATTAGTTCGGTCACGTTAGAAGTGACCATGATGGCCCACCCGGCCGTCTTCGAGGCGGCCGTCGTGGCCGTACCCGACGAGAAATGGCAGGAGCGGCCCCTGTGCTGCGTCGTGCTGCGCCCGGGCATGACCGCGACCCCAGAGGAGTTGCGTGACTTCCTCTCCCAGCGCGTGGCCAAGTGGTGGCTGCCGGAGAACTGGACGTTCTTGGAGTCAATCCCCAAGACGAGCGTCGGCAAGTTCGACAAGAAGGTGCTGCGCGCCCAGTACCACGACGGGGCGCTCGACGTCGTGGTCATTCGTTGATGGAATCATTCCGCGGCCTCGCTGACGAGATCGCGAACTTAGAACACCGCGTGTCCGACGCCATCTTTGACACCCTGCGCGAACAAGTTCGCTCGGGCGGATCCGAACAGGCCAAGGAACTCGAACGCCAACTCTCCAAGGTTCGCCGGAGCCTGCAGAAGGCCGAAATGCTGCTGCGCGCGTCCAGTGAGGACTAAGCAACCCACTTGTTGATCGCGTCGATGATGAGGCGAAGATTGGCGTAGTTGCGGTGTTCGAAATTGAACGTCACGCTGGACTGCTCGACCCTGAAACCTTCACCGGAGGCGAAGATCGGCACCAGTCCCGCCAGCTCCTCCAACTGTGCACTCGTCGGAAGTTGTCGCACCACGACGGCCGCGCGGCCGTCGGCAATCGTCGTATTGACGTAGTTCGAATAGAAGCGCTCTATCTCCATGACCGCGTCATCCACGTCGTGAGAGAGATGCACAAGGCACATGTCGGGCGCCCCGATGTACTCGCCGCCAATGACCTCCTCGTTGATGAATTGCAGCCACTTCTCCCAGAACGACCCACCGGGACGGTCCACCAGCACCACGGGCGCCGGGTCCGTCTTGCCAGTGTGCAGCAAGGTGAGAATCTCGAACGCTTCGTCCAGTGTGCCCAGTCCGCCCGGGAACGCCACGAACGCTCGCGACTCCCGGGTCATGGCGACTTTGCGAGTGAAGAAATATTTCATTGAGACCAAGTTGTTCTCCACGTCGATGAACGGGTTGGCGCCCTGCTCGAACGGCAGTTTGATATTGACGCCCAAGGTGTTCTCGCGACCGGCCCCCTCGGACGACGCTTCCATGATCCCGCCCCCAGCTCCCGTGATCGTCATCCACCCGCGCTCGGTCATCATGGCGCTGAGGGATCGGGCCATGGCGTAGAGCGGATTGCTCGGGGTCGTGCGCGCCGATCCAAAGACCGTCAACTTGGGCCGTTCGCGCCAGGGTGCAAAGAGCGAGGACGCGTCGAGCAGCTCGTCCAGGGCGCTCAGCGCCACGGTGAGATCGACGGCGTTGGGTCCAAACCCGCCGCGGTCGAGGACCTTTTCTAAGAGGTCACGCAGCGCGTCGATCTTTTCGGGCGACTGCGTGGTGTCAAGTTCGACCTCGGCGAGGAACGCGGTGATGAGGTCGGCGACGCTCACAGGGTCTGATAGAGCGTGCTGCGTTGATACAACGGCCGGTCCAGGGGAGCGACCAAGTCGCGCAGCATGTCCACGTCCATGGCTTGGCCGTGGGTGGCACCGGCGGCGCGCGAGATGTTTTCGTCCATCAACGTGCCACCCAGGTCATTGGCGCCAGCCTGCAGGATGCGTCGAGAGCCAGCGACCCCCATCTTGACCCAGCTGACCTGAATGTTGTCAATCACCGTGGCGTAATGCAGTCGCGCGACCGCGTGCATGAGCACCGCTTCGCGAAAGGTCGGGCCCCGGCGCGAGCGACCCTTCAAGAAAATCGGTGTGGCCATGTGCACGAAGGGCAGCGGCACGAACTCGGTGAAACCACCCGTCTGCTTTTGGAGATCACGGGTGCGAAGGAGGTGGGTCGCCCAGCTGTCGGGCCCCTCAACGGCGCCGAACATGATCGTAATATTTGAGTGCAGTCCCACGCTGTGGGCAACGCGGTGCACTTCAAGCCACTGGTCCGAGTTGATCTTGTCCGGACAGAGGATCTTGCGAATCTCGTCATCGAGTATTTCCGCCGCCGTGCCCGGCAAGGTCTTGAGTCCCGCATCCTTCAGTCTCGTCAAGTACGTCGCCAAGTCCTGCTCAGATCGCCGAGCGCCCTCGAACACCTCTAGCGCGCTAAAGGCGTGAATGTGGATCTTGGGCGAACCGGCACGCACGGCGGCAATGACGTCGATGTAGTAGTCACCGTCAAAGTTGGGGTGGATGCCGCCCTGCATACACACTTCGGTGGCGCCGCGTTCTTCGGCTTCGCGCACGCGCTCGCTGATCTCTTCGAGGGTCAATAGATACGGGTCACCCCGCAAGTTCAGTGACAGGGGTCCCTTCGAAAAGGCGCAGAAACGACACTTGAACGTGCAGACGTTGGTGTAGTTGATGTTGCGGTTGATGACGAAACTCACCGCGTCACCCACCAGATCCTGGCGAACGCCATTGGCCAGGTCGGCGACCGCGTTGTAGTCGGCTCCTCGCGCCGTGAACAGCGTCACAAGTTCTTCGCGGTCGAACTCGTAGCCGGGCACGTAACGATCCAAAATCGACGTGACCGCCGTGGTCGTTGAACGCGATGAAGGCCGAGAGGGTGGTGTGACGTCCGAACCCGAGAACCACTGGTCGTCTCGGGCGAACCACGTCGCGTCGGCGTGGGCCAGCACCGCCGGGCGAACCTTCTCGTCAAGAAACGACGGCTCGCTGTCAACGAACTCGGGATAGACGGTGAGGCGTGGGGCGAGATTGAATCCGCGCTCATCGCACTCACTCGCGAGCACGTCGAGGGCGGGCCAGGCCCGCTCAGGATTGACGTGGTCAGCGGTCACTGGCGAAATGCCGCCGAAATCGTCGATACCGAAGTTGAGCAACCGGGTTGGATCGTCACTCAGGTTCGGGGGCGCCTGTAGGTGAATTGAGTCAGGCAAAAGGAGGCGGGCCACCGCGATCGTCCAATGAAACTCTTCGTCACTGGCCGCCGGTTCGTGCGCCATCGCGGTGCGTGGTTTGGGCAGGAAATTCTGAATGATGACTTCTTGCACGTGACCGTACTCGTCGTGCGATTGGCGAATCGCGTCGAGCGTGTTGATCCGTTCTTCACGGCTCTCACCGATGCCCACGAGTAGGCCGGTGGTGAACGGGATACGAAGCTCTCCGGCAAATCGAAGCGTGTCCAGTCGACGACTCGGCTCCTTGTCGGGCGCGAGCCGGTGGGCGGCCAGGTTGGCCAACGACTCCAGCATCATTCCCTGAGAGGCACTGACACCGCGGAGCTGCTCCAACTCGTGTCGATAGAGTGCCCCGGCGTTGGCGTGGGGCAGCAGGCCGGTTGACTCCAAGACCATCTGCGCGGCGCTCGCCACGTAGTCGACCGTGGACTGATACCCGCGCGCCGCGAGCCAGCGAGCGGCTTCGTCGTAGCGGAGCTCGGGTCGCTCTCCCAGCGTGAACAGCGCTTCGGTGCACCCGGCCGCCCGTCCCGCCTGGGCGACGGCCATCACTTCGTCCAGACTCATGTAGGGCGCCTCAACGTGCGCGGGAGCTTGCGCAAAGGTGCAGTAGCCGCAACGATCGCGGCAGAGTTTCGTCAGGGGAATAAACACCTTCGGTGAATAGGTGACGACGTAGCCGTGCGCGCGCCGAGCCTTGTCAAAGGCCGCTGACGCCAACTCCTCGAGCGACGCGCTCAGCAGTTCCGACACGTCACCAGCCAAGCCGTAGGTCGTCATCTCAGCATCCTACGTCTCGTCATTGCGACCCGGAGCGGCATCGCCCCTGTTCCTTAACTCGTGGTGAGCGAAATGTGACGGCCTTCGAACGTCGCTTGCTCGTCGTTACTTCGTTGCCATCAATGCGGTTTCGACGTGAGTTACGACGGTGGCCGGCTTGATATTGAAATAGTCAAGAACGTACGCACCCGGTGCGGACAGGCCGAACGAGTCGATGCCAATTGCTTCGTCGGCGTACTTCGTCCAGCCGAGCGTCGCGCCCGCTTCGAGCGACACGGAGGGCAAGTGCCGCGAGAGCACCTTGGTCCGGTAGTCGAGCGGCTGGGCCTCAAAGCACGCCCAACACGGCAGCGCCACCACGCGCGTGACGATGCCGCGAGTGAGCAGTTCTTCCTGCGCCGCGAGACAGACGCCGACTTCCGAACCCGTACTCACCAATGTGAACTGCGCGTCATCGCGTTCACGCACGACGTATCCGCCCAAGGAAGCACCCTCCTGTGACGCGCGCGCGTCGTCGCCACTGAAGACCGGCATGTCTTGGCGCGACATGATGAGCGCGGTGGGCGGCGGGGACTTGGCGCTCAGATAACCCTCCACCAAGTCCAACGTCTCATTGGCATCGGACGGGCGCACGACGTGAAGGTGGGGCATGGCGCGCAGTGACATCAAATGTTCAACCGGTTCGTGGGTCGGGCCATCTTGGCCCACGCCCACTGAGTCGTGCGTGAAGACAAAGAGCACGCTCGCCTCGCTGATCGAGGCCAAGCGGATAGATGGCCGTTCGTAATCACTGAAGACAAAGAATGTCGAGCCAATGGGACGAATTCCGCCGTGGCAGGCCTGTCCGACCATGTTCGCTCCCATGCCAAACTCGCGAATGCCGTAATGGATCTGACGACCCCCGGGATTCTGAGCCCCCTGCGTCGTTGCTTGCTTCAGCATGACGCCGGTGTTTTCGGTGAGGTCCGCAGATCCCGCCGTGATGCCCCGCGTCTGGGGTGCGAACACGTCCATGGCGCGCTGCATGGCCTTGCGGGTGGCGACCTGCGCGCCGCCGTCAAAACGATCGGGGCGCGCTTCTACTTTTAGCGACCCATTGGTGCTGAGTTGCTCGAGTAACTGTGCACCGAGCGCACCAGCGGCGGCCACTCGCGCCTCCCACGCGACGCGCTGGGAACGTTGGTCGCCAAGCGTCTCGAGCATCTGGTGGGGAAGTTCGGGATCAAAAGTGAAGGGCACGTCGGGCACGCCAAGTATTGCCTTGGCAGCGGTGATGGCCTCGGCACTGAACGGCGTGCCGTGCGCCTCCTTGGTGTCCATCATCTCGGGAGAAGGGAATCCAATGTGCGATCGGATGATGATCAACGTCGGGCGACTCGTCTCTTCAATGGCCGCGCGAGTGGCCGCCTCGAGGGCGTCGAGGTCGTTGGCCTGTTCGCCGAGGTTAATGACGTGCCACCCGTAGGCGGCGAAACGCGCCGCCGGATCGTCGCGCAGTGCCAACTCCGTCGGTCCGTCAATGGTGATGTGATTGTCATCGTAAAAGACTGTCAGACGATCAAGTCCGAGAAACCCGGCCAGCGACGACGACTCGTGGCTGACGCCCTCTTCGAGACAACCATCGCCCGCGATGACCCACGTGCGGTGATTAACGAGATCTTCGCCGTAGTCACTGCGAAGGATCCGTTCGGCGATCGCCATGCCGACGCCGTTGGCAATGCCTTGGCCCAATGGGCCGGTCGTCACTTCGACGGTTGGCGCCACACCTCGCTCGGGGTGACCCGGCGTTCGTGAGTGGGGCTCGCGGAATGCCCGCAGGTCTTCAGGGCGCATGTCGTAGCCGAACACGTGCGCCAAGCCGTATTGCAAAATGCACGCATGACCGTTACTGAGAATGAACCGATCTCGGTCGGGCCACGAAGGATCGGTGGGGTCGTGACGCATGACGCGACCCCACAGCATGACGCCCAGGGGCGACAATGCCATCGCCGTGCCGCTATGTCCCGATTTGGCGGCCGCCGGCGCATCCATCGCCACCGCGGCCACTTCACGAATGGCCCGTCCTTCTAGTTCCGTCAGACCTTGGAATAAATTGTCGCTCACGGCATAAGGGTAGTAAACCTCGCTCGGACTTGAAGCGAGACGGCGAGGTAGCCTTCGCGAGTGGCCCTGCAGATTCCGCCCAACTGCGATCTCACGCTTGGTCTCGTCTGTCTCGACAAATCGACCCCCGGCACCACGGTGTGGACCATGTCCGCTGACGAGCGCTTTCTTAATCCCGCCGGCATTGTCCAGGGCGGGTTCCTCGCCGCCATGCTGGATTCGGCCATGGGCGCCTCGGCGGTGAATGGCGCGGGGGAGCGCAAGGTGAGTGTGCTCAACACCGAAATGAAGATCAGTTTCCTGCGCCCGGCGACGCTCAACTCCCGGCTCACGTGTACGGCCACGGTCCTCAAGTCCGGCAGGGTCATCTCCTTTGTGGGCGCACGGGTCATCGACGACCAAGATCAGCTCATCGCGACGGCCAGCTCTACGTACCTCATCAAAGAGCGTGGGCGGTAGGATTAGCCCGTGAGTTACTCGTCGTGGCGCAATTTCCTTCGCGGGGCTTCCATCAAACGTGACATCCAAGAGATTCGCGGATTGGTGGTGCGCTACATCAAGGAGGAGACGGTCCAACCAATAAAGGAACTGGGTCGGTTCGTTGCCTATGGCGCCCTGGGCAGCCTCTTCGTGGGTTTTGGCACCCTGTTGTTACTGATTGGGTCACTGCGATTCCTGCAAGAACAGTTCCCCGTCCTGGACGGCTCCCTGTCGTGGTTGCCCTACGTCATCGTTGCGGTCCTGGCCTGCTTGGTGATTGCCCTCACAGCGTGGCGCATCATGAGCGGCACCGCTAAGCGGCGACTCAAGGTCACGAAGTGAGGGAGCAGTCGGCGACCCGTCGCGAATTAGAAGCGACGATCCGTTCAGTCCTGCCCGACGATCTCAGTTTGAAGGGTCCCAGTACGTCCCAGACGCCGACCGTCGCCGCGGTGGGAGTAGGTGGCATCATGACGGGTTATTTTTGGGGACGGATTCGCGGGCGTCGCATCCGTAAGCGCCGCCGTTGATTCTGAAGCGAATCTTCCGCTTCGCGCTGGCGTCGACACTGGCCCGCGCGTGGGCTCAGAAGTCGCCGCGCTGGCTCACCATCGCGGGCGCCGTCATCCTCTTTCGACTGATTGACAAGCGCGCGGCGAAGTCCGGCCAGCGCGCCACTAAGTCCAAGCCCGCGTGAATCCTGCGCAGTTACGCGTCGGCGAGCGCGTGATGTTGATCGACGCGAAGGACCGTCACTACTTGATCACCCTCCGCGAGGGCGCGGCGTTTCATACCCACGCGGGCATCATCCAGCACGACGACCTCATCGGGGCCATTGAAGGTTCACTCATCCGGGGCAGCACCGAGCGCAGTTTCCTCGTGCTGCGCCCCACGCTCGCCGACGTTGTCTTAAAAATGCCGCGCGGCGCCCAGGTGATCTACCCCAAGGACCTGGGCGCGATTCTGATGCAGGCCGACGTTGGTCCCGGCATGCGCGTCTTGGAAGCCGGCATTGGCTCGGGCGCGCTCTCGATGACCTTGCTACGCGCTGGAGCGATCATCACGGGCTACGAGATCCGTGAAGATTTTGCTCAGCAGGCAATGAAGAACGTGCACGACATGCTGGGCAACGACGTGGCCTACGACGTGCACATTCGCGACGTCACCCAGGGCATCGACGAAGTCGACCTGGACCGCATCATCCTGGACATGCCCGAACCGTGGGACGTGGTGGCGCACGCCGAACAAGCGCTGCGCCCCGGGGGCATACTCCTCTCATACCTACCGACGATTAATCAGACCCAGTTGCTGCGCGAAACGCTGCGCAAGCATTCATTTGGTCTAGAAGAGACCGTCGAGATCTTGCGCCGTACCTGGCACATCGACGGCCGATCGGTTCGCCCGGATCATCGGATGGTGGCGCACACTGGATTTCTCACGTCGGCCCGACGCCTCGTCGGGCGAGTCGAAGAGGCTGTTTAGTCCTTTTCGATGAAAATGCACTCGCCGGGGCACTCTTCGGCGGCCTCGACGACGGCGTCTTCCATGCCCGCGGGCACGATGGCCAGCCCTTCGGCGCCGCCCGGGGTGCTCAAGACATCGTCACCCTGCTTGACGTAGGCCAGGCCGTCATCGAGCAGCGTGAAGACCGAGGGGCATATTTCTTCGCACAGACCGTCGCCGGTACAGAGGTCCTGGTCAATCCAAACCTTCATGCGCGCCTCCGTGGCTTCTCTAGTCAATTAACTTTAGTTGCTGGGCTAGCGCACCAGTGACGTTCGCGCGTCTCGGCCCTGCTCTAGGGTTAGAACATGGAGCGTTCAGAGCAATTTCCATCGTCTGAGAACGAGAACAGCGACGACCAGATCGTCGTCAGCTCTCCGCGCGATCACGCCCTCAGCGACGTCGATCAGGCCAATCACCGCATTGAGATGCTCGAAGAGCAGTTGCTCGAAGCCCGGGGCCAGGTGGCCCAAACCAGGTCCAATAACGAGAAGCTGACCATCACGATTCAACAGACCCGTGACCAGATCTCGGCGCTGCGCGACGAAGTGGAGAAGCTCACCCAACCCCCGGCGCTCTACGGCACCTTCATTGACTTCAACGACGACGGGACCGTCGATATATTCGCCTCGGGCCGCAAGATGCGCGTCGCCCTGCACCCGGGATTGGACCCCGGTCAGATTGAACGGGGTAATGAGGTCGTGCTCAACGAATCCTTCAGCGTGATTGGCGTGCGTGACTCCGACGGCCAGGGTGAAGTGGTGACGGTCAAAGAAGTCCTCGACGAACGTCGAGTGCTCGTCTACGGACGGGCCGACGAAGAGCGGGTCGTGGAGTTGGCCGACTCACTGCGCGACGTAAAGCTGCGCAGCGGCGACGCGTTGTTGCTTGATCTGCGGTCCAATCTGCTCACCGAAAAGCTCGTGCGCCAAGAGGCCGAAGAACTGATCCTGGAAGAAGTGCCGGACATCACCTACGCCGACGTGGGCGGACTCGACGCGCAGATCGAATCAATCACCGACGCCGTGGAACTGCCTTACCTGCACCGCGCGCTCTTCTTGGACTACGAGCTGCCGGCGCCCAAGGGCATCTTGCTCTACGGTCCTCCAGGCTGCGGCAAGACCCTCATTGCCAAGGCGGTCGCCAACTCGCTCAGCCAAAAGGTCGCCGAGCTCTCGGGCAACCGAAATGTCCGCTCCTACTTTCTCAACATCAAGGGTCCGGAACTACTCAATAAGTACGTCGGCGAGACCGAGCGCCAGATTCGCATTGTCTTCCAACGTGCGCGAGAGAAGGCCGAAGAGGGAATGCCCGTCATCATCTTCTTCGACGAGATGGACTCGCTCTTTCGTACCCGGGGCACCGGCATCAGTTCGGACATGGAGTCAACCATCGTGCCCCAGCTACTCGCCGAGATTGACGGCGTTGAATCATTGCGCGACGTCATCGTCATTGGCGCAACGAACCGTGAAGACCTCATCGACCCGGCCATCCTGCGACCCGGTCGCCTCGACGTGAAGATCAAGATCGAGCGGCCCAACGCCGACGCCGCGGCCCAGATCTTCCAGCGCTACCTGCACTCGGACCTACCCATTGACGAGCACCTGGTGAACGAACTCGGTGGGGGAGACCGCGACAAAGCCATCCGCATCATGATTGAAGAGACCGTCACCGCGATGTATCGGATCGACGATGAGAATCGATTCCTGGAAGTCACCTACCAGGGTGGTGACAAAGAGATCCTCTACTTCAAAGACTTCGCCTCGGGCGCAATGATTGAGAACATCGTGCGTCGCGCCAAGAAGCTCGCGGTCAAGCGGGAGATCGGCGACAAGGGTCGCGGACTGCGCAGCGAGGACCTCATTGAATCAATTCGCCAGGAGTTCCGCGAGAACGAGGACCTGCCGAACACGACCAACCCCGACGACTGGGCTCGCATCTCGGGTAAGAAAGGCGAGCGCATCATCTTCATCCGCACGTTGATCAACCGTGAAGAGACTGACGTCAAGGGTGGCCGCTCAATTCAGCACGTCGGTACGGGCCAGTACCTCTAACACCGTGGCCATTCCCAAGGTCCTGGGCATCGAGACCGAATACGGCATCGCCGGAGGACCCGACCAAGATCAAATTGTTTCTTCGAGCATCATTGTCAACGCCTACGCCCAACAGGGCCGAACTCGGATCAACTGGGACTTCGAAGGCGAGACCCCGGACCTCGACGCGCGTGGACTTCCCGGCCTCATTGCCTTCGCGCCCATCGTCGAGACGCACCTGGCCAACACCGTGCTCACCAACGGGGCCCGGCTCTACGTGGACCACGCCCATCCGGAATTCTCCTCGCCCGAGTGCCGCACCCCGCTCGAAGCCACGCTCTACGACTGCGCCGGCGAAGAGGTGATGCGTCGCGCGCTGAAGGCCGCCAACGAGTCGCTCGAAGTCCACCAGGCAATCACCCTGTACAAGAACAACTCGGACGGCAAAGGAAACTCCTACGGCACCCACGAGAA
>Ga0182024_10004344_pt1 | contig 32728 bp, 30 predicted proteins | sample P32metaG_FD_120480 | JGI IMG/M metagenome (GOLD analysis project Ga0182024, IMG submission 120480) | Permafrost microbial communities from Stordalen Mire, Sweden - P3-2 metaG (Illumina Assembly) | ecosystem: Environmental > Terrestrial > Soil > Wetlands > Permafrost | place: Sweden: Stordalen...
CACGCCCTCAACGTCTGCTGTTTGTACGATCCGCGCTTTTTGGCCGGCGTGTCCGCAGCCTCGACAAGGGCCAAATTGTCGCCGATCTCCCAAAGCGGTCAGATTTCAAACTGACCCACTACCCAGTCGTCGGCGAAATTCACCGGCGACATCCAGGGCCGCGAAGTCGCGCGCTGGTGGCAGATCGGCAAGAAGATCCAGAAGGCGACGGAGGAGGCGACCAAGGCCTATTCGCGCCTCGTCGACGGCAAGGTGATTTCGATCCAGGTCAAGAACCCCGATCCCTTGCGCTTCGAGGGCCTGGGGCTCGCCGGCGGGCCGTTCTCGTTCATCGTCGGAGCGAAGGTTTCGGGCGTGTTCGACTACGATTACGAACTCGGCAATTGGCTGACCGACCAGGCCGGCCTGCAATTCACCTATAATGTCGGCGACAACGTGATCTCGGACCATGTCACCGGCTCGATCCGCTATGTCGAGGAAGCTGGCGATTTTACCGACGCCAAGGCCAAGAAGCACAATTACACGTCCTATTACGACTATAACCTTCGCTTCAACGAACCGACCGTCAACAAGGACGCCGCCTTCTTCGGCGCCGACACCGCGCAGGCCGATACCGACGCCTTCTTCTCGGCCGCCGACCAGACCAAGCCTGGCCTCTACGGGCGCGTCTATTACGCCGACAGCGACACCGACTGCAAAAAGGCCAAGGACAAGAAGGGCGAGATGAAATGCGTCGGACCGACCCATTCGGAAGTCATCTACGACCTCCATGCCGTCGACCTCACCTATGAGCAGCTCGTCAATTGGATGAAGGTCGAACAATTGGTGATCGGGCCGTTTACGGACGAGTGACGGGGAGGGGCGCCAAATGCCCCGCCGTCGCGCCGCCCCTCATCCGGCCGGCTCCGCCGGCCACCTTCTCCCGCTTCGCGAGAGAAGGTGTCCTCGCGTTAGCGAGGTCGGATGAGGGGCGGCGCCGACGTCAGAGGTCAGCCCCAAGGTTTTTGCAAGCGCGCCAAGTGCCGTCTAAACCTTAGGGATGATCAATTGACTAAAAGAATAGATATTATATATTGATGGCTCTGGGCGTTCCGCCCGCGTTCGGAAGAATGAGCCGTCGTGAGCGTCAATCAGCTTGAAATCGGCGCCCGCGCGCCCTCGTCGACCCTCGGCTGGCGCGAGCTTTGGCTGAAGGAAGACTGGTGGGCGATATGGCTGGGTCTTGGCATCGTCATCGTCGGCGCCATCCTGTTCGCCAATGGCGCGAGCCTCAAATGGATCGCGGTGACGCCGCCCAAATGGTCCGATTTTGGCCAGCTCGGCGCGCATTTTGCCGCCAATGCTTCTCGCTATCTCGCCCAATTCGCGCTCTGGCTGGCGCTGTTCACGATGGCCCTGACCGTCCTCGGTCACAGGCCAAGCCAGTTCATCCCCTCCTTCGCGTTCCTCTATGTCTTCTCGCTCCTCATCTTCGTATTCGGCCAATGGAGCCAGGCCAATTACTTTAATCTCGAGCCGCCGCTTGTCGCGCTGCTGCTAGGCTTGGCGATCTCCAATCTGATCGGCCTGCCGCGCTGGATGGAGGCGGGCTTTCGCGTCGAGTTCTACATCAAGACCGGCATCGTCCTGTTAGGGGCGACGCTGCCGTTCACGCTCATCCTGTGGGCCGGTCCAGTCGCGATCTTGCAGGCCTCCATTGTCTCGATCGTCACCTTTCTCGTCATTTTCGCGGCCGCCCGGAAACTCGGGCTCGACCGGCGCCTTGCCGCGACCTTAGGGGCGGGCGGCGCGGTATGCGGCGTCTCGGCCGCCATCGCCATCGCCGGCGCGGTCGGCGCCAAAAAGGAGCATGCGCCGATCGCCATCGCCATCGTCATCTTCTGGGCGATCGTGATGATCTTCGCTTTGCCGCTCGCCGCACGCCTGTTGCACTTGCCGACCGGCGTCGCCGACGCCTGGATCGGCACGTCGGAATTTGCCGATGCGGCCGGTTTCGCCGCCGCGCAGACCTATGGCGATTTTGCCGGCCAGGCGGGCGTTGCCGGCACGAGCGATCAGGCGGTCTGGTCTTTTACGCTGATGAAAGTGGTCGGGCGCGACGTCTGGATCGGCGTCTGGGCCCTTATCCTGGCGATCGTCGCGACCACCCGCTGGGAGCCCTCCGAATCCGGCGCCAGGCCGGACGCCGCCGAAATCTGGCGGCGGTTTCCCAAATTCGTCATCGGCTTCGTCATCGCGTCCTTGATCGTCACCTTTGCGGCGCAAGGCTATAGCCTCGCCGATTTCAACAAGCAGGTGAATCCCGTGCTCGTCGCGCCGATCAAGGATCTGCGGACCTGGGCCTTCATCTTCTGCTTCTTCAGCATCGGGCTGACGACAAAGTTCAGCCAATTGGCCGAGGCCGGCAGGAAGCCATTCGCCGCCTTCACGGTCGGCGTCGTCGTCAATGTCGTGCTGGGCTTCCTGCTGTCGGTCTATGTATTCGCCAATTACTGGGCCAATCTGTCTCGTTAGTGCGGGAGACTATCGATCGAAAGGTTGCCATTATTGCGAAGCGATCGAGGCGTCGCAACGAGCCGCCGATGCGGCGCTTGCGCTTCGTTTCGCAACGATGCCGCCTATCTCGAGGCGGCGATTCCAGGGCTGTCGAGCCTTGGCTCCGGCGATGCGTCGGTGCGCGCCGACGACGGGATATGCCTACGGCATGAACGCTATCTCAGCGCGCGCGCCTCGTGTCCGGACTTTCGCCCGGTTTTGCAAATGTCGTCATAAGCAGCTCGAAGAACCGCGTCCGGTCGGCGCTGAGCGCGACATGGACGTTGGGCGCGCGCGTCGTGCGCTTCTCGTGATCGACCACGGTGCGGCCCATCGTATATTCGCCGCGCGTCTCGATCACGACATTGAGGAATTTCGTGTCGATCACTTCCGGGTCGACCAGCGAGGCGACGCAGACGGCGTCGTGGACCGGCGCGGTTCGCGGCACGCCGGTCGGCTGGTTGGCCTCATAGCCGCTGATGCGGAACTCGATGAGCTTGGCCGCCGCCTCGCCGGCTGGCGAGCCGAGCGCGCGCAGTTCGGCGCATTGTTCCAGGGATATGAGCGCCTGATGCGTGGCGTCGAGCGGCACCAGCGTGATCTTGGGGAAGGACGCTTCCATGACGACGGCGGAAGCCTCGGGATCGGCCCAGATATTGAACTCTGCCGAGGGCGTGATGTTGGATTTATTGATCGCCCCGCCCATGATGACGAGTTCGGAAACATTATGCGCGAACGCCGGATCGAGCGCGATCGCGGCCGCCAGGTTGGACAGCGGCCCGACCGCCACCAGCACGATTTCGCCTGGCCGCTCGGCGAAGGTTCGCGCCAGGAATTCCGGCGCCGATAGCGGCTGCTTTACCGAGCGCGCCGCCGGGAAGGGCAGGGTGGCGAGATGCACTTTCGGGTCGCGTTTGGAGGCGCGCGGCACGGGAAAGTCGTGGCGCACGATGGGCTTGGCGAGCCCTTCATAGACTGGAATATCGCCGCGGCCGATCAGGTCCAGGGTGCGCAGCGAATTATCCGTGCAATGCGCGACCTCGACATTGCCGTTGACGGTGCACACGCCGATGAGTTCGAGGTCCGGATGCAGCGCGGCCAGCATGATCGCCACCGCGTCGTCGGTGCCGGTGTCGCAGTCGATAATAAGTTTACGAGCCACTTCTAAGCCTCTCCGTTTACAACGCCTCGCCAAACCGCACCGCCGCGCCTTGCGCCGGTGTCGTCAGTTCGCCCTCCCACATCACCCGGACGCCGCGCACGATCGTCCCGACCGGCCAACCGGTGACGGACTTGCCGTCATAGGGCGTCCAGCCGCAGTGCGAGGCGATCCAAGCGTCGCGGATGGTCTGGCGGCGTTTCAGATCGACGATGGTGAAATCGGCGTCATAGCCGGCCGCGATGCGGCCCTTGCAGGCGATGCCGAACAGGCACGCCGGACCGGCGCTGGTCAGATCGACGAAACGTTGCAAGGTAAGCCGGCCGGCGGCGACATGGTCGAGCATGACGGGAACCAACGTCTGCACGCCGGTCATGCCCGAGGGGCTGTCGGGATAGGGCTTGGCCTTTTCGGCCAGCGTATGGGGCGCGTGATCGGAGCCCAGCACATCGACGATCCCTTGCTCGACGCCGCGCCAGATCGCCTCGCGGTGCTGGGGGCCGCGCACCGGCGGGTTCATCTGCAATTTCGTTCCGAGCCGCGCGTAATCCTCGCTGCTGAGGGTCAAATGATGTGGCGTCGCCTCGCAACTCGCGACATCCTTGGCGCCTTGCAGAAACGCGATCTCCTCGGCCGTCGAAATATGCAGCACATGCACGCGCGCGCGCGCCTCGCGCGCCAGCGCGATGAGCCGCTGCGTGGATCGCAGCGCCGCGATCTCGTCGCGCCAGACGGGGTGCGAGGCGGGATCGCCGGGAATGCGCAGGCCTTTGCGCTCGACAAGCCGTGTCTCGTCCTCGCTGTGGAAGGCGGCGCGGCGGCGGGTTTTTTTGAGGATTGCGAGCACGCCGGCATCGTCGGCGACCAGCAGTGTGCCGGTCGAGGAGCCCATGAACACTTTGATGCCGGCCGCGCCCGGCAGACGCTCGAGCTCGGGGAGATCGGCGGCATTGTCATGCGTGCCGCCGACCCAGAACGCGAAATCGCAATGCATGCGGCCCCTGGCGCGCGCCAGCTTGTCCTCGAGCGCGGCTGCCGAAATGGTGAGCGGATCGGTATTGGGCATTTCGAACACGGCGGTGACCCCGCCAAGCACGGCGGCGCGGGAGCCCGATTCCAGGTCTTCCTTATGGGTCGCGCCGGGCTCGCGGAAATGCACCTGGCTGTCGAGGACGCCCGGCAGCACGTGCAGGCCGCGGCAATCGATCATTTCGCCCGCCGAAGCGCGGCCGAGATCGCCGATTTCGGCGATCTTGCCGCTATCGACGCCGACATCGCGTGCGCCGATCCCATCCTGGTTGACGAGGGTTCCGCCGCGAAGGATGAGGTCGAAGGTCGGCGGCATGGAGGCTTTCAAAGCTTGTGCGCGGCGACAAGCGGACTAACTAAGGCGCACGCAAGATGCAAGCGCGCTCGGAGTTTTACCCCCATGACGATCCACACCGCCCTGCTGGAAGACCGCGGCGTCTTGCGCGTGGCCGGCGAAGAGGCGGCGAGCTTCCTGCAGGGTCTGCTGACCAATGATGTGGAAAGCCTGGCGGTCGGCGATGCGCGCTATGCCGCCTTGTTGTCGCCGCAGGGCAAGATCCTGTTCGATTTTCTGGTTCTGCGCGCGCCCGTCGAGTCCGGGACGGCGTTCCTCATCGATGCTCCCGCCGCCCAGCTTGGCGATCTCGCCAAGCGTCTCGGCTTCTATCGCCTACGCGCCAAGGCGACGATATCGGACGAAAGCGCCGCCCAGGCCGTTGTCGCCTTCTGGGGCGCCTCGCCGCCGGGCGTCCCTGGCGTCTTGTCCTACCCCGACCCGCGCGACCCGCGCCTTGGCGCGCGGGCGATATTGCCCCGTGCGCAGGCCGCCGCGCTGATTGTCGGCGCCGGCGACGAATACGAGGCGCATCGCATAAACCTAGGTGTTCCCAAAGGCGGCGCCGATTTCGCTTATGCCGACATTTTTCCCCATGACGCCAATCTCGATTTGCTGCACGGCGTCGATTTCGAAAAGGGCTGTTATGTCGGCCAGGAGGTCGTCTCGCGCATGCGCCATCGCGGCGGCGTCCGCAAACGCATCCTGCGTCTTGCTTTGGCGGGCGCGGCGCCAGAGCGGGGAACGCCGGTTCTGGCGGGCGAGATCGCCGTCGGCGCCCTCGGCTCGGCGGCCGACGGGCGCGCGCTCGCTCTCCTGCGCCTGGATCGGGTCGAGGACGCCCGCGCCGCCGGGCTCGCGCTGACAGCGGGCGGCGTCGGCGTCAAGATCGAGGCGGCGGATCTTGCCGACGTTTGAGGCTGCCGGCCGGCAAACGGCGCCTTCTATGATTTCATTGAAACTTGATCGTGTCTTTTAGTTGAACTAAAAGGCCCCTCATCTTATCTTGTTCCCATGAAACTCGCCGACTGGCTCATCCGCAATCGCGTCACGCGCTCCGATTTTGCGCGGCGCATCGGCGTTTCGCCGGGCGCGATCACGCAGATATGCAAGGGCAAGGGCGCCTGGGTCTCGCGCGAGACGGCCGAGCAGATTCTCGCCCAAACCAGCGGCGCCGTCACGCCGAATGATTTTCTGGCGCTCGCCGCCTCCAATCAAGGAAATGAAATGTCGCATAATGTCGCCTTGGCGGTCGAGGCCTTCGCCCGCGGCGAAATCGTCGTCGTCACCGACGATGACGATCGCGAGAACGAAGGCGACCTCATCACCGCCGCTTCGCTATGCACGCCCGAGAAAATGGCCTTCATCATCCGCAATTGTTGCGGCATCGTTTGCGCGCCGCTCACCGCCCAGGACGCGCAGCGCCTGCATCTGGCGCCGATGGTGGCAATGAATGACGCGCCGCTCGGCACCGCTTTCACCGTTTCTGTCGACACGCGCCATGGCCTGACGACCGGCATTTCGGCCGAACAGCGCTCCAATACCGTGCGCGCGCTCGCCAATCGCAATATGGGCGCGAGCGATTTCGTGCGGCCCGGCCATGTCTTCCCGCTGATCGCCAAGGAGGGCGGCGTCCTCATGCGCTCGGGCCATACGGAAGCGGCCGTCGATCTTTGCAAGCTCGCGGGCGTTGCCCCCGTCGCGGTGATTTGCGAATTGGCCAATGACGACGGGACGGTGATGGTTGGGCCGCAGATCGCGGATTTTGCGGCCAAGCACGATCTCAAGCGGATTTCGGTCGCCGATCTCATCGCCTATCGGCAATCGCGCGAGAAACTCGTCGAGCGCGTCGCGGCCTTTCCGGTCAAGACGCCGATCGGCGAACTCTCCGGCTTTGCCTATCGCACGGCTTTCGATCCCGTGCTGCATTTCGCCTTCGTGCACGGCCATGTCGGCGACGGGCGAAATGTGCCGGCAAGATTGCATCGGGCCGACATCCTTGGCGACATATTTGGCGGCGGCATCATCCCGCGCACTTTGCAGCGCTTCAAGGACGAGGGGCGCGGCGTGCTGGTCTATTTGCGCGACGGCTCGGCCGGCGTGCCCGCCAATCTGGCTGGCGCGGAGCCCGCCGGCTCCGAGGGCGCGCGCGACGTGCAATGGCGGGAGATCGGCCTTGGCGCGCAGATATTAAGGGATCTCGACGTCACCTCGATCCGCCTGCGCACCGACAGCCCGCGCAAATATGTCGGGCTCTCGGGCTTCGGCATCGAAATCACGGCGGTTGAGGGGATCGATTCCTAAACGAGTTCAGCGGGTCTCGGCCCGCTCCGCTCGGCCGCTCAACTGCGATTGCAGGATCACGACGATCAGCAGGAACACGCCGCGGACGACCGATTGCCAGTAGGCGGACAGGGAGATGAATCCCATTCCGTTCTCGAAATTCAGCACGTTGAAGATGAGGCCGAGCAGCATGACGCCGGCCAAAGTCGCGCCAACCGAACCGAGGCCGCCCGTCAGCAAAGTGCCGCCGACGACGACGGAGGCGATCGCGAAGAGCTCCCAGCCGACGCCCTCGATCGGCTGTCCAGCGCCAAATTGCGAGGCGAGGATGACGCCCGCCAATCCCGACAGACCGCCGCTGGCGACATAGACGAGAAACTTGATGCGGTTGACGGGCAGGCCCATCAGGCGGCTCGCATCCTCATTGCCGCCGATCGCCAGAACCGTGCGGCCCGTGCTGGTGAAGTTCAGCACGATCGAGCCCACGATATAGAGCGCGGCGGCGATGAGCGCCGGGATCGGAATATTGAAAATGTCGCCCTGGCCCAAATCGGTGAAGCCGCTTTCGTAGGACACCGAGACCGTCTGGTCCCTGGCCAGCAAAAGCGCGCTCCCGTTGGCCGCGAGCATGGCGGCAAGCGTCGCGATGAACGGCAGGATGCGCAGGCGAACGATGGCAAAGCCGTTGAGGACGCCGACGCATAGGCCGGCAAAGACGCCGCCCAGCGTTCCCGCGAGCATGCCATAGGGGCTCAGCATCGCCGCGACGACGCTGCCGAGTGCGGCGGTGGAGCCGACCGACAAATCGATGCCGCCGGTCATGATGACAAAGCACATGCCGAGCGCCACCAGCGCGAACATCGAATTGTAGCGCAGCACCGACGTGATGTTGAAAAGGCCAAGGAAATTATCGTAGCGCAGCCAGCCGAACAGGATCAGCAAGGCCAAGGCGATAAGGACGCCCTGGCTCGCGAGAAAGGCGACGATGGAGGTCTTTTTCATGGCTCAGGCCCTCCCTTGCCCCTGGAGCCAGACGGCGGCGAGGATCAACGCCGCCTTGACGAGCTTGGCGACATCGTCGGGCACGCCATTGGCGAGCAAGGTGTAGCGCACGAGCTGAATGATCAGCGCGCCGATCAGCGTGCCGGTGATGGTCGCGCGCCCGCCGCTCAGCAGCGTGCCGCCGACCGCGACGGCGGCGATGGCGTCAAGCTCCATGCCCAGGTCCACCTGATTGGCGTCGCTCGACGAATTGATGGCGATGACGACGAGACCGGCGACGCCGGCGCACAGGCCGCTGATGCAATAGACCCAGCGCTTGACTTGCGCGACCGGCACGCCGGCCAGACGTGCGGCGCGCTCATTGCCGCCGATGGCGAGGATCTGGCGCCCGAACAGGCTGCGCTTAAGCACCCAGGCGGCCGCCGCGACCAACACGAGCATGATGACGACCTGATCGGGCACGCCATGGAAATCGCCCGGAGCGGCGGACGGGGGCGCGAACAGGCGGCCAAGGCCTATCCATTGGAACGTGTCCAATTTGAATGGCTGCAGACTGCCGTTGGTCATCACCTGGGCGATGCCGCGCCCCGCGATGAACAGCACAAGCGTCGCGATGATCGGCTGAATGCGAAAGCGCGTGATTAGCCAACCGTTGAACCAGCCGAAGGCGCCCGCCAGCAAAATGCCGCCGATCATCGCCAGCGCGACCGCGACATGCACTTCGCCGACATAGAAGACTTTGTTGAGGAAGATGATGGGAGCGATGGCGCCGGAAATGGCCATCAGCGAACCGACGGAAAGATCGATCCCTCCAGTCGCAATGACCAGCGTCATGCCCACGCCGACAATGACGATGGCGGCGACCTGCGTCAGATTGACGTCCAGCACGCGCCAGGACACGAAGTTCTTAGTGAAGAATACGTTGAACAGAATAAGTAAGATGAGCGCGGCCAGCGTCGAATAGCGCGCGATCGCGCTGAGCGCGTCGATCCGCCTGACGGCGGGCGTCGCCGGATGGATCTGGGCCTGGCTCAAGACGAACTCCCCTCGGGGATAAGATCGCTGTCGCCATGCGCCATCGCCGTCATGACGGCGCTTTCGCTGGCCTCCGCGTGAGGAAATTCGGCGACGTTGCGCCCCTCGCGAAGCACGAAGACCCGATCGGAGCCTTCAAGCACTTCCTCAAGCTCGGAGGAAATCATCAGCACGGCGAGCCCCTGATCGGCAAGTTCCTTGATGAGGCTTTGGATCTCGGCCTTTGCGCCCACATCGATGCCGCGCGTCGGCTCATCGAGGATCAACAGCTTTGGGTTCATCGCGAGCCAGCGCGCCAGCAGGACCTTTTGCTGATTGCCGCCCGATAGCTCGCGAATCTTCTGGTCGGGACCGCTGCATTTGATGTCGAGCCGTTTGATGAATTTCTCGACGATCGCGCGCTGCTTGGCCTCGTCGACAATGCCCGCCTTGGAGAGTTGCGGCATTAGCGCGAGGGTGAGGTTTTCCGCCACCGCCATCTCCGGCACGATGCCCTCGTATTTGCGGTCTTCGGGTGAAAATCCGATGCCGGCCCGGATCGCGTCGATCGGCTCACGCGGAACGAGCGACTTGCCGTCCAGCGAAATGGCGCCCGAACGCATGGGATCGGCGCCGAATACAAGTCTTGCCGTTTCCGTCCGACCCGCTCCGAGCAGGCCGGCAAAACCGACAATCTCGCCGCGCCGCACGCTGAAGGAAATGTCGTGAACCTTGTGTCCGGCGCTCAAATGATCGGCGGCGAGCACGACATCGCCGATTTGTCCGCGCCGGTCGCCAAAGGCGGTCGCGCTCTTGGCCACTTGCGCGATGTCGCGCCCGAGCATGCTTGCCACCAGTTCGAGCTTGCTGATCGAGGCCATGTCGGCGGTCCTCACCGTGCGCCCGTCGCGCATGATCGTCACGCGGTCGCAAACCTCATAGAGTTCGTCGAGCTTGTGGCTGACGAAAATGACCGAGACGCCTTCGCTCTTCAATTGACGGATCACGTCGAACAGAACCGCGACTTCGCGTTCGTCCAGCGAAGAGGTCGGCTCGTCCATGATGACGAGTTTGGCCTCGAAGCCGATCGCCCTTGCGATGGCGACCATCTGTTGTGTGGCGGTGTTGAACCGCAGCAGAGGCTTGCGCACGTCGAGATCGATCTTGAAGCGCGCCAGCAGAGTGCGCGCCTGCTCGTGCATCGCCTTCCAGTCGAGCAGGCCGAAGCGACGGCTTTCACGCCCTAGGCAGATGTTCTCCGTGACGGAGCGAAAAGGAACGAGATTGATCTCCTGGTAGATCGTGCTGATGCCTTTGTGCTGCGCGTCCTGCGGCGAGCGCGCCTCGAAGGGTCCGCCGTCGAATTGGATATCGCCTTCGTCGCGACTCACGTAGCCGGTCAGAATCTTGATCATCGTCGATTTGCCGGCGCCGTTCTGCCCCACCAGCGCATGGACTTCTCCAGGCGCCACTTCGAGCGAGGCGGCGGCGAGAGCGGGAATGCCGCCGAACGCCTTGCTGATTGAACGCATCGAAAGCAAGGGAGAAACCGATGGAGGGGTCGCGGACGCCGTCATCTCAGCCCGTCTCATGACGAAACAATAAAATGGTCCGCCCGCCGACGACTTTCGTCAAGAGGCGAGCGGACCTTGGGGAGGCCAATGAGCCTAATAAATCTCAGTACGAACCCGCGATGCTCGCGGCCGCGTTGCTGATGTCATAGAAGTGATCGGTGTTCGTCATCGTCGGGGGAATCTTTTCACCCTTCGAATATTTGATAGCCGCTTCGAAGGCAGCCGGCCCGAACCTCGGGTTGCACTCGACCGTCGCGCCCATCTTGCCGTCGATGATCGCCTGCAAGCCGTCCTTCTCGCCGTCGATCGAGACGATGAGAATGTCCTTGCCGGGCTTCTTGCCCGCCGCTTCGATCGCGGAGATGGCGCCGATCGCCATTTCGTCGTTATGCGCATAGAGGACGGTTGCTTCGGGATGGGCCTGCAACAGAGCCTCGGCGGTCTTGCGTCCCTCGTCCCGGTTGAAATTGCCGGTCTGCGAGGCCACGATCTTCATGTCGGGGTGCTGGGCGATGACGCCGTCGAAGCCTGTCTTGCGATCGTTGGCGGGCGAAGAGCCCGTCGATCCCTCGAGTTCCAGAATGATCGCCTTGCCGCCCGTCGCCTTGACCAGCCATTCGCCGGCCTGCTTGCCTTCGAGTATAAAGTCGGAGCCGATGAAGGTGACATAATCGACGCCTGCCTTGGCAAGGCTGGGATCGACGCCGCGATCGATCAGGAACAGCGGGATGCCGGCCTTTTTGGCGGCCATGACGGCGGGGATCAGCGGCTTTTCTTCGCGGGGCGAAAGGAAGATCGCATCGACGCCCTGGGCGATCATGCTGTTGACGTCGGCCACTTGCTTGGCGGCCGAACCGGCCGCGTCCGTATAGACAAGCTGCCAGCCGAGCTTGGCCGCTTCGTCTTTCATGCTCGCCGTTTGCGCCAGGCGCCACGGATTGTTCATTTCGGTCTGCGCGAAGCCGACCTTATAAGTTGCTTTCTGCTTCAGAGGCGGCAGGCCGTCGGCCATAGCCGCGGTGACTGCGAAACCGGCGATCGCCACGGTCGCCAACAGCGCCAAACGGCGCGAGATATATGTCATTTTTTTCTCCTTGATCCTCTCCCCGGTCGCAGTGTTTACGACGACCTGTTGCTAATAGAGCGGACAAGATTATTATCAGTCAAGTAAAAATATGACTATTGCAGTGCACTATCGATGTTGCACTGCAAAGTCGAAAGAGCGACAGGCGAGGAAATTGGAAGAACTGGCGGCAAGACTGAAGCGCCAGCGCGCGGCTCGCTCCGGGGCCGTCGTCGCATCGCCCGATCGTCCCGGCTTGCTTGCGGCGCCCGGCGTCTTGGCGGGGTTGCGTCGTCCGACGATGACGGATGTCGCCAAAATCGCCGGCGTTTCGCAATCGAGCGTTTCGCTTGCGCTCAACCAGATGGTCGGCGCCCGCCTGTCGGAGGCGACGCGCGCCAGAGTGTTGGAAGCAGCGCGCGGCATCGGCTATGAATTGCCGGCTTCGCGGCGCGCCTCGCTGGCCGGATTCGAGCGGGCGTCGATCGCCTATCTCGTCGACGAGATTTCCACGAGTCCACATCCCGTGGTCAATCTCGACGGCGCGCGCGATGCGGGCTGGGAATCGGGCTATCTCGTGGCGGCCTATGTGACGCGCTCGAATCGCGAATTGGAGGCCTTCACGATCGAAACGATCAAGCGCGACGCCTCCGTCATCGGAATCATCTATTCGACGATTTTCACGCGCGAAGTATCGCCGCCGCGCGCGCTCGAAGGGGTTCCGACGGTTCTGCTTAATTGCTACGCGGAAGACGGAAGGTTTCCCTGCGTGGTGCCGGGCGAAGAGACCGGCGCGTATGCGGCGACGTCGCATCTCATCGAAAAAGGTCATCGGCGCATCGGCTTCATCAATGGCGAACCCTGGATGGAGGCTTCGGCCGACCGGTTGCGGGGATATCGGCGGGCGCTGGAGGCCGCGCAAATCGCTTTCGATTCGTCGATCGTGCGCGACGGCGATTGGCTGCCGCTACAGGGGCGCCGCCACGCGCTTGACCTCATCGCGCAGACGCCGCAGCCGACCGCGATCTTCTGCGCCAACGATCTGATGGCGATGGGGGCTTTGGAGGCGGCCGCGCAAAGCGGTCTGCGCGTGCCCGAAGACATTTCGATCATGGGTTACGACGACCAGGAACTCGCCCGCTACACCAATCCGCCGCTGTCGACGCTTGTGCTGCCCAATTACGAAATGGGCCGCCGCGCCGTGGAATTGCTGATCGACATTGCAACTCGCGGGATAGGCGCACCCGCGATGACAGTCCGCGTCGATGGGCCGCTGGTCGAGCGCGCGTCCGTCGGCGCGCCGGCTTCGCTCGGAGAATTGAGCGCGCCGGCCGCCATGTCGCGGCCGAGGGCGCCGGCCTGACGCCGTCACGGTTGCGAGCGCGCGACATATTCGCTCAGACCCGTCGCCAGATGATCCATCATCAGCCGCAATCGTCGGCTCGCGCGCAAGTTCTCGTGCAGCGCGAGCCACATTTCCAGCGTAAAGCCGATTTCGCCCGGGAAGATTGCCTTGAGATCGGGATCGCGCCGCGCGATGGCGTGCTGGACGAAGCCGATGCCAAAGCCCGCGCGGATCGCCGCCAGATGCGCCAGGTCGTTGTCGGTGCGCAACGCGAAATGATCGCGCGAGACCGGCAGGCGAGTCATAAGGTTGCGCAGGAAGGGCGTCTCGCGATCGAAGCCGATCAGCGCATGGTCGCGCGGCAGCGCCGCAAGGGTGGTCAGCGCGGGGGCGGTATCGAGATAGGCCTTATGCGCATAGAGCCCGAGGCCCACGGTTCCGATGCGCCGCGCCACCAAAGCTTCCTGGCTTGGGCGCACCATGCGCACCGCAATGTCAGCCTCGCCGCGCAACAGATCTTCGACGCGGTTGGACAAGTCGAGTTCTATCTTCACCGCGGGATTGGCGCGGTGGAACGTCGCCAGCAGCGACGGCAGCACTTCGGCCCCGACGATATCGCTCGCCGTGATGCGGACGACGCCCGCCCCGTCGCTCATGCCGCCCGAAGCGGCGCGCATCATCGCGCCGGCCGCCGCGGCCATGGCCTCGGCATGGGGCGCGATGTCGCGCGCGGCGTCGGTCGCAACGAGGCCGCGCGGCGAGCGGATGAACAGAGCGGCGCCCAGCGCTTGCTCCAATTCGGCGATTTGGCGCCCAAGCGTCGGCTGGGCGAGGCCAAGCGTGCGCGCCGCGGCGGAAAGGCTGCCCTCGTTGAGGACGGCGAGAAACGCGCGGTAATGGCTCCAGTCTGGTTCTCTCATACAAATATGTATAGCTGATGTAGGATATTTGGCAATTCACGAATGGTCGGACGAGGAGGATAGTGACCTGCGAGATCACTTGGATCCGACATCAAAAGGAGAAGCCCCATGTCTCAGTCCATCAACAAAATCGCTCTCGTCATTGGCGCGGCGGCCGGCGTCGGCGGGGAGACGGCGACGGCGCTCGGCCGGCACGGCTGGTCGGTGCGCGGCCTCACCCGCCGCCCGCAGCCGGCCAATATGGGCATCGAATGGATCGCCGGCGATGCGATGAACGCTGGCGATGTGCTGGCCGCCGCGCAGGGCGTCCAGCTCATCGTCCACGCCGCCAATCCGCCCGGCTATCGCAATTGGGCGACGCAGGTGCTCCCCATGGTCGACAATACGATCGCCGCCGCCAAAGCGGTGGGGGCGCGCATCGTGCTGCCCGGCACGGTGTATAATTACGGCCCGGACGCCTTTCCCGTGCTGCGCGAGGATTCCCCTCAGCATCCGACAACGCGCAAGGGCGCGATCCGAGTGGAGATGGAGAAGCGTCTGCAGGCGGCCTCCGCCACGGGCGCGCCCGTCCTGATCTTGCGGGCGGGCGACTATTTTGGCCCCAAGACGACCGGCAACAGCTTTTTCTCCGCCGCGATGGTGCGCCCTGGCGCGCCCGTCAAATGGATCGTCGAACCCGCGCGGCGCGGCGCCAGCCATGCCTGGGCCTATCTGCCGGATGTCGCCGAGACGATCGCGCGTTTGGTCGACCGCGCGAGCGATCTAAACGATTTCGAATTGTTTCATTTTTCCGGCCATCAACTGGCGGCCGGCGAAATGGCGGCGGCGATCCGAAGCGCGACGGGCAGGCCGCATTTGCGCGCGTGGCCCTTTCCCTGGCCGCTCGTCGTCGCCTTGCAGCCCTTTGTGCGCCTGTTCCACGAAATGGCCGAGATGCGCTATCTCTGGAGCGAGGCCGTTTCGCTCGACGGGGGCAAGCTCAAGGCGTTCCTGGGATGCGCGCTGCCGGCGACGCGGCTCGACGCGGCGGTGCGCGACTCGCTCGTCGGGCTTGGATGTCTCGACAATGGCGGCGAGGCGCAAAGGCGATTGCCGGCGCCGAGCCAAGCTGCCCGTTGAGCGGACCGGCGAAAGAAAGCCGGCAAATTTGGGGAACGCCGGCCGGCGTTGCCGCGCTGGCGTCAAACCCCCTCCTTCAGCAGCCCCTCCAGATCGAGCCGGCGCGTATACATCTCGATCCCTCCGTCCGCGGTTTTGGGCCATTGATCGCGCGGGCGGTCCCAGTAGAGTTCGACGCCATTTTCGTCGGGGTCGCGCAGATAGAGCGCCTGGCTGACGCCGTGGTCGGAAGCCCCGTCCAGAGGAATGCCGGCCGTGGCCAGCCGCCGCAGCGCGTCGGCGAGGGCGGCGCGGGTCGGATAAAGTATGGCCAAGTGAAACAGGCCCGTCGCGCCGCGCGCCGGCGGCGATCCGCCGCGGCTTTCCCAGGTATTGAGGCCGATATGGTGGTGATAGTCGCCCGCCGCGATGAAGGCGGCCTCTGCGCCATAACGCGCCACCAGCGCAAAACCGAGCACGCCGCAATAGAACGCCAGCGCCCGCTCGAGATCGGCGACCTTGAGATGGACATGGCCGATGCGGGTCGCCGGATCGATCGCATGTTTGAAAATCTCGGCGCCGGATGCATCCAGCGATTGGGCGGCTGCGGAGGCCATGACTTGTTCCTGTTCCAGAGGGGGGCGAGATTGGCGCGCCCGGATTTCCCGTCGACATTTCTTTGGCGATGGCGCGATTGTCAAATAATAAACATTGCGCAAATCAAAAGGCGATCCTGCAAAGATTCCTGGACGGACGCTCAGGCTCCCATCAAGGCCGCGACATGGGCGGCGGCCGAGCGCGACAAACCATCGAGATCATAACCGCCTTCGAGCAGCGAAACCACGCGGCCGTTGCAGCTCTTGTCGGCTGCGGCCATTAGGCGCCGGGTCGCCCAGGCGTAATCGGCCTCGACCAGATTGAGATTGGCGAGCGGATCGAGCCGATGCGCGTCAAAGCCCGCCGAAATGACGATGAGATCCGGGCGGAACGCCTCAAGACGCGGCAGGATCGCCGCGCCCAGCGCCTCGCGGAACGCCTCGCCGCCGTCGCCCGCGCGCAAGGGGCAATTGACGATCTGATCGTGCTCGCCGCGCTCGCTCAAGGCGCCCGTGCCGGGATAGAGCGGCATTTCATGCGTCGAGCCATACAGGACGCTCGCATCGTCCCAGAAGATATCCTGCGTGCCGTTGCCGTGATGGACGTCGAAATCGACGATCGCGACGCGCTCCGCGCCATAGGCGGCTTGCGCATGGCGGGCCGCGACGGCGGCGCTGTTGAAAAAGCAAAACCCCATCGGCGTCGCCCGTTCGGCATGATGTCCGGGCGGCCGCATCGCGACGAAGGCGTTGGCGAAGCGCCCGCTCATCACTTCATCGACGGCGAAAACGGCGCCGCCCGCCGCGCGCATGGCCGCCTCCAGCGTGCCGGGCGACATCGACGTGTCGGCGTCGATGCGGGTGAATCCCTCGGCCGGCGCCGCCTCCTCAATGGCCGCCACATAGGATTCAGGATGCACGCGCAGCAGGGCCTCGCGCGAGACGCGCGGCGCCTGTTCGCGCGCCAGCATCTGGAACGCCTCTTGCTCGAGCGCGCGCTCCACGGCGCGAATCCGCTCCGGCCGTTCGGGATGGCCCGGCCCCATTTGATGGCCGTAGCTCGCGGGATGGGTCAAGAAAAGCGTTGCCAAATCGGGCGGTTCCTCGCGGCCTTCTTTTCGAGGCGATCGATCGCGCAAAGCATCGCCCCAACGCGGCCTTGAGTCCACAAGCGGTTTTCCCGACCGGGCCGCGATCAGTTCGGGATGGGTTCGCTCGCGCAGGTCAGCGCCCGCACGGCGTTCTCGGCGCTCGGATAAAGGCTCGGCTCCTCGCTCAAGGCGCGCATTAACACGAAGCCTTCTTTCGCATTGGAGACGATGCGCAAGTCCTGCACCGGCGTGTCCTCGTCGTCCTTGGCCGCGAGCGCGCGCAATTGATCTTCGGTGACCACCAAAGCCTCCAGCATTCCACGGGTGGCCGCTTTGTCGGTGATCGCGTAAAAGATGCTGCCGCGGCGCGTATGGAAAGACAGCGAGGCGAAACTCGCCAGATTCGCCGGTCCCTTCACCCGCAACGGTCCGGCGCGCAGGTCGAAGCGGCAGAAAGCGCCGGCGACGGCCGGATCGCCGAAGGGAATCAGCCGCTCCCGCGGGCCGGACTGGGCCAGCGCGATCGTTGCATTGATCGGCCCAAGCGGGCTCAATCGCGCAAAGGCGTCGTGCGTGGCGTATAGCGGGATGATGAGGATGGCGACAATATGCACGAGCGTGGCGATCATCGCCGCGCCAAAGGCGATCGCCAGGATATCGATGACGCGCCGCCGGATATTCACAGGCAGCTTTCCCTCACGATACGCGGCAGCGCATCCTTGTCGATCGCCGCCGCCGTTGCGCTGACAGGCGAATCATACAGGCGAAGCACCAGGGCAAAGCGGCCTTTCGATCCGATCGGCAGCCAATTGCCCGAATGCGGGCTTGACGAAACGGCGATGATGAAGCCGCCATCGGCGCCGCGCTGAATCTCGCTCGATCGAAATCCGTAACGCGCCGCGGCATTGGCAACGGGAAAACCGAGCCGATCGACAAGGCTCAAGGTCCAGTAGCGCGCCGGCGGCGTCGTCCGCCCCACGAGATAGGCGCAGGAGGGGCTTAGCGCCGCGCCGGTGTCGTCGGTGCGCGCGATGAACTGCAGTCCTTCGCCAAGCGCCAGCGGAATTTCGCCGCTTTGCTCCAAGGCGGCGCGCGTATAGGGATCGGCCTCCAGCGTTCCCGCCTTTTCCGACACCGTCCAGGCGCCGATGGTCGCCGCATCGAATCCACGCGCGTTGCGCAGGCTCAATGCGGTAGCCCATAGACCCACAACCAGGCCGATGACGCAGGCGATCAGCGCTTTTATCAACGTATCCAAGACAGAATCCGGAGCGATGGCATCAGGGGCGCTGGAGATAAAGCGCGATGGCGCGAGCCCAAGTCAAGCTTTGCGGGATTGCCCGATGCGGGCGTCTAAGGCTGGGCAGCACTCGCCGGCAGGACCGCAAGCCCGGCGCCGGACGCGCTCTGCGCGGCCAGGGAGATCGGCTCTATCCTTTGCGCGCGACGACTTTTGTCGATACGCGCCAAATCGCCGATCTCGGTGATCACTTGCGCGGCGCGCGGCGACAACCCGGCAGGGCGGGGCGGCGTCGCTTCCCCGGCGTCGGCGGTCGCGGGCGCGGCGGCGACTTCCGGCCCCTTGGCGGGTCCCGGCGCGACGCCATAGGGCGGCTTCACGTCGAGGCCCTGGTGCGCATAGATCATAATGTCATGCCATGTCTGGGCCGGCAGCGTGCCTCCGGTCATATTCTCCATCGGCGCATTGTCGTCATTGCCGAACCAGACGCTGCAGACGAGATTGCCGGTAAAGCCGTTGAACCAAGCATTGGTCGAATTATTGGTCGTGCCCGTCTTGCCGGCCGCGATAATGCCCGGGATCTGCGCGGCGCGGCCAGTGCCCTCGGTCACGACATGGGTCAAGATGTTGTTCATTTCGGCAATCTTGTCGGCGGGCATCACTTGGACGGGGGCCGGCCCGTTGGCCTCGCGGGTATAGAGGACGTCGCCGCGCGAATTGCGTATTTCAATCGCGGCGTAGGGCGTCGCGCGCCTGCCGCCATTGGCGAAGACCGAATTGGCGGCGAGCATGTCGATCATCTTGACCTCGTCGGCGCCGACCGGCAGCGACACTGTATCGACCAGCGGCGTCGTCACGCCCATCGCGCGCGCCGTCGCGACGATCTTGCTGCGGCCGAGTTCGGCGATCTTGCCGAGGTGATAGCTTTGCTTGGGCGGCCAATAGATCTCGCCGATCTTGATCGACATGCGAATCGCCGCCGTGTTGAGCGATTGCGCCAAAGCGCTGTAGAGCGGCAGGATTCCCGCGCTCTCGCCGGCGTAATTATGCACGCAATAATCGCCGATGCAGACGCTCGAAGCGTCGACGGGCGTGTCCTTGTGATATTTGCCCGTCAGGATCGCGGTAAGATAGACGAAGATCTTGAACGACGAGCCGGGCTGGCGGAGGGCCTCCGTCGCGCGATTGAACTGGCTCGCGCCATAATCGCGCCCGCCGACCATCGCCCGCACGAGGCCGTTGATTTCGCCGACGACCGTCGCCGCCTGATGCGCGCGATAGGCCGGCGCGCGCACCCGCAGCATATCCTCGATGACGCTTTCGGCTCTGCGCTGCAATCCTGTGTCGAGACCCGTGCGCACCACAAGCACGCGCTCATTGCCCAGCTTATTGTCGTCGGCGAGCGTCTTGATTTCGTCATAGGCGAAATCGAGATACCAATCCGGGCTGCCTCGCGCGCTGTGATCGACCGGGGTCGCCGGATTGCGCCGCGCCGCATAGACTTGGCCCTCGGTCATAAAGCCCGCATCGACCAGGTTGCTCAATACGTCATTGGCGCGCGCGCGCGCAGCCGGCAAATTGACGTCGGGCGAATATTTGGTCGGCGCCTTGAACAGGCCGGCGAGCATCGCCGATTGCGCAAGATCGATGTCCTTGGCTGATTTGCCGAAGTAGAATTGCGCCGCCGCCTGCACGCCGAAGGCGCCGCCGCCCATATAGGCCCGGTCGAGATAGAGTTTGAGGATTTCCTTTTTCGTGAGGTGATGTTCCAGCCATAGCGCCAGATAGGCTTCCTTGACCTTTCGATCGAGCGAGCGCTCATTGGTGAGGAACAGGTTCTTGGCCAGCTGCTGGGTGATCGACGAGCCGCCCTGGACGACGCCCGAAGCGCGCGCATTGACCGTGAGCGCGCGCAAAGTGCCGATCACGTCGATTCCAAAATGGCTGAAAAAGCGCCGATCCTCGGTCGCCAGGACCGCCTTGATGAAATGATCGGGCAATTGCTCCAAGGGAATCGAATCGTCATGTTTGATGCCGCGGCGACCGACTTCTACGCCGTAGCGGTCGAGAAAAGTGACCGCGAGGTCTTCGCGTTTCAGCCAATCCTCCTCGCTCGTCTCGCGAAAGGCGGGCAAAGCCAGCGCCAGAGCGACAAGCAGGCCGGCCAGACTGAGGGTCAACCCCTCGCAGGCGATCTCGACCGCGAATTTCGTCAGGCCGGAAACATAGAAGCGATCGAGAAAAGCCGAATAGGCCGCATAGGCGGCGATGGCGCGGCGCTTGCCGCTGTAGAGCGAGGAGTCGATGAAGGCGTCGAGCGCGAGAAAGCCCCGCCCGATCGTTTTGAAGAAGACCGAGTTTCGCAATTCGTTCGCCACCGGTTCACCCTCGCTCGGGCGCCCTTCCTCTCCCGGTGCCTTCCCTTAGCACATAATTTGGCGGGGGACGCCTTTTGCCGGGCCGGCCGGCCGGGAAGGCCGAGCGCACCGGCAGAATCAGGCAAGGCGATACGATCGGCGGCGTTCCCTGCCCGAGGGCTCCTGGGGCCGAAAAATGGTGCCGACGTGGCGCGGGCCGCCAGGAAATCCTCTGAGCCCCTTTTTCCGCGCCTCGAATGGCATCGCCTCTGTCTCGATGGGAAATTGGCGAGGTCCAGCCCATGACCGGCATGGAGTCCGACGAACCGCCATTTTGGCGGACCAAGACGCTAGAGGAAATGTCGGCGCCGGAATGGGAAAGCCTTTGCGATGGTTGCGGGCGTTGCTGCCTCGTCAAGCTGGAAGACGAGGATAACGGGCAAATACATTTCACCGACATCGGCTGCAAGCTGCTCGACGGCAATAGCTGTCGCTGCACGGATTATTCGCGCCGTCGCCGGCGCGTGCGCGATTGCGTCAAACTGACGCCCTCGGCGGTGCGCGCCTTATCCTGGTTGCCGAAGACTTGCGCCTATCGGGTCGTCGCGGAGGGGCGGGATCTCGCCTGGTGGCATCCCCTCGTCTCGGGATCGGAGGAGACCGTCCATGCGGCCGGGGTTTCCGTGCGCGGGCGCGTCAGCGCGAGCGAAGAGGACGTGCCCATCGAGCTTTGGCCGGACCGCATCGTCAAATGGCCGAATAGGAACGCGAAGCGGCGCAAATAAAAAGCCCCGGGCGCTAGGCCCGGGGCAGGGTTGGAGCGAAAAGTCGGGCCTGTCAGAAGGTCAGGCGCAGGCCGACGGTCGGAGCGATATTGTTGGCGTGGATATAGCCGTTCGCGATACCGCCGGAAGCCTGCGAATACATCACGCCGGCGTAGACGTCGAGACGCTTGTAAGGCCGCCAATCGATCAAGCCGGACACGGCGCTCAAGGCGCCCGCGCAGGTTGAACTGGCGGATCCCTGAGGGGCGCCGCCCGGGACTGGCGCTGTCGTGTTCGGGGCGCATTTCGCGGCAGCCGCCTTGGCGCTAAGCCCAGCGTAATTGGTGTAGTTATTTTGGCCGGCCCAATAATAGGCTCCGGTTATGTCGAGATCGCTACGGATCGCATATTTCGCGCCGCCCCAGGCGACTTGCAACACCTTGTTGTCGATGTAGTTGGTCACACTCACCGCGCCGGGCAGGACGGTGTAGTCGCCCAGCGTTCCAAAGCCGTTGGGGTAATCATCGCTCGGCGGCATGAAACGCGCATATTCGTATCCGCCAAAAAACTGGAACGGCCCGTTGGCGTATTTCCCGGCCAATAACGCGCCGCCGATGTCCGCGAGCGTCGCCTTCAAATCATCCTGGCTAACGCCTTTGGGGAGCGGATCGACGCTGTAGGCGGACAGGGAAACCGCGTCTCTCGCATAGCTATAAATAGCGTCGAGCGAGAAGCCGGCGTAGTCGCCGCCGACATCGAATTGATAGGCGCCGTCCGAGCCGTTGCCTTGCGAATAGCCGCCGAACTGCCAAACGGCGGCCGCGCGTAAATTGTTATAGGCGATTTGATACTTGACCGAAGTGTTATAACGGGCGACTTCCGTGTCGCCCACGCCGGCGACGTAAGTCGCCGAGTTGCCGATCAAGGAAAACGCGTAAGCGCCTCCCATCGGATCATAGTTGTTCACGGAGTCATTGGTCAGAGAGTACTGACGGCCAACGGTCAACGTGCCGAATGTGCTATTGCTCAGCCCCAAATAACCGCGTGTATTATCCCATTGACCCGCGCGGCTCGAGTCGCTGCTCGAAGTTTGATTGCCGATTGTCACGTTGTTGTTCTCGACCAGCGACTTCGGTCCGTCGGCGAGTTGCAACGAGTAGGGATCAAAAGCCGCATTCACGTCGAATACGAACGACCATCCGGGCGCGAATTCTTCTTTGCCCTTGATGCCCACGCTCGACTGGCTGAGGCCGTTGGGAACCAATTGATATTTGGCGCCCTGGCTGGACTTGGCGATCAGTTCTTGAACACCTTGAGAATATGCGCCGTTCAAATTGGCGCCATGCGAACTGTAGCCCGCGCCCACATCAATCTGTCCATAAACGGTAATGCCCATATAGGTCAGCGGGCAGTCCCGCGCGCTCGCGCTGATGTAATCGTAAAAACTCGCGAAGCAGGAAATGGTCGACGGCGGCGCCGGCGCCTTCTTAGTCGGCAGGTCTGCTGATTGGGCGCCGCCCACAAGGGCGAGCCCTACCGCCGAGCCGAGAAGAATCGAACCAAATATCTTCATTATACGCCCCCGCTTCAGGACAGCGTTGCTGACGCTCTAAGGCGCCGTTTGGGCATCCGCCGTCTCGAATTCCATCGGCGCGACAAAAGCGCCGTAGGTCGATTGTGGCACGGGGTTTTTATTGATTCAACAGTAATTCGATTATTTTAGTATAAATATCTTTCGGCATCCAGGAAACGGCTGTCCGTCCGCCTCACATTTCGAGAATGACCCAGCGCCTTAGGGACCCCAGCGCTTGAGGACGCCATCGATCCAGGCGCGTTGCGGGGCGACGAGCGGGCCCTGGGTGAGCGCGCCGCAGCGCTTGCCCCCCGTCCCCGCCGACCAGGTCGTAATGGCCAGTACTTTTGCGCCATCGCCCGAAAGAATGGGGCCGCCCGAATCGCCGGTGCAGCCGCCCGCGCCCGCCCCGCTCGGATCCTCGGCCCATAGCAGGATTGTCGAGAGCGGCGCGCGCGCCCGCAGCATAGCGCTGCGAAGCACGCCCGCGCTCGTTCCCACACCTTCGCGTCCGACCCCATAACCGACAATGCGCAGCGATTGTCCGACGGCGACATCGCCCGTCTCGTCCAACGGGGCCGGCGAGAAACGCGCCGCAAGCGGCGTTTGCGTTTCAACGAGGGCGAGATCGATCGAGGCGATTCGTTTGGCGAGCGCGTCGGCGCGAAAGCCCGGATGCGTGGCGACGGCCCGCACCTCCAGGAGCACCGGCTTGCCGGAATCGTCGCGATAATGAATGCGCATGTCCTTGATCGCCGCAAGGCAATGGGCGGCCGTCAGCACGGCCTGCGGCGCCACGACCACCCCGGTGCAAAATCCGGCCCGGTCGACGCCCCGTTTGAGCACCATCACGACATGGGCGGCGAAGGTTTGGTCCTCGCTGGCCGGTCCCACGAGCGAGCGGGCGGGCGAGCCCGTCGCGCACGCCGCCGCTCCGGCCAGAAGCGCAACGAACAACCAGCGCCCAGTTTGCGTCTTCATGGCAAGACCGCGTCTTCCCCAATATTTGCCCGAAGGGTTGCGCGGGCTCGCGAATTAGCCCCTTCGCGACACGCAAAGCAAGACCGCTGGCGCCGCTGATTGTCCGGCCGGGCTTGCAGGATCGCGCTTCAAGACAAGTTAATGCCGACGCCAGAAAAGACCCCTTGCGGCGACCATCCCTTTGAAGGCGGATGGCCGCGGCCGGGGAACTTGCGTCAACTCGCGATCCTAATTCGCGCGGGACCGGTTTACAGGCCGCGGCTGACCATTCATTGATTGTTCAGGCGGGGAGGGCAAGGGTCGGGCCATGACGCGAAAATATGTTCACCCGATCGTATTGGCGCTCGGCGCGATGATTTGTGCGCCTGCGGCCAGTCCGGCTCGCGCCCAGACGCCGGCGGCGGTCAAGGCCGTTTGCCTTACGACCAACGAAACGCGCGAAGAGATTCGAGCCCACCATTTGCTCGAGCCGTTCGTCGCCCTCAAAAGCGCCGCCACGGCCATCAAAGCCGAGGCGATTTCGGCAAAACTGTGCCGCCTTGGCGAAGAATTCGTCTATGAAATCTCGCTGTTGCACCGCGACGGTCGCCTGGTGCATGTCGTCATGGGCGCCGTGAGCGGCAAACTGCTGCCTGCGCATGCGTCTCACGAAACGCCGCCGAGGACCTGAGCAAAAATGCGCCTGCTCGTCGTGGAAGACGACCGCGACCTCAACCGCCAGATCGTGGCGGCGCTCGAAGGCGCCGGTTACGCCGTGGATCGCGCGTTGGATGGCGAAGAGGGCTGGTTCCTGGGCGACACCGAGCCCTATGACGCGATCATCCTCGACATCGGCCTGCCCAAACGAGACGGCGTGACGGTGCTCGAGGCCTGGCGGCGCGCCGGGCGAACGATGCCCGTGCTGATCCTGACGGCGCGCGATCGCTGGAGCGAGAAGGTTCAGGGGTTCGACGCCGGCGCCGACGATTATGTCGCCAAGCCCTTCCACATGGAAGAAGTGCTCGCGCGCCTGCGGGCGCTGCTGCGCCGCGCCGCCGGCCATGCGACGAGCGAACTCGTCGCGGGCCCGGTGCGCCTTGACTCAAGGGCCGGGCGCGTGACGGTGGACGGCGCCGTCATCAAACTCACCTCGCACGAATATCGCCTTCTGTCCTACCTCATGCATCACGCCGGGCGCATTGTCTCGCGCGCCGAGATCGTCGAGCATCTCTATGACCAGGATTTCGATCGCGATTCCAACACGATCGAGGTCTTCGTCGGCCGCTTGCGCAAGAAGCTCGGCGTCGACGTGATCCAGACATTGCGCGGCCTTGGCTATCTCATTGGCGCCGACGGCGCATCGGTCGAGGCCGCCGCGTCGGCCGCCAAGCCCTCACGCTGAGCCGGCCGGATGCCTGCGCATTTGAGCCGCTGGATGGATGAGAATGTTTAAGGCGCTGAATGCGCAATCCATCGCGACGCGCCTGTTCCTGTCGGCGGCGTTCTGGTGCTCGACGATCCTCATCGTGGCGGGCCTCGGCCTGACCGCCATCCACGCGCGTTCGACCGAGGCGGCTTTCGACGAGCAGCTCGGCGTCTATCTGAAGGCGCTGGTGGCCAATGTCGAGGCCTCGGGCGAGGAGGCGCATGGCGCCCCGGGACAATTTGTCGATCCGCAATTCGAACTGGCCCGTTCGGGCTGGTATTGGCAGATCACGCGGCTCGATTCGCCGCAACCCGACATCAAGAGCTCCCGTTCGCTCTTCGCCGCGCAATTGCCCCGTCTTGAGCCCGCTCCGGCCCATGACGAGCTCGGCGCGATGCGCAGCGGCTATGTCGTGGGTCCCGACGAGCGCAGCCTGCGCATGATCGAGCGCGTGATCGATGCGGGCGATGAAGGGCGCTATCTTATTCAGGTCGCCGGCAATTCCGAGGAGATCGAGGCGGAGATCGACGATTTTGAATATGCGCTCGGGGCGACCTTTCTGCTTTTGCTGGTTGCTATTCTCGGCTCGATGGCGCTGGCGGTTCGCTTCGGGCTTCGCCCGCTTCGCGAGCTGCGCGAGGGCGTCGCCTCGATAAGACGGGGCGAGGCCGAACATATAAGCGGCGATTTCCCGCAAGATATTTCGCCGCTCGCCGCCGAGGTCAATCTGCTGCTCGACGCCAATCGCGAGGTCGTCGACCGCGCGCGCACGCAGGTCGGCAATCTCGCCCATGCGCTAAAGACGCCGCTCAGCGTAATTTTGAACGAGGCGGACGCCGGCAGCCCGACGCTCGCCGAAAAGGTCAAGGAACAGGCCGAGGTGATGCGGCGTCAGGTTACCTTTTACCTCGACCGGGCGCGGGCGGCGACGCGGGCCGGATCGATCGGTTCTGCGACGGAGGTGAGGCCGGTGATCGAGGGTCTCGCGCGCACCTTCGACAAAGTCTACCGCGAACGGTCGCTGACCTTCGCCATCGATGCGCCCGACGCTCTGCGCTTTCGCGGCGAAGCGCAGGATCTGACCGATCTGATCGGCAATCTCCTCGACAATGCCGGCAAGTGGGCGAGAGCGCGCGTCGAAATATCGGCCGAGCGCGATCCGCGCCTCGACGCCGCCGGGCGAGCTTACTTCATCACCAGGATCGACGACGACGGACCGGGCCTCGACCCGCAGGCGCGCGCCGCGGCGCTGCGCCGCGGCCAGAAGCTCGACGAATCGAGGCCCGGCTCGGGGCTCGGCCTGTCGATCATCGTCGACCTCGCACAGATCTACGGCGGCTCGCTGTTGCTCGAGGACAGTCCGCTCGGCGGCTTGCGCGCGACATTGCGGCTGCCGGCGCTGTGAGCGGGAGGCGGCGTTGCGCAACAGGTCCGCATTTCAGACAATGCGCCGCGCGCAACCTTGCTCGTTTAGGCATCTCCCGAGGCGCGCGCCATGTTTGTTCCCGCTTGCCTTTCGCATCGCCATCCATCTACGAGGAATGCTTTCATGAACCGCGTCTTGCCACTGGCGTTTTGCGCTGTCGCCTTGTTGCTCGGCGCCTGTTCGGGCGGCGGCCTCTCGTTCGGCTCGGGCGCGGCGCCTGTCCCGGCGTCTCCCGCGCCCACAGCGCCCGCGTTGCCGAGCGGCGCGGCCTTGGGCGGCATTCTGGGCGGCTCGATCGGGGCGCAACTCGATGAAGTCGATCGCCAAGCCGCCTATGACGCGCAAACGGGGGCGCTCGAGGCGGGACAGCGGCAAACCTGGCGCGGCAAAAGCGGCGCCTTCGGCTATGTGGAGCCCGGTCCCGGCGCCGACAGCCCGCAAGGCTATTGCCGGACCTATGCGCAGACGATCTATATCGGCGGGCGCCCGCAACGCGGCCGGGGTCTGGGCTGTCGCCAGCCGGACGGCGCCTGGCGGATGGTCAGTTGAGCGGGTCGTCCCGACGGAATCCTTTGCCGCCGTTGCAATCGGGCGGCGCCGTCAAGCGTCGAAGGCGGGAAATTTCGCCTTGCCATCGGCGCCCGCTTGATGTTCTCAAGGCGGGCTCGTTCAAAGGCACTATGAATGTTATGGGTCGCCTTCGCCTTAATGACCGGCGCCGCCATTTTATGCGCGCTTTGGCCGCTGATGCGCCGGCGGTCCGATCCGCAAGGACAGGCGCGCGCCATCGCCTTCCATAAAGCGCAGCTCGCCGAAATTGACCGCGATGTCGAGCGCGGGCAATTGCCGCCCGGCGAGGCTGCGGGCGCCCGCGCGGAGGCGGCGCGCCGGCTCATCGCGGCGAGCGAAGCGGCCAAAGCCGCCCCAGCTACCGGCGCCGGGCGCGAATTCGCCCGCCGACGCGCCGCCGTCCCGGTCGTCCTCGTCGTCGTTCTCGCGGTCACGCTCGGCCTCTATGCGCGGCTTGGCAGCCCCAATCTGCCGGACCAGCCGATCCTCTCGCGCGCCGATCTCGCTCAGAACGGCGGCCTGCTCGCCAAAGTCGAGGCGCATCTGATCGCCAATCCCAACGACGGGCGCGGCTTTCAGGTCATCGCGCCGGTCTATATGCGTCTTGCGCGGTTCGAAGAGGCGGCCAAGGCCTATGGTGAAGCTTTGCGCCTGCTGGGCGAGGACGCGCCAATGCGGGCCGATTATGGCGAAGCGCTGACGGCGGCCGCTGGCGGAATCGTCACCGCGCTGGCGCGCGCGGCCTTCGAACAGGCTTTGGCCAAACAAAGCGATCTGCCCAAAGCGCGCTTTTATCTCGGCCTCGCCGCCGAGCAGGAGGGGGACAAGCCCAAGGCGATCGCGGTCTATGAGAAGCTGGCGAACGACGGGCCGGGCGATGCGCCCTGGCTTGGCGTCGTGCGCGAGCATCTGGCCGCCCTCAAGGGCGCGCCGGCGGCGGCTCCCGCGAGCGAGGCCGCGGCGATCGCCGCGCTCGACCCGCAGGCGCAGCAGGCGGCCATCCATGGCATGGTTGAGGGCTTGGCCGCCAGGCTCGCGCAAAAAGGCGATGATTTGCAGGGATGGCTGCGCCTTATTCGCGCCTATTGCGTGCTTCATGAAACCGACAAGGCGCGGCAGGCAATGGCCGACGCGCGCAAGGCGATGGCCGGCAATGAGGCGGCGAACCATGATCTCGACGCTCTGGCGCGCGAATTCGGGCTTGGGAGCGGATAGACTTGGGAGCTGATATTTGACGCGCAAGGGCAGACGTCTCACGCTCATCGGCGTCGCGCTGGCAGTCGTCGCCTTCGCCGCGGCGCTGGCGCTTTACGCTTTGAGCGACAGCATCGTGTTCTTCTATGGCCCGAGCGAACTCCTGCAAAAGAACCCGGCGACCGGGTCGCATCTGCGTATCGGCGGCCTCGTCAAGATGGGATCGCTGGTAAAGAGCGAGGGCGAGAAGGCGGCCTTCACGATCACCGACAATGTCAATAATGTCGCCGTATCCTATCAGGGCCTGCTGCCGGATCTGTTTCGCGAGGGCCAGGGCGTCGTCGCCGAAGGCGTGTTGGAGGCGCCCGGCCGGTTCCGCGCCGATACGGTGCTCGCCAAACATGACGAGCGCTACATGCCGCGCGAAGTGGTCGACGCGTTGAAAAAACAGGGCCGCTGGCAGGAGGGCGAGGCCAAGCCATGATCGTCGAGATCGGACATTACGCGCTGACCCTCGCCCTCGCTTTGGCGCTGGTGCAGGCGATCGTGCCGCTATGGGGAACCTTGCGCGGCGACGAAGGCCTCGCCGCGGTCGGCCAATCCTGCGCGCTCGGTCAATTCGCGGCGATCGCGCTGTCGTTCGGCGCGCTGGTCGAGGCGCATCTGGCGTCCGATTTTTCGGTTCTCAACGTCGCCGAGAACTCGCATAGCGCCGTGCCGGCGATCTACAAGATTTCCGGCGTGTGGGGCAACCACGAGGGCTCGATGCTGCTGTGGGTGCTGATCCTCGCCTTTTTCGGCGCGCTGGTGGCCGCGCTCGGGCGCGGCCTGCCGCCGATCCTGCGCGCCAATGTGCTGGCCGTGCAGGGTTTCATCTCGAGCGCCTTCCTCGCCTTCATCCTGATGACGTCGAATCCTTTCGCGCGCCTGTCGCCGGCGCCTTTCGAGGGGCGCGATCTCAATCCCGTGCTGCAGGATCTCGGCCTCGCCATCCATCCGCCGCTGCTTTATCTTGGCTATGTCGGCTTTTCCATCGTCTTCTCCTTCGCCGCGGCGGCGTTGATCGAGGGGCGCATCGACGCGGCCTGGGCGCGCTTCGTGCGCCCATTCGCGCTCGTCGCCTGGTGCTTTCTGACGCTGGGCATCGCGATGGGCTCCTACTGGGCCTATTACACGCTGGGCTGGGGCGGCTTCTGGTTCTGGGACCCGGTCGAAAACGCCTCGTTGATGCCCTGGCTCGCCGGCACCGCCTTCGTGCATTCGGTCGCCGTGATGGAGAAGCGCGACGCGCTGAAGGTCTGGACGATCTTTCTGGCGATCCTGGCTTTTTCGTTCTCGCTGCTGGGCACATTCCTGGTGCGCTCGGGCGTGCTGACCTCGGTGCATGCTTTTGCGAGCGATCCCTCGCGCGGCGTGTTCATCCTTGCGATCCTCGCTCTGTTCATCGGCGGCGCGCTGGGGCTGTTCGCCTGGCGCGCGCCCCTGCTCAAGCGCGGCGGCCTGTTCGCGCCGGTCTCGCGCGAGGGCGCCCTCGTCCTCAACAATCTGCTGCTGACGACGACTTGCGCCGGCGTGTTGATCGGCACGCTCTATCCGCTCGCGCTTGAGCAATTGACCGGCGAAAAGATCACCGTCGGCGCGCCTTTCTTCAACATGACCTGCGGCGTGTTGTTGCTGATGCTGTGCTTCGTCGTGCCGTTCGGCCAGTCGCTGGCCTGGAAGCGGGGCGACCTCGTCGGCGTCGCGCAGCGGCTGAGCGTTGCGCTGGCGGCCGGCCTATGCGTATGCGTGGCTCTTTTCGCCATGTTGCGCGGCGGGCCGGTGCTGGCGCCCATCGCCGCGGGCCTCGCCATCTACATCATCCTCGGTTCCTTGAGCGAAATATTCGCGCGGGTCTGGCGACGCGGCGCCTCTTTCGGCCTCTTGCTGTCGCGCGCGCGCGGCCTGCCTCTGTCGGCATGGGGAAGCGCGCTCGCCCATATCGGCGTCGGCCTCACGCTGATGGGGCTTGCCGCAACGGCGTTCGGCGCGGAGACGATCGCCACGATGCGCGTCGGCGAGCCGCAAAGCGTCGGACCCTATGAGGTGACGTTTCAGACCTTGGGTTCGCGCGCCGGCCCCAATTACAGCGAAGTTGTCGCCAAGGCCGAGATTCGTTCGGGTGGAACCCTCGTCGCCACGGTCGAGCCTGCCAAGCGCTTCTTTCCCGCGCGCCAGTCCTCGACGACGCAAGCGGGCATTGCGACGCTGTGGCTCGGCCAGCTCTATATTTCGCTAGGCGATCAGGCGGGCGATAGCGCGGTCGCGGCGCGGCTCTATTGGAAGCCGTTGGTGACGCTGATCTGGCTTGGCGCCTGCGTGATGGCGTTTGGCGGCGCGCTTTCGCTGGCCGACCGGCGCCTGCGCATCGGCGCGCCGGCCCCCGCCAGGACCGCGCCGGCGCAGACGATGGCGGCGGGTTGAGCGATGAAGCTGATCCGGCTCGCCTTGTTATTTGGCCTGATGATCGCAAGCTCGCTCGCCCATGCCGTGCAGCCCGACGAAATGCTGCGCGATCCCGCGCTGGAGGCGCGCGCGCGCGCCCTGTCGGCCGAGTTGCGCTGCATGGTTTGCCAGAACCAGTCGATCGACGATTCCGATGCGCCGCTGGCGCGCGACATCCGCCTGCTGATCCGCGAACGCATCTCGCAGGGCCAGAGCAATGAGGCGGTGCGCGGCTTTCTCGTTTCGCGCTACGGCGATTTCATCTTGCTGAGGCCGCCGTTCAAGGCGGAGACGCTGCTGCTCTGGACCGGCGCGCCGCTCGCTTTGGCGATCGGCGCGCTGGCGATCTGGCGCGCGGTGCGGCGCCGGGAGAGCGCGGCGCCCGCGCTGACCGAGGCCGAGGAGGCGCGTCTGGCGGCGATCGTTGGGAAGGGCGAGCGGGGATGAAGCGCCGTGCGGCGCGTGTCGCAACGCCGCGTCGTCGCCGACGTCTGGACGCGCCATAAGAGGGGGTTCAATTCCAATGCTGTCTCGCGCCTGCCTCTTGCCTGCGATTGTCGCTTTGTCCTTGTGCGGTTCGGCGATCGCCGCAAGACCGCAAGAGGCGCCGGCCTATGGGCCGGAGCTGCAGGGGTTCGACTATCCCTATCCAGTCAAGCAATTCGACTTCGCCTCCCAGGGCGAAAATCTTCACATGGCCTATATGGATGTCGCGCCCGCCTCGACGCCGCGCGGGGCGATCGCCTTGCTGCACGGCAAGAATTTTTGCGGGGCGACCTGGGGCGCGAGCATCAAGGTTTTGAGCGAAGCGGGCTACCGGGTCGTCGTTCCCGACCAGATCGGCTTTTGCAAATCGAGCAAGCCGGCCCATTATCAGTTCAGCTTTCAGCAGCTTGCCCGAAATACGGAAGCGCTGCTCGCTTCGCTTGGCGTCGAGCAGGCGACGATCGTCGGGCACTCGACCGGCGGCATGCTCGCCATCCGCTATGCCCTGATGTATCCGCAACAGGTTCGCCAGCTCGTTCTTGTCGACCCCATCGGGCTCGAAGATTGGAAGGTCAAAGGGGTCCCCTCGCTCAGCGCCGACCAATGGAACGAGCGCGAGCTAAAAACCACCGCCAACAGCCTGCGCCGCTACGAGCAGGCGACCTATTACTCCGGGCAATGGAAGCCGGACTACGATCGTTGGGTCGAGATGCTGGCGGGAATGTATCGCGGGCCGGGGCGCGAGGCGGTCGCCTGGGACTCGGCGCTGCTCGACGACATGATCTACACCCAGCCCGTCTTTTACGAACTCGACAGGGTCGCGCCGCCGACGCTGCTGTTGATCGGGGATAAGGATACGACGGCGATCGGCAAGGACCTGGCGCCGCCCGAACTGCGCGCCAAGCTCGGCAATTATCCCGAGTTAGGCAAGAACGCCGCGCGATCGATCCCGAACGCCAAATTGATCGAATTTCCCGACCTCGGCCATGCCCCGCAAATGCAGGACCCCGACGCGTTCCATAAGGCCTTGCTCGAGAATCTCGCGCCGTGAGGGTTTGCATGATGATTGATGATTCGGTTGGGCTAGGTCACAAACTCATAAAGAGGATTCCTTTGGCGAGCGAGATGTGATTCAAAATCCTGGGAGGATTTTGGATGCACGCTCGCCGATATGAACTGACGGATTTTGAGTGGTCGATCATCGC
>Ga0182024_10004345_pt1 | contig 32727 bp, 28 predicted proteins | sample P32metaG_FD_120480 | JGI IMG/M metagenome (GOLD analysis project Ga0182024, IMG submission 120480) | Permafrost microbial communities from Stordalen Mire, Sweden - P3-2 metaG (Illumina Assembly) | ecosystem: Environmental > Terrestrial > Soil > Wetlands > Permafrost | place: Sweden: Stordalen...
CCGCGCGGAGAATGCCCTCGTTCTGCAATCCGGAAAACAGGTTTTCGATGGTGTCGAGGACTACCCGCTTGGCGCCGATCGAATCGATGGCGGCACTCAACCGAATGAAAAGGCCTTCCAGATAGTAATCGCCGGTTTCGTCTATCTCGCTGCGTTCGATGCGGACGTAATCGACGAGCAGCTTTTTTTCCGCAGCCATCTCCTCCAGATCGAAACCCAGCGAGCGAACGTTTTGGGCCAGCTCGTTGGCGGTTTCTTCGAACGCCATAAACACGCCGGGCTCGTTATATTCGATGGCGCCGCAAACCAGGAATTGCATGGCCAGCAGAGTTTTGCCCGCGCCGGCGCTGCCGCAGATGAGAGTGGGACGCCCTCGCGGAAAACCGCCTGCGGTAATCTCATCCAAACCCTGGATGCCGGTAGGTGCTTTGGGAAGACTGCGATCTTCTTTGGTATTTTTGCGATCGGCCTTACTCATTCTGGGACCTGGCGCACGTTCAGCAGCGCATGTAACTTTTATTCTTTGATGGGCCCAATACTTCCATCTTTACGCACGCCCAGCCGAAAGTCAGCTGAAACGAGAGATTTTGGGTTAACAATTTGGGTTAACAAAAACGATAAGCAGCACGAGAGTGTATCAAAGAAAATCTAATTCGACGGTAGGATACCTTACCATTCCGAGTTTGAGCAGCCCGCAGGAGACAGGCGTCATTGCACACGAAACGAGCCTTAAACGTTATCGGCGTTTAGTATTTCGGTCAGCTTCAGAGATCAATATCAGATAGTCAGATTCAGTGGATCATTCTTAAACCAATGCAGTCATAATTGATGATTCTGGCCGACCGCTCTCTATAACCATCCCTTGGTGCGGGCCAGGCGAGCGGCTTCTACGCGATTGCTCGCACCCAACTTGCTGATCGCTTCGGAAAGATAATTTCGTACGGTGCCGTCAGAAAGGCCCAACTCGCCAGCGATATCGCCACTGGCCATGCCTTCGCCCGCGAGTCGGAGCACCTGGCGTTCGCGGTCGGTAAGCGGATCCAATTCGCCCCAGGCTTCAGTTGCCAGTTCGGGATGAATCACCCGCAAGCCCTGATGGACGCGGCGTACGGCATCCGCGAGCTCCTCGGCGCGCATGTCTTTCAACAAATATCCCGAGGCCCCGGCCTCGAGCGCGCGACGCAAATATCCCGAGCGCGCAAATGTAGTAACGATTACAACCCGCGTTCCGGTCCGCCGCCGCTTTAATTCCGCGGCCACGTCAAGACCGCTCATATGCGGCATCTCAATGTCGGTGATGAAGACGTCAGGCTTATGCGCGAGTACGGCTTCCAGGGCTTCTTTACCGTTTCGCGCCTGCGCCACGACGGAAATATCGCCCTCAATAGCAAGTAGTGCCGCGAGCGCCCCGAGCACCATTCCCTGATCTTCGGCCAGCACCACGCGAATGGTCTTGCGGCCTTCTTTCGCAGCTTCTCTCGCGCTTTCTTTTAAGGGATTCAATTCAAGCACCCTTCGTATTCCGGCCGCACTTCCTTGAGAGGCAGAGTGATCGTGAGTCTTGTACCCGCTTCGGTGTTGCGGCTGAGCGTGCCGCCGAGCATTTCCACCCGTTCGCGCATACCGCGCAATCCGTTGCCTTCGCTGTTGGAGGCGCCGCATCCGTCATCCTGAATTTCAAGGCGGCAAGAACCATTCTGTTGCTCCAGGCGCATGCGGCAAGTGCGTGCCCGCGCGTGACGCACGACGTTGGTCACCGCTTCGCGCACCGCCAGCGACAAAACACTTTCCTGCACGGCGGGGAGTTTCATCGTGGTCGCGGCATCGCATTGCACCGTTACCCCGGCGGTTTCCAGCGTAGTTTTGGCTTGTGCGAGCTCGGCCACCAGTCCTTGCGAACGATAGCCGCGAATCGCATCGCGAACGTCGGAGAGTGCCTGCCGCGAAATTTGTTCGACTTCGCTTATTTCTTTTCGTGCTGCTTGGGAATCGCGATCGATCAGTTTGCCCGCCAATTCTGACTTGAGCGTAATGACCGACAGGGTATGCCCGAGAACGTCATGCAGGTCACGCGCAATGCGCTCGCGTTCGGCCACTTTAGCGAGATTTTCAATCTCTTCGTTCGCTCTTCGCAATTGCCGGTTGATGCGGTTGCGCTCGGCAAAAAATGTATTTCCCGCGCCAATAATCACAGGAAAGAGGGCGGAATAGAAAAGCGTCCATCCGCCAACGTGGAGCAATATTCCTTCGAGTGCGCCGATGCTTCCTATCGTGACCAAGCCCAGAACTGCGGCAGTTTGGGTTGCGACGCAAAACGGAAGCATGGCCGCGGCGAAGATGAAGAACGTGCAGGCGCCCTGATTCCAAGGTTGCATCAAGACGCCGAGCAGAACCATCCCGCCAATGTGGACGATGCCTCGAGGATTCTGCAGAACGAACAGTCCAAAATAAAGGCAGAGAAATACAACGGTAGCGATGCCATCGAGCCGCCACAGCCTGAGGCTGGCATGACTCATCACCGGATCAATGAAGAAAAATCCGAGATAAGCGACCCACAGCAGCGGACTCCATCCGTGTTCCCTGTCCTTCAGGATCGAGCGGAACGGCCTCAATTGGAAGAGCCGTGTCCCGGAAGGGTTATGGTCGAGTTGTCGCGAATTAATGATGGGCATTTCTTCTATTTTCGACCTTCAAGTCAATTCCTGCCAGTTCTAAGCATAGGCCGAGCCGTATGCCATACAAAGACGGCCGCGGGAATCAGCAACACCAGCCACTTTTCACCGCCGAATAGTGCGACTAGCCCAAAGAAAATTAGAACGATCGTCATTAGAACGATCGTCCAGTTCATCGATTTTTTCGAATTTGCGCTCATGTGCAGAAACCTCTTAAAGTGTCAAAGTTTCAGAGTTACAAAGTTTCAAAATCGCCGAAGTTCGGAGTCTAGGGATTTCAGCGTTTACTTTGAAACGTCGAAACCCTGGAACTTTGGAACCTTGCTCTATCCGTACATTTTTCCTTGATCGCGCTGGAATCCAATGCGCGCGACTCCCAGGCAGATCATGGTGAAGGCCAGCAATACTTCCCAATGCGTAGAAGCCGATTCGTGGCGTCCGGCTCCCACAATTCCCAACGCCAGTTGCGACAGGTGATAAGGAGGAAGCACCAGCGCGATCTGGCGCACAACTTTCGGCAGGAACATGAAAGGCACCCACAACCCGCTGCAGAACGACATCGGCAAGTAAATCAAGTTGATGGTCGCGGGCGCGGAGTTTGGTCCGGTGAAATATCCCAGAGCCAGTCCCATGGCCGAAAAGGGCAGCGAACCGGCAACCAAAGTTCCCAGCAGCGTGGCAAACTCCACTGCCGGCATGCGCACACCGCCCAGCGCGATTCCAAGAGTGAACAACGCGACTACGATTACGGCGCTGAAAATCATGCTGGTGATCACTTTGGCCGCGAAATACGCGAATGGCGGCATGGGGCTGGCGCGTTTCACTTGCAGCCATCCCAGCCCGCGGTCCGAAGCGAGACCTGCAGCGGTTCCAAACAATGAGGCGCCCATCACACCAAATGTTCCGTAAGTCGCGATGAGATAGGTGGGAACGTGCGTACCGTTAATCGCTTCTTTGGCGTTCAGCACCAAGCCAAACAATACGTAGAACATGATCGGGAAGCTGAGCACCGATGCGGTGTACATGCGAAGACGAAGGTTTTTCAGAAATTCGTACTTCGCTTCTTTCAAGTAAATGGTTGCCGTGTGTCGTGGCGACCGCTGAATTTGCGCTTGGTTCAACACCATGGTTGTGCTGCTCATTGCATTCTTCTCCCGGTTAAAGATTTCAATTGGAATGATTCGCGCCGCTTGCCGTGTCCTGCGTGAGCGCCAGGAATGCTTCTTCCAATCCAGCGCTGGTAATTTCAAGCCCTGACAGTTTCGCGTCCCGCGCCAGCAGTTCGCGGACGACCGGTTCAGCCTCGCCGACGTGAAGTTCGATGGCCTCGCGATCTTCTTTTATCTCAGAGACGCCGGAAATCTGCCGCAGCGTGTTCAGGCTCAGACTGGTGATGCAGCGAATCCGTTTCCCGGCGGTCTTCGCCTTGATCTCTGACGGTGTTCCTTCAGCGATAATTTCACCCTGATTGATTACGGCCACGCGGTCGGCGAGCGCATCCGCCTCCTGTAAATAATGGGTGGTGAGCAGAACGGTTTTGCCGCGCTCCACCATTTTGCGAATCTCATCCCACAACATGCGCCGCGCTTCTACGTCGAGCCCGACCGTGGGCTCATCCAAAAAAAGTAAGTCGGGATCGCCGCAAATCGCGAGCGCGAAAAGTACCCGCTGCTTTTGCCCGCCGGAGAGATCTCCGAATTTGCGATCGCGCAATTTCTCCAGGCCGGCAGTGAAAAGAATTTCAGCGCACGACATCGGCTTCTTGTAATAACTGGAAAACAGATCGATATGCTCGCGCACACGCAATGTCTCCGGGACACGGCCGACCTGCAGCATCGCGCCCGTGCGCATGCGGTTTTCAGGATTCGTCGGGTCCGCGCCAAAAATCTGAACGCGTCCCGCGTTCGGCTGCATCAATCCCAGCAGCAACTTGACAGCAGTGGTTTTACCAGCGCCGTTCGGACCGAGCAGCGCCACCACCTCGCCGGCGCGTACCCGGAAATTTACTGCGCGCAGCGCCCTGACACTGCCATAGTTTTTATTTACGCCTTCCAGACTGGCAACGATTAAACCTGAACCAGCGCTATTCGCCTGCTGTGGCTGCTCGATTGTTGCAATCATCTTCTGTCCTCCTGAGTCTGGCGCGTGCGGGGCAATTACTTTCTGGTTGCATCATGATCGACCAACAAAGGACGCACCAGTGCCATCCATCACTCGCTGAGCGTGACAAATGTCATCTTCGGCTAGCGAGTTTTATCCCAGGGGTTCAGGCGACGGCAGGAATTGACGTTCCGGAGAGGCAAACAAATGGGTCGAAATGCCTTTTTATGCTTGTTACGAAATCCGAACAATCGCGGGAAATCCACACTAACGGCAAGGGCGCTCAGTTGGCGCTGTTGGTTGCAGTCAATCGAGTGCTGGCCTTGTTTGACAATGCTCTTGGCACGTTCCGAATTCGTAACAAGATCGCCAAGGCAGAGTTTTTGCACAATTCATGGTTACAATGCGTCGCTGCCTTTGGTATGATTCCCCAACTTTTCTTTGGAGGCGAAACCGATGCTCCCGGCGGGAAAAAGTCTTCGCACCCTGCGCGAGAAACTCGGCCTGACGATGCGTGACGTGGAAACGTCGAGCGCGCGCGTTGCCGACAAATATCGCAACGAGGAATTTTCCATTCCTCCAAGTCGCCTGTCCGATATCGAAACCAAAGGCATTCTGCCTAGCATTTACCGGCTCTACACGCTCTCGGTAATTTATCGCCGCGATGTTCGCGAGCTGATGTCGTGGTTTGGAGTGGACTTGAACAATATGGCTGCCGATCTGGGTTTGGTCGCTCCCCCCAAATCGCACGTTTCCGACGCTCTGGCGGGATTGTCTTCGGTGCAAGTTCCGGTGCGCATGGATCCTGGCTTCGACGAACGCCGCACCAGCAATCTGGGGAGGATGGTCGAGCAATGGGGATTGGTACCCATCGCCTACCTCGCGCAATTCGCCAACACCGATTTCACGTATGGTTACGTTGGTACCCACGATTTCACCATGTATCCCATCTTGCCTCCCGGAAGTTTCATACAGGTGGACGAGTCGAAGAGTAAGGTTGTGGAAGGCTCCTGGCGCTCCGAATATGAACGTCCGATATATTTTGTAGAGACCCGCGACGGTCATACCTGTTGCTGGTGCAGCATGCGCAAAGAAGAGATTATTCTGCAGCCGCATCCGCTCTCTCCGGTTCCGATTCGCATTTTGCGGCATCCCCAGGAAGCGGAAGTGCTCGGCCAAATCGTTGGCGTCGCTATGAAATTGACCGAGTGGCACGCCCTCGATTCTTCTCCAAACGCGAAAGGGCAAGCAGCACTGAACTAAGGTGGGTGGCGGCTGGGGATTCTGGATCGTCCCCCGGCAGCAACTCATCAAGGTGCTCGCGCATTCCATCCACAAAAGCCGAGGCCGCCACTCCAGTGGCGCGACTGGATTCTTCCAAATCGGCAGCCAGAGACTCCAGAGGCGTCCGCAACACGCCGGCTACAATTTCCGTATGAGCTGTCTTCAGGGCGCGCTCGGCTGATTCGGAGCCGTGGATGAGTTCCATCCCCCAGTGCTCATATCTTCCGTGCCCCCGACGCAAGGAAGCTAGATAAGCCAACTTCCCCAGCAGCCCCGAAACGGCCACCAGCGTCGTTTCTTTCAGATCCTGCAGAGCCGATTTGAACGTCATTTTCGGACGGATTCTTGTTACGAATTCCGAACCATCAGAGGGTCTTTGGTTACGTGGTGCATAGCGGCCCGTCCATGAAATTATCACGGTCTAACGCGCAGTCACAAGGAGAAACCTACCGTGAAACGTGCCCTACTCATCCTCGGAGCAGCTGTGCTCTTCCTCAACACTTTAGTAATACCAACCGTAGTCCGTGCCGACGGCGGCGGCGGCACTACCAGCTGCGGAAGCAATGGTACTATTTGTAAACCGTAAACCGACTTCTGAGTGACTCCGAGTCGTGTTGTTACGATAACCGGACGAAGGCAAAACCAACTTTGCTGACCTGCGGCACTGACTGTATAGTTCTGGACTACAGTCATGCTGCAGGCTCACTCATTTCTGTGGCACTATCTCTGGATCGGGCCGAACGTCCTCAGCCTGGCCTTGGCGTGGTCCATTCGGCGGCGGGGCGTTCATAAGCAGTATCCCGTTTTCTTCGCCTATTTAATTTTCGCGTCTCTCGAAGGTTTCGTACTCTACGGACTCGATCTATTTCCAGCAGTGAGCCCAACCAGCTGGTGGTATGCCTTCTGGGCGGGGACGATCGCCGAAGGACTCTTCAAGTTTGCCGTCGTAGCCGCACTCTTGCACCATCTGCTTCATTCTTGGCCAGCCATCGCCAGGTTAGGGCGAAACCTCGTTTCTGGTGCAGGAGTGGTGCTGGTTCTGTTAGCGGCAGCCGCCGCCGCTTTTGCTACACCCGATAACGTCCCTCCGGTGGTCGGAGGCGTACACGTCCTTTCACAAACGCTCTACCTCACTGAGGCGGGCGTTATTCTCGCTATCTTCCTGTTAGCTGCTGTTTTTCAAATTCCTTGGGACCGAGCTACGTTTGGTATTGCCCTCGGATTCGGTCTTGTCTGGTCTGAACATCTTGCAGTGTGGGCTTTGGTTACGGGAGGCGTAGTTCGCAACCGCGCCTGGGAAGATCTGGCGAACATGGCCACCTACCACGCCTGCGTTCTGATCTGGTTTTATTACCTGCTCGTTCCTGGAAGAGTTGTTGCGAAGTCTGCGGTTCCTTTGCCTGAGAATAATCTCGACGTCTGGAACCGGGAACTGGAGCGTCTTGTACACCAATGACAATTGCTATCGTTCTGGTTATCGCCGCCGCGCTGGCGCTGGTCTTCATCTTAGGCGTCACGCTTTCCCGCAGCCTGCAGATTTCCGCGCCTGCGAGCCTAGCCTCACAGATTCGACCCATGGATGTGCAGGCCTTCCGCAATCTTGTCGATCCCGCGGAAGACGAATATCTGCGGCGTCGTTTGTCGGCTCACGAATTTCGTGTGGTTCGGCGGAAACGGCTGCGTGCTATGGCCGCCTATGTTCGGATTGCAGGAAATAACGCTGCGGTTCTGGTGCGCATGGGACAGGCCGCTTTGCCCGCCGCAGACGCTCCTACGGCAGAGGCCGCGCGACGGCTCATAGACAACGCACTTTTGCTTCGGCGCAACGCAGCTTTTGCGCTCCTAAGAATCTATTTTGCGCTGGCCTGGCCGAACTCCGGCCTTGCGGCCGCGCCCGTGCTTCACAGCTATGAGCAACTGGATAGTTCCGCGATGCTGCTGGGCAGGTTGCGGAATCCAGCGGCGCCGGTAAGAATCTCGGCCAGCTGATGAGTTGGATGGCTAATAAGTGCGATGGCCGCGATTCACTTGTCGCATCCCTACAACCTTAGCGCCGCCTCTTTGTATATTTTTCAGCCACTGGACCCACTTCGAAACTTGGCTTCGTACCGGGGCGTTCCTGACTCCTCACTTGTTTTCGCTTGGCATTCTGTTATAAAACCACCGGGATTTATTCGTCCCAGATCATTTCGTGATTACATCGGCTATCTGGCGGGAACGTGTTCCCGACCGTCATTCGCCCCCCGCAATTCCAAGGGAGAACCTTATGATGCGCAATGCGAAAGCTGTCTTCTTGACTTTCACGTTCTTGCTCGGGTCCGCGCTGGCTTACGGTCAGGGAGGCGTCGCCGCCGGCGACTTGCACGTGACCGTCAAAGATCCGCACGGGAACGTAGTCACGAACGCGACCGTGACGGCGCGTGATGTGGCGAAAGGTCTGGAGCGCGCCGCCACCAGCGACGGCGAGGGCGGATACAGCGTTCGTCAATTACCCCCCGGCTCCTATTCGGTCACGGTGGAGACTCCCGGATTTACAAAAGTCGAAAACACCGGCGTAAGCATTACCGTCGGTGGTCTGGTCGAGCTGCCGGTCGCACTTTCGGTCGCAGGCGGCAAGGAAGTGGTTGAAGTCAACGCGCAAGGGGAACTGGTAGAAACCTCGCGCACCTCAACTACCGACACGATTGGGGAACGCCGCATCGACAATCTCCCCATCAACGGCCGCAACTACATCAACTTCACGCTTACCGATTCACAGGTTGTCCGCGACAACGCGCCCAACACCGGAGCCGCGCCTACCTCCGGATTAAATATGAGCGGACAGCGCGCCCGCTCCAACCTCGTCAACGTCGATGGCGCCGACGCGACCGATAACTCTGTCAATGGTGTTCGTTCTACCGTCTCGCAGGAAGATGTACAGGAATTTCAGATCATCACCAATAACTACGCGGCGGAATATGGGCGCGCCGCCGGCGGCGTGGTCAACATCATCACCCGCTCCGGATCGAATGGCTTTCACGGCGATGTCTTCGGTTTCCTTCGCAATCGGAATTTCCAGGCAGTGAATCCCTTCAGCACAGTCCCCAATCCCGCTTACACACGCGTGCAGGCGGGAACCGCCTTCGGCGGGGCCATCAAGAAAGACAAATCTTTTTACTTCTTCTCGTATGAAGTGACGCGGCGACATGAAACCGGATTTTCCAGCATCGGACAAGGCAACTTCGGTTTGGTGCCATTCAATAGCGGGCTGGTCGGTTTGCCTTTCGGGACCCTGCAGCTCACTCCCGACCAGGTCGCCTTCCTGACCAATACAAATGTTCTCGCACTGGAGGGAGGCAGCCCCGCGTTTGCGTTGGGCGTTGCCCAATATGCCGGCCTGATCGGAGCCTCTTCTGGCATGGCCGTGAATGGAGCGTGGCCCACGGGAATGACCGGCGGTTTTCCCGGCATCGCCGGGTTTCCTACCAGTTGCACAGCACCGCCATGTTTCGTGCCCGGTTCTTACCAGACACTTGCGTCGCAGGAAGGGAACTTTCCAGTTTTCGAGGGTACCAGCCTTTATTCACTTCGTTTCGATCAGAACATCGGCAATAACCATCGCTTGACGTTGCGCGCCAATGTCAGTCCGAGCACCGTTACGGGTATCGAGGTCAGCGGTCAGGATCAGCCCTTTGGACAGAACGCCTATTCGCGCACTTCGCAACAAACGTATCGTGACGTCGCTGGCGTCTTTCAGGACACGTGGACCATTGGCACGAACAAGGTGAACGAATTTCGCTTTCAATACGCGCGTCGCGGACTCTCGTATTTCTACAACACACAAATTCCCGGCGGTTCCGACCCCGCGGTAAACATTCCCGGCTTCGCCTATTTCGGTCGCGAGCCCTATTCCTACATTCAGAGAACTGAGCAGCGGTATCAGTTCACCGACAACTTTTCCTGGACCATCGGCCGCCACAACACAAAGTTTGGTGTGGACCTCAATTATCTTCCGCTGACCGCAATCTTCACCGTCAACTACGGAGGCGTTTACGACTTCGGCAGTTTCAGCGCTTCTTCTCTGGGATTCACGTCTCCCATCCCCAACACTCCATTTCCTGACCTTTCGCCGGTGCAATCTTACGGTGCAGGTCTGCCGGGGGATTTCATCCAGGGCATCGGCAGTCCCAGCGACTCATTCAGAAATATTCCCATCGGCGCATTCTGGCAGGATTCATGGCGCATGAATCGCAATGTGACGCTGAACTACGGCATTCGCTACGACGTGGAAATCCCGCCCAGTTTCAAGCCGCCTCAAGGGCTGGCGCTGCCTGCCTACAACCTGCTCGGCCTACAAAAGGGAATTCATGCCGATACTAACAATATTCAGCCACGCATTGGCTTGGCTTGGGATCCTAGCGGTAACGGCAAGACCGTGGTGCGGACATCGTATGGAATGTTTTACGATCATCCGCTGCTCGGACTTTATTTTCTCGGCGACGCTTCCGATGGTTCCTCGAGTGGTCAGTTAGCTTTCGCCGGAACCTCGGTCTGCTCGGGAGCCGGTAATCCAGGCAACCTGAATGCAATCACGATCTTTCAGGGGCTGCCGGTCAATGTTCCGAGTCCAGCCAATCCCTGTGCGGCTACTCTTCTTCCAGGCACGGCCACGGCCATGGGATACCTGCCCAACCAACAGCAGTTTCAGGCTCTGAATTTTCCTCAGTCCGTGTTTCTGAACCAGAATTATCTGAATCCGTCGACTTTTTTACCGCTGGCCTTTCAGCCTTTCGGCTATCCGCAGTCGAAGAATTTCGTCTATGCCTACTCGCAGCAGGCGAACGTCACAGTAGAGCGCGATCTCGGCGACGGCTACGCTCTTAGCCTTGCCTACAACTTTAACGGTGGCCGTCACCTGAATCGGCCGATCAATGCCAACACCATTCGCGGCGATTTAATGGTCGCCAACTTCAATGCGGCGCTCGCCGCGGGACAAACTCCGGCTAGTCCGTTCACCGTGGGCACCGGCGCTTTGCCCTGTGGCACCGGGCCCCTCGGCCCGTGGCTCAGTTCCGCGCTGATGAATTTCTTCCGTCCCGGGGGTCTCAACCCGTCAATTGCCGGAGCCCTTATTGCCGCTGGGCCAGCGGCGATTCCTTGCGTGCAGCTTGCCGAGTCGATCGAGAGCAGCCTCACCGGCCAGGGATTCAACGCGACCTGCGCGCCCACAGTCACCGGTGGATTCACCGGCTGCGTCCCCTTCGGCGACATGGACGCGAATTATTCCAACGGCAGTTCGGTCTACCACGGCTTCAGCGCCAACTTGCGCAAGCGCTTCAACCAGCATTACGAATTTCTTGCTTCCTACACTTGGTCGCACTCCATTGACGACTCCACGGATCTCGAATCCACGCTCACGCCACAGGATAGTTATTATCCCGGCGTCGACCGCTCCACGTCGCTCTTCGACCAGCGCCACCGCTTCGTTTTCAGCGGAGTTTTTCAGAGTGGAAAGTTGAGTGGTAGCGGCTTCTCTCGCAAACTCCTCAGCAATTGGACCTGGGCGCCGCTGCTTGAAATTGCTTCCGGTCGTCCATTCAATATCATTACCGGAAACGGCGACAATCTTCAGCTCTCGTCCCTGACCGGCCGTCCCAACACATTCGTCAATCCGATTTGCACGGCCGCCGGCTACGCGCCCGTCAATTCCAAATATTCTCCTACGGGAATTTTCCAGGAACCGTGCATACAAGCCTTCGCCGCAACTCTAACCACGCCGACTCTACTGCAACTCGATGGCAATCTCGGCCGCAACGCTGGAGTCCAACCCTGGACTGTCTTCGACGACATGCGTATCTCGAGGCAAATTTATTTCGGCGAGCGCTTCAACGTGGAACTGATCGCCGACATGTTTAACATCGCCAACAAAATGAACGTGGCGGCAGTCAGCCCGCTCTACACCAATGCCGGAATGGCCACCGCCGCCTACGATCCGCGCCAGTTCCAGTTCGCCATGAAGCTGTACTGGTGACCGGCCACGTAGCGGCGGACGCATTCGTCCGCCGCCAGACCTCGGACCTCAGGCCTCGATCGCGAAAGCGCGTTGGAAACGGTTCGAGTAGAGAATGGCTTCAGAGCCTGCGCGGAAGATTCCGATTCGTATCATTATTCCCATCCGCATCAAGATTCCGATTCCTATCACGATTCCCATCTATGTCACGCTTCCGATCCATATAAAGATTCCGATTCGAACAAAGATTCCGATTCGTATCAGGGCACGGCTTCAGCCGTGCCGCCGGGAGCCCCATGGTATGAGGGCTTTAGCCCCTGCCACTCCCGCGCGAATTAGATAAGGCTCGAAACCGCGAGTCTGAGGCCAAGAGCCGAAAGTCCGAGGTCCGAAGTCCGCTCTGTTACACTTTTTCGTTCACCCATCCTTGGCGCTTGCCCGGAGTTCATTCCTCAATGTCTGAAACGCAAATGCCCAGCGCGCGCACGCGCGTGGTTCGCGAGCCCCACCGCGCAGTCTATGACCGCGAATTCGTCTACAAGATTCTCGATGAAGGATTTCTCTGCCACGTCGGCTTCACGGTCGATGGCCAGCCCTTCGTAATTCCGACTTCGTACGGCCGCAAAGATGCCACTCTCTACATTCATGGCTCCGCAGCCAGCCGCATGCTCCGGCAGATGAAAGATGGAGTGCCGGTCTGCGTTACCGTCACTTTGCTCGACGGACTCGTGCTTGCTCGCTCCGTTTTCAATCACTCCATGAACTACCGGTCAGTCGTGATTCTGGGTAAAGCGACGCTGGTGGATGATCCAGATGAGAAGCTCGCGGCTCTACGAATTTTATCGGAGCACATTCTGCCCGGCCGCTGGGACGACGCGCGCCAGCCCAACGACCGCGAACTTAAAGCCACGTCGGTGCTGCGCATGCCTATCGAAGAATTTTCAGCAAAAGTCCGCAGCGGCCCGCCCATCGACGATGAAGAAGATTATTCATTTCCCACCTGGGCCGGAGTGTTGCCGTTGCAGATGGTCGCCGGCGAACTGATCAACGACGCGAGATTGCCACCAGGGATAGAGGTGCCAAGGTACGTGATCGGTTACACGCGAAAACGTTGAGCTGCTCATTTCGACGATTCATGTGGGGACAGCCGAGGGCCGGTCTTCCCTTCCCAACTCGCAATCACAAAACCTTACGGGATCAGCAACAACTTCCCTGTAGTTTTTCGTCCTTCCAGGTCGCGGTGCGCTTGCCGTGCTTCGGCCAGAGGATAGGTGTGTTCAATCCTCAACTTGAGTTTGCCGGAAGCAATCATGCCAAACACCGCGCTCGATCGCGTCACCAACTCTTCCCGCGTAGCAATGTAGTGATTTAGCGAAGGCCGGGTCACATAGAGCGATCCTTTTTGCGACAGCACAATCAGATCGAATGCAGGCACGGCGCCGCTCGACCCGCCGAACAGCACCATCATCCCGCGCGGACGCAGAACGTTCAGTCCCTTTTCAAATGTCGTTTTGCCCACCGAATCGTAAACCACGTCAACGCCCTTGCCGCCGGTCAGCCGTTTGGTCTCGGCTTCGAAATCGGACTGCGTATAGAGAATGACTTCGTCCGCTCCGGCCTCGCGCGCCAGCTTCGCCTTCTCCTCAGTCGAGACTGTAGCAATCACGCGCGCGCCGATGTTGTGCGCCATCTGCACCAGCAGCAGCCCCACCCCGCCCGCGGCCGCATGCACCAGCGCGGTTTCGCCGCGCTTCAGCGGATAAGTGTCATGCGAGAGATAATGCGCCGTCATGCCCTGCAACATCGCCGCAGCGGCCTGCTGGTCGGTGACGCCGTCAGGAATCGGCACCAGCCGGTCGGCGGGCACGGCAGCATACTCGGCGTACGATCCCATGAGCCCGCACCAGGCCACGCGATCGTCGTTTTTGACCAATGTCACATCGGTACCCACGGCATTCACCACGCCTGCGCCTTCCTGCCCCAGCACAAAAGGCGGAAGAGCTTTATATCGGCCCTCCCGAAAATATACGTCGATAAAGTTCACGCCCGACGCGGTCAACTTTACGACCACCTCATTTGCCTTGGGCTGCGGAACCGACAAATCCACCAGTTCCATCGCCTCCGGCCCACCAGTTTGCTTGACTTGAATGGCTTTCATAAAAGTTTGGACTCTCGATCCTATCGCGAATCCTACGTAGGAAGATGCGCAAGTGATTCTACATGGAACCACCGAGATGAGATTCGAACCAAACACCCTGCGAAGACTTGAAACGCCACGTTGGATGTTCAATTCCGAACAATCGCTTGTCGAAAGCGAACACTCTTCCGCACCTCGATCTGATTCAACATTCCTTTTCAAACAGTTGTACGGAGCGCTATTGGCCAACCGTTTGCTTCTAACCAGAAACAAGGAACGAATCGCAGAGGGAGTTCCATGCATAATTTTCTGGACGAGATCCGCTACGCGGCGCGGCAATTGCGCAAGAACCCAGGGTTCACCGCTGTCGCGGTCCTGACCTTGGCGCTGGGGTTAGGAGCAAACAGCGCAATCTTCAGCGTGATCGACGCAGTCCTGCTGCGGCCCCTCCCCTATCATGCGCCCGATCGCCTAGTGGCCGTAAAACCTACCGAGCCCGGCCGTCGCGATGATATTGGAGTTTCCTATCCCACATTTCTCGATTGGCGAGAGCGGAACCACGTCTTCGACGGTCTTTCGGTATTTCGGCAAGACGACTTCACGCTTACGGGACGAGGCGAGGCCACGCATCTGACGGGCGGCGTCGTTTCGGCAAACTTGTTTTCTGTACTCGGCGTCGCTCCCGCGTTAGGCAGAAATTTTATTCCCCAGGAAGACATACCGAGCAGCGCAAGCTTACGAGTTATTTTGAGTCATGGGCTTTGGCAAAGCCGTTTCGGATCAGATCCAAAAATCCTTGGCCAGAACCTCACTTTGGACGGTCAAACCTTTGCAGTCGTAGGCGTGATGCCAGCGAATTTTCAATTTCCGGTGCAGCGAACGCCGGTTGAATTCTGGACCACTATCGCTCTCGACGCGCAACCCATGAATGGCTCGCCGCCCATGACTTCGCAGCGCGGAGCTGCCTACCTCGATGCCATCGCCCGCCTCAGGCCGAAAGTGAGAATCGAAACTGCGCAGACGGAGATGGCGGGAATTCAGGACGGTCTGAACCGCCAATATCCGGAGAACAGAGCCAAAGGAATCAACCTGGTTCCGGAAGCGACGGCGGTTGTCGGCGACATGCGCCCCGGCTTATTCATCCTGCTCGGAGCGGTTGGGCTGGTTCTGCTCATTGCATGCGCGAATTTGTCGAATCTCTTGTTAACCAGAGGCGCGGTCCGAAGCAAGGAAATCAGTGTGCGCAGCGCATTGGGAGCCACGCGCTGGATGATTATCCGTCAATTGCTGGCGGAAAGTGTTTTGCTGGCAGCGGCAGGCGCAATGGCTGGGCTCGCACTCGCGGCATGGGGAATTAGGTTGCTGACCGCATTGGCTCCGCCAGATCTGCCAAGGATTACAGAGACCGGCCTCAACCTCGAAGTACTTGCCTTCACCGCTGTGCTGGCGATTTTGACCAGTATTCTGTTTGGGCTGGTCCCCGCTCTGCAGTCGGCCAAACCGGAACTGATTCTCGGGAGCGCGGGCGTCTACGCTCGGCATTGATCGTATCGGAGATGGCTCTCGCCATGGTCCTGTTGGTGGGTGCTGGCCTGTTGCTTCGTAGCCTTCTCGGTTTAGGAAAAGTAGATCCGGGCTTTGCTAAAGACCACGTCATTACATTTGGACTCGACTTGCCGGGGCGCTATGGACATCCGCAAAGAGTCGCGTTCTATCGGAACTTGCTGCAGCAGATTCGGGCCACTCCGGGCGTGCGATCGGCCAGCGCCGCGCTTCCGCTTCCTCTTTCTGCCGATGACATAAAGACTACTTTCGAAATCGATGGTCGTCCGATGAAGCAGTCTGAGTTTCCGGTTACTACGTTGCACATCATTGATCGGAATTATTTCCACACTCTCGGAATTCCGCTGCTGAGCGGCCACGAATTCAAGGTTCAGGATGATGCAGCCGGGGCAACGCCGGTCATAATCGTGAGCGAAAGGCTTGCGTCGCAGGTTTTTCCTGAACAAGATCCGATTGGCCGACGGATCAAACCCGGCATTTCGAGTGGAGACAGTGGAGAGCCCATGCGCGTAATCATTGGCGTCGTCGGCGACGTAAAAGGCGAAGGCTTGAGCGCTCCCTCCATTCGGGAGTCTTATGTGCCATATGCGCAATTGCCTTTCGCATCCATGGCAGTAGTCGTTCGTACAAACATCTCTCCCGAGAGCCTGGTACCGACGCTGACCGCAGAGGTTCAGTCCCTGGATAACGCTCTGCCCCTTTTGCACATCAAAACTCTGGACGAGTATGTCGACGATTCGGTCGTCGCCACGCGGTTTGAAACTTCCCTGCTCGGCACCTTCGGAGCACTTGCCTTTGTGCTGACAGCAGTCGGACTTTACGGCGTAATTTCATACACGGTTGTCCAGCGCACGCGAGAAATGGGCATTCGCCTTGCTCTCGGCGCGGATCGTAGAGCGATCCTCAGTATGATCATCAAGAACGGAATGCTTCTGACCTGTGTGGGAGCTTTGATCGGCCTAGCCGCGGCGTTTCTTTCGACGCGACTCATGGCCAGCTTGCTATTCGGCGTGGGACCGACAGATCCGCTGACTTTCCTGTGCGTTCCCATCGCATTGATAGCGGTCGCCGCTCTAGCCAGCTACATTCCTGCGCGCCGCGCTGCCAAAGTCGATCCCATAGTCGCGCTGCGCTACGAATAAACGAAATCTCCCTGCGGCGGATGCGATCGGGCCGACTCTGCTACACTGGCACGTCCCGTCGCAAGGAGTCCTTCATGGCCGAAAAGAAACCGCAGACTTTTGCGAACCATACCCGCTTCGATCCGCCGTTTCACTTCTACCTTGTGCCGATCTTCGTCCTGGCGCTGATCCTTACACTGATCCACTTCTTTGCCCATATCAATCACGGTGATCTTCATGATCACGTCCACGCCGTGTTGCTGATCTTGTTGGCGGTCGCCTTTCTGATCTGGCTGGGCAAGACGCGCATGTACGCGCTCAAGGTGCAGGACCGCGTGATCCGCCTGGAAGAACGGCTTCGGCTGATGCAGCTTCTGCAAGAGCCTTTGCGCTCGCGCATTCCCGAGTTGACCGTAGATCAACTCTGCGGGTTACGCTTTGCCTCCGATGCCGAGATTCCGAAGCTGGTCGAGCGCGCTCTGAACGAAAAATTGTCCCGTGCCGACATCAAGAAGTCGATTCAGAACTGGCGTCCGGATTACTGGCGAGTGTGAAGACGGGCTGGGGGCTTCCGGCTCTCGGCTCTCGGACTTCTGACTTCAGACCTCGGACTTCGGCCCGTCGGGACAGTCAGAACTACGGCCTCCGCCTTCTGACGCGTAGCAACCCGCGACAACCGAGGCGGGCAAGCGGTCATCCAATTTCAGGCACCGGAAGCCGGAAGCCGAGGTCTGACGCCCGAACGCCGGTCATCACAGCTGATGCCGAAAGTAACTGAGCGGGAAACCTTTCGGCGTTGACCAGGGGGGAGACCACCGAGTACGATTTTGATAGAATCTACCGCGTCTTGGCAGCTGGGAAAGTACGTATCTTATAGAGAAGTATGCGATTAGCAAGCCTCTATATTCGAAGCACTGTTTTGGCCTCAGCGGCTTTGGCCGCGACCGCGTGCCAAACTGCGCAGAAGCCGGTTTCGCTTTTGCCGCCAGCCAGTGCTCCAGCCCTGAAGCAGGCTCCCGCTCCAGCTACAAATGCTTCTGCATCAACAACTCCGCCGGTTCAAGCAGACGCTGCTGCGGCTCAAAAGGCAGCGCCAACTGATTCACAAGCGCCCGCAGCTTCCGCACTCGCAGCTTCCGTCTCAGATCCCGTCGCAAAATTGATCGATAGAGTTGAAAAGGAATACCAGGCGGGCTTGTCGAACCATCAGGCGGGCAAGACCGAAGAAGCCAAAGAGAACTTCGATAACGCGCTGAACGACCTGCTAGGTAGCAATCTCGATATCCGCTCGGACGGCCGTCTGCAAGCTGAATTTGACCGCATCGTTGCCGGCGTGAATGAGCTTTATCCGGGTGGACCTTCGACCGAGGCGGATGCGCAGCAGAAGTCCGAGCCGGCGCCGATCGACGAGACCAACGGCCTTACGCCGACAGTAGATGCCAGTGTTAAAGCCAAAGCGCAGGCCGAGATCAAGAACACGCATTCGGACCTGCCGCTGATGATGACCGATCAGGTCGCCGGCTTCATCACCTACTTTTCCGGACGCGGACGCGGCACCTTTGAGCGCGCTTTTGCGCACTCTGGGCGCTATCACGACATGATCGTCGCGACCTTAAAGCAGGAAGGCGTTCCCCAGGATTTGATCTACCTCGCGCAAGCCGAGTCGGGATTCCACCCCCTGGCTGTCTCGCGAGTGGGCGCTCGCGGTATCTGGCAGTTTATGGCCAGCCGCGCCCGTGGATACGGTCTTTCGCACAACATGTGGGTCGACGATCGGCAGGATCCCGAAAAATCCACGCGCGCCGCAGCCCGCCATTTGAAAGATCTCTATAACCAGTTCGGCGACTGGTATCTGGCCATGGCAGCCTACAATTCCGGTCCCGGCACAGTGCAGGCTGCGGTAAAGCGCACCGGCTATGCCGATTTCTGGGAACTGTATCGACGCAACGTCCTGCCAAAAGAAACGCGCAATTACGTGCCGATCATTCTAGCCGTGACCATCATGACCAAGAATCCGTCGCAGTACGGGCTGGACGATGTGGTCATGGAAAAACCCGTAGACTATGACCGCGTCACAATCAACTATCCAGTGGACCTACGCTTAGTGGCGGAATGCGTCGGCTCGACACCGAGCGAACTGCAGGATTTGAATCCCAGCCTGTTGCGGATGACAACGCCACGCGTAGGCAAGTTTGAGTTGCACCTGCCCGCCGGCACCGAGAACGAATACGAAACCGCCATCGCCACCATACCCACCGACATGCGGCTATGGTGGCGCTATTACACCGTTCACCCCGGAGACACTCTCGCTTCTTTGGCACGGAACTATCACACCACCGCCAAGTCAATCGCGACCGCGAATCACCTCGAAGGCACCGAACTGGCAGAGGATGCGAAGTTGGTCATCCCAGTCACGCCCGGGAAGCATCCGGTGAGCGACACGGCGACTTACGCCCGCCGGATCACTCGCTATCACGTTCGATCCGCGGATACGGTTGAGACGGTTGCCGATAACTTTGGCATTTCGCCGGTAATGTTGCGGCGATGGAACGGCATTCACGGCGACAGCCTCCGCGGACGTCGGGTTCTGGCGCTGCACCTGCCCATTTCGCCCGGCGCTGTCGACGCCGACGTTGCCTCACGCTCGAATGCGAAACATCCGAAGGCCACGCAAACGGCCAGCGCAAAGCCTCCGGCCACGAAGTCCGCGCAGATCGAACACGAACCCGTTCTGGAGGCGGCCGTCGTTCACCATAAAGTCAAGAGCGGCGAGACCCTCTATTCCATCGCTAACGCCTACAGAACCACTGTCGCCGCCCTCAAACGCGACAATCGCAACATCGCAGTGATTCGTCCTGGCATGATTCTGATCGTGCAAGCCTCCCGCTAAGATTCCCCCATCGAAACTCCGATCCTGAGCTTCATCTCTTCCAGAGTAAGATTCGTCGACAGCGAGCCCCGCGGGACTACAATTCCTTCGACTTTCGGGCCCCTGATATTCCAGGTCTTAAATTCAAGCTTTTTAGGGGAACTCATGCAAACCACAAAACCGTAGGTTGTGTTTCTCGTCATCGTGTTGGCAGCATCCATCGCTCTGCCGGCATTCGCCCAGGATGGGGCCGCTACTTTTAAGGGTAAGTGTGCTGGGTGCCATGGCGCAGACGGCCAAGGCAAGATCGGTCCCGCACTCAAAGGCACCAGCCTGAGCCAGGATCAAATCGCAGACTTGCTCACCAAGGGTGACGACGGCAAGAAAGTTCCTCACAAGAAAGCGATGTCGAGCCTGTCCGCGGACGACGCCAAAGCCGTGGCTGCCTATGTGAAGACGCTGAAATAGCCGCAGTTCGCCAATCATTAGTTCGCTAATCATTCTGGCCAGCCGTTGTTCGCATCATTCGCGCCTCACCGAGCGCTATGCACTCCGTGAGGCGTTTTGTCCGTACTATGATGCCCGGGTTGAATGTTCGAGGACGAACTCGACTTCCGAGGCCTCAAGAATTCTTCTTTGCTTTTGCATTTCTTGCCTTTTCTTCTTTCCTTTTCCTGCTCCGCTGTGATAACAGGATAGCGAGCGGTGTGTGTTAGCAGTCCTTGCAGGCGACACGGAATGTCGTGCTATAATCGCGCGCCGTTGCAGCAGAAGTTTCCGGTGGTCTTTTAAATTCTTCGTGCCCGCAGCCGGGCAGCCCTACCCGCACCCGGCCGCCACTGAAATCAGGAGGAGCAATGACGTTCTACGATCCCACGCTGTATGCACGTGATGAAGAAGAGGAATTCGGCGACAGCGGCGCCTACAGCGAGTCGCTGGAAGAAGATTTCGAAGAGGAAGAGGAGGAGGAAGAATCCGGCACGCCGTCCCCCGAGACGAACGAGTCGGAACCAATCGCAGTCCCTCCCGCGCCCAAGCCCAAACCCGCACCAGCGGCTCCGAGCGGTGGTGGAGGCGGAGGCAGCAAGCCGGCCGCGAAAAAGAAAGCGGCCAAAAAACCCGCGCCCAAAAAAGCAGCCAAGCCGGCGAAAAAGAAGGCCGCCAAGAAAGCGCCTAAGAAAGCAGCCAAGAAAAAAGCAGCCAAGCGCCCAGCAAAAAAGGCGGCAAAAAAAGGCAAGAAGCGCCGTTAAGTTGGTGCCTGGCCTCGAGCGCCTCCGGTCAAAAATACAACCGCGTCTCGCAAGAGACGCGGTTTCTACTTTCTACCCCTGTGGGAATCCGAGATTCGCTATTAATTTCTCCCTGAAGAAGGGGCCAGGTTGCTGGCGTTTTGCCTGGGCATCGCAGCGTCCGGCGGCATCAAGACCGCCACGCATCCTGCCGAAGGCGTACAACTGAGTATCGCCCGGCGGTAGAGTTTGCCTTTGCTATCGGACGGAAACTCAACCTGGTATTTTGACGCTTTGAGATTGTCGGCCAGCGCCGTCAGCGAGTTTTCTCCCCGCAGATATTCCACCGACTCAACTCTTCCCGGGACAAACACAACCGAAAACTCCGCTGACCCGGTAAGTTTCGGCATCTTTCCGAGATGAGTTGTGCGCATCTGGCTGAGTTCATCCGTCGGCGTCTTGATCCATTGTCCAGGGGGCAAACGTTGAAGTTCCCGTGAAGCAGGGTCCTTGCCCGTTAAGTTCCTATAGCGGGAGGTGATTTTGTCACGTTGCTCCTGGTTAACGTCAGTGGGCTTGAATGGAACACTCCCCTTCACCCAGCTTGGCACTTGTGGGGATAGCCCTAACGTTGCCAATGCCAATTCGTAGGTGTGAGCAGCTTCAACCTTCTTGCCTTGTTTTTCATAAATCTCTCCCAAGTGTTCTCCCACGATTGCGTTCTGGCCCAGAAGCCAAGCGGAGCGCACCAGACTTTCCGCCCGGCCCACATCTCCACTCTGGAAATAAACCCAACCTAAAGTGTCCCATACCAGCGAAATCTGAAACGTCACCCGCGTTCCCGTATCTTCGGCAGCCACGTCGGTTATGGATCTCTTTTCGAGTTGCTGCAACGACTCTTCCGCATATTGTTTCGCCAACTCGAGATTAGTGTCGCTCTCCGCCAGGGCGTAGGCTGCATTGTTTAACATCATCGGGTCATGGTGAGCGCCGCCTTCGTCCACTGCCGTCTGAATATGCGAGAGCGCTTTATCCGCTTGTCCTGTTTTCAAGTACGCCGAGCCCAGAGCAAACTGCAAGTCCGGACTGTGAGGGCTCCCGCTTAAGGCTGTCTCCAGCACTTCTGCGGCCTCCGTTCCTTTTCCTTCCAAACCGAGCAAAGCCCCCAGCCTTAAAGCCGCCGCGTTATTTTGCGGATGAACCTTCAGCAATCTCCGCAATTCTCCAATGGCATCGTCCCTCTGGCCCATCAGCTCTAACAAGTTAGCGGGAGCGTCGAAAGCTGACAGGTTGTCAGGCGAGAGTTCCTGTTGTTTATGAAATTGCACCAACCCGGGCTCGACTTTACCGTCCAGAAGGAGGACAGTTCCGAGTTTTAAATGCACGAGCGGATAATCCGGCTGCCCTGCGATCACCTTCTCAAATGAAGTTTCAGCCTCTTTCCAATCCAAGCGCCTTGCGGCGTCAATCCCATCCCGGAACTCTTGATCGAGATCATAGCCACTCTTGTTTTCGCTACTCCCTCCGCTTACCGTTACTCCGAAGTTACCGTGAAAGGGCATGAAGCCGAACTCATCGTCGCCGATCGCTCTGCCGAACTTGCGAAAACCTTCCCAGTCGCTGAGCGTGACCTCGCTTTTCTTGATTACCAGTTCGCGGGTCGTGATTAAAACACCGCCGGTGAGCGTGTTTGTGGTGTGGTATTCCGCATAAGGCTCGACCAGGTTAAGAGCGACAGGGGGCGTCATCGAATAGCCGGCGGGCAACTCAAGCCGAGATCGGTAAATCACTTTTCCCGGCGCGCCCAGCAGCACTGGCTCCAACGGCTTACGGTCGATGGAGTCTTTTGTGACCTCGATTCCCATCTGCGGAAGCGGAGCGATGGTGTGATGATTATCCCAGTCACCAAAATTCTTTCGCAGGTAGTCATACGAGATTTCTAAAGGTTCGTCGGTTTCTCCCGGCGGGCTAACGACTACATTGTTCACCTCGCCGCCGAAGCCCAGACCGTAAGAAAATCTCTGCATTGTTTCCTTCCAGTGCGATTGTGAAACTTGCCGGAACACCATGCGCAGCAGGACTTCGCTGTCGCCTCGATACGACAACTCTACGTGTCCGGTGAACACCCCGTCCGAGCCGAGCTTGCCTTTTACGGAAACTTGCTGGTCCTGCGGAAACGGCGGATTGGGCGGCGTCGTCGCCAACAGGGCCGTCTTTCCAGTGGGAATCAGCAAAGCCTGCTTATTGCGCAGGGCTTGGATCAGCAGCTGATAAGGCGCCACTTCCGGAGTGCTATCCAGCCAGATCAGCTGGTCGCCGTTGGGTATCACAGTGATTACGTGATTGAACTGCGCTGGCGAAGGTACCTCCGGGTCGAGCTTGCGAGCAGTATGAATCAGCACGGGCCAGGCATCGTATCCCGCAGCTTTCAGCAAGGAGGCCATCAGCGTGTGTTTGTCTTTGCAATCGCCGTAGCCGTTGCCCAGCACATCATCGGCTGCGTGCGGCTGGTAGCGGCCAATGCCGAAATCAAGGCCGATATAGTGAAACTGCAGCGAGACAAAGTTGTAAATGGCGCGAAATTTCTCGTCGTCCGTCTTCAGCCCCTTGGTCAGCTCCGCCGCCTTCGCCTGAATAGCGGGCGTAACCTCCAGCGCTTCTTTTTGCAATCCCGCGTACCAGCTGCCGACTTCTTCCCAGTTTGCGAAGGTCGTCAACTGCACTGCCGGATTCGGCGGAATCCGGCGCGGTATCTGCATTGGATCTTTTTCTTTGACCTCCAGGTTGGAATGCGTCCAGCGGTAAATGCGCCGTCCACCTTCCTCGGTCATCTGCGGCTTGAAGTCAGGGCTGACGATTTTCACATACTTGTTCGCGGGGACGCTGATCTCCAGCCGCTCGTCTTTGATGATCGCGTTGTCCGTGAAGGAGTGCTCGAACCAGAAATGGCCGGGAACTTCCGGCTTGATCACGCGAATGCGCACCAGATATTCGAGGACATCGCCGACGGCCAGGCCCTTTACCGCAACATGCTTTTCATGAATGTCGCTGTAGAGTGGCGCCGCGCGGGTCACTTCTCCCGGCAGGTCCTGAATGTTGTAATCGGGAGTCTTGACGACGGTTCCATCCGGTTTGCGCACGCGCACGTAGTCGACGTCGACCACTTCATTGGCGCTGGTGTAAGTGAAGTTCAGGACAGCAAACGCTTTTACGCCGGCTTCGGCAAGCATCTTCACTTCCGCCGTCATTTCACGCGTGCCGGTTCCATCGTTCTCGGCCGACAAGCGCGTCAGGTAGCGCTCAATGACATAGGCTTCTTTGGAATAATCGCGGGAGGTCGAGCCTGGCTTCTGGTCTTTCTCGGTCCGGTCTTTGCCGGGCGAGGGAACGACCACCGGAGCGGGCGCAGTTTGAGCGGGCGGAATCGTTACCTGGGTTGGCGTCTGCGGCGAAGCGGGGCCCTGCGCCAGCAAAGCCCCGGCGAAAAACCATAGAGTGAGCAGAGACATCGATGGCATGGGGACCATCCTCCATGGTAGCGGGGGATGCTACCTTTGACCCGATACTTTACTTCTTCGCGGCCACTGCACCCAAGCATTTTCCGTACAACTCGAGCAGATGGGCGGCGTACTCTTCCGGCTTGGCGGCGGAGCCGGTCCCTTGAAATCCTACGCCCGACGATGCGGTTCGGCCGTATCCCGTGGTCATGGCGATGAATTTCATCAGATCGAGTGCAATGTCTTCATTGCGGCGCGCGTGGCCCGAACCTGTTGCGGGAACTTCGTCCATGAATCCTTCTCCTCTTCCAGAAAGAATAGGTATTTCTTCGTCTTCGAAATCCTCGTCCTCGAAGTCTTGAGTTGCGAAATCGTGACTTTGGAAATTCTGACTTTCGAAATATTGGTCTTCGAAATCTTGCATGATGCGAAATACTCCGCCAGGAATGATAGCAGAGCTCGGCTTCCGCCTTCCGGCTCTCGGCTTCCGATGTCGGAGGATAAGCTGCTGCCAGCTGCGGAAGTTAGACCTGGAGTGAGAAGCTTTTTTTCGAAAGCTGATGTGCGAAGGCCGGAAGCCGTGAAGAAGCGCGGGGGCCGGTAACCGAAAGCCGGAAGCCGGAAGCCGAAAACCGGTAGCCGAAAACCGGCAGCCGGAAGGCGCCCCTTTTACTTCTTCACTTCGCTCATCAGTCCCATCAAGTTTCCTTCGCTGTCGCGGAAGAATGTCATCCACAAATCGTGATCGGGCATTTTCGCGATCAGATGGGGTTCGTCTTCGAAGTGAACGCCTTTTTCTTTCATGTGGGCGTGCGCACTCTGTATGTCGGGAACGGTGAAGTACAGAATAGAACTGGGATGATCGAACTCCGGCTTTTCCGGGCGCGTCAGCATGAGGCGAACGCCGCCGCAGTCGAAAAAGGCGAGTCCCGGCCCAGCCTTGAAGAGTAATTTTAATCCCAGCGTATTCTCATAAAAATCAGAAGCGCGCTCCACGTCGTGGGCGTTGATGGCGATCTGTCCGATGCGGGAGATTCCGATTGCGGGCGCTGCTGTGCTCATGTTTGACCTCCGCCCTGTATTGTGTCCCGGAACCGGCTGCAACTGTCAAATAATTGGACATACAGACCATGAACCCCGCGACAAATGGCCTGAGGGCAACACTTGAGGCGGTACGGGAAAATTCCCTAGACGCCAACTAAACCCAAATGTTCCTTCTCTAAGTCTAAAGCGGCAGATAGGCGTGCCGATGAAGCGGTTAAGAGTGGCACGGGAAATGCTGGCATCCAGGCCGGTTGCAGCGGTATAACCCACTGCGGGACCCGAAACCGGACTTGCCGCCTTGGAAAATGCAGCTATGGTGAAACGATTTGCAGTGGTCGGGATCGGTTCCTTCTGGCTGTTAGCCACTTGCGTGGCGTTCTGCCAAAGCGGACACGTTGCCGGTCACGAGTCGAGATCGTTACCTGATGCTCCTTCGCCACGGGTTCTAATTCCAGTCGATAACTTCCAACGGGCCGAAGTTCAAGCGCGCCTGCCTTTGACCAGTGAGCTTGCAGCGCCCACTATGCGGGAAACGGTCGTTCCCCTTGTTCGCGCGGCATCTGTTCGCGCGGCATCGCGGAACGCGGACCTCTTTCAATCATTGCCGGCTGAAAAAGATTGCGCGGCATTTTTTTGTAAGTACCTCTATCCGACAGCACCCACCCATCATTTGCGATATCGGCCCTCGGCCAGCGACAGCTTAGTAGGTCGAGCCACGGATGCAGCTTCGCGAATCGTCATTACGCGGGACGACTCGGGCAAGGTCCGAGTGAATACGACCTACTTCGTTAGACTGGTGACTTCGGTTGCTGCCCACGCTGCCTCCCGTCCCCATTATGTGCGCTCCAATGCGACGGCGCCGATCAGCGATTTTGGTTCCACCATCGGCAACGATGCCGGGATGAACCTGTTACACGAATTTGGTCCCGGGTTACACCAGGTGGTGGCGGGCCACTCGCCAGAATTCGTTTCACGGATCGAGGAGCGTGTGCTTCATCAGCAGAAGCCAAAGTTGAGCGCTGCCCCCGCCACACGCTGAGCGTCGATTTCAGCGAAAACTCGTCAGCGAAATCATTCAACTAAAGAACAATTCATAAGGCTCTTCGCGGTACCATACTCGCTATGCACAGCTAAATTCACTGCAGAGGCGAAATTATTGTGCAGAGGTAAATAAAATTGTGCAGAGCTAAACTAACGTGGAGGTTGAAACCATGTCGGTGAAATCCGCGCCTCGAACGTTCGCGTCACAGGAACTCATTCAGCAAAAATCCATCGTCTCTTTGGTCAGAGCCTCTTCAGGTTCTTCATGCGGGAGCGATCGAAAGCACTGGGCGTTTCAACGTACGTTGGTGGTCTGCCTGGCGATGGCGTTTACGCTGCTGTGCGTTGCGCCTGCTTCGGCGCAGAGTCCAAAGTCTCAGCCTAACGCTAAACCGAGCGGGTTCAACGTCGATCGAGGAAGATACATCGTTGAAGGCGTGGCCATGTGTGGACAGTGCCACACTCCCAACGACGCTGGTGGAGTTCCGGACCGGGCTCATTGGCTGCAGGGCGCGCCCGTTCCCTTTCAGCCGTCTAGGCCCACCGGCGATTGGCCGATCAATGCGCCGCGCATCGGAGGCACTCCTCTACCGGCCAGCGATGGCGACATGGTCAAACTCCTGACCACCGGTATCTGGACCACCGGCACTCAGCTTCGCCCACCCATGCCTCAATTTCGCATGAACCGCGCCGACGCCGAAGCCGTAGTCGCCTATCTGAAGTCCGTCACCGGGTATCAGTGAAGCGGCGAGTTGCGGATCTCAGAGCGAAACAATTGGAGTCAGTGTTGAAAGTTGCTATTGGAAGAACAGGTTATATGCAGAAGAAGTTCGCGGTGTTCCGACTCATCCCTTAGTCAGTGGCCAGGCTTTGCAAACCGATCTGCCCTTCTTGTGGAGTGCCGGGCTCGCCCACCCAAATAATCAGAAAGCGTGCATCGCAACCGTCGGAGCTTAAATTCACGACTTCGCCGGGTTTGAGCGAGAACGCAACACCTGCGACCCGCGCGCCGCGGTGACTCACATCGATTAAGTGCGTGGCTTGAGGCGCCGGAGCATGCGAGCCTGCGGCTGTATCATCCTGAGCCCGACTCTCGACGGTTAAATTCTCCTGGGTCAAATCGGCATGGGTCAAGTCTTCATTTGTCAATTCAGTATCGATCAAATCTGTATCGATCAATTCGATTTGCGTCAAATCGGCAGCAGCCAGATCGGTAGGAGTGAGCTCACTTTGGTCCTGACGATCATGCGGTCGCAGCTGAACGGGTAGTGAGACGGCGATCCTGGGCTCTCGTCGTTGATAAGCGAATGATTCGGAGAGATTCAGTTCCGGCGCTTCGCCAGTCGAAACGGCCAACTGATGTTTTTCGAGTTCGAGAAGAAACTGTCCTTTGGTGAGCGAAGCCCCGCTATGGAACAATTCCAGAAGCGCATCCGGTTCGGTTTCGTTCGTTGACGATCGAGTAGCCGCGCCCGGCGCAGTGGTGGCGTTATGCTCCCAATCAATTCCTTCCGGCTCCACTAAAACTTCGGAGACAGTATCTGGACTGGCGGTCATTTGCTGGATCAAATCCTGCAAGCGCTGCCGATTTTCCGGTGTCCGCGGCAGAAACTCGATTCCCATACCGAGCTCGGGATCCATCAGCAGAACTTTTCCCTGCGTCTTAACGGAAGAATCGGCGGCGCGCAGCAGCATCTCCACTCGAGTCTGCGGCGGAAATGGAGACTGCGTGCGCAAGAAGCATCCACCAAAACTAACTCCCAGCAGAGTGCAGCGGATGGGTGGATCGTGCTTCTCCCCGGACTGCAACTGCAGCCACTCCTTCAGGCTTTGATACGAAACGTCGGGAAGCATTGCGAATTGAATGCCGGCATGATGGCGCGCGTCCTGCCACGCAATGGTCCCGGTGGCTTCGATTACCGTGGTTGTGTCGGGCAAGGCAAAACTGAATCCGATGGGTCCGCTTCTTTTTCCCGGAGATCCCGAAAATCGCACCGACATTCCACCTTCGCTGAGCGTTGAGATGGAAACCTGTTCGCCATCGCCGTTATGAAAGCGAAAATAGGCTGGAATATTTACTGGCAGTCGCACGGAGCGGCGGCGCTCTCGCTTCATCAGAGCGCGGGCGGCGCGAAAACTGGACTTCGCTTTTTCAGTGGAAATCGGCTTGAAGACGACGAAATTTGCTCCCAACTTAAAGGCAGCCTGCAAATTAGTGCGCGCTTCGATGATGGCGATGGCCATGGATTTACGGTTGTGCTGGCCGGAACGCATGCTCTTGAGCAATCCGAAGCTGCGATCGTCTTTGCAGTCGATGATGACGGCGCCGAAGCTGCGGCGCGCCAACTCTTTGGCGGCGCTCACGTCATCCGCACAATGCTCGACGTCGATTTCCAACTCGTCCAGCACCGACCGCAATACGCGCAGAGAGCGGTGGTCCGAGCAAATCAATAACGACGTTAAACCCATAACGCCTCTAAGGATACGGTAAACGTAATGCCCACCATAGGTTACGGGAGTAATGAGAAATCCCGGGGCTGGCCCAAAAGGGGCAGGAATGGCTGAGAAAAACTGTGGTGGTTAACGTGCTCGTATCCCCTGTTGCAAGCCGCAACATGGGACTCAAGCTGTTCAAATTGAGTCCCTAGTTGGAAAATGTTTGCCAACAGAAGAGGGAATTTGCGCAACCAACTGGTCGGAGTGCGTTCTCTCAAAATGCCATTAAAAAGAATGGCCGGCTGGGCGCACCTTCGAGGTCCCATGAGGGCGGGCGAATTTCGACCTGAAACTTCGCAGCTTTCTAAATAACAAAGCCAGGGGAATTTGAAGTACTTCGTCTAAAGTGTGTAATCTTCAGGAGAGTAGCGCCATGAAGCTTCGTCATTATTTTTGGTTGTCTTTGTTACCCACTCTGCTTCTGGCCGGTTGCGGAGGAGGTTCGGGGACGGGCTCGAAGACAGGGCCTATGTCGTACCAGTTGACGGTCGCCACCCCAGCCACGGGCGCGGGAACCGTGACCAGCAGTCCTGCGGGAATTAACTGTCCTACCGCTTGCACCGCCAGCTTCCCGGCGAATACCCAAGTCACTCTCACCGCCACGCCGGGCACGAACTATTCTTTCGGAGGCTGGAGCGGAGGCTGTTCCGGCACCGGTAGTTGCAGCCTGACGCTAACGGCCGCGGAAAGTGTGACTGCCGCGTTTAATGCCGTTGCCAAGTATTCAGTGACTGTGACGGAAGCGGGGACAGGCACGGGAACGGTCACCAGCACTCCGACCGGAATCAGTTGTCCGGGTACATGCTCCGCGAGTTTTGCGCAGAATACCCAGGTCACGCTGAATCAAACTCCCGGTGCCGGCGATACTTTTACTAGTTGGACCGGCGCGTGTACGGGAGCGGCAAGCTGCAGCGTCACGGTAACCGCCGCGGAGGCCGTTACGGCGACTTTCAGCGCACCGGCTCCCAGTTACGCAGTCACGGTGACTGAGCTGGGGGCAGGCACGGGAACCGTCACCAGCACTCCGGCCGGAATCAACTGTCCGACCACATGCTCTGCAAGTTTTACGCAGAATACGCAAGTCACGCTGAACGAAACTCCCGCAACCAATAATACTTTTACCGGTTGGTCCGGCGCGTGTACAGGAGTGGCAGCCTGCAGCGTTACCGTGACCGCAGCGTCCTCCGTGACCGCGACCTTCGGCCCCACTAACATTTACGGAGCCCTGAATCACATCATTCTGTTCGCCCAGGAGAACCGGTCTTTAGATTCCTACTTTGGCGCCATGCTGGGCTACTGGGCGGCCAATCCCACTTTATATGGCACGAACGGGCAGACCTTCAACGGCCTGCCGCAGTTTAATCCGCCGGTTAATGGCGTAACGCCAGCACCTCCTACGAACCCAGGCTGCGATCCGAATGACACCCCTGGCTGCACTCCGAGTGCCAGCTATCCCGTTGCTTCGTTTCATTTCGAATCCGAGTGTACGGAAGAGCCGAGCCCCTTCTGGAACGAAGCCCATAACGATTGGGACTACACTAACCAAGGCGATCAACCCGCAGAAAATCCGCCCCCGCTGAACGGATTCGTTTTTACCAACGCCTACGACGCCTACTCGGTATCGCCTCCATTGATGGATGTGAACGGCCACCGAGCCATGGGTTATTTTGACTGGACGGACCTGAATTACTACTACTTCATGGCCTCCAATTTTGGGACGTCGGACACCTGGTTTGCTCCGGTGATGGATCGCACCGAGATCAACCGCATGTACATGCTGGCTGCAACATCCCAGGGCGACGCCTATCCTATCGGCCAAGGGAACAGCAATGGGAAGCAGCTCACCGCAACCACTATTTTTGAGGCGCTGCAGAATGCGGGCATCTCGTGGAAGATTTACGTCAACTCTGAGGCCCTCGTTAATCTGCACACCGGAGCTGCATGCAACAACGATCTTACCGATGAGAACGCTGAGTGCCTGATCCAATACTCCTACATCAACATGTTCCAGTACGAAAACACCATAATCCATAGCGCTGGCCAGAACCCTGATTTGCTGCAAAACATAGTCCCGGCGACGCAATTTGCGGTCGACGCTGCGAATGGAACATTGCCGCAATTCGCGCTCATTGAGCCGCCCTCTTCCGCGTCACTCGATGAGCACCCCAACGATCTGGATACTTCTACCCCGGCCGACGTCCAGGCCGGAGCAAACTACGCAGCCGGTCTGATCGGCGACCTCATGGCCAGCCCCAATTGGACGGATTCGGCCATGATCTTCACCTACGACGAAGGGGGTGGTCTTTATGACCACGTGCCGCCACAACAGGCGATGCCCCCCGGCGACTTCCTCTCGCCTATCGATCTGGTGCCCGGCGATATTTGCGACAAAACCGGCCAGGAGCTTGGGCTAGGAACTTGTAGTTTCGCATGGACCGGATATCGGATACCGTTGATCGTGATTTCGCCTTATTCGGTGAAGAACTTCGTCTCTCACAATGTGCGCGACACCACAGCAGTGTTGAAGATGGTTGAGACCCGCTTCGGCCTGGCCCCGCTCACTGCGCGCGACGCCTCTGAAATGGACATGACGGAGTTTTTTGATTTTGTGAACAAGCCCTGGGCCACTCCTCCAACGCCGCCCACTCAAGTACGGAGCGGTGAGTGCAGCCTCGTCCCGCCGGCCAGCTGGAACGATCCCCCTGCTTTGGTGGTCACAATCGCGGGTGTGACAGGCTCCGGGACGGTTGCGGGTAGTCCCGGTAACATCACGCAATGCAAGCCCGGCGGAGACGGGTGTTTTGGTTCATTTGCCTATGGCACCGATGTGACCCTTACGGCAACACCGAACAGCGGCTACACTTTTACGGGATGGAGCGGCGCGGATTGCAGCGGTACTGGCACGTGTTCAATCACGGTTACTTCGAACACGTCGGTTACCGCGACGTTCACGCATTAACAGGCCGCGCCCGCTCAATGAGATAATGGACTCGTGAGAATGCAACGGGTGTTGGTGCTGTGGTTTGTGTTCTTTTCGGCCTCCTCCTGTCTAGCGGCGACTCGGCACTACTACATCGCCGCCGAAGACGTCACCTGGAACTACGCCCCCAGCGGCCACGATCTGCTCACTGCCAAGCCTATCCGGCAACCCTGGCTCAAGCTGCAATGGGCGAAGACGCGCTTCGTCGAATACACAGACGGTACCTTCACCACGCCGAAGCCTCAACCCGAATGGCTGGGGATTCTCGGTCCCGTGATTCGTGCGGAAGTTGGGGATGAAGTAGTCGTCGATTTTCTGAATCGCAGCCGCCGCGGTCACGATATGCATCCTCACGGCTTGCGTTACGACAAGATCAACGAAGGGGCTTTATATCTACCGGTGGCCAAAGGAGGCTTTGTCGCCCCCGGCGCCCGCTATACGTATCACTGGTTTGCCAATGCAGCCAGCGGTCCAGGGCCGGGGCAGCCGAGCTCGATTGTGTGGTGGTATCACGCGCACGTGGAGGCCGGCATCGAGATCAACGCCGGTCTCCTTGGGCCGATCATCGTTACCGCAAAAGGGAAAGCGAATCCCGACGGATCTCCCAAAGATGTCGACCGGGAATTTGTCACTTCCTTCATGATCTTCGACGAAATGGGCGGCAAACCTGCCGGCCTGTTTTATGCCATCAACGGTTTCATCTTC
>Ga0182024_10004346_pt1 | contig 32727 bp, 23 predicted proteins | sample P32metaG_FD_120480 | JGI IMG/M metagenome (GOLD analysis project Ga0182024, IMG submission 120480) | Permafrost microbial communities from Stordalen Mire, Sweden - P3-2 metaG (Illumina Assembly) | ecosystem: Environmental > Terrestrial > Soil > Wetlands > Permafrost | place: Sweden: Stordalen...
AACGGCGGCGAGCGCGGCGAGGTTGCCATCAAGGGCGCCAACAGCGGACGCATCGACATTGAAATCCGCTACGCCATGGAACGCGGAGTCAGCGGCTTCTATACCTACGCGCAGTACACGCATCCAGCCACGAACGGCGCTGCAAGCTTCGGCGAGAATCGCTTCATCCTTGAGTCGATGAACCCCACGTTTGACTGGCTTTCGGTCGACAAAGATCGCAACCAACTCATGATCACCGACGCGGACCTGCGCTTCGGAACCGTGATTCACGCTAAAGAGCAGCGCATCATTGCCGCCGGCAATTACAAGAACTCCGTCGAGCATAAATATACCTATTGCGGCATCATGTACCGGCTGCCCGCCTACGGCTGGTCAAGCACCAAAGATCACATCGGCGTCTATTTCATCAACCCCACCACCGAATACATCGGCGGCGGCGCTGAGAAGATGGATCTGGTCTGCCACATGAGTGGAACCCTCTTGGCCTACTGGACCTCGGGCCACTATGCCGGCGGTGCGGGCTGCAACATTCCCGCCGGCGAGGCTTGGAAGAAAGTCGTCGGCCCGATCTTTGTCTATTTCAATGCCCTGCAGGATCCTGAGAACGCTACGCCGAGTGAACTCGCCACCCTCGCGGCTACGCAAGGCAATCCCATCGTCCCGCAAACCTGGCATGACAACGCCTTTGCCCTCTGGAACGACGCCCTGGCCAAGGCCAAAGAGGTCGAGGCCGCGTGGCCTTATGACTGGGTCAACGGTGTGGACTACCCGCATAAGAACGAGCGCGGCAATGTGACCGGTCGGTTCGTCCTTGACGACCCACAAGCTTCCACCACAAAACTGCCCAATCTTACCGTCGGCCTGGCTCATCCGGATTACACCACCCCCTTCGGCGGGTTTGTGCAGAGATCGGGCAACGGCAATTTGATCACCTGGCAGCACGACGGGACTTACTACGAGTTCTGGAACAATGGCACTGATGATGGCAAATTCACCATCACCAACGTCCGCCCCGGAACCTACACGCTGCACGCCTTTGCCGACGGGGTGCTCGGCGAATTCGCACAGGCCAATATCACGGTCGAGGCCGGCAAGAATCTGGACCTCGGCCAACTTCATTGGCAGCCTGTCCGCTACGGCAAGCAGATCTGGGAAATCGGCTACACCAACCGCAACGGCGACGAATTCTTCAAGGGCGACGAATACTGGCGCTGGGGTTGGTGCATGCGCTACGCACTTCTGTTTCCCAACGACATCACCTACACGGTCGGCAAGAGCGATTGGCACAAGGATTGGTTCTTTGAAGAAACCCCTCACGCGACGAACCTGGGTTTTGTGAATCCAACTGCGAAGGATCCAGCTAACCAGGCGTTTGGCTGGGTGAATCTCCCCACCAGTCGCGGCGAGGATATGTGGCGCACTTGGGGCCGCGGCCGTGCTTCGACCTGGACCATCAAGTTCAATATGGACAAGGCCGTCCGAGGCAAGGCGACCCTGCGCCTAGCGCTGGGCGGTGCTGACAGCACCACGCTCGCTATCGGCGTCAACGGCAACGGCGCGGGCTCGATCCGGCCGGTCTCGACCAACGCCTTACGGTACAACACGGATCGGGGCGTATGGCGGGAATACTCCCTGCCCTTCGACGCATCGTTCTTGAAGGCGGGCGAGAACAGCATGACGCTGACCGTTCCCGCTGGCGACTGCACGTCGGGCGTTTGCTATGACTATTTGCGGTTGGAACTCCAGGGGAATTAAGGAACCGGCGCCATCGTCAACGGGATGGCGCGGCTGAGCCGGCCGATCGGAATAACCCGCGCCGATGTCGCCAATGACGCGGTTCCCCCATAAGCGCCGGTGACCGCCTTGCTGCCGCGGGGATTGAGGGCGAGGCCGAAGTTGGCAGCCAAGGCACCACCTCCGCGAACTTTCCGGCGCCGCTATTCTCTCGGGCAACCGGCAGGCAGCAGAGCGCCAGCCACCTTCACGCGGATGCAAAACAGCGTCCCTTGCATCCTTTTACCGCGGGGATTGGCCGCTACGAAGAGCGTTTTGTTGTCCTTGCCGCCGAAACAGAGATTGGTCGTGCCGGTCTTTAGGGTGTTTATGGTGTCGATCGTTCCGATCCATGTGCCGTCGGGACTGAAGATTTCGACGCCGTCCCCGGCGCTGGACCACATTCGGCCGTCGGCATCGACGCGGAAGCCATCCGCGTAGCCCCTCTTTAGCTTGACGAAGCCTCTGGCAGGCCCGCACGTTCCGTCATCGTTCACATCGCAAACGGCGATCGGTCCGCCGTCGGTGACGTAGAGCTTCTTTTCATCCGGCGAAAATGCCAGACCGTTCGGCCGAATTCCCTTGACCGCGACCGTGACCGCGTGCGTCTTGGCGTCAATGCGGAAAATGTAATCTCCATCCAACACCTTCTCCTTGGCGTTGGGGCTATAGAGCGGCGGATCGGAAAAATAGATTGAGTCATCGCTCTTCACGACAATGTCGTTGGGCGAAGTGAAATGCTTGCCCATGTAATTGTCAGCCAGGACAGTGACGTTCCCGTCCTTTTCGGTGCGGGTGATGCGCCGGCTGGATTGCTCGGTGGAGACAAGCCGCCCCTCGGCGTCACGGGTGTTGCCGTTGGAAGCATTGCTGGGCGTACGGAACTTGACGAAGCCGCCGGCTTCGGACCATTTCCACATGTCCTGCCCATGGGCATCGGAGAGGATCAGATAGCCGTTGTCACCGCCCAGCCACACAGGCCCCTCAGCCCAGGAGAGTCCGGTGCCGAGCTTCACCCATTTGGCGGATGGATCGACCAGATCACTTAATGAGGGTTGTGTCGACGGCGATGTCGTTTGGCCGTGGACCACACTGCCCACCAGTGTCGCCAGGAAAAAGACCGCAATGTAATTCCTCATATTCCGTCCTTCCGTTGCGCCGGGAATCTCAAATTGGAAACCTCTCCGACGGTTACAGATTACAGCGCTTCGCCCGCCACTAAAACCGGTGGATGTTTTTCCGTCGATGAAGATATTACGCCTGTATACGGCGATCCGCGAGTTCTCCCTGTCCTGTCGGGAGATCAGACGCCATCCTTTAGTGCCTGGATGAATTGATTCGTTCATGCCACGACAGCACGTCGGTTGAGACCCGAAGAAAAAAGACGCGGTTGGTTTATCGCTCAAGGTAAACAACGACAATTGAACAGATTCGCGAACAAGTTACCTGTGGCAATTCGTCGCGACACGGATAAGCTGCCGCCAAATGAAATCCCAATTATTACTTCAAAATGACAGGAACATTTGCGCCCTTCTGCTTTCCTGTCTCGCCATCCTTGCTGTGCTTGCCTATCACTCTCCCGCTCAAACCACGAACACTCCGGGAGAGCAGATCGAAGGCTTCACAGACACCCCGATGCTTCCCGGCGGCAGATGGCACCAGCACGACCCCAACCGCCCGCAACCGCCGATTGTCACGCCCGGGGCCACCTTCAGTCAGGGCGCGCCGCCGCCGTCGAACGCGGAGGTCCTCTTTGATGGCAAGGATCTTTCCAAATGGGAAGGCGGCCCGGAGCAGAATCCGAATTGGACGGGCCAGCCCGCTTCGTGGAAAGTTCAGGACGGTTATGTCGAAGTCACCCCGCCCAACGGCAACGACATCCGCACCAGGGGCCGCTGGACTGATTTTCAGCTTCACGTCGAATGGACCACGCCGAATCCCCCCACAGGTCACGGCCAGGCCCGCGGCAACAGCGGAATTCTGATCAACGATATGTACGAGATTCAGGTGCTCGATTCCTACAACGACAAGACCTACGCCGACGGCGAAGCCGGCGCGTTGTATGGCCAGATGCCGCCGCTGGTCAACCCGGCGAGACGGCCCGGCGAATGGCAGACCTACGATATCATCTGGGAATCCCCACGTTGGAACGATAAGGGTGAACTGACTCAGAAAGCCTGCGTGACCGTGATTTACAACGGCGTCGTTGTGCAGCACCGCGCGGAATTCATCGGCCGCACAGAGGGCATCGGCGACGGCGTGCCCTACAAGGGAAAGCCGTTCTACCAGCAGCACGACCGGGCCGTCTTCATTCAATTACAGAACCACCACAGCAATCCGGTGCGCTTCCGAAACATCTGGATACGCGATCTGAACTTGGCGGAGCAGCGGTAGCCGAAATAATGGAGGCAGAAATGAAAGAGGGGGCCAAGGTCGCGGCTGAAGCCAAACGGTCGCGCCAGGCCGTTCGACGCTTTGGCTAGCACTAATACCCAAACTCCAATTCGCGCGCTCGTGGCTGACCACATAGGGTGCCGCGCAGACCGTTTTCACGATGTCAGCGTCGAATACCTCGTCGTAGTCGGCGTAAAAGCAATTCGACCAATCGTGACTCCGCAGATAGTGCCATAGGTTCTCCATTGGATTCAACTCTGGTGAATACGGCGGCAATGGCAGCAGCGTGATGTTTCCCGGCCGCTTCACCTCATTGGCTGTGTAATAGCCGGGTTCATCCCAAATCAACAGGGCATTAGCCGTACCGCGGATGACGCCGCACCCAGTCCAACATCCGCGTCACCAGCTTCTCTTCGTCGCCGCGCCGCCTGGGAACATACCATTGCCTACGCCTCGGCATTTCCAGCGTCCGAAGGCTCGCATTTGTGACACGCTCAGTCGCCCGCGCCTCGACTTTGCAAGAACTGCTGACGGAGAGGATAGCCCTCGAATCGCTGAACTTCAGCACGGGTGTTACATGCGAAATTCAGCGTGAAATAGCCAAAACATTTGCAGAGATTTCCACTTCCTGACTTGTCGATTGAAGGCAATCGCTGAGTCAACAATCGGGGATCGCACGTAACTTGAAGTATCACAATACGTTTACGGCATGCTGGAAAATCTAACGGAGAGGCCGGGATTCGAACCCGGGATACGGGTTTGACCCCGTATAACGGTTTAGCAAACCGTCGCCTTCAGCCGCTCGGCCACCTCTCCAATACTCGCACTGTCTGCGAACCTGATGACGACGCCAAGCGTATGTGAATCGGCATAAAAGGCAAGCGCGGATCGACATTTACGCTGCCGTCGCCAACAATCGCATGGGGTCCGATAAGTGCTGGCGGCGCGAATTTTCGGTTAGCGGCTGCCGAGGAGGCCGATTCTCGATATAATCATGGTTCCGGGGGGCATTTGTATGGCCCGGAAGGAACATTGCAGGCTTGATCTTGGGTTGTGGCGTGTCGATAAGTTCCGCAGGAGCTTGTGTCGCTTGGAAGGATTATGTCGGCTGGAAGGCCGATGGCGGTGCACAGGAGAATTGTAGCTGATGCCAGAAAGTTCTCCGAGCATCGTTGGCGGCTGGGCCTCTGGCGCCGCGCCGTCTCTCATTCCCGTTGGATCATTCAGTGATCAGCCGCCCGTCCTGCTGGACCGGCCGTGCCTGGTTGTCGGAGCCAGGGACGGGTGCGATCTTCAACTCTCATTCAGCGCACTCAGCGACGTTCATGCCGTGATTGTCACGGCGGCCGAGGGAGTGTTCATCCGCAATCTAGCGGGTCCGGGTGGAGTGCTGGTCAATGGGCAGCCGGTGCACGAACAACTGCTGTGCAATGGCGATGAGCTGCGCCTAGCGGAGTTTACGTGCAAGGTGTCGGCGGGCGAAACGCCGCTGCTGCCCGAGCCGCTGCCGCTGTGGAACTTTGAACTGAACGGATCGCCGCTGCCGCCGCCGCCGGGGCGAACAGTCGTCATCGGCAGTGCGCCATACGCCGATCTGCGGCTTGGCGGGCCGGAGGTTTCGCCGTGCCACGCGATGTTGTTGGCGGCCGACGGAAAATGGCGGATTTGCGATCTGGCGTCCGGCGGCGGGACGGTGCTCAACGGCAAGTCGATTCGCCACGCGGAACTCGCGGACGGCGACCTGCTGAAGATTTCGACCAATCAAATCCGGCTGGGGCGTGCAGCGGGAGAGGCGGCCCTCAAAGAAGCTCTGGCTCATTCGCACGTAACGATTGTTTCGTCGGGCGAGTCGTTTCTGGGCGGAATGCCGGTTGTGCTGCCGGAAGTTGCGCCGCCGAAGGGCTTCGGCAAGGTCGCCATTTCATTTGGTGGAAGATCGCTGACGTCCTCCCGCATGGCGCTGCCGGTCGAATCGGCGCCGCCGAAGCGGGATGAGTTCGTGGCGGTGAACACAACTCAGCCCGCTGTGGTCGATGCGCCGGCGGAGGAGGAGCAGGCGGATTTGCCGGTGCTGACGCCGGCGGCGCGAACATTTCCGACGGTTCCCAAGCTCAAGAGAGTCGCCAAGGCTGCGGCGGCCGACGTAGAGGAAGAGGAACCGGAGGAGCTGGATTCGCTGGATATCAACGACGCGCCGTTCGGCGGCGCGCCGCTGGGCGGGGCGCGCGGAGCGTTTGACGTCGATGCGCAGGGGTTTGCCGACTTTTCTTCGAACGAGACGGCGAGTTTTTCTGAAGACCCGTTCTGGGACCGCAATGACGACACCGTAGCTCCGCTGCCGCAGCGCGAGATGGATTTGACTCCGGAGATACCGGCATCGACGGCAAGCGTGCCGCCCGCGGCTGCGCGGCCAGTCGCTCCGCGTTCGGCGGCGCCCGCGGCAACGCCGCTTCCGAGGCCCGTGCCGGTCGCGGCAAAGGCCGGAATGGCGCCGACGCCCAAGCGGTGGCTGAGTCGCTCGCGCAAGGCGGCGGTGTTGAAGACGCTGATGGCCGCCTGCATGACGGGCGCGGCGGCGGGTGTGTGGTTTGGTCTGCCGACGCACACGACACTCGAAGGCCGCCTCACGTTCGTGAACATACCCGCGGCGGGCACGCCGGAGGCGCAGGAGTTCCAGACGAATCAATTGCACAGGCTGGAAGATCCGGGCCTGCGGCAGGTGGCGGTCAATTGTTTGCAGGATGATTATCCCGGGGCCGAGGCGGGATTTCTGGCGGGGGATGGTAAAGCGTTCGCGGCGCTGGTTTCATCGGCGAGGTTTGACGCATCCAGTCTGGTCATGGATTACAAAGGCACGGATCAGACCACGGACACGCAGCGGCTGGCTGCGGTGCTGAAGGCCATGTATCAGAGCGACAGCGACCTGGAGCAGGCGGTGGCTGACGCGACCAAGGCTCTGGCGGATTGGGATCCGCGCGTGGAGTCGCGGAAAGAGGAAATCGACACGCTGGATCGGCGCATGGCGCTGTTGCGCAAACGGATCGACGCCGCCAAGGGAGTCGATGCGCGTCTGGCGACGCTTCAGACCGACGCGATGAAAGCGGGGCAACAGTACGCGGCGGCGCAGCAGCCGGTGGAATCGGATTTGTCACGGCTGGCGGAACTGAACGCGCGGCTGGCGGCCGGGGGTTCAAGCGCCGCGACGCGACCGGCGGCGACGCAGCCGGCGCAGTCGGACATGGACCTGGCTGAATTGCAGCGCCAGATCGACGATGCTTCGGAGCAGATCACCTCATTGCATGGGACGACCGCTGACAGCGGACTGACCAAACTTCAACAGGCGCGGGCGGACTCGCAGAAGCAACTGGCGGCGGCGATGACGGCGGCGACGGCGATTCTGAGCGATCACCCGGACGTGCGCGTGTCGCTACAGTCGGCAAGCCAGTTGCAGGGGCGTATCGATGGGTTGATCGAACAGTTGCTTGCGCTTCGGGAAGGGGATGAACAACGGCTGGCGCTGCAGGAACTTGTGGAGCAGACACAGGGCCGGCGGGAGCAGATTATCGAAGATTCCGACGCCAAGTTGCAGCAGTTGAGCGATCAGTTGAACGCAGCGCAGCAACAGGTGGTGCGGGCGGAAGCGTTGGTAGACGCCGCGTCCACGCAGCCGACGACACAGCCCGCCCTTGCGCAGGCGGCGGCCGACGCGCGGCGGACGGTGGACGCGCTGCAGTATGCCTATCAGATTCGCTCTCAGCAGCTTCAGTCCGACACCAGCGCCCGTCTCCGCAGCCGCATCGGGCAGTTGATCAACAATGGCACGGAACAGCGGATGGCGCGCAGGCAGTTGACGACGGACACGCTGGCGACGCTGGCGGCGGGGCTGGACGCGACCTACGTGCCGCAGGATTTGTCGTCGGAGGATCGGTCGGCGCTGTCGAAGGTGATGCAGTGCGTGCGCGACCTGATGCAAAAACAGGATGACTACGCGGCGGCGGCGGCGGAATCCGATCCGGTGCAAACATCGCTGGCGTCGGTGACGGAGCGGCTGGCGGAACTGAAAACGCGGGCCGCCACGCGGCAGCGCGTTCTGGCGGCGGCGAAGGCGAAGGACGATCGGGAAAGGGCCACGATCACGGCCGAACGGGACGCGGTGCAGGCTCGCCTGACGCAGGACCGCGCCGCGATGGAGACCGCGCGCGGCGACTTTGAGACCAGGGCGCTGGCCAGCGCCGACGCGGGCCTGGCGGTCTTCGATTCACGCCAGGCGCAGGATGCGCTGGCGGCGTTGACGGAGACTTACGATATGAAACAAGAGGACATTGCGGGCATGGAGCGCAGCCGCGATGATCTGGCGCAGCGGCTGAAGACGACGGTGGACGTGAAGCGTCCGTCGGCGGCCGACGTGAGCGTCGTGGCCGATGACGATGGGCGCAAACTAATCTACATGATCCTGTCGGCTCTGCTGGTGGGAGGAGCTTTTGTGCCGCTGATGCGGGCTTCACAACCGCGCCCCGCAAGTGCCGGCGCGCCGGGAGCCGCTAAACCTTAGCCTGGAGCGGGGAGGGGGCCGCCGCCGAGGCGGACGTCCGGCTCCTTGGATTCGGGCTTGGGCTGCGACATCGGAGGCCGGCGGTTCTGTTCCCGCTCCAGCAAGTCGCCGACCGTGGGTTTCGTCAGCGCTTCGCCACGCATGATGCGATCCACATCGGAGCCGTCCAGCGTCTCGTAGCGTACGAGCGCCTTGGCGACGGCATCGACACGATCTTTGTTGGCCAGCAACAGTTGGCGTGTCTCCTCATACAGGCGGTCGATCGTCTTCTTCACTTCCTCATCAATCGCCTTGGCGGTCTCCTCGGAGTAATCGCGGGCGCCGGGAACGTCGGCGAGCCATTGCGAGCGGCCTTCGTCCTCACCATAGAAAACGAATCCGACGCGGTCGTTCATGCCCCAGTCGCGCACCATGTGTCGGGCCATATTGGTGGCCTGGCGGATGTCTCCGTAGGCACCGGTGTTGATGTCGCCGGTGAATATCTCCTCGGCGATGCGGCCCGCGAAGGCAACCTTCATCGAGGCCACGCACCAGCGTCGCGAATAGCTGTGCCGGTCCTTCTCGGGAAGCGACCAGGTGGAGCCCATGCTCTGGCCGCGCGGAATGACCGTCACCTTGTGCAGCGGGTCGGCGTCCTTTTCGAGGTACTGCACGACCGCATGACCGGCCTCGTGGTAGGCGGTGGCTAGTTTTTCTTTTTCGTCGATGACGTGGCTCTTGCGGGCTCGGCCCCAGCGGACTTTATCGCGCGCTTCGTCCAGATCGTCGTTTTCGATGTAGTCCTTGTTGGCCAGCGTGGCGCCCAGGGCCGATTCGTTGATGATGGCGGCCAGATCAGCCCCGCTGAAGCCTGGCGTGGCCTTGGCGAGGCGCATCAGATCGACATTGGGGCCGAGCTTCACCTTGCGGCTGTGGACCTTGAGAATCTCCAGGCGCCCCTTGATGTCAGGCAGCGGCACGGCGATCTGCCGGTCGAAACGGCCGGGGCGGGTGAGGGCCGGGTCGAGCACGTCCACGCGGTTGGTGGCGGCGCAGACGATAACCTGATCGTTGGTGTCAAAGCCGTCCATCTCGACGAGGATGGCGTTAAGCGTTTGCTCTCGCTCGTCGTGTCCGCCGCTGGAGAAACCGCTGCCGCGACGGCGGCCGACGGCGTCGATTTCGTCGAGGAAGATGATGCAGGGGCTGTTGTCCTTGGCCTGCTTGAACAAATCGCGCACGCGGCTGGCGCCGACGCCGACGAACATCTCGACGAAGTCGGACCCGCTGATGCTGAAGAAGGGGCATTCGGCCTCGCCGGCGATGGCCTTGGCCAGGAGCGTTTTGCCGGTGCCGGGTTCGCCGACCAGCAGGACGCCGCGGGGAATGCGGCCGCCCAGGCGCTGGAACTTGCGCGGGTTCTTGAGGAACTCCACAATTTCCATCACCTCTTCCTTGGCCTCTTCAACGCCGGCCACGTCCTCGAAGGTGACGTTGGTGTGTTCCTTGCTGGTGATGCGGTGCTTGCTGCGGCCGAAGTTGCCGAGCATTCCGCCCGCGCCGCCGCTGTTGCGGAGCTGGCGGAAGAGGACGACGTAAATCACCACGAACAGCAGCAGCCACGGCACGACGGGCAGCAGCACGTTCATGATGAGGTTGGAATTGTTGTAGGCCTCCACGTCAACGTCTTTTCCGGCGTGGTCGAGAATCCAGGTTAGAAAGGAGGCGGAGTTCTGAAATGTGCCGGTGGGGACGGTCGTCTGGAAATACTGGCTCTTGGACGTCACGTTGCCGTCATGAAAGGTCTGCGGCACAGTGTATTCGCCCTCGATGTCGTCGCCGAGGATTTCGATCTTGGAGATCACCTGCGGCGTCGCGGCGACCTGCTGATAGAACTGGCTGATCGGAATCTGCTGATAGTGCTGGCGGTTGGTGGAGAAGAACATGAACGTCATGGCCGCCAGGCCGAAGAAGACGACCCAGCCGAATAAACCACGGCTAAAGCGCATCCCGCCGGGATTCATGCCGGGAGGACGAGTGCCTTTGCGCTGCGGTTTCTCAGGTCGCTGTTCAGACATACGGGTTCCTCTGCATTATCGAAGATAAAGGAGTCACATTCAACCCGATCGCGTTATCGGACCACGGTTTCAATCAATTTTGAATGATGAATGATGAATGTTGAAAGAGACGAAAATTCCACGAGTTCTTCCTTCAACATTCATCATTCAGAATTCAACATTCCACCTACCACGCCGCTTCCATTTGCTGCACGATTCCAGCGGCCAGCTTTTCGGCCGCGCTTTGAGTCCCCACGAAGGAACCCTCGGCCAGCGTTGGATAATAGGCCGCGGATTGGCTGAAATTCTTCCGCTCCACCAGGATCTTCCCGGTGCGAAGATCCTTCCAGGTGAAGCTGACGATCACGGAGGCCAGTTGCTCCTGCGGCACGCCGGTGGTTTCGCTCAGGCTGATCGGGTTGGTTCGTACGGAGACGATCTCTCCCTCCAGAATCGTGTCGGCGTGGTCGCGGGCGACCACCTTGTACGGGGTGAAGGCCTCAATCTGATGCACCAGGGCATCGGAGACCTGAAACTCAACGCCGCGGTGAAAGTCCCTGGTCTGGAAGATCGGCACGCAGACGGTGTGAACGTCAGTGCGGTAGATCGATTGCCAATGGTAGCCGGCAACGGTGGTGTCGCTGGATTCGTAGCCGCACCCCGTGGCGGCGGACAGACATGCCAGGGCCGCAACCAACCGCGATATCGTGGGAATGGCTCGCATGGGAATCTACCTTGCATCGGCCAACGGCTGAGCTTGCGGTGAACCTTCGGCAACGGGCCGGGTCGCCGGCGGGAAACCGGTGGCGGGCGGCGGAAGCGGCGGCCCTTTCACCGAATCCGGCAGCGCCGCCAGCCGACGGCGCGCCTCGGCGGCATCGGGGCTTGATCCGTAGGTGTCGATCAGGAACCGATAAAAATAAACCGCCGCCTTGAACTGCCCAGTGTGCTGATAATACTCGGCGGTCACAAGTAATTTTCCGGCGAAGGCGCTGTCGATGCGCTCGACAGCTTCCGGAACATTCTCATCGCGGGCCAGCGCGGGATAGTCAACTTCGATGTCCAATAGCTGAGCGCGGGCGTCGATGACGCAGGTTGGATCAAATGAGAGACCTCGAAACTGCGCCAGCGATGAGAACGCCTGGTGCAGCCGCGCCCGGGGCACATCGGGGCTTCGCGGATAGCCGCGCACAAACGCGGCGTATGCGTCGGCGGCGTAGTCGAACTGGGCGCTGTTGTAATAATAATCCGCCGTGCGCAGCAGCGCCTTCTCCGCGAGATCCGAACCGGGCGATCGCTGCTGAATGCGATAGAGCATTTCCACGGCTTCGTCTTCGGCGGGCAGAATCTTCATTCCCAAGAAGGGGCGCTTGCGGCCTGCGAGGAATTCGTCGGCGATCTGATACTGCTTGCGCAACGCGGGATAGAAGAGCCGGCTTTCCGGATACTCGTCCATCACTTCGTCGAGATAATAAAATGACAAAATGCGATCGTCCTGATCGAAGTATGATTCGGCGATCAGAAAAATCGCGCGGTCGCGTACCGGCGAATCCTTGTGCGTGTGCTCCCACGCCAGAAGAATTGCGCGAGCCAGCGACGGAGCCCCGCGGGCGAGATATTTTTCGGCGCGATCAATCTCCGGATCGGAGACCGGCTGAGGCGTCGCATCGTTCACCTGCGGCCATTTGCCGTTGTCGAACTCCCACGTCTTCTGTTGTCCGTAACAGATCGTGGCAGCCGCCAGGGGCAGCAAGGCGATCAGCAGCCGGCGAGGCGCGTCCATTCGCGGTGGTTCCATACCGGGGATTGTAATGTTGGATTTTTTTGCATCAACGGATGGGGTTCGAGAATATAATGATTTGGAAGGCCTATGAGACCCATCCTCACACTCGGCGTCATCCTGACAATCTGCTCCGTGGCCGGTGCGCAGACGGCAAATCTTGTCCAGGCCGAATTGGTCGCCGAGACAAAAGCCGTCCAGGCTGGCCATCCTTTTCGGGTCGGCCTGCACCTGACCATTGCCGACGGGTGGCATGTCTACTGGATCAATCCCGGCGATGCTGGAGCGGCGACGACGTTCAAATTGACGATCCCGGACGGATTCACGGTCGGGCCGGTGCAGTATCCGGTTCCTGAGAACCTGCCGCAGCCGGGCGGGCTGACGGTTTATGCCTATGAACACGAGCTGCTGCTGACGGCGACAGTGACTCCGCCGACGGACCTGAATGGAGCCTCGTCCATCCCGATCTCCGCTGCGGCGGGATGGTGCGTCTGTACGCCGGAAAAGTGCGTTCTGGGGAAGGCAAAGCTATCCTTGGATCTGGCTGTGGGTACCGGGCGGAGCCAGCCGGACAACTCGGACCTATTCACCGCCTGGCAGCCGAGATTCCCGGTCAGTTCAGATTCGTCAATCAGCTCAACCGACTGGGAGATGGCTCGATCCGCCCGGCCGGGGTCTGCTCTGAGGGCTACCGTGGGATTTACCTGGCGGAATGATCCGCCCGCCGGCAATCTGGTCTGGCTGCCAGGGCCAAGCGAGGATTTGATCGTCAAAGCAGGGGATGTTCAGACTATCGGACGGGTGAGTAAGCTGTCGCTGAAAGTTTTGCCGATTCAGGGGATTTCGCCGACATCTTCAACATTCGGCGGAGTGCTGGCATACTATGTAGCAGGAAAGCCGGCGGCCGGGGTGGTAGTATCCATCGACCGGCAAAAGCTCGGTTTGCCGGTGCCTTAGTGGTTTTTGTGATGGGAACTCCTTTTTGGAGGATCAGTCATGCGTAAGCTTTATACATTGGGCGCGGCGCTGGGCGTCGCGATTGCCATGTCGCTCTGTATGGCCGCCGACAGCTCTCCCGCCTCCGGGGTAGCCGTAGGGCAGGCCGCTCCGCAGTTCACGCTGCAAAACCAGGACGGCTCCAATGTGAGCCTCTCCGGCTACAGCGGCAAGATTGTCGTGCTGGAATGGACCAATCCCGATTGTCCCTTCGTGCAGGCGCATTATCAGAAGCACACGATGACCAACCTGGCCGCCAAGTACGGGCCGCAGGGCGTGGCATGGCTGGCCGTCAACTCCAGTCACGATGTGACCAACGACTTCGACAAGAAGTGGGCGACCGACCAGAAGATTCCGTACCCGATCCTCAACGACGCCTCCGGCGCCACCGGCCACGCCTACGGCGCGACCAACACGCCGAACATGTTCATCATTGGCAAGGACGGCACGCTGCTCTACAAAGGCGCGATTGACAACAATCCCAACGACGATCAGGCGACGCCGATCAATTACGTGGATCGCGCTTTGGGCGAAACACTGGCCGGCAAGCCCGTGAGCATCCCGATGACGACGCCGTATGGATGCACGGTTAAGTATGCTGAATGAGCCGCATTCTTTGTGCTGAGAAATGTTGAAAAAAGCCCAGGGAACTGGTTCCCTGGGCTTTCTTCGTTCAGCGTGGGTTCTTCCTTTCGGCGATGAATTGCATCGTCTCCGCGAGATCGGCGACGATCGCATCAGCCTGCGGGCAGGCAGGCGGTCCCGGCGGACTGAGCAGGATCGCGCGGCAACCGGCGGATTTGCCGGCCTGCACGTCGCGCGGGGCGTCGCCGATGATCCAACTTGCGGATAGATCAAGGTCCAGTTCGCGGGCCGCTTTCAGAATCATTCCCGGTTTCGGTTTGCGAAGATCGCTCTCCTGCCGATATTGCTGCACGATAGCTTCGGGGTGAAAGGGGCAGAATTCGTGGCGATCAATGACGGCGCCCGGGTTGGCCGCAAGCAACAACTCATCCATCCGGCGATTGACGGCGATCACGTTCGCTTCCGTAAACATTCCCCTGGCCACGCCGCTCTGGTTGCTGACGACGACGACAACGAAGCCGAGTTTGTGCGCCGCCGCCACCGCCTCCGGCGCGCCCGGCGCCAGTTTCACGCCCGCCGGGTCGCCGAGGTAGCCGTCGTTGAGAATGAGAGTGTTGTCGCGATCGAAGAAGATGGTCGCGCGTTTCATCGCTTAGTTGTAGCTGCGCAGCACGCCGATGACCACGCCCTGGATGCGGCAGCGGTCGGCATCGACATAGCGCGGCTCCATGCCGCTGTTGGCTGGCTGGAGGCGGATGCGGCTGCCTTCCTTGTAGAATCGCTTGAGCGTCGCTTCGCCGCTGTCCAATAGCGCGACGACCTGTTCGCCGTTGCGGGCGGTCTCGCGCCGTTCGATCACGACGAAATCACCGTCGCACAGATGATCTTCGATCATCGACTCGCCGCGCACGCGCAGCACGTAGACGCCGCTGCTGGAACGGAAGAGCGTTTCGAGATCGATTTCCTCGCGGTTTTCAATCGCCTCGATGGGGCTGCCGGCGGCGATGTTGCCCAGCAGCGGCAGCTTGGTGTCGCGGTCTTCGTCGGGGAGGCGCTCGTTATCGATGATCTGTAAAGAGCGAGCCTTGTGTTTGTTGCGGCGCAGGACGTGCTTTTTTTCCAAGGCTCCGACGTGCTCGAAAATAGTGACTTTGCTGGTGCCGAGCTGGTCGGCCAATTCCTGCATGGTTGGCGAATAGCCATGCAAATGCCGGTAGTTTCGAATCGCGACGATCACGTCCGTCTGTCGGGGAGTCAGGTTCATCATCAGCTCCTTCCATGCCCGCCAGTTGTGCGCTGGCTTCGAGCATGGGAACAAGATTGTCCAGCAGCGCCGCCACTTCCCGCGGATCCAGCAGCACCGGCTCGATCACGAACGACGACGGCCCCACTGGTGCGAGGGCCGGATCCGTCTCGATGATGCGCTCCACTTCATCGGCGACGGCGGTACCGTGAGTTGCCTCGCGAGCGGACAACTCCTCCGCCGCTGAAGCGCCCGCTTCAACGTCCGCGCCGAATAAAAGAAGTAACTGCATCGCCGGCCTTCCTTAGCCGTTTGGGCAACTCATCCCGGTCAGCCCACTTCAAGCATCCGTGCCTGACCGCAACGCGCTCCTCAGTTCGGAGCGTGTTTGACGGACAATACCCTAACAGATCGGCGCAGTCAAGAGAAAAAATGAATGATTTCAAAAGAGGTTTAGCGGCCCCGCTTGCGGGGCGCTCTGGCCATGGAACGCCCCGCAAGCGGGGCCGCTACCGAGAGACAAAAAGGCGCCGGCGGAGCCTCTTTTTTAAGACTCCGCCGGCGTGCGTGGATCAGCCGTGGCGGTCCGTAAGCCGAATTCTGTTTTCGACACGATTCCCAAAGGAGCCGTGCCGAAGGCGACCATTTCTCTGCGACGCACGTCGCCGCGCGCCTGAAGCAGTAGGACGAGCCTTCTGCTATGCGACCTACCCGCGGATCAAACGCTTCGGGCCGAAGCTCTCCGCATATTTGGCCTTGCTGCCGGTGGGGTTTGCCTTGCCGTTGAAGTCACCCTCAACGCGGTGCGCTCTTACCGCACCATTTCACCCTTACCCTTCGACTCGCTGTCGCTCGCTCAGGGCAGGCCCGTCCAAAGCGAGCGACAGCGAGTCGAAGGGCGGTCTTTTTTCTGTTGCACTATCCGTCGGTTTGGCCCCGGTTTCCCGGGATTGCTCCGCCTTGACGTTATCAAGCACCGTGCCCTGTGCAGTTCGGACTTTCCTCATCCCGGCCCGTCGGGCTACCGATGAGTCGGAACGCGGTCGCCGCGACCGCCGCGGCAGATTCTCATTATATCCTATCGCATCTTTCACCGCGCCTTGCTACAATCCTTTCCCCTGCTGGAGCGCGGATGGAGCGGACGGCCAACGCAAAAAGTCCATCGCCTGCGCAGCCTAAGCCGCTGCGCAAAAGCTTGAAGACCATCCAAAAATCCGTGCCGCCCGCCGTCGCCGCCAAGGTCGACGGCGTCCCCCTCGGTGAGCAGTCGGATCAAGACCTGATGCGCCTCACCCAACTTGGAGAGCAGGCCGCTTATGCCATCATATACACTCGATACAGCGCATCCGTCCTATCTTACCTATACCGAATGTTGGGAAGTGTTGAAGACGTGGAATCAATTGCTCAGGAAGTCTTTTTGCGAGCCTACCGCTTCCGGGCCACCTACCGCTATCCCCATCGGCTAAGTACATGGCTGTTCACGATTACGCGAAATCTGGCGATCAATGAAGCTCGACGACGGAGGCGCAATCCTGTGAGGAACGTAACGGAATTGAATCTCGACGGTATGGACATGAGTGGCGAGGCCAGGCGCGTGGCCTCGGATGCGACGACGGACCCGGAAAAGAAGGAGGAAATCGCGCGGGTGCTGAGCGCTTTGGACGATCTGCCGAGCGACCAGAAGGAAGTCATCGTCCTGGGCATCTTTCAGGATCTGAGTTACGCGGAGATGGAGAACATCACCGGCGCCAAGGCCGTAACCCTGCGTTCGCGGATGTTTCACGGATTGAAAAAGCTGTCGAGGATGCTCGGGGTTGAGGAATCTGGAAGGTAAGGGAGCACGGTAAGCGCCATGTCAGAGTTGAGCGGCGAATCTGAAGCCTCCGGTCTACCCACCGGCGACCTATTCGAAGTGTTGACCGACGCGCTGCGCGCCGGCCCAGGCAGCCCCGAATGGGCCGCGGCTGTGCTGCGCATTGGAAACGGCGCGGGGGCCGCTGAATATCGGCTGCTTCTCAGCGCCCGACAGCGCCTGGAAGCGGGCAAATCATTCCGTTCCATCGAAAGCACTCCGCAACTGACGCACGCCGTGCTGGCGTCGGTCTCCGCGGAAGCCGCGCGGCCGTGGTTCTCGCCGGCCCGGCAATTGTCGGCCCGCGCGCAGGTGGTAATGATCGCGGCCGCCGCCGTCGTCATTTTGACCGTCGCGGGGTTGATGGCCCAGTGGATGGTGATGCAAAGCCGGCCCGGCACCTACCTCTACATTCCCAAAGCGCACGCAACACAACCGGGCCTGATGAGTTTCGAATCGCTGATTCCCGACGGCTGGAAGCCGATCGGCTCGCTGCGCGTCAAGGCGGAGCGAGGTCTTCGTCTGGCCGGCGGACCCAAGCAGATCGACCAATCCGGCGGCCTCGTCTGGCAGGCCGTGCTTTCTGCGTCCAAGCCGTTCAAGGTGGTGGCGAGCGTGCGATATCTGAACGGCGCCAGCGTGTCGCCGGAGATATTCGTCAGCGACGACGCCGACTTCGACGACGATCGCCCCGCCGAGCGCAATCACGAATTCGTCTGGACGATGCTGAGCGACACCCCGCAGGTTCGTATGGCCGATCGGACGCTTGCGCTGGCCGGCGAAACCGTCGAACCGGGCAAGGAAACCACGCTGGGCGTGCAGATCGAAATGAGCGGCGCGACGGCAACGGTTGCCACAAGCTGCGGCAAACACTGCACGCACTGGACTGGAACGCATCTTCTCGCCACAGACAAGGCTTGGCGCATGGGCGTGCGATTTGTCGTTCACGGATCGCGCCACGACGACTGCGTCGCGGTGGAGTCGATCCGGCTGGCGATGAAGTGATCGGTCGCGTTGCCCGTTTGGAAAGGGGTCTGGCATGAACAGAGTCCTGCTGCGTCGCACACTTCTGCTGGCCGTGGTTTTGATTCCGGTCGGTGCGATGGTTGGTTTCCGCTACGGGCACAGGCAATACCGAAGCGTCGGCATTGTCCGCATCGTTCCAGTGACATCGCGCATTCTCTTCGACACCGGGGACAATGGGCAGATTCCGATGTACGACCAATACATCGACGCCGAAGCCGCGCGGATGCGCAGCTCGCACATCGTCAACGACGCAATGAGCGATCCCGCATGGAGACGATGGAAGGCAAATTTCAGCGACATCATCGCGAACGAACTCACCGTGATTCCGCAAAATGAGATGCTCATCGTCACGGTATGGAACGCCGACCCTGAAATCGCCACAACCGCGGTGGGATCAATTATCCGCGCTTATGTGCGAAGCTATAACGAGCAGAACATGACCGACGAGCAAGGCCGCATGACCGCGCTCAACGATCGCAGGGTGAACGAACAATCGCAGGTCGATTCGTATTCAACTCAAATCCTCGAATTTGTCGCCGCCAACGCTTATGGAACCGACGATCTGGAACATGTCCTCAACGCCAAATCCGACGAATTAATCGCCCTGCAGGACCAATTGTTCAAACTCCAGCCGCAGGCGGGGGATTCATCGCCGACGGTGAACCATACTCGAATGGAGATCGAGGCTCGCAAGGCGGAATTGACCGAGATAAGCCGGACAAAGATGAAATTGGACGACCTCAAGGCGAAAAAGGCTCGCGCTCAGGCCGAACTGCAGGAGACCACCAACCGAATCGACGCGATTCAAACCGAAAACGATTGGTCCGAAAACGGACGTTTGTCGATCATCAGCGAAGGTGATCCCGCAATCACATCGAATGACATCCGCGATACGCATCCAGTAACCGCTGCAATCGGCGGCGGGGCGGGACTGTTGGCGTCGGCGCTGCTGGCGTCGATCATGTTTGCCTTTCGCCGTGCCGCCTGATCTGCTCCGCGGCCTTGCTCAACACCGCTTCCACGTCGAGCCATTTCAGGCAACTGCAATGAAAACACGCCCGGTCGTAGCACGGGCTGCACGGCAGATCCAGCCGGATCACGCTGTCGAGCCGGCCGTAGGGGCCGGTCAGCACGGGATGCGTCGGGCCGAACAACGCCACCAGCGGGCGGCCCATCGCCGACGCGACGTGCATCGGCCCGCTGTCGTTGGCGACGACCAGACCAGCCCGCTCGATCAGAGCGATCGACTCCCGCAGCGTTGTGCGGCCGACGAGATTGATGGAGTTATCGATCCGACCCGCGACGGTGATGTCATCCAGTCCGCCGAGCACGACGGTCTCCAATCCGAACCGATCGCGCAGCGGCCCGACCAACTGCGCGAATTTTTCCGCGGGCCAGCGCTTGGTCGCCCAGACGGAGCCGGGGATCAGCACCGCGTATCGCGTTGATGGAGGAACCAATCGCGCCGCCTCCGCGCGGTCCGTGTCGCTGATCGCGAAATGAAATTCGATCGGTTCCATGCCACAACCGGCGGCCGCGGCCAGATGCTGATAGCGCCCGATGGCGTGCTGATGCCACCAGCCGCCTGAATCGACCGCGTGGGTGTAGAATCCCGGCGCTCCTTCGCGCGCATCTTCAAACCCGATGCGCACCGGCGCGCCCGTCAGCCAGCTCATCCAGCCGCTGCGAAAGAGACCCTGGAAATCCAAAACCCAATCAAAGCGCCGGCTGCGCAGGCCCGCGATGAAGCGCGCGAACGCCGCCGTCGCCGTGGGGCTGCGCCAAGCGTGACCGTAGCGCGCCCGATTGAAGACGATCACTTCCTCCAGTTGCGGATGCCCCTCCAGCAGCGGTGCGCACAGCGGCGTGAGCAGCCAGCTAATCTCCGCCGCCGGCCAGCGCCGTTTCAGCAGGTTCAGCATGGGCAGCGTATGCACCACGTCGCCGATGGCGCTGGGCTTGATGATCAGTATCCGGCCCGGCGCGGGATGGAGCGGAATGGAACTCATGAATGTCCAGCGGCCGACAAGGGCGAATATGGGGCGTACCCGCGGCACAGCGACAGCGAATCAGCCGGCGTGTACTGCGGATGATCGCGCATGCTGCGCAGCAGACGCTCGATTCCCAGCGCGATCCATCGGCGGCTGCGGATTCCGTCCACGTCCACCAGAATCGGCCCGGGGCCGTGCACGGCGTCCGCGCGGACGATCCAGTTGCTGGCCTTGGCGTCGAAATGTCCAAGACCCGTCTCGTCGATGCGGCGCAGAATCGCGCCGGTGCGTCGCAGCAGCATGTCGCGCTGACCCTGCGGCAGGGCGTTCAAATCGACGGACGCGAGCGTCGATCCGGCGACGCGCTCCATGACGATGATGCTGTCGGTCACATACCCCAGGCTGCGTTTCTCCAGCATGAGCAGCGGCCACGCGGTGGGAATTCCGCGGGCGATCAGTTTCCACGCCTTGATCCACGCCCGCCGCGAGCGGCTGCGGCCGATTTCACTCACGTACCGATACCAGTACCGCTTGTACGGCCGTTTCACCACCACCGCCAGCGGGTTGCCCGCAAGCTCAACCTCAGCCGCATACACATCGCCGCTGCGCGAGCTTTTCAGCTTTTCCAAACCGCCGGATTCAATCTGCGCCAGCAATTTTGGCCACGCCTGCTCCCAATCCGCCTGCGTGACCGACAATCCGCTGGAAGCAGACCAGCGGAGCGCGAACTTGGATTTTTTGAAATAGTGCCCGCTCCAGTCCCCGATGGCGATGCGGCCGAACCGGCTGTTGTCTCCGAGCGCCGCCTCGACGAATTTACGCCAGTAGCGCCAAGTCGAGGTGCTTCGCGGTGGCATGGGACCGTCGTTGCCCAATTGCAGCCAGGCGCGGCGAAGATCGCTGCGCGTGGCGAATCGCGCCGCGCTGCTGCCGAGATACGTCACATCCTTCACCCGCAGCCCGCCGAAGCGGACGGCGTAGGCGTCCAGAAGATGAACCTTCTCGTCGCTCAAAAGAAAATTGCCCAGGTGCAGATCGGTGTGCCGCAGCCCGGCCCGCCCGAGTTTCTCAACGATGTCCACCACCTGCCGCGCCAGTTCCGCGCGGTGCGGAACCGGCTCGCCGAGAAGTTCCAGATCGCTCAGGTACTGGTCCAGCGGCATCGACGGTTCGATTCCCTCCATGACCACGGCGTCGCCGATCCTGCCGCCCAGGCGGTATCCGATTAGCACGTTGGCCGCGCGCGGGGCGGGGATGGCGGCTTTCTGAAGTTGTTGCAACCGCCGGAATTCGTGCATCGCCGGATTGCCTCGCACCGAATGTTTCAGGCTGCGGCGTGGATAGAATTTGAGATAGTACGGCTTCTCGCCGAGCGTGAACCGCCAGACCTGCCGATAGGCGCGATCCTTGAGCAGCGTTCCGTGCCGCGGCAGGTGGGCGAGGATGTCCTCCATTGGATTGGAAGGCACAATACTGAGTCCTCGTTTCTTTTATCCCCTTGCCGCACAATAATATAGTCGCGCTCGGAATGTCCACCGGCAGGGCCGGTTCGCATCAATGGGAAAGGGTTTGCATGACCGAAGCCGTTTCAACGCGGCCGCTGCGGATACTGATCGTCGACGACCAGATCAACATACGCAAGACGCTGTCGATGTGTCTGGAATCCGACGGCCATCAGGTCGTGGCGGTCAGCAACGCCGCCGACGCTCTGGCCGAGACGGCGCAGCGGCCGTTCGATCTCGCCTTCGTGGACCTGATGCTGGGGGCCGCGTCGGGACTGGAATTGATTCCGTCGCTGCTCGCGCAGAGTCCATGGATGCGCGTCGTCATCATCACCGCCCACGCCTCCATCGACAGCGCCGTCGAGACGATGAAGCGCGGGGCATGGGACTATCTGACCAAACCCTTCACGCCGGCGCAGGTGAAACTGGTGACCGACCGCGTCGCGCGGCTGCGTTCGCTGGAGCAGGAAGTCGCCGGGCTGGCCCCGACTCTGGCGGCGACCGAATCACAATCGCTGCTGCGCAGCGCTTCGCCGGTCATGCAGCGCGCTGTGAACATGTCGCGGCAGGTCGCCAGGAGCGACACGACGGTTCTGATCCGCGGCGAAAGCGGCACCGGAAAGGGCGTGCTCGCCCGCGCCATCCATGCCTGGTCCAACCGCAGCGGAAAGCCGATGGCCACCGTCTCCTGCCCTGCGCTACCGGCGCAACTGCTCGAAAGCGAATTATTCGGCCACGTGCGCGGCGCGTTCACCGGGGCGGTGCGCGACAACGTCGGCCGCGTGGCGATGTGCGACGGGGGAACGCTGTTTCTCGATGAAATCGGCGATCTGCCGCTGGAATTGCAGCCGAAACTGCTGCGGTTTGTGCAGGATCGCCAGTACGAGCGCGTCGGCGAATCGCTGACACGGCAGGCGGACGTGCGGATGATCAGCGCCACCAACGCCGATCTGGAACAGGCCGTTAAGCGCGGCGCGTTCCGCGAGGATTTGCTCTACCGCATTCAGGTCGTGCAGATCGATCTTCCGCCCCTGCGCGACCGGCCCGAAGATTTGCTGGAACTGGCCGAGCGTTTCATTGCTGAACTGGCCCACGGCCGCTCGCCGGGCCTGACGGATCAGGCGATCACGGCGTTACGCAATTATCGCTGGCCGGGCAATGTGCGGGAATTGCGAAACGTCATCGAACGAGCGCTGATTCTTTCGCCGGGCGAGCGGATCGGCCTGGAACATCTCCCGGCGGCGCTGTCGGCGGGCGCGTCGGCTGTCGTCGCGTCGGGCGCACCGGCCCAGGCGGGCGATCCAATTTCGCTCGACAAGCTCGAAGAGTCGCACATCCGCCGCGTGCTGGCGCGGACCAAATCTCTGGAGGAAGCGGCTGACATGCTCGGCATCGACGTGGCCACATTATGGCGGCGGCGGAAGAAGTATGGAATTTAGCAGAATTGTGAATTCTGAATGTTGAATTTTGAAAAAAAGCGTCGCAATGCCGACATCCGTCTCTCGCCGCAAGCCCTTTCAACATTCAAAATTCAGAATTCAACATTCTATTTCCATCGTGCAATTTGCAAAGCCGGCGCGTGGTCACTCGTGCATTCTGCACGATGGCCGATGATCACACGCCCATAACAGCGTTGGAAGCGGCATATCTCTGGCATCCCATTCGCACTTACGTAGGAGCAACCGATGTTCGGTTTACGGCAAAAGTTGATTCTCGGTCTGGGCGGCGTCCTGGCTGTTTTGTTTCTTGTCAGCGGGCTGGGCGTCGCGGTGCTCAGACAACATCGGTCGGCATTGGACAAGTTTTTGTACGAAAATTGGCGCAGCGTGCAGTACGGACAGGCCATGATTGACGATCTGGAACATCTTGATGACTCCGCCACGGCGATGCTCAGCGGCCCCGCGCCGGCGGGCGTGGCCAGGTGGATTGCGGATTTCGACATCAACGCCGATGCCGAGGATCACAACATTACTCTGCCCACGGAGGACCAACTGGCCGGCTCGCTCGCCCGCCTTTGGCGCGGCGTTGACCTCAAGACCGGACAGAAGGTCACGTCGGACTGCTACTACGACAACTATCAGTCACTGCTGAGCAAGCCCGGCCCCGACGCGCTGGCGGCCGTCAAACGGATTTCGCCCGAGCTTAAGGCCGCGGCGCAGAGCGTCATCAAACTGAATCTGGACTACATGACTCCCGTGCAGGGCCGCATCAAGGAGATGAGCAATCAGGCCGAGCGGGTGATGATTCTGCTCTCGGCCGCGGGAACCGGGCTGGCCGTGGCGTTCACCTTCCTGCTGGGGCGCTCGATCCTTCAGCCGCTGGCGACGCTCATCCGCTCGTTCCGCGAGATCGAGCAGGGGAATCTCGATCTGGTCGTGCAGGTGAAATCGCGGGACGAATTGCGGCAACTCGCCGAGGCGTTCAATTCAATGGCGGCCAAGCTGCGCGAATTCCGCCGCACCGACCGGGCCAAACTGGTGCGCACGCAGCGCACGACGCAGCTCGCCGTCAATTCGCTTCCCGACGCCATCGCCATCATCAACCCCGACGGGCAGATTGAACTCTCCAACGACGCCGGACGCGGCCTCTTCCAATTGCATCCCGGCCAGTCGATTTCGACACTGGCGGATCAGCGGCTGGCCGAACTGTATCGGCAGGTGTCGCGCGATCAGAAGCCGTCGCAGCCCAGGGGATACGAATCAGCCATCGAGGTTACCGACAGCACCGGTCAGAACCATTATTTCCTGCCGCACGCCGTGCCGATTCTCGACGCCGAGAAGCATCTGCTCGGCGTGACGCTGGTTCTGGGAGACGTGACCAACCTGCGGCGTCTTGACGAAATGAAGAGCGGCCTGCTCTCGGTCGTCTCGCACGAACTCAAGACGCCGCTGACAAGCATTCGCATGGCCATGCACCTTCTGCTGGAGGAGCGCATCGGTCCGCTGACGGCCAAGCAGACGGAGTTGCTCGTGGCGGCGCGCGATGACAGCGACCGGCTGCACAAGATCATCGAAGGTTTGCTGGACATGGGCCGTCTGGAATCAGGCAGCGTGGAATTGGATCTCAAGCCGCAGTCGGCTGAGAAACTGGTGAACGAAGCCGTCGGGTTTCTGGAGTCGGCGTTTCACGACCGTGGAATCAACGTGGAGATCGACGTGCCCGCCGACACGCCGCCGGTGCTTGCCGATCCGGCCCGCATGGATCACGTTTTTTCCAATCTGCTCGGCAACGCGCTGAAGTTCACGCCCCCCGGCGGCGTCGTGCGCGTGGCGGCGACCACTGAAGACAACGTGGTTCGATTCAGCATCGAGGACACCGGGCCGGGCATCGCGCCGCAGCACCTGGCGCGCATTTTTGACCGCTTTTACAGAGTCGCCGGCCCAACACAGCCGGGCGGCGCCGGACTCGGTCTGGCGATCGCCAAGGAAATCGTGCAGGCCCACGGCGGACAGATTCAGGTGCACAGTCAACTGGGCCAGGGAAGTCAGTTCAGCTTTACGCTCAAACGCGGCGATCAGTCGCCGGCCATGACGCCGACGCGCGTCGCCGCAATGGACTAACTGCCGGCGTACGCGGCCGGCCGAGGAAGTGGATCATGTTGGCACCGACAACGATTGATCTTGTGGCGACGGCCGGATCGTTCCATGCGGTTCAGCCGCCGCAGTTGGACCGAATGATGCTGTTCGGATTTCTCGCCTCCTTCGCGACGCTCGTCTGCCTCACGCAGCAGCGCGAGCATCGGGCGTTCCGCTTGAGCTTGGCGATCTGTCTGGCGGCCATGGCGGTATACGGCTTTCTGCAAGGCGCTTGGGCGCTGGGACTCGTGGTCGGCGTCTGGTCGCTCGCGACGGCGCGGCGCTGGCGGCGGCAGCGGCAGATGTTTTTGGGAACCTTCAGGGCATGGCAGTCGGATGTCGCGCAGCAGGCCAACGCCTGGGCCAACGATTCGCGCGTGAGCCGGATGTTTGGGCGGAATTGAGTCGACCTCGGATGTTTGAGAGGTGATGTATGAAAACAGCAAACATACTGATAACCGATGACGAAAGCGGCATCCGTCTGATGCTGCGCACCGCGCTGGAGTCCGACGGATTCACCGTCTCCGAGGCGTCCAACGGCCGCGAAGCGATGGAGGTCATCGCCGCGAAAAAGCCGGACCTGATGGTGCTGGATTTGAACATGCCGGTGATGGACGGACTTTCCGTGCTGGAGCAATTGCGCGAAACGCCCGGCCCCAGGCCGCGCGTGATCATTCTGACCGCCTACGGTTCCGTCTCGGCCGCCGTCAAGGCGACGCGCCTGGGGGCGATTGATTTTCTGGAAAAGCCCATCACGCCCGCCGACCTGCGGCAGACGATTCGCAGCGTGCTGGAGGAGCCGGAACTCGATTCGCCTCCGCCGGGCGTCAGCATTCCCGGCGGCTATGATCAGGTTCTGCGCAAAATTCGCACCGCTCTGCACGCCGCCGATCTCGACAGCGCCCAGGCGCTTTTGGAGAGCGCGGCCGAGCATCGCAATCAGCAGGCCGCCGAATATTTCAATCTGCTGGGCATTCTTTACGAAGCGCAGCGCCAATGGCGTCTGGCGCGAAAGTGTTACGGACGCGCGATCGCCACCGAAGGGCACTACCAGCCGGCCCAGGCGAACATGCGCCGCCTCTACGAACTTCACACTTACGGCAAAAGTTCCCAGCCCGTCGTGCTGAGCGATGCGGCGGAGGAACCGAGCCTCAAGCCATGCAAGACATGATTTACGTCTGGCTGACCGCGGCGTTCTTCGCCGTCAGCGTTGTTTACGCGTACGCCCGCAAGAATTTTTGAGGCTCGCGGTTGTCGAGCCGGTTTGAAAGCAAGGACCGAGAAAGGAATGTTGAGCCATGATGGACGTTGTTTTCATTCTCGTCACCATCGGATTCTTCGCCACCTGCGTTCTCTACACCTACGCCTTCGGGAGGATCTGACCCATGACTGAGGACATCATTGTTGGAATCGTTTCGCTCGGAACGATGGTCTACCTATTCTGGACGCTGATCCGCCCGGAACATTTCTAATTGGCATTTCATGAACACTGCTGGATGGATTCAACTTCTGGTTTACGTCGCGGTGCTGGTCGCCCTCACCAAACCGATGGGGCTGTACCTTCATGCCGTGCTGGAGCCGCGTAAACCGGGCCGGATCGAAGGGCCCATTCTGCGGCTGCTGCGCGTCAATCCCGACCGGGGGCAAACCTGGAAGCAGTACGCCGTTGCCATGTTCCTCTACAGCGCGGTGGGAATGCTTTTAACCTACGTCATGCTCCGCTGGCAGAGCCACATGCCGCTGCAGGGGCAACTGAATCCGCAGAAATTTCCCAGCCTGAGCGGCGATCTGTCCTTCAACACGGCCGCCAGCTTCACGACCAACACCAACTGGCAGAGCTACGGCGGCGAAAACACGATGTCGTATCTGTCGCAGATGGTGGCGCTGGTCAGCCACAATTTTTCGTCCGCCGCGGTTGGAATCTGCATCGCGGCCGTGCTGATCCGCGGTCTTGCCCGCCAGAAGTCGAAAACCATCGGCAATTTTTGGGTCGATCTGGTTCGCACCCACCTGTATCTGCTGTTTCCGATCTGCATCGTCTACGCGTTGTTTCTGATCTCGCAGGGGATGATTCAAAATTACGCCGCCTACACGCCTGCCGGCGGGTTGGACCAGAACGCGGCTCAATCCATCGCGCAGGGTCCGGTTGCGTCGCAGGTGGCGATCAAGATGCTCGGTACCAACGGCGGCGGCTTCTTCAACACCAACGCCGCCCATCCGTTTGAGAACCCGACTCCGCTCAGCAATTTCATCCAGATGGTTTCCATCTTCGCCATTCCGGCGGGGCTGACTTATTACCTGGGCCGCATGCTCAAAAAGCAGTCGCACGGCTGGACGGTTTTCGCGTGCATGTTGGCGCTTTTCCTGGGCGGCGTGCTGGTCCTCTGGTTCGCCGAGGCTTCCGGGAATCCGCGCGTCGCGGAGCTGGGCGTCAATCCGGGGATGACCGCCTACGAAGGCAAGGAAACCCGCTTCGGCGTGTTCAATTCGGCGCTGTTTGCGACGATCACAACGGATGCGTCCTGCGGCGCCGTGAACTGCATGCACGATTCGCTCACCCCGCTGGGCGGATTGGTTCCGCTCTTCAACATTCATACCGGCGAGGTGATCTTCGGCGGCGTGGGGGCGGGGATGTACGGGATTCTGATCTTCGTCGTGCTGTCGATCTTCATCGCCGGCTTGATGGTGGGCCGCACCCCCGAATACCTCGGCAAGAAAATCGAGGGGTTTGACGTGAAATGCGCGGTGCTGGCGATTGTCGCGCCGAGCCTGAGCATTCTGGGCTTCACGGCGTGGGCAGCCGTGAGCGGGTGGGGCCAGGCCGGCCTGAACAACAACGGCGCGCACGGCTTCAGTGAGATTCTCTACGCCTTCACCTCCGGCGCGGGCAACAACGGCTCGGCGTTTGCCGGACTTACGACCAATACGCCCTGGTACAACACGACGCTCGCCTTCGACATGCTCGTCGGGCGGTTCTTCATGATCGTGCCGCTGCTGGCAATGGCCGGCAACATGGCGGTCAAGCGCGTTGCCCCGGCCAGCTCCGGCAGCTTTCCCGTCAGCGGGCCCACCTTCGGGCTCCTGCTCGGGGGCACCATTGTCGTTGTGGGCGCACTCACTTTCCTTCCCGCTTTGGCGATGGGACCCATCGTTGAGCATTTCATCATGCAGGGATCGACCGCGACTTATTAATGTAAGGATTTCTTATGAGCCACATGACTTCTTCAGGCTGGATTCAGTTGATAGTATTTTGCATCGGCTTGCTTCTCATCACCAAGCCGATGGGCATCTATCTCCTGCGCGTGCTCGATCCCGATGTCGAGGGAGGCATGGGCATTCTTGAGCGAATCGGGGCGCCCGTCGAATGGCTCGTCTACAAACTCGCCTGCGTTAATCCGAAAAAGCAGCAGAACTGGAAGCAATACTGCCTGTCGTTCCTGATTCTGGGGCTGGTGACGATGCTGATGAGTTACGGGATGTACCGCATCCAGGACAAACTCCCGCTCAAACAAAACATGGCCAATCTGACCGCGACGTCGGACAGCCATGACGTGCTCAATGGCAGCGGCAAGGTTCCGACCATCATCGCGTTCCTCCAGGCGTCCAGCTTTGTCACCAACACCGACTGGCAGAGCTACGAGCCGGAGCAGATGTTCACGTATTTCTCGCAGACCTATGCAACTGTGATTCATTTCTTCTTCTCCTCCGCCGTCGGCATCGCCGCGGCCGCCGTGGTCGTGCGGGGCGTCGCCCGCAAACAGACCAGCGACATCGGCAATTTCTGGGTCGATCTGACGCGCATCACGCTTTACCTGTTTCTGCCGATCTGTTTCGTCTTCGCGATGCTCGACATCTGGCAGGGCATTCCGATGAATTTCAATCCATACACGACGGTGACCGCGGTCGATCAATCTCAGGCGGCTTCGACGACGCAGCCGACGCAGCAGACGATCTTGCAGGGGCCGTTCGCGTCGTATTGCGCGCCGAAAGTGCTGGGACTAAACGGGCCGGGATTCACGGGGACCGACTGTGCCCATCCGTTTGAAAATCCCACGCCGCTCTCGGAGTTCCTGCAACTCATGCTCTTCTTCTCGGTCATCGCGGGTCTTCCGTACTACTACGGCCGCATGATCAAGAAAACGGCTCACGGGTGGACCATCTGGGGGATGATGCTCGCGATGCTTTTGGCGACGCTGCTTGTCACCTGGTATTTTGAGGCCCAGCCGAATCCGAACCTTGTGGCGCTGGGAGTTGATCCCGCTTACGCCAACATGGAAGGCAAGGAAGTCCGCTTCGGCATCTACAACTCCGCGGCCTGGGCCAATGACGTGACCGACACAGCCGAAGGGGCGAACAACTGCGCCCACGATTCCATGACGCCGATGGCCGGGTTCATGCTGCTGTTCAACATGCACATGGGCGAGGTGATCTTCGGCGGCATCGGCAGCGGGCTGTACACGATGCTGGTCTTCATTTTCGTGAGCGTCTTCCTGGCCGGCCTGATGATCGGCCGTACGCCGGAGTATCTGGGAAAGAAGATCGAGGCTTATGACGTGAAGTGTTGTTCGCTGCTCTTGCTGATGATCGTGATCGACACGGTCGGATTCACCGCATGGGCCTGCGTGGCCCCGTGGGGCACGAATTACAACACCAACGCCGGGCCGCATGGATTCAGCGAAATCTTCTACGCGTACAGTTCCGGCACCGCCAACAACGGCACGGCATTCGGCGGAGTCGGTTACGCGCCGACGACGACAAACGCCGCCGGGCAGACCGTCTACACCACCACGACGTTCAACTGGGCGCAGACATTCTGCATGTTGATCGGGCGGTATTACGAGCTGATTCCCGCCCTGGCGCTGGCCGGCGCGCTCGCTCGAAAGAAACCCGCTCCCGCCAGCGCAGGGAGTTTCCCCGTCACCGGACTCACCTTCATGGTGCTGGTCATCGCGGTCATCGTCATCGTCGGGGCGCTCAACTTCCTGCCCGGCCTGGCGATGGGGCCGATGCTTGAGCACTTCATCATGCGCGGCGGCGGCGTTCTCTATTGATCCGATGTTTTTGAACAACCATTGAGGATGTTATGGCAAGCAAAGCAAGACCACTATTTGATCCGGCGATTGTCGGCCCGGCGATGCGGGAGAGCTTCAAGAAGCTCAATCCCTTCCACATGTGGAAGAACCCGGTCATGTTCGTCACGGAAATCGGGGCGGCCGTGACCACGCTCGACCTGTTCTTCACGCATGACTCGGTCAAATTCGTCGGCCAGATTTCCATCTGGCTCTGGTTCACCGTCGTCTTCGCCAATTTCGCCGAAGCAATGGCCGAGGGGCGAGGCAAGGCACAGGCCGACACGCTGCGCAAGAGCCGCACCAAGAGCGTCGGACGCAAGGTGCTGCCCGATGGGACGATTCAGACTGTTCCCGCCGAGTCGTTCCGCAAGGGCGATATCTTCATCGTCGAGGCCAACGAACTGATCGCCGCCGACGGCGAGATCATCGAAGGGGCCGCGTCGGTGAACGAATCGGCCATCACCGGCGAATCCGCTCCCGTCATCCGCGAAGCCGGCGGCGACCGCTCGGCCGTCACCGGCGGCACGACGGTCCTCTCCGACCAGATCAAAGTGCGCGTCACCGCGAACCCCGGCGAGTCCTTCATGGATCGCATGATCGAACTGATCGAAGGGGCCAAGCGCCAGAAGACCCCTAACGAAATCGCCCTGTCAATTCTCCTCTCCGCCCTCACGATCATCTTCCTGGCGGTCGTCATCACCATGATGCCGTTCGCCATCTTTACGCAAACGTATCTGGGTTCCGACGCCTACAAGCTGGTTCAGACGGCCTTCGGAATTTCCGTGCTGGTCGCGCTGCTGGTCTGCCTGATTCCCACAACCATCGGCGGGCTGCTCAGCGCCATCGGCATCGCGGGCATCGACCGCATGGTGCAGCACAACGTCCTGGCCATGAGCGGCAAGGCCGTGGAAGCGGCCGGCGACGTGGATGTGCTGCTGCTCGACAAAACCGGCACGATCACGCTCGGCAACCGCGCCGCCACGGAATTCATCGCCGCCCCCGGCGTCAGCGACAGCGAACTGGCCGACGCCGCGCAGCTTGCCTCACTGGCCGACGAAACGCCCGAAGGCCGCAGCATTGTCATTCTGGCCAAGGAAAAATACGGCCTGCGCGGCCGCGAACTCAGCGAGATGCCGGGGGCCGAATTCGTCGCCTTCACGGCACAAACGCGCATGAGCGGCGTCAACCTGAACGGCTCGATGATCCGCAAGGGCGCCGCCCAAAGCGTGCGCAATTTTGTCCTGTCCAATTCCGGGGTCTACGCCCCTGAGATCGAAACGTCCGTCGAAACCATCAGCCGCGCCGGCGGCACTCCGCTGGTGGTGGCGACCAAGACCAGAGCCTTGGGCGTGATTTACCTCAAGGACATCGTCAAGGCCGGCCTGCCCGACCGATTCCAGCGCTTCCGGGCGATGGGCATCAAAACCGTCATGATCACCGGCGACAATCCGCTCACGGCCGCGGCGATCGCCAAGGAAGCAGGCGTGGATGATTTCCTCGCCCAGGCGACTCCCGAAGACAAACTGGCGCTGCTGAAGCGCGAGCAGGCCGCAGGGCATCTGGTCGCCATGACCGGCGACGGAACCAACGACGCGCCCGCGCTGGCACAGGCCGACGTGGGCGTTGCCATGAACACCGGCACGCAGGCCGCCAAGGAAGCCGGAAACATGGTCGATCTGGACAGCAATCCCACCAAGCTCATCGAGGTCGTCGAAATCGGCAAGCAATTGCTGATGACCCGCGGCGCTCTCACGACATTCAGCGTCGCCAACGACGTGGCGAAATATTTCGCCATCATCCCCGCGCTGCTGATGGGCGCGTTTCCACAGGTGGCCCCGCTGAACGTCATGAAGCTGGCCACGCCCCACAGCGCCGTGCTCAGCGCCGTGATATTCAACGCCCTGATCATCATCGCGCTGATTCCGCTGGCCCTCAAAGGCGTGCGCTTCCGCCCCGCGCCGGCCGTCGTCATTCTGCGCCGAAATCTGCTCATCTACGGTCTGGGCGGAATCATCTGCCCGTTCCCCGGCATCAAGATCATCGACATCCTCATTCACTTTTTGCACATGGCGTAAATGAAGATTTAGCGCAAAAGGAATTTCACCATGAGTCAGAAAACAGTTGTCGTTCCGCCTTCCAAGCCCGCCGTCGATCCCGGCGGCAATCTGCTCGGACACATCTGGGCGTCCATCGGCGCCACGATCGCTCTGGGCATCCTTTGCTGCCTGCTCTATTCCGTCGTGATCTACGCGCTCGGCCAGGCGATCTTTCCGTTCCAGGCCAACGGCTCGCTGATTGACAAGAACGGCCTGCCGACGGCCGACCCGTCCAAAGCCGTCGGCTCCGCCCT
>Ga0182024_10004347_pt1 | contig 32723 bp, 28 predicted proteins | sample P32metaG_FD_120480 | JGI IMG/M metagenome (GOLD analysis project Ga0182024, IMG submission 120480) | Permafrost microbial communities from Stordalen Mire, Sweden - P3-2 metaG (Illumina Assembly) | ecosystem: Environmental > Terrestrial > Soil > Wetlands > Permafrost | place: Sweden: Stordalen...
CACGGCCTGTCGAGCACCCGTACTCGTGCCAGGCACTCCCCTCATGATCCCGTCCGCTCCGGTCTCGAGTGCTTGGACCATCTTGAGCCGGTAGTTCAAACGTGCCTGGAGCAGGGTGCGATGCCGGCAAAGCGATTTGCAATTTGCCAGACTGGCTTTAATTTCATCCAGCGAATCGAAAGCCCGCACGGGCGAAGCTAAGGCCAGCACGAAACATCCGCTGATCATCCATCGGTTCTTGGTCATAGAGCCTCCTCCGGCCGTCTTTATTTGATAGTCCCGGGTACGGAAAACTCGATCACTGCGGATACCCCGCCGACATCAAGACCCGTGGCCGAAAAACTCGAGTCGGTGTCATGCTGTTGTATCGACGCACCTCCGCTGCCGGGCGGCAGGCCGAGCAGAATATAGGAGGGCACGGTAAACTGTCCGGCTTCCACAGCTACCTTGCACGAAAAGCCCGCAGTCACCCCCGACCCCGTCGAGACTCCGCCAAGGTAGACGTAAGTCCCCGGCAAGCCGCCGGTCCAGGTATACAGTAATCCCTGCGTCCGGTCTATTGTGGCACCCGCGCTTGGATTGGTCCAGTTGAAATTGGGATTCGCTATGGTCAGTGTGGCGGTGAACGGACCCACGTCCGCTCCGCCCGAGCCACTGAATGTAAAGGTTCCGCCCCCCGGAATCACGCCGGCCGCTAGAGCCGCGCCGTAATCGCCCACGAGGCCCCCATAGTCCGGAGCCAGCGTTATCGCCAATCCCGCGGGCCCCGTGAAAGTAACCGAACCGGCGTCCAGGCCCACGAGGGTGATCGGGCCTCCCGTGATAATCGGGGCCACCGCGCAGCTGCCTGGTGAAAGATTATCCCCCCGGCCGGTAGCGCCGGCGAGGAGTCCGGAATCCTTGGAAAAGGCCGCGCCCACACTGTTGCTCACAGTACGATTGCCTTTGGCGTCCGTAGTATTCGTCTGAAGCACGGTGAGGCCCCCGGCCTTGAGCGTATCTTGCGTGTCCTTCAGGATTTGGTCGCCGGTGATGGTAACGCCGCCGCTCGCCTGCTTGACGCATGTGCCGCCGCCTTGGTGAATCGGCAAAACCACGACATTGCTGATGATGCTTCCAGTCACTGCCACCAGGGGAACTTGGCAGTCTGGGGTAACCGAGGTTGGGATCGTCAGGTTGATCTGATTCACGCCGGGGTATCCGGCCGACCCTTGATAGAGGACGTTCGCCAAAACTCCACCAACGTAAATCTGGAGGGGAGTATTCACGCGATGCGGCGTCGAAGCATAGGTGGTATCGCTATCGGCGGGATCGGCGCCCAGACCGGTTGTCCAGAGCGTAATGATCTCTCCGGGTGCGCCCGAGTTGGTAAATGAGAGAAGAGCTCCGGTAAAGGCGTCGGTGGCGACTCCCAGATCGATATTAGTGTTGAGCACTCCCAGAGGAATTGGGATCTGGTTATACTGGTTGATCCCTACGGCGCTCGCCACCACCTGGATAGGCGCGGGAGTGCTGTTCGTACCTCGATAGTTCACCGTCAGGGTTCCAGTTCCGACCGGAGTGGCTGCGGGCAGAACCGCGGCCAGTTGCGTGGGACTGGTGTAATACAGCGCGGGATGCGTCGTCACGCCGCCCACGACTACCGTGATGCTGGCTCCGTTCAGCGTGGTTGAGAGTCCGGGCGCCGCACTAGACTGTAGGACCGGATCGCCCGGGTCGGCCAGGTCGCTTCCTTGTACGATGAATAGACTGCTCGGCGCGACGCCGAAATTCGGCATGCCCGGCGGAATCAGGCTGGAGTTGTTCAAAATTTGCGCGACCGCGGGTCCCGTCGCGGCCGATGCTCCGAAGGTGGTGAACTGAAGCGTGATCGCACCACCACTGTTTGCGACGACCAGGACTTTCGCGACCTTCCCGCTGCTGGTGTTCGCAACGAAGGCATCTCCAGCCACAAGTAGATTGGCGGCGATAGGTGTCGACCTACCGGCCGGGGCAAGAGTGACCCAGTAAGATTGGGGCAAACCATTGAAATTAGTCGCCCCAGCGTTGCCGACATTGTACACCGTCGCGCTGCCCTGCGGAGCGATGGTGCTTCCGTTCCACAGAATGTCCCCGCCGGAGCTGACCACCGCACCTGTATCCAGGTTCAGGGCCGAACCGGTCTGTAGAATCGTGTTTTCACTCAGGTCGGCCCGGACTGCGATGGGAAACGCGCAGGCCAGAATTGCTAGAGCAATAATCCGCGCTGATAGAGTTTGGTTCATGAATGAAGCCTCCGTGATCATCTGGTATCGTAAGCTCGACAGGCCGTGATCGGCCAGCGAAAAGCGACTGCTGTTCAGCCGTTCGGAATCATCGAGCTCTCTTTTCGCCAATGAAGTCATGAGTCGTGCCATGTTTGATCGGTTGAATCCGCCACACCATTTTTCAGATCCAGGAGGGAGTTCGTCCGCAGGCTGGTGAACTCGCCGATCGGACAGGACGGCGATCGGAAACCAGAGCACCAGAGCAATGAAAATGGTTTCACGTAAGCATAATGGGGATTGAAGGCCGATTCTTTCGACCAGTTTTGCAAAAACATCACAGCCATGGATCTGGAAGCCAGGCTGTCACAAGGGTGCTCTCGAATTGATTAACTCTCCATCCGTTCAACCCTACATTCAAACCCAAACGGCGATTTCCCAGCCGGGGGCCGACATCAAATCCTGTCTTGCCGAGATTGCTAAGCTACCTCTCCAGGACCGCTACATCTGGATGATCCGCTGCCCGCCGTGTTGCGCGCGAGCCGCGGAGAAACCCCCAGCGCGAGCAGGGCAGCCCGGCGACGGCGCTGTGTTTTCCACTGCCGCCACAGCGCCGCCTTTAGCCGCTCTGATCGGCCGCACGCCGAAATCCTTCAACGCCGCGTCGAGTGAAGACGAAAAGATGGAATCGCAATCGTGAACGGCGAATTTGTACGGATGCGGATCGGCGAGGATCTCCCGGAACTGCTGCGTGGTCCACTCGGCATTATTGGCGCTCTTGTCGTGCGGCCAAGCTGCCGTGCGTGCCGATCAGGTCGCCTCGTTCTCGATAGCCAATCCGCTCGCGCCGACTCTGACGCAGAATATTTCGCTGGGCGCTCCGATGGGCCTCTGCCCGCCGGAACGCCGGAACCCTACGTCTATACAACTGCCCCGTTTAATCTCGCGACGGATCCGCCCGGCGCTTTCCTCTACTGTCGTGAATCACTCGACCTGCCTGACCAACAATGTCGATGCGGTCAACTGCCCGCAAGGCAACGCCATCCACTTCCTGAAGATCAATCAGGCTGATGGCACGCTCACGGAGCAACCCGGCTCCCGTATATCTTCCCGCCGACCATGGTGCCCACGAACGCTCGCCCCAAAGGTCTCGTGATTCTCTGATCGTTGTGGCTGCAACCCATACCGGGCGCGTGGGTGGCGCGGGTTGCGGATCTGAAGTGTAGTTCGCCTTCAAAGTAATCCATGCCAGTTTCCTGTCCCCGGTGTTTGTGCTTGCCTCGTTTCTCTCGGCAGCCGCCGCCTTACGTCACCCTTCCTGGCATCATTTGAATACAACGCCGGACAGACTGATCCGAGCGTTAAATTCCCGTCCGCAGTCCCGCCTCAACCATCTATCTGACTTCCGGCGGCGTTCATCTCGCTACGGCAGGCGGCTCCGTCTCGTTCGAGTTCGTGGGCGCCAATCCACATGCCGAAATCACCGGACTCGACCGCCAACCAGCGCAAAACAACTACTTCACCGGCATTACAACCGCGTCCGATATAGGGACATTTACCCCAGCGTCGACGCGATTTTCTACCGCAGCAACGGCGAGCTCGAATTCGATCTGGTGCTTCAGCCTGGAGCCGATCCTCTGATGATTCGCCTCGCCGTGAGCGGACCAAACCAGGTCCGGTTTGATCGCGACGTCAATCTCGTGCTCGGGCGCACCCTTCTGCGCCACCCGTCGGTTTATCAGGCGGTGAATGGCGAGCGCCGTCCCATCGCCGCCCGATTTCGCAAACGGCATTCGCACGAAGTGGAATTTGAGATTGCCCGCTATGATCGCGCCAGGCCGCTGGTGATCGATCCGGTCCTCGCCTACCCGTCTCTTCTCGGCGCCGGATCTCCCACCGATGCGACCTCCATCTACGGCGTAGCGTCCGATTCGGCCGGGAACGCGTACGTGACCGGATTTACGCCCGCAACGGATTTTCCCGCTCGGAATGCCCTGCAACCCAATTACGGAGGCGACAACGCCGACGCGTTCGTCGCCAAAATCAGCGCAGATGGCTCGACGTTGCTTTATTCCACTTTCCTGGGCGGCAACAATACCGATCAAGGCAATTCAATTGCGGTCGATTCGACCGATGCGGTGTGGTAACGGCGTCACTGAGTCCACCAATTTTCCGGTGGTCAATCCGTTGCAGCCTTCTCATCACATCGCCTGCGTGTCGGGCGGAACGGGGTTCGTCGTCAAGATCAGCGCGGACGGATCGAGGCTTCTGTTTTCGTCCTATCTCGGCGGCAGCGGCGCGGAAAACCCGACCGGTATCGCCGTCGATTCGACCGGCGCCCCGTATCTCACAGGCGTTACATTTTCGGCTGATTTCCCAGTGAAAAATGCGTTCGAGGCGACTCCGGAGAGCGACCTAGGCCACGGCTTCGTGATCACGCTTCAGCCCGATGGCTCGGCTCTGGTCTACTCGACTTACCTGGGCGGAAGCGCATCCGATCAGGGCATGGGAATCGCTGTCGATGCCTCCGGCAGCGCCTATGTCACCGGCTATACCCAGTCGCCCGATTTTCCGATCAAGAACGCCTATCTTTCCGTGTTGCCGGGCATCTCGAACATCTACTCGGGCTATCCGCCAACTGCTTTCGTGACGAAGTCTGCAAGCGACGGCCAGTCGCTCGACTATTCGACGTTCCTGGGCGGACAAACACAAGATGGCGAAATCGCGATCGCCGTGGATAACACCGGCAGCGCGTATGTTCTGGGCCGCACAGCTTCCTCCAATTTTCCGGTTAAGAACGCGTTTCAGTCGAGCTCGAATGGCGGAACGCACGCGTTCGTCACAAAGCTGGCTCGGGCAGAGCCGGAGCTTTCTCCGCAGACAGGGATAAAGCGGGGCGCTAATCCCGCCGATATCATCCGGTAGATGCGGACTCTTGTTTGTTTCTTGATCTGCACAATCGGGTGCCGGGCGCAACAGCCTGAAGACCAAGTCCTCGCCGTATACAGACAGATGGAGAAGGCTGTGCAAAGCGGCGACGCGAATACCTTCATCGGGTTGTGGTCCCGCGAATCGACGTCGGACGCGGAGAAGATGCGGCCCTATCTGCGCCCGCGTCCCGATGCGCATTACACGTCGTCCAGGGTTTTCGTGCAGGGAGACGAGGCGGTGTTGCTCGGACAATCCGGCCCAAACCAATTCCTGAGCATGCGTTTCGTCAAGGAAGACGGACGCTGGAAGATCAAGGGCCAGGTTTCCAGCGACAAGGCGTACCCCGCAGAATCGGTGTATGCCATGATTCCGCCGGCCGCCGGAGCCTTCGAGCGCGCGGGGGCGCCGTGGCAGAACGTCGCGCCGGCATTCGATAACGCGGGTGCGGCCAAGCGCGGCTGGCAGGTGCGGGCAACCTACGATGAGTCGTTTTTGTATATTCGGATCGAATCGTCGATGCCGATGCCTGCGCCCGGTACCCAGGCGGAGAAGCCGCCCATGGGATGGCCTGTCTTGAAAGTCGGCGTTTCCGGCGTTGGCGAGTTCGTGTTGCACGCCAACGCGAACATCGGAGACCAGGCGACGTTCGATGAGAATGGCCGCGCCAACAGCCATCGGCATTACGTGGCGTATTGGCTTATGCTAGAGCGCGCCGGCCAGATGATCTTCCAGGCGACCGCGGGCTTAGATCCCGATCCGTTGGTTCAGGCCGGAGAACACTTCTTCGACGTGCGCATGCCGCTGCGGACGATGGGCGTCGCGGATGCGAGGCACACGAAAATCACGATCGGAGACGCGCAGTGGCCGAAGAGCGCGATTTTCAGCCTTGAAGTGCAGCAATATCGGTAGGGATCGATCCGGTAGTGCTGAATCTATGAAAATCTGCATCGCAATTGTCTCGAAGAGAACCACAGTCCAGGATATCGGGCAGCCTCGCGGCAAGTCTTAACGCCAGTCGTCGATCACGTAGACATCGGCTCGATTGAACCCGGCCGCATGCGGACTTTGCATGGCGACACCCTGCGTGGTAACTCGATATCCGTGGGAGCGCAAGCGCCGGTAGGCATCTTCGCGAGCCAGGTTCACGCCAGCCTCTACAGTGGCTCCGCGTGAGGATGCAAACGCCTCGCAAGCATCGAGCAACTTGTCGAAACGTTCACCCGCACCTGCACTACCGCGGGCCGCACCGAACTTGACGTAACACGTCTTCTCGCCGCCCTCCGATCCGGGTCCGTTCAGGCACACTGCGAAAGCATCGAGAACACCGCGCTTGTATCTCAACACGACGTCGCCGGTGCGCTGCTCTACTACGGCCCGGATCTCACCAGCGAGATCGAGGCCCTTATCGATCATGTCGGTGAGTTTCCCGCATGCCTTGATGGCCTGTTCGCGCTGGCGTTTAGTGAAGGCCGATAGCAACGCTGGCGCATTCGCAAGTTTAGACTGCGGCGCTGGGTTAGCCTCCGGCGTACGCGTCATGATCGCGGTGAGATAGCGCGGCCAGTAGCCGAACTTCTGGTACAAGCCCACGTGCTTGACGCTTTGCGGGAACGTGAACAGCCCAGTGTGCCGGACGCCCCATCGGTCGAAAATCGTCATAGTGGCTTCGAGCAGCCGCTGCGCCACGCCGCGGTCCCAGTATTCCGGCAGCACTGTCAGGGGCCCGAAGAACGCGAACGATCCCCACCGTGTGGCTACGTTCGATCCGATCAGGCGGCCACCTTCGCGCGCCGCGATCACCTTGACGTGGGTCGAGCGCCAGCGCGGCGCCATCAAATTGCGGTCGCCCATGAAGTCAAGCGGATCAGGCAATCCCAGAAAGTTCCGAACGCCAGCCGGACAATATGGCCCGCCTCTTCGAGTTCACTCTGTTTGAGCAGACCAACTTTGATGGGCTGATTCGTCGACATTGCTTTAAGTCTCCTGTGTTAACCCCGCGATCTTCTTGACGCATCGGATCTTGAGATGAGCAAATTAGATCAGTGTAGCCGATCGAGGCCGCGCCTGGATTTACGGCGCGGATCCGGAAGCTACCCTGGGCGCTCGCAAAAGTTCGAAACGTGTCCAGACCGGACGGCACTTCAGATGGGATGCCGACCGGCCGCCAATGGATTCCCGAACCCGCCGGCCAAGGGTTAAAGATTCGCCGATTGTAAGGCTAAACAGCCAAGAAAAACCGCAATTCGGCTGAATCGAAACCTCTCTCGATTACAATATTCTGGACTCCCTGAGTCATGAATATAAATCCTCATCCGATGAGAACCCACTTGGTTTTCATGATTTTCGCGCTCACGCCGGCGTTCTCCCAGCCAGTTTCATCCCTGCCGCCTTGGCTTGAAAGCTACCCGGGCGCGATTCCGGCCGTTCGTTCGGGCGACTCCCTGGTCGAATCCAGCTACACCATCGCCGCACAGCCGGAGGACATCATGCGGCATTACCGCACGCTGTTTGAATCCGCGGGCGTGCCCTTTCAACCCAATCCTGACGGCATCGGAACAACCATCCGAGCCTCGGCCCCCGAATGCGATCTGCTCATCCAGATTCGCACCCGCCAGGAGGGCTCTTTCGTGGATGTGAACTGCTCTTCCAAAACGCAGTCCGCGGCGCCATCGTTGCCGGTCAATGTAAAGGTGACCACCAGCCGGCCGCAAGCGCCCTCGACGACTTCCCCGCCCCACCCCCTGACCGCCGACGAACTCATGGAGCAGCATCACAAAAGAGCGCTCGAAATGGGACTGCACCGCGTGCATCCCGACGCTCCCGCTCCTCCTCTAGTTTGGCCCTCATGGCTGGTGCAGGTCGGCGGCGCCCCGCTCCGGACCGAGCGCGGCGTGGATTTTGAGAAAGACGCCATGCTAAAAGCGCGATACACCACCAACCTGCCTATGACCGAAATCTATCGCTTCTACCGCGATCTGCTCAATGCGCACGAATATCCGGCGCGGAGCAGTATGTCCACGGGACAGACGCAGAGCGGCATCCAACAGAACGCCCTTGGACACGTCGAAGGTTTTAATTATCCGGACGGCGCGCCGGGTGCGTACAGTATCATCCATGTCAGCTTCGACCGGTCGGTGCTCAACGGCCCGATCACCGTAACCATGCGATTCACCACGCATGAATATATCGCCCGGCGGGGTTACTGAGTCGATGCGCCGCGCGCTGATTTCAGCCCTGTCGATGGCTTGCGCTGCCGCGCAATTTGTCACGCCGGTTCCTTCGGTAATGCCCGCCTGGCTGGTTCCTTACCCCGGCGCTGCCGCGCAAATCCGGCAGATATCGAACGCGGTCGAGGTTACTTACACAGTAGCCGCGGCGCCCCATGAGGTCCTTGCGCATTTCCGGACTCTGTTTGGGTCCGCCGGCTTGCCGTTTGAGCCAGACCCCGCCGGTGGAGGCTTTCTCATCCGTTCGGCAGCGCCGGAGTGCGACCTCGATATCTCCATCCGGAGTCGCGATTCGGACACGGCGGTCAAAGTGACCTGCTCCCCGAGACTGGCAGCCAACCAGCGCATGGCGAGCTTGCGAGCGCAAGAAAAAGCCGGGCACGCCCAGAGCGACCCGATGAAGAAATTCGACACGCCCGTCTATCCTCAGCCTAAAGCTCCGCTGCCCCCGCTCACCTGGCCCGCCTGGCTGGTCCGCGTGGATGGCGCCCCGCTCCCGGTCGAAAAATCCCCGGCACGGTTGAGCAGTTCCTTTGTGTCCAAGCCGACCAGGGATGCCATCCAGTATTTCTACGCCAACTTGCTCAGTTCGCATAGTTATCGCGTGACCCAGGGCTTAGCCGCAGTCCCTGAGAAATTCGGTTGCTGGGTGCAGGGAACTACCGGCGCAGACAACCAACTCGGTCGTCGGGTCGTAATTCGGATCAAAATCAGACCGGTTCGTCAGAATTTCGCCGTCGAGCTCAGTTTGCAGTGATCCCCTAACGGGCCGCCCGGAGGGCTGCGAAGTATCCGTTCACGGAAACGCATGAAGGGCGCGAAAAAATGGCAGATCGCGCTCGCGGTTACCGTTGTCCGGACGGTCGAAACGGACCCTGCAAGATTCAGGCGCAGCGCCGTGCCCGATCGCGCGAGCAGGGGATGAGCTGCGGTGAGTATGAGCATCAGACGGTTGACCACGCAATGGTGGCGGACGGCGGCGCAGATACCACGGGTCGCGACGGCCCGGCGCTCGGCGCCAAGGGCAAAGCCGGGGTTCTCGATGACGTGACGATCACGATCGACCTTCGCGACAAGAAGCGTTCTCACTGGCCCTTCGGTTCATGGGATCGAAGGTCTCGCTTCGAACCTCAAAGGAATGCGCTCGAAGAACGCGAACGCAAGGTAGTTGAAGAACTCCTTCAACCTAGGTCATCGTTCCAGGGACCCACTCTCGAGACCCCCTGGAGTAACGCGTCCGATCTCAAGGAGTTTTCCGGATCGTCTTCCCGACGAAGAGGAGGATCTTCCCGCGCCAGCCAGACAGCCGTTCCGTGCGCGAACTGCGGTCGCGGTGGCGGCGACGCTCGATCAGGCGGAGTATGCGGCGTCGCTCATGCGAGTCGAGTATAGATGATCGGGTCGGCCGCGGGAAGCGCGCAGTCGTCAAGAAGGTAGTCCGCGAACGCGCCATGAACGATTATTTATAGAAAACCCTTTGACGGTTTGCGGAATTCGTGAGACAATTGAGCCGTGTTGAGGCTGTATACATATTCGGGTAGCGCGCGCGGGCAACTGATGCTCACGTCGGCACAACCGCGGATATCTGTCGCCAAAGACACAACCACGATTCATAGCGGAGCGTTTGGCGTCACGCCAAATACCCGACGTGGGCAGGTCGCCGTTCGACCGTAAGCCCCAAACCAATCATTTTCCCATTGCGGGCACGTGTAGCTGCTGCATTCGAGGCTCATAACCTCTGAGGGGCTGGGTTCGACTCCCGGGTCCGCAACCACTTATTGCGGGAGTAGCTTAAGAGGAAAAGCTCTGGTCCTGTAAATCAGCGTTGGGATTTCAAGTATCCCCTCCGGCTCCAGCTACTTGAGTATTCTGCGTGGCTAGCTCGGGCATCTGGCCCAGATTCACGCGGGATTCTCCCCACTCGCTCCATAGTTTGGGGTGCTAGCTCAGTGGAAGAGCAGCTGGCCGTCTTACTCTACCTAGACAAGCCTGCGCGACCGATGAGAGTTCGATTCTCTCGCATTCCACCAGAGCGTGTGACGGTGGCCGAGTGGTTTAGGCGGCAGCCTGTGGAGCTGTCCACGAGCGTTCAATTCGCTCCGGAAACCCCAGATGTGGCCGTGGTCCAGAGGATTGGGCTTCGGTTTCCTAAACCGAGAATCGGCGGTCGAGTCGCCGCGGCCATACCAGTTGTACTCGTGCCGGCGTAGCTCAATTGGGACAGAGCAGTGGCGGCGGAAGCGACAGATTTGCGATTCGAATCCGCTCGCGGGGTTCCAGTTCTTTGACATCCTAAATTGTTTTCACGGGGAGTAGCCGAGTGGGAAGGCGCTTGATTTGGATTCAAGAGATCCGGTGTTCAATTCACCGCTCCCCGACCACTTTCGTTCCGAGGTAGCCAAGCTGGAAAGGGAGCGCACTGTTAATGCGCCATGCGCAGGTTCGACTCCTGCCCTCGGAGCCATGCCCTGTTAGCTCAATGGTAGAGCGGTCGGCTTACATCCGACTGATGGGTGTTCGATTCACTCACGGGGTACCAATGTTCGGACGGATAGCTCAAACGGCGAGAGCGCAGTCCCGATGAGACTGAGGCCGCAAGTTCGATTCTTGCTCCGTTCACCAATGTCGGCGGAAGACACGGCCGAGATTCACCGGCAGACTTATAAACCGCTTCGTTCCAGATCAGACCATGGACTGGGTTCAACTCCCAGCGGCACCGCCAGGAGTCTTGCGTTCGGGCAGTGAGTTCGATTCTCACCGGACGCATCAGATGTTCGAGAAGAAAGAGAAGTAGACCCAGATAGGAGTTGAAAGACATTCGCAAGATTGAAACCCTGCACGAGGCTTTGTGGTTACTTAAAGATTTGGCGTGGTGTTCGTTGTGGCGCGCCGTCGGAATGACCATGGTGCTGCCGACCCTAGTCGTACCGATGTGGATCAACGGCACAGCCGGAAAGAGCTGGCCGGCTGTGTGCATAATGGCGCTGTTGATCGCGTGCTACCTGTACGAGGGAATCGAAAGGGTTCGGGACCGTGGCTTAGCGGCAGGAGCACGTGACTTTTAATCACGGTAGGTGAGTTCGACTCTCGCCGGTCCCACCAAAGAATAAGGAGGAAACCATGCGTCTGATTGATAACGTGGCGGTTTGGGGCGACCCGATTGATGAGGGTGCGCTGAAGCAGATCCGCAACTGTGCGAAGACCGCGGCCCACGTGGCGATGATGGCGGACCATCACAGAGGCTATGCGGTGCCGATTGGCGGGGTGGTGGCTTATGAAGACGCGATCTCTCCGTCTGGTGTTGGATACGACATCGCGTGCGGAAATAAGGCCGTCTTGGTTGATGCCGATGCGGCGGAGGTCAGGGCCAACATCGCGAAGATTATGGATGACGTCTGGCGAACGATCAGCTTCGGAGTCGGTCGAAAGAATGATGACGAACGCGTGGACCACGATCTCTTCGACGATCATGCATGGAAGTTGGACGCATGTGCCCCGCTGAAGGAAATGGCTCGCCGGCAGCTCGGTACTGTAGGGAGCGGAAACCATTATGTCGATATCTTCGAAGATGAGCAGGGTCGCGTCTGGATCGGCGTTCACTTCGGATCGCGCGGCTTGGGCCACAAGACGGCGACCTGGTTCTTGAAAGCCGCTGGCGCTTCGGATGGGATGGACGTTGATCCTTGCATTTTGCCCGTCGGGTCCGATCTCGGAGCGCAGTATCTCGAAGGTATGCGTCTTGGCGGCCGTTACGCTTACGCCGGTCGGGATTGGGTGTGTTCGCGAGTGGCTCGTATTCTCGGCGCGAACATTCTCGAAGAGGTGCACAACCACCACAATTTCGCTTGGCGCGAGACTCACGGGGATCGCGATCTTTGGGTTGTGCGCAAGGGCGCAACTCCTGCGTTTCCCGGTCAACGCGGTTTCGTTGGCGGATCGATGGGAGATGTCTCGGTGATTATCGAAGGCGTAGAGAATGCAGATGCGGCGCATTCTCTGTATTCGACGGTTCATGGCGCCGGGCGCGTGATGGGTCGCACGGAAGCTAAGGGGAAGGTCGATCGCAAAACCGGGGAGGTGAAGCAAGTCGGGAGGGTAACACCGGAGATGATGCAGGAATGGATCGCGCGTGAGGGCGTCGAACTTCGCGGCGCTGGACTGGACGAGTCGCCGCATTGCTATAAGCGGCTTCCGGACGTATTGTCAGCGCACAGCGATTCGATCCGGATTCTGCACAAGTTGCGGCCTATCGGAGTCGCCATGGCCGGCGCGAACGAGTTCGACCCGTACAAGGACTAGTTCTGAGGCGTGTTAGGTAGGCTCTTAGGCTCATTTCCGTTTATTGAGAGAGTCCGCATCAGCGTTGGTTTCGGCGTCCAGATCGCGGTATCGCCGTTCCATCAATATAACCATCGCTGGATCTTATCGATCCGTCTCCCATTCTGACGGACTCTCATTGTGACCCTGCTCAATCACGCGAATATTCAGCAAATCGTCGTATAGCAGAGATGGAACTAAGGGGTCGCCAAGGTCGAAGTCGCTCGTTGGGTCCGCAAAACCTCGCCTACTAGAAAAACGTCGGTGAGCAGCGCACGCAGATGCATCGATGCGTTCAGGTTGTCGATCAGTTGAGAGCTGATCGCAGGCTGAGCGAGGACTAATTCCATCGCGGCAAGCGAATCCCGAGCGTCGCGGTCGAGCACAGCGAGGAACGGCGCGAATCGGTCTCCTTGTGTGCCAAATTCCTCCCGCCCCGCGGTCGCACAGCTTTCCGCAAGTCCGCTAAGTGCTACGGCTGCGCGACTTAGGGATTCTCGGACCTGTCTGCCCGACGCACTGCCTTCGTCATTCGTCAGGCCTTGCGCGGCGTACGCCAGCATGAACTCATAGCATTCTTCTATGGCTTCAAAGCGATCCCACATGTCCGCGCCCATGAGTCACCCCTCCTCGTCTGTTCGTGCGGTTACCGAAGCTGGACTCTCTACCGTCCACCGCCGCGGGTCGTAGTGTTTCAGATAGAACTCACGCCTCATCGATCCGAAAATCATCGACTTTGTGATGTCCAGTTTCTCCGGACGAACCGCGAAGTACACATGCACCATAACCAGGGCGATGAGTCCAACGCCGGCCAGTCCGTGAAGCACATACATCAGACCCCATGTCATATCGCTGAACATATAAGGATTGCGGGTAAAGAAGATCGTGCGCACGCGGAAGAGCATGAACCCACCCGTTCCAATGGCGGACAACCCGGTCGCGATAATTGCGCCGTGGTAGAGTTTGTTCTCTAACGGGTACTTGGCGAACCTCCGCGGCGGTGGCGCCGGTTGGCCCATGAACCGTTGGACTCGTTTTAACGCATCCTGAAGGTCGTCTCTGTCGGGCCAGATCGCCCAGAAGTCCAGCCAAAAGGAGGCATGAACGATGTGAAAGAGGATGGACACCGTCAGCACGATTCCCGCGATCCAATGGTAGGTCACCCAATCAAACTGCACTCCTACCTTGGGAAGGAAGGCGGTGAAAAGCAACGTGAACATCGAGGCTGCCATGATCCAGTGAAACAACCGCGCTACCAAGGAGTGTCTGGGAATCCGCGGCGGAAGAACGGCAGCGAGGGTGGGCGAAACATCGCCTGCGAATTCTTCCTCTTTGGCGAAATACCGCACGTAAATTGCGTGCACGATCAGGAACAGCAAGCCTGCGAGCGCGGCAACCCATATCAGGAACCATGCAATGTGGATCGGAACATTTTGCCCCCAGGGACTCGTGGCCCATTCCGTAATCGGCTTCACGACGCCCATTTTGCCTCCTCCACTCCCCCAATGGCCCGTTTCACGAGGTTTCTCATCAGCGGGATTTTGTAGGCGTTGAACTGTAGTGGGATTGCGCCCTCCACTGCCAGCTTCCCCGCCATTTCACCCGTCACGGCCGTCGCCGGCTTTCTGAGAACTGCGTCTTCCACCGCTTTTAATCGCAGCGGACGAGCAGCGGCTCCGTTCACCGCAATGCGAATGCTCTCGATCGTGTCACCAGAAATCTTCATCGCCGAAGCCACGTTCAACAGGGGAAAATCCCAGACGTTCCGGTCCCGAATCTTCTCAAAATAAAATCGCGCGCCTGCCCACGTAGAGGGAATACGAATCGCCGTAAGCAGATCTCCAGGCTTCAATATGTGAAGGCGGGTGATGTCGATGTCAGGTCCGATAAAATAATCTTCGGCGTCGACGATTTGCTCACCCTTAGGCGTGCGCAATACGAATTTGGCGTCCAGCGCGATGAGTGCCGGAGCCGAATCGGATGGATTCACCGCCGCGCATCGCTCAGCGTGAAGAATCGCGTGCTCGCGGTTGCGGCCGGTGGGTGTGTCGGCGTAGCAAATGTTACCGCCTGCCCGATAACACGGCCAACCCGCGCGGTAATACCAACAGCGTGCGTCCTGCGATACGTTGCCACCGATGGTTCCCTGGTTCCGGATCTGGGGCGAAGCAGCCAATTCCGCGCCGTCCGCGAGAAGGCTATACTTCTCCCTGATCACCGGGTTCTTCACGACTTCGGTGAGAGTAGTCATTGCACCGATCTCGATGCCGTCGCTGGTGGTACGAACGCCTTTGAGCTCCTGGATTCCGCTCAGGTCGACCACCACCTTCGGTTTCTTGATTCGATCCTTCAACCAGTCGAAGCTGTCGAGTCCACCTGCCATTACCCAGGCATCCTCTCGATGTTGTTGGAGAAGTTTCAGCGCGTCCGCTATCGAGTTCGGCTGAAACAGCTCAAAAGCAGGCATGACATCTCGTATGACGGCCATTGGGTCCTCTCGAATTAAATGTGCGCCATGAGCGGATGTTGCATCGGCCGCCCAGCTTCGAGGGAAGTCAAAATCGTGTCCGCGTTGACAGGGGCGCGCTGGAAGATCTCGTCGCCAAGAGCGTCCGAGAGTGCGTTTAGGATGGAGGCGCAGCCCCCTCCGACCGGCGGCTCGCCAATACCGCGGGCGCCCACCGGCGTCTCAGGATCCGGAATATCCAATGCCGCCCATTGCATGTTCACCGGAACATCGAGAATCGTCGGAGGCTTGTTGTGGTGGAATCGCTTCGAAACCATCTCGCCGTAGTGTGGGTCGAAGACCCACTTCTGACCGATGGCATGTCCGATGCCGAGCGTCGATCGCCCTAGAACCTGCCCGCCGAGCGCCCGCGGGTGGATCACCGTCCCCACATCGGCGTACGCGAGGAAATCCACAATGTAGTACTTGCCGGTTTCGACATCCACTTCGATTTCGGCGAAGCTCGCCACATAAGAATGCGTCATGCCGTCGCGTGGGTAATTGTCGCGCGCCGCTGCCACCAGGCCTTGACCGGCTACCGCCGCAATGGATGCTTTCGTCATTTTGTTGACGTCGGATGGCGCTTCGTGGCCATCGTACTTACCGCCGATTTCGATGGCGTGCTGGGCGGCCTGTGCCAGAGTCATCCCCGATCCGGAACTCTTCCGAAAAACGCGTTCATTCGCGACCGTGTAGTCCTCAGGCTTCCCGCCCAGGCTTTTCGATGCGATCTCCTGAAGTTTCTGCGTGGCATCGATTGCCACGGCATGTGCGGCGCGGGTCATCGCGTGCGTTGTCTGGCTACCGCCCGACACGCACGTAAACGGAAGATGCTTCGAGGTGTCACCCCATACGACATCGCACTTTTCCCAAGGGACGCCGAGAACCTCCGCACCTGCGCGGTGGACGTCGATCACCGACTCGGTTCCCAGATTTCCTATGCCGGATTGGAATCGGACGCGGCCCTCTGGCGTAATGACGAGAAGTCCATCGAAGCCGATGGTGCCGCCGACATAGCAGCTAAGCGATACGCCGACCCCGCGTACTTTGGAGCCGATCCGTTTGGGGCTGCGCGCCGCCCTCTCCGGCCAATTGAATTGCTCCGCGCCCCGCTGGAGCGCTTCCTTAAGGAATGCGCTGGTCGCGTGCTGAAGCTTACCCTGCACCGGCGGCCCGTAAAGCGCCTTGCCTTCCGGACAGTTCATATAACGGATGGCGACCTGATCCACGCCGAGCTTTCGTGCGGCTTTGGCAATGATCGGTTCGATAATCGCAATTCCCTGCAATCCGCCCGGCGAACTCTGCGCACTGCGCGGAGGTGTGTTAGTCAGCACCGTCACTCCGCGCCAGCGCATGGCCTGGGGCTGGTACAGCAGCGAAACCATGTGTCCCGACGTCGGGGCGTCGCCCTGCGCATCGTAAGGACCGTTGTCCGAAATCACGAACATATCCAAAGCAAGGATCCGCCCTTCTTTGGAAAACCCGACTTTCATTCGGCCCTGAAAACCCGGCCGCGCGCGTCCGATAAATGTCTCCTCTTCGCGGCTGATCCGCATCATCACGGGCGCGTTTGCCTTTTTCGACAACAGCGCCGGGATAATCATGGAGACGCCGCCAGTAACCTTGCTGCCGAATCCTCCGCCGGTGTATTCACTGATGAAAACGATTTTGTCCAGATCCATGTTCAACCATCGTGCGACGGCAGATCGAGTTTGGGTGGTGCTCTGGGTTCCGGTGTGAACGTAGACTTTACCGTTCTGCCAATAAGCCATCGCACTGCGGGTTTCCAGCGTCTGATGACTGACATCTGGCGTGACGAACGTTTCATCCAGCACCAACGCAGCATTTCTGAAACCTGCGTCAACATCGCCGTACGACCATTCGTCGGGAGTCTTGCCCATCGGCAGACGGCCGTTTTGGGTCTCAGCGAAGTCCGCATCGGTCCACTTGAGTTCCCTGACTGCAGGTTGGCCGCCCGGCGGGGTCGCCCAGATGTTACCGTCAGTCCGCGGGTTCGGCCCCCCGGCCCGCAGCGTATCGAGCGGATCGACCACGAACGGAAGCCGCTCGAAATCGATTCGAATTCTCTCGATTGCTTCAGCAGCGGTCAGTTCATCGACCGCTGCCACGGCGAGAATCGGCTCGCCCTGGTACACCGGCTCCATGGTCAGCCCCCGTTCGCCCCACTTGCTGGCCTTGATGACTGTCCCGTTGTCCGTGAGAGTATCGGCTGGCGCGGGAAGATCGTCCGCCGTCAGAATCGCTCTCACGCCGGGCATCGCGAGGGCTTCGCTCGCATCGATGTGCCTCACCCGGGCATGTGGCAGGGGGCTGAGTAACAGCTTCGAGAACAGCATGCCTTCGGCGCGAAAGTCTTCGGCGTATTTTGACCTCCCGGTGACCTTGGCGAAGAGATCGGCGGTCTGATAGTTCTTGCCGATCAGCTTGTACTGCGGCCCGTACTGGCGATCGTGAATGGAGCTAGGCACTTTTCACCATCCTCAAGTTCTCCGCGCCACACATCAACGCGGTCAGGATCTTGTCGTAGTCCTGGCAGCGGCACAGGTTGCCCGAAACGCCGTGCGCCAGTTCAGATCTGGTCGGGTTAGGGTTGGTTTTCAGGAATCCCACCGCGGCCATGACGAAGCCCGACATACAAAAGGCGCACTGGAATCCCTGTTCGTCGATCACGCCTTGCTGGACCGGATGCAGCGTTCCGTCGTCCTGCGTCAGGCCTTCGATCGTCAGGACCTTCCGGTCGCGCACCGTGTGCGTCAGAACCGAGCAGGAATAGTGCGGCACGTCGTCCAGCAGGACGGTACAGGCGCCGCATTCGGCACGGTCGCACCCCAGCTTCGTTCCCGTCAGCCCCAGCTTGTATCGCAGCGTCCACGCCAGGGTCTCTTGCTTCATCACGTCGACCCGCCGCCGCTGCCCGTTGACGTTTAGGGTGATCAGCCGCTCGCCGGCGCCCCCGGCTCCGTGTACACCGGAGCTGCGGAAGAGATAGGTCGCTGAAGCGACGGCCGCTCCTCCGGCGACTACGCCTTTAATGAACCTGCGTCGCGAGACCGCTTTTGGCGTGTCCCCGAGCAGTCTCAACTTTGAATCATCTGCCATACACGCCAAAATCGTGCAAGTCAGCTTCCACCCTCCGATCGCTGAGTACAACGGACTTATTAGACCTCGAGTCGCCCGCACGTCGCTTAGAAGTCGAAATAACGACATCGGTTGTCAATCGCTACCGTGATAACTGTCCGCGCTAAATGATCATTTAGGCCAGAATCACCGACGGTTGTGCCATCATCAAACACAGATAGAATCAGGAAGTCGGCTTAGCCTTGTTACAGCGTTGAGAGGACAATGTCCGCGGACACTTGGTCGCGAATCAAAGTCTTGTCGCAGGTTCGGAGCTATGGACTCGCGCTATCTGCGTGTGCCCTCGCGCTGGCCATCGCGCTGCCGATTGACGCTCCCTCATCCTGTTTCTTTCTAGCTGTAACGCTGAGCGCACTTTATGGCGGAAAAGGACCCGGAATCCTGTCTGCCGTCCTCTCCGCTACCGCTATCGACTATTTCTTTCTGCCGCCGCAACATCACCTGACGATTGAGCTTGCTGCGTATCCGCGATTCGTTGCCTTTCTCGTAGCCGCCATTCTGATCCTAGTGTTGATCGAAATGAAGCGGCGCGCCGAGGAATCCCGCCTGCAGCTCCACGCCAGATATCAGGCCATCGCCGACGCGGCGCCCGATGCCATCGTCTCCATCGACGAAAACAACCGAATCCAGCTCGTCAACCCTGCCGCGACAAAGATCTTTGGGTGGGCCGCGGCCGACTTGATCGGACAACCGCTCACCCTCCTCCTGCCCAATTTCCGCGTTGCCGAGCGTACCACCGGCGCTGAATGGACCGGCCGCCGGAGGGATGGAACGGACTTCTCAGCCGAGGTCTCTTTTCGAGAACTCTCGAGCGGTGGCCGGAAAACCTTCACCGGTTTCGTCCGCGATATCACCGATCGGAAACGCGCGGAAGCCGCGCTCCAGAAGAGCGAGTCCTACTTGGGGCAGGCTCAGAGGTTAAGCAAGACGGGAAGCTTTGGATTCGATACTTCCACAGGCGAATTGTTCTGGTCTCAGGAAACCTTTCGACTTGTCGGACTCGATCTCGCCATTCGGCCTTCCCTCGAATTCCTGTTCGATCTAATTCATCCCGATGACAGGGCCCGGGTCCGGGACGAGTTGGACCGCGCCTTCCGGTCCGCCGGCGATCTCGACATTGAACATCGCTTCCTGATGCCGGATGGCTCGGTGAAGTATGTTCACGTGCTGGCTCGCGCCGTAAGCGGCGAATCCGGCAATCTTCATTACCTCGGGGCGGTCATGGATGTCACGGCGCGAATCCGGGCCGAGGAGGCCTTACGCGCCAGCGAACTGAACTTTCGCCTTATCGTCGATAGCATTCCCGGCCTCGTCTGCATGCAAGATGCCTCCGGTGAAATCGAACTCGTCAATCGGCAAATACGCGATTATACAGGCCGAACTCCTGAACATTTGAAAGATTGGCAGCCGATTGTACATCCGGACGATTTTGCGCTCGCCATGAAACTGTGGACTCGTTCCGTGGAAACCGGAGAACCGTTGGACACCGAGGTCCGTCTCCGCCGCGCCGACGGCGTGTTCCGTTGGTTCCATGCGCGTGCGCTTCCCTTGGGGGACTCCGGCGGCAGTATCGTCCGCTGGTATACCCTGCTAAGCGACATCGAAGACCGGAAGCAGGCGGAAGAGTCCGTCCGTGTTAGCGAATATAACTTTCGTATGATCGTCGATAGCATTCCCGGGCTGGTCCACACCATGACCCCGGCCGGGGAGATCGAACTTGTCAGTCAGCAGATCGTGGATTTCTTCGGCAGAACTCCTGAGGAATTGAAGGATTGGCCCCCGCTCGTCCATCCGGACGATCGCGAGTGTATGACCAGCCTGGTGCGGCGCGCGATCGAAAGCGGGGAGCCCTATAATGCCGAAACCCGGGTCCTCCGCGCCGATGGCGTATACCGCTGGTTCCAATGCCGTGGCATTCCCCTGCGCGATACTGAAGGCCGCATCGTCCGCTGGTATAACCTGCTGACCGACGTCGAGGATCGGAAAACTGCCGAGGAAGCTCTTCGGGCGAGCGAACGCGAGCTTAGCCTGATCATTGAGACTATGCCCGCGCTCGTGTGGTGCGCCTCTCCGGATGGGGAGCTCACCTACGTAAATCAGCGCGTACTGGATTACACCGGAAGCACTCTTGTCGCGATGGCGAAGTCCGGGTGGATCGATTACCTACACCCCGACGATGTGGCGCCAATCGTGGACGCATGGTCGCAAGCCCTGGCCTCCGGCCGGCAGCACGAAGTTCAATATCGGCTCCGCCGCTTCGATGGCACATACCGCTGGTTTCACGTACTCGGTCAGCTTGGGCGCGATAGGGAAGGCCGCGTGACTCGCTGGTATGGGTTGCTCATCGATATCGATGAGCGAAAGACTATCGAGGAAGCGTTGCGCAGTACGCAGGAGAGGCTTTCGAGGGCGTCACAGATTGCGGCGGTCGGCGAGCTCGCCGCTTCTATTGCCCACGAAGTCAATCAGCCTCTGAGCGCGGTCGTCGCCAACGGTCATGCTTGCCTGCGCTGGCTGTTGGCTCAACCGCCGAATTTGCCCAAGGCGCACGAAGCCGCGGAGAGAATCGTTCGCGATGGAAAGGATGCTGGAGAGGTGGTGCGCCGCGTGCGTGCCCTGTTCAAACGCGCGGCCATCGAGAGAGTAGCGCTGGACCTCAACGACGTCATCGCCGAAGTGCTCCGCCTCCTGCGCGGAGAAACAGCCAGAAAAGGCGTCGCCGTGGAGACCAACCTCGAAAAAGATCTGCCGGCGGTGGTCGGCGATCGCGTACAGTTGCAGCAACTGCTTCTCAATCTGCTCGGCAACGGACTGGATGCCATGGACCCCGTCGTGGATCGTCCCAAAAAACTTTCGATCCGGTCTGGGAGGCTCTCCCCGGATTCGGTGCTGGTGGAAATACGCGATTACGGCGTTGGGTTAACAAACCCTGACCGGGTCTTCGAGGCCTTTTTCACCACCAAGGAGAACGGCATGGGCATGGGCCTGGCAATCTGCCGCTCCATTATCGAAGCGCACGAAGGCCGCCTGTGGGCGTCGTCCGGAGAGGTTCTGGGTACCACCTTCTCATTCACTCTGCCGGTCACGGCCCAGACATGAACCAAGACATGAACTCCGATCGCCCCATCGTTTTCGTGGTGGACGACGATTATCGTGTGCGCGAAGCTTTGTCCAGCCTCATGGCCTCGATTGGTCTCGATGTCGCCGTTTTCGGGTCCGCGCAGGAATTCTTGGAATCTGAAAAGCCCGACTCGCCCGCCTGCCTCGTCCTGGACCTGGAACTCCCGGACTCGAGTGGCCTCGAACTCCAGCGGCAGTTGGCCACCGGCAATGCGCCGCCGATAATTTTCATCACCGGTCACGGCGATGTCCCCTCGTCCGTACGCGCAATGAAAGCCGGGGCAATTGAGTTCCTGTCGAAACCGTTTGGCGAGCAGGAACTGCTCCAGGCAATTGACGCAGCCATCGCCCTCGATCGCAAGTCGCGTCAGGAAAGATCGGAGCTTACCGAATTGCAGAGGCATTACGCACTGCTCACGCCGCGCGAACGCCAGGTCCTTCCGTTCGTGGTTGGCGGCCTGGCCAATAAGCAAACTGCCGGCGAACTCGGCACCAGTGAAATCACCATTGGAGTGCATCGAGGCCAGATTATGCGCAAGATGGCCGCCCGCTCTCTTGCCGAACTAGTCCGCATGGCCGACAAACTCGGTATCTCTAATCAGCCATAAAGCAGGACCCCGATGTGGCGTACGCCTCCAGGTGTGCCGTGTCGAGCATCGTTCTCAATACCTTTTTTGCCTGAATAAACATATAATAGCCGGTCCGCGCAATTGCCCTTACGATGGAACTGTTTTCGGAGATCCCAGTTTGATGGCTGGCGATGCAAACCACGTCGTGGCTGGTGTCGACAGCGACTTCGGAGTTCGAGTGTCGATTGAGAGCCTGTTGGCGTCGGCCGGTTTCACTCCATGGACCTTCGCTTCGGCGGAGGAGTTTCTTAAGTCGGGAATTCTCGCCGCGACCACCTAACTCAGTCCGCCGCAGACCCCACTGCTCGTGCGGACTCTCGCCGACGCGGAGCGCGCGCACATTCTGGCGACCCTTCGTGAAACCAACGGCGTGGTGGGAGGAACCGGCGGTGCTGCGGCCAGACTCGGCTTGCCAAGGTCAACGCTGATTGCCAAAATGCAAAAACTCGGACTTTCATATCAACGAGCAGACGAATGCCACGCGCCCGCCTTCCATGGCCACATCCCGTTGCGTAATCGGGTCCGGGGAATGAGCTCCGCGCTATTCTCGGGGAGAGAGCGACCCAGCACTGCTGCGCACGCATCGCGATGAAGAACAGAGATTCGCGCTCGAATAAGTCATTCGCGCCCGAATAAGTCATTTAAGACGCGATATCCGCCATGATCACCGTCGTATCATCGAATTGCTCCGCCGAAGGTGCCAGGCGGGCGACCCTATGCAGGAGGCAAATAGACCGCTGAAGCGGACCGCTCTATTGAAGAACAGGCAAGACTTCTACGTCGGCTGACGCTCGCGCCACAAAGCCCGTTCTTCATAGTTGGACACGTCGAGTCGCGAGAGTTCGCGATTCCGCAACGCGATTCGCGGCCTCTACACCATCCACTGGGGATTTTGGGCGGTGCCGTCGAACTGCGGGGTGGTTTTGAAGGGCTCGAATTCTCCGGTCATGGCCGCATCTCTGGTTTTCGAGAGCATCGCGATCACTTCCGCGTGGGTTAGAGGCCGGAATGTCTTCGCGGCCTCAATGGCCTGATCGAGAATCTCCATTCGTTCACAGCCGGTGATGACGACGGAAGTGGGCAGGTTGAGCGCATAATGCAGGCATTCCGTCGGAGTCACGCGCTTGCTCCTGAGAACGTTTCCATCTCCCATCGATTTCATTCCCAGAACGCCGATGCCTTGATCCACGAGCTTCGGGAGCACCATGTGTTCGAAGCTGCGGAAGTGAGCGTCCATCAGATTGAGCGGCATCTGGCAGGTATCGAATTGAAAATGGTGATGCGCCGCGACGTCCAGCATTCGCAAGTGGACTAACGGATCTTTGTGTCCGGTGAAGCCGATGTAGCGAATCTTACCTGCTTTCTTCGCTTCCATGAGCGCTTCGAGGGGTCCTTTGGGGGCGAAGAAACGGTCGGGATCTTCGAGGCGGATGTTCTCGTGATATTGCATGAGATCTATGCGATCGGTCTGGAGGCGCTGCAACGAGTCGTCGATCTGCCGCGCCGTCGAGTCTTTGGTGCGCCCGTCGAACTTGGTCATGAGAAAGATTCTCTGGCGGTATCCGTCGCGTAACGCGAGACCCATTCGTTTTTCGCTTTCGCCCAAGTGGTAATCCCAACAGTTGTCCATGAAGGTGATCCCGCGATCGATGGCGCTGCGAACGATGCGGATGGCGTCGGCCGGATCAGGGGGGTGGCCGAGATGGTATCCGCCGAGTCCGATCGCCGATACTCTCTCTTTGGTTTTCCCAAGGATCCGGTAAGGCATCCCGTTCGAAATCGTCTGGCTGGCGGCGACACCCGACACTGCCAGAGTGGCCATGGCGCGTCTGCGATTCATAGAGTTTCTCCTCGATATCCGGTGTGCAATTTGCATGCCAGGCGCCTATCGAGGAGGACGCTGGCTGACGGAAGGCTGACACGAGTGTCGTTACTAAGGCAGTGACGAAACGCGAGGTACGTTCCAAACGCCAAAAGGAGGCCGGTTTTTCACTGAGCTGAGTGGCGCTGCGAGTGCAACGATTGTCATCGCAATGTGGATTGTCCGACTCGCGCTACGGCGTCCTTACACCTTCATCGTGATGGCCATCCTGATTGGCATCATGGGCGCAATCTCCATCGTCACGACGCCGACCGATATTTTTCCGTATATCAATATTCCGATGGTCGGCGTGATCTGGACTTACACCGGTATGAGTCCTGACGATATGGCAAAACGCGTCCTGGTGGTATCCGAGCGCGCCATGACGACCACGGTAAACGACATCGAGCGCATTGAGTCCACCGCATATAACGGCGTGGGGCTGATCCGCCTGTATCTGCAACCGGGCGCGAACGTGGACCTGGCGGTTGCGCAGGTGACTGCGGTCAGCCAGACACTACTTCGAAGCATGCCGCCTGGAATTTTCCCGCCGCTGGTGGTGCAGAGCGATGCATCGAGCGTTCCGATCCTTCAATTGGGGTTGAGCAGCGCCACCCTTACCGAGCAGCAGCTTTACGATTACGGTCAGAATTTCATTCGTACTCGCCTGGCGACGGTGCCCGGCATTTCGGTCCCGCTGCCGTACGGTGGGAAAGTGCGGACGGTGATGATCGACCTGGATCCCGACGCATTGTATGGAAAAGGATTGTCGGCCACCGACATCTCGAATGCGCTAGACGTTCAGAACCTCATCCTTCCTACCGGCACGGTCAAAGTTGGCACGCGTGAATATTTGATCCGGCTGAACAGCAGCCCTGAACTCATATCGGCGATGAACGACATTCCAATCAAGACCGTAAACGGCGCGCCGGTGTACATGCGCGACGTGGCACAAGTGAAAGACGGCTATTCGGTACAGACAAATATTGTGCGCATTAACGGCGGGCTATCCGCGCTGCTGACCGTCTTGCGTCATGGCGGCGCCTCGACTTTGGCGGTGGTTCAAGGCGTCAAGAACCTGCTTCCGAGAATACAGGCAACGCTTCCGCCGGAGTTGAATATCAGCCAGCTTTTCGACCAGTCTCTGTTCGTCCGCGCGGCGGTCTACGGCGTCGTTCGTGAGGCGACGATCGCTGCATTGCTGACCGCGCTCATGATCCTGTTGTTCCTCGGAAGCTGGCGCAGCACACTGATCGTTTGTATTTCGATCCCGCTTTCGATTCTCACGTCACTCACCATCCTTGGCCTCCTGGGGCAGACGATCAACGTGATGACGCTGGGCGGTCTGGCTCTCGCCGTTGGAATCCTTGTGGACGATGCGACGGTAGAGATCGAAAACGTCCACCGCAATATGGGTATCAAGGGGAAGACGCTGGTTCGCGCGATTCTCGATGGCGCGCAAGAGATCGCGGTACCGGCTTTTGTTTCGACTCTATGCATCTGCATTGTCTTCGTGCCGGTGCTGATGTTGTCCGGCGCGGCGAAATATTTGTTCACCCCGCTGGCGATGGGCGTGGCGTTCGCGATGCTCACGTCTTATCTTCTGACCCGCACGGTGGTGCCGACCCTCGTGCATTACATGTTGCAGTCTGAAATGGACCTGTACCAGGACGGCGAGGGTGCGGACACACCGGCCGCCCGGTCCGCAGGCGTGATCTGGCGAGTCCATCAGGCTTTCGACCGCAAATTCGAAAGATTCCGGGACGGTTATCAACGCCTGCTCGAATGGGTGCTCGCGCATCGGGCAGTCACGGCCGGAGCGTTCATGGCTTTCGCTCTCTCCTCGATGGGACTGCTGGCGGTCATCGGCGAGAATTTCTTTCCTTATGTCGACGCCGGACAGATGCGCATGCACGTGCGCTGTCCCACGGGGACTCGCATCGAGGAGGCCGCGGCCATTTTCTCGTCCATTGAGAGCGAGATTCGCAAGATTATTCCGGCGGAGGAACTCGATTCGATTCTCGACAATATCGGACTGCCGAATTCCGGAATTAACCTGGCTTTCAGCGACAGCATCACGAACGGCAATGGGGACGGAGAGATTCTGATTTCGCTGAAACCTGATCACCATCCCACACTCGATTACACCAGGAAAATTCGCACCACGATCTCGGCACAATTTCCGGCGGAGAGCCTCTTTTTTCAGGCGGCGGATATCACGAGCCAGATTCTCAATTTTGGTTTGCCCGCTCCGGTGGACGTTCAAGTGACGGGGAACAACCTGGCCCAGAATTCTCAAGTCGCCCAGAAACTTCAGAGCGAGATCGCGGGCCTGCCTGGAGCCGTCGACGTCTTCGTTCGACAGCGCCTGGATTACCCGACAGTGGACGTGAACGTCGACCGTATTCTGGCGGACGAAGCCGGATTGACCCAACGGGACGTGGCGTCCAGCCTCCTGATTTCGCTTTCGGCGAGCGGACAGGTGGCGCCGAACCAGTGGCTGGATCCGCAGAACGGAGTGAACTATCAGGTGGCCGCGCAGACACCCCAATTCAAGATCGACACCTTTGACGCGATGCAGCGTACGCCGATTACGGCGCCAACGGGCGGGAGGACACAACAGTTGCTCTCTAATCTTGCGCAACTCAGAAGGAGCAACTCGCCCGAGATCGAGAGTCATTACGATATTCAACCCGTCATTGACGTCTTCGCGAGCCCGGACCGACGAGACTTAGGGGGGCTTGCGACGGACATTGAGGCGATCATCGCCACAATTCGCACCACTCTTCCGCGTGGAACCACAATCGAACTGCGCGGCCAGGTGGACACAATGCGGACGTCCTTCACGCGTCTGGGGTTGGGAATGACTTTTGCCGTGGTGCTGGTCTATTTGGTGATGGCCGTCAACTTTCAATCCTGGCTGGACCCCTTCATCATTCTTATGGCTCTGCCTGGAGCGATGGCCGGAATGCTGTGGATGCTTTACCTTACTCATACCACCCTTAGCGTTCCGGCTCTGATGGGGGCGATCATGGGCATCGGCGTTGCCACAGCAAATAGCATTTTGCTAGTCACATTCGCTAACGACGAACGAGTGTCGGGAAAAAGCGCGCTGGAGTCCGCGCTCTCCGCGGGCTTTACCAGGATCCGGCCGGTGACGATGACAGCTCTCGCCATGATCATCGGCATGCTTCCTATGGCGTTCGCCCTAGGCGAAGGTGGTGAGCAGAACGCGCCTTTGGGAAGGGCCGTAATCGGCGGGTTGCTGTTCGCGACACCCACGACGCTATTCTTCGTCCCGATTATTTACACCTTGCTGCGAAAGAACGCGCCGGTGGATATGGATCGCCAAATTGCGGTGGAAGCCGGCGAGATTCCTTAGCAATGAGTGAGAAGGAGGCGACTCACGTGCACTTTGGACGCAAGCTGTTGTTTGCTGTAATCCTTCTGGGCGCGGCCGCCGCTGTTTATCTTGTGGGCTATTTACCTCGCGAACGGACGACGAAAGAACTCGACGCAGCGGCGGCCGCGCGGAGGACCACTCCGCCTCTGGTGAATGCCGCGACGGTGAAGCGCGCCCCCAAGAGCACTCAATTGTTGTTGCCGGGAAACATTACGCCGATCACAGAGGCGTATATTTTCGCCCGCGCCGCCGGCTATTTGAAGCGCCGCTACGTCGACATCGGCGATCGTGTGGCTGCCGGCCAGAAGCTGGCCGATATCGAGGCGCCGGACTTGGATCAGCAGGTATCTCAATCCCGAGCCGCGCTTGCGCAAGCCCAGGGACAGCTTGGCCAAGCTCAAGCGATGTTGGAGCAACTGACCGCCACGCGCGATCTTGCGGAGATCACCTGGCAGCGGTACAAAGTGCTTACAGAGAAGGGCGCCGTGTCACGGCAGGACGGCGACAATCAATCGACCGCAGCCAAGACAGCGGACGCGAGCGTCGTTGCCCAGCAAAAGACGGTCAGGGCGACCGAGGAGTACGTTCGCGCGAGTCAGGCGACCTTGGATCGGTTGTTGACACTCCAACATTACGAACAAATCACCGCACCCTTCGCTGGCATCATCACGGCGCGGAACGTCGATGTCGGCGCCCTCATCTCCGCTAGCGGCTCCAGTCTTGGGCCGGCGCGGTCCAATGGCGGCGGACCGTCCGATACTCCCAGCGGGGGCGAGATTTTTCGTCTGGCCGAAATCTCACGGCTTCGCATCCTGGTCGCCGTCCCTCAGACGAATGCGCCAGGCGTCCAGGTCGGCCAAAGCGCAACAGTTACCGTAGAGCAGAATCCCAATCTGACCTTCAAAGGAAGTGTGACCCGCACGTCCAGTTCTCTCGACGCACAATCGAGAACGCTATTGACGGAAGTAGATGTCGAAAATCCGAATGGGGTCCTGTTGCCGGGAATGTACGCAATGGTGTCATTCATCACAGAGCGGAGCGATCCTCCGTTTCTGGTGCCGGACGCGGCGCTGATCGTCCGGGCGAGCGGAACGGTATTGGCGGTGCTCAAGCCACTGACGACGGAAGAACAACAGAAGGCAAGTGCGGAGGGGATGGATCCCGCGACACTTGTCCGCGCCCGGCGCGTCCACTTTCAGACCGTGACGCCCGGTCGCGATTACGGGGTCGAACTGGAGATTCTCAACGGTCCAGGAGTGGGCGCAGAAGTGGCTGTCGATCCAAGCGACGCGGTGCAGGAAGGCGCAGTCGTTCAAATCGCGGCGAATTCCAAGCAAAAGGGGTAGCGCACATGAGGTATAGGTGGCAGGCCGCGATCCTGCTGATGGTTTTTCCCGTGGTTGGCGATGCGCAAACCGGCTTCGTGCGGAATTCCTTCCTCCGGCCGTACGAAGCAACGCCGGTACCGGCGGTGAATTTTCAGAATTCGGAACGCATAACCGACCTGATTCGCGCGGGGCAGCTCTATCTCTCGTTGGCGGACGCAATCGCGCTGGCTTTGGAAAACAACCTGGATATCGAGCTGGAGCGGTACCTGCCACGAATTGCGCAAACAGACATTCAGCGGGCCAAAGGCGGTGGGTTGTTACGCGGATTAAGCCTGCTGGTCGACGAGCTTCCTCCTGGAATCGGCGGGCCTAACGGGCCCCTCCTCACCACGCTTACCGCCAGTTCCACGCCGTCCGCTCCGGTGAACACGAATTTCTCTGACGTTGCGCTGATTACCGAGCAGCAGAACGATCTTGGCGTCACCGGTGCGCTCCCTTTGTCGACCGGACCAGCGATCCCGCAATACGATCCGACGATTTCCGGACTGATTAACTGGGCGCATCAATCCACTCCGGAATACAATCCGTTGCTCACCGGTTCATCGAACTGGCTGGTTACCGATAATGTCAACGGAAATGTCGGTTGGACCCAGGGATTTTCAACCGGCGCGCAGGTCAGCACGACGTTCGACAACACGCGGCTCACGTCCAACGCAGCCCGATATACTTACAATCCGATTCTGAACTCGAGCCTCGCATTCAACGTAACCCAACCCCTGCTGCGCGGATTTGGAATCGAGTTGAATCGCCGCTACATTCACATCGCTAACAACAACACGAAAGTCGCCGAGCTGGTGTTTCGCCAGCAGGCGATCGACACGGTAGCCGGCATCGCACGGCTATACACGGACCTGGTGAGCCTGAACGAAGACGTCAAGGTGAAGCGCGAATCGCTGAGGCTCGCCGAGCGGTTGTATGCGGACAACAAGAACAAAGTCGATCAAGGCTCGCTCGCTCCGATCGAACTGACGCGGGCGCAGGCGCAAGTCGCGGCCACTCGCCAGGCGCTGATTTCAGCGGAGGGCCTGGTCGAACAACAGGAGCTGATCGTGAAAACGGCGATCACCCGCGGCGGTCTCGCCAATCCTGCGATCCGCACGGCGCGCATTATCGCTACGGATACGTTGGCTGTCCCCGAGAGCGAGCCGGTTCGACCAGTGGAGGATTTGATCGCGGAGGCCCTGCGGAACCGGCCCGATTTGGCTCAGGGAGGGATCCAGGTACGAAATTCCGAGATTGCCCTGAAGGGCTCGCTTAACGCGCTGCGTCCGGAACTCGACGTGGTCGGGACGGTGCAGAATGGCGCTATTTCAGGCGACATAAATCCGGTTGGGGCGGCCCAAACTCCGGGCGCGGCGCTCTATCCCGGTGGCTACGGGACCGTGCTGGGACAAATTTTCAAAAACAATTTCCCGACTTACGCGGTGGGGCTCCAGCTGACTCTACCTTTGCGGAATCGAGTCGCACAGGCGGATTCGGTTCGCGACCAGATGCACGTCCGCCAGAGCCAGATTCGGCGCCAGCAGCTCGAGGATCAGGTGCGTCTCGAAGTAGCCGACGCTTATGTTGCCGTGCAGCAAGCGCGCGCATCGTACGGCGCCGCCGTCCAGAGCCGCGTACTTCAGGAGCAATCCGTGGAAGTGGAACAAATGACCTTTGATGTCGGACTTGCAACGAACTATCTGGTGATTCAGTATCAAACCTACCTGGCACAGGCGCAATCGACCGAAGTCGCGGCGAAGGGGGCGTACGCAAAGGCAAAGGTCGCGCTTGATCGAGCCACCGCGAGTACCCTCGAAGTGAATCGGGTATCGGTGCAGGACGCGTTGGACGGCCATGTATCCCGGCCCTCAGCCCGGAATCCCCATCCATGAAAACGGACGCCCGCTCCCGCTACGGCTATGAACTGAGGCGCTGGAACTGAACGCGGCGATTCGTTAACCTTGTGCACCCTGGAGGTAACTTGCTTTCTTCAGGCGATCGCTTTTTGATTCATTTTGCGAACTGTGGAAGGAGCAGGGCGTCTGCTTTCCTCCCCAGCGCGCATGCGTTCCTGCTTGACGCTTGCCAGCTGCTTCTGGTGCTCGGTCAGCAGCGCTTCAATTTGGCGGTGCGTTTGGTCGCTGATCGCGTGGATCTGCGGGCCGAGGTCTTCGCGTGAGAGCTTTGGATTGTTGTCCAACCGCGCCTGAATCCTGTCGTTAGCCTAGATCCGCCGCTCTCCCAACAAGACATCGACCTGTTGAAGGATCTGTATCGGTACACGACGAACTGCGCTTGCCCCTCGGCTGACACAAACCGTTAAGACACAGTTGACCCCTTGTTGACGCAATCCTCCGCATTGAGTTGTGCCCGCTGGCAGGCCGCCGCAGCTTCACCGGTCAGCTTTTCGTAAATCTCTGCCAGCCGCCCCCGCACTGCCCCAAAATCGGCAAAGCGCTGCCCGGGCGCCTTTGCTAGACACCCCTGGAGGACAGCGTTCATGGCGGCGAGTGCGCCGTCCAGCACCGGCAACGGCGCGGCTTTGTGTAGCCGCTTCCACTCCTCCCAATCCCGCCCTCCGCGAAAAGGGAGATGTCCGGTGAGCATTTCGAACAGCATCACGCCAAAGAATAAACGTCCGCCCGAACGTTCACGTGCTTATAATCCTCAAACGGCTCAGGTGCCATGTAATGAGGGGTGCCTTTACCTATACCCGTCCGGCTCACCACGACACCCAAACCGCCCGCGCGTTCTCTTCGTGGGATCTTTCCTCCTTCCGGTCACCCAGGCTTGCATCGTCGAACACCTTTGCCAGGCCAAAGTCCGTCACCTTCAGCGTGCGGTCCTCAGTGACCAGGCAGTTGTCCGGCTTGATGTCCCGGTGGGCCTTGATGCCCCGGCTCAAGACGTGGATCATCCCATCGCAGAACTGAATCGCGAAGCGCAGCACTTGGGGCAAATCTTCCGTGAGGCGCGGCGTCCCAATCCAACCGCGTAAATCGCCTCCGCTCACGTACTCCAAAAATAGAAACGGCTTCCCTTCGATTGTCTGCACGAAGCGCGCCCGCGTCACATTCTGGTGAATGTCGAGATTGACCCAGGCGTTGGCCTCGCGGATGAAGCTCCCGACAGTCCCGGGATTGCGGGCAAAGACTTTGTCCTGGAAAGTCTCAGCCGCAAACGTCTGGGGAAATTCGTGGTCATGGACGACATAAGCTATCCCAAAGCCACTCTTGCCCGCCCCGCCAAAGATCTTGTGGATCTCCCAGCGGTTCTGGATCCTATCGCCGACCCGCCATTGCGCCCCCATCAGAGAATCTCCCTTCCGTGCGATTCGAATACCAGACACCAGCAGCGACATCGACGAAAACCACATGCCCCGGTCTCACTTCCTGGCGGAGGATCTTGCCGGCGACCGGGTTCTCGATCTGTTGCTCGATCAGCCGGCGCAGCGGGCGCGCGCCATAATTTGCGTCGTAGCCGCGTTTGCACAGCCATTCGAGCGCGGTCTCTGTCACTATAAGGCCGATGTCCTGGGCGTTCGGCCGCTTTTCAAGATCCCCAAGCATGAGGCTCGCGATGCGCCTGGTGTGTTCCGGCTCGAGAGGCGCGAAGACCACCACGTCGTCGAGCCGATTGAGCAATTCGGGACGAAATACCTGGCGGACTTCCGCCCACAGCGCCTCTTCGTCCTCGACCGTCCGCTCCGGACGGAAGCCGACGATGGCCTTGCGGGCGACGTTCGAAGTCATGATGAACAGCGCATTGGTGGCGTCTACGGTGCGGGCCTTCCCGTCGGTGAGCCGCCCCTCATCGAAGAGCTGCAGAAAAAGGTCTAGGTCTTTGACCGCCTGAAAAGATTCTTATAAAACAATTCCTATCGAGAATGTTTTCGTGCATACTTGGGTATGGCACGTCCCACCCTGAGTATCAAAGTCACCCCAAAGCATCAGAAGG
>Ga0182024_10004348_pt1 | contig 32720 bp, 21 predicted proteins | sample P32metaG_FD_120480 | JGI IMG/M metagenome (GOLD analysis project Ga0182024, IMG submission 120480) | Permafrost microbial communities from Stordalen Mire, Sweden - P3-2 metaG (Illumina Assembly) | ecosystem: Environmental > Terrestrial > Soil > Wetlands > Permafrost | place: Sweden: Stordalen...
CGTCGCACCGGCCCGGATGCGAATCGCGTTGCCGGGCGCGAACACCATTGCATTGGTTCCGGGCGCGGTGGTAGCGATCAGGGTTTCCATCATGCCTCCCTGATTCTGGATCTGCGCGCGATCGCCGGCGGGCTTGGCGTCCGCCGCGGGAGCCGGCGGCGTGACTGATACCTGCACAAAGGCCGAAGCCGGAAACGCACCGCCGGGCTCGCGGTTGAAAACCAGAATATGGTGCACCACCTTGCGCACGCCAGGCCGCACCTCGATCGCTTGTACCCACTTGTCTTCCGTGAAATTCGTGGGGATCTGGAAGTTCTGATAGTTGACGGCGCCTTTGGCGGGAACATCGTAGGCTTTCGACATCGTCAGGACGACATCCGGCGTTCCGATCTCCCAGCCTTCAGTGAACTTGGGCAGCGCGGGCAAATCCTTGGGGTTGCCCTGCGGGGCGCCGCTGGCCACCCAGCGGAGGAGCGTTTGCTTATCGGCTTCGCTCAAGCGGCGATCGTTTGAAAACGTGCCGTGGGGCTCGACCGAATGCCACGGCGGCATTTGCCCGCTGGACACCTTTTCGCGAATCGAGGCTGCCCATGGCCGCGTCTGTTCGTAGGTCAGCAGCGGCATCGGCGCGATCTCACCGGGACGGTGACAGCTTGCGCAATTCTGGTAGAGGATCGGCGCAACGTCCTTGGTAAACGTCGGCGTGGCATCGGCGGCAGCCAGAGGAAGAGTCACAATCGCAGCGGCAAGCGCCGGCAACACCCATCGGATCATCATGGTTTTCTCCTTACGAGTTAAACACAGCGTCATATAGTATTTGCGAATGGCCGCTTGCTGACGCGCGCGGTTCCGTAACAGAACCGCGACCATCAGGGAGCGGATGCGCAAATACTTCTGACGCTGTGTTTAACGATAAGCGTTTAGGCCGGAAAGGTTCGTCGAGATTCGTAAAGACGGTGCTCTCCTGGCCGCCTTTGGGGACTTCTTGGCATTGATTGCCAAGTTTCCCCGATTCGGGCAGCTCCTACTCGGGAGTGCGTCGATATTGCTTCGGGGAGATACCCGCGATCTTGCGGAATTGAGCGCCAAACTGCCCGATGTCAGAGTAGCCCACGCGCCTGGCGACCTCTGCCAGCGATAAGGCGGGATCCGCCAGCAGTTTCCTCGCCTTCTCGATGCGCAGTCTAACCAGATATTGATGGGGGGCGATTCCCATCGCCTCACGGAAGGATTTTGCAAAATGAAACTTGCTCATACTTGCGACCGAGGCGAGCTCGTCGAGCGAGGGGTGCTTGTCGATGTTGTCGTGGATATGTTCGATGCTGCGCTGAAGCTGCGTCCAGTTCCGTCCGAGGCTTCGCATCTCTCTGTAAACGGGCTTTGCATAATTTGAGAAAACGTGTGACGCCAGCGCCGCGGCAAGCGTCTCGCCATAGGACAAGGGCTTCGGATTCGTCGAACGCATCTCTTCGTCCAGCATCATTCCGATGGAGCGGATCAACGGATCGACGATCGCGAACTGAGGAGTGATCTCCGGATAATGCTGACCGCTCTCGACGCGCGCGATCTCGCTGAACACCAAAGCGTCGAGAAAAATCGCAGTCATTTCTCCAGGCTTGTCCCTCCACACTCTGCGACTCAAGCCGGCGGGCGCGATGGTCACGACATTATTGTTCAGCTCCCTTGTGACCGTGCTGTCGCCTATCCTCTGCCGCCCTTTGCAGGGTCGGTTCACGTGAGGCAGGAAAATGGCCAACTGGGGAAGCTTGAACTCTTTGGTGTCAATAGCTTCGGCATACTTATATCGATGAACCTCTAGTCCCGCCCAGTTCCGTTTGAAGCTGGTGAGATAGGGCAGCGTCGGGCAAATCGCCAGGATCGCGTCTTCCGACATCACCCGCACTAAAGAGCTTCTCTGCTCAGACATAGCGATTTCAGACCGATGATACACCACCCGGTTCATTCCCGGCGGTCCGCAGCGGAGGTGTTCACGTGGTGGCTCTCGGGCGTCTTATCCCCACCCTGACGGGTGGGGCTGGAAATGATCCCCCACCCCTGAGGGGTGGGGCTGGATTAGGGGGGCGCGCGGCACCACGATGGCGGCAATGATCCCCCACCCTCACGGGTGGGGTTTGATATTCTCGATTCTCATGAGCGCTCCCACTCCCCCGCAAGTCGACTGCGATCAGCTTCATCCCACGTTATCCGTGACCGACGTCCGGGCCGCAGCCGATTTCTACACGAAAAAACTCGGTTTCAAACTGGCCTTCACCTGGGGCGAGCCGCCAACTTTCGCGGGCGTGGGTCTGGGAGATGTGCAGATTTTCCTCGCTCAACGCGCACCTGGCTCCCAAGGCTCCGAGGTATGTTTTGTCGTCAGCAACGCCGACGAATTATGCGACTTCCATCGTGCCAACGGAGTTGAAATCGCCGAGCCGATTGGCGATCGGGACTATGGGATTCGGGACTACGGTGTGCGGGACTTGGACGGTCACTATCTCGTTTTCGGACATCCTCTCTTTAACGCCGGTCCGCCCGTGAAGATCGAGCGGGTGGATGTCCCGGTGCGCCTGGAGAAGCGTCTGGCCGCTCTGCTTTCTGACTTAGCCGGGCACAAGCGGATGAACGTAAACAGTTGCCTGGAGGAAATACTGCTGCACACGAATGAGCCGCTGGGCGATGGAGTCGCCAGTCCGCATACCAAGGGAACGCTCCGCTACATTCAGGAACTGAAAAAGAAGCACGGCATCGATTACGACTGCCATGCAAGCTATCGGTTTGTCGAAGAGTAAAGGAAGCGTTGCGAAGCGAATCGCAGTAGAACGAGGGAGGCTACGGGTCTCACCCGGTGACGGGTCCCCCACCCTTACGGGTGGGGCTTGAGCGCGACCAGGGGGTCGCGCGCGGGTCAGGGACCCGCCCCACAACGGCGCATGATCCCCCATCCTGACGGGTGGGCTGGAAGCGAACGCGCTCCCTAACGGTCGCGCCTCGAGCGGCAGGGCATGGCCCCGCCCCACTTACTTCTGAATCGAGCCGGTCATCAAAGGCTCGTCGACCGTGTAGGTGATGCCGGTGTACTGCATCTCCTGCCAGGTCTGCTCGCCCCAACGGACTTCCTTAGTCGGATCGGGATTCCACTTATTGTTGGTGGAATTATCGTAATGAGCGACGGCTTCAATGCGCGAGCCTTTCGGCACGGCGAGCGGTTTCGTGAAGATGTAATAAGTCTGCCAGTTGAAATCGTACTTGGGCACCGACAGGATTTCTTCTCGGCGGCCATCCGGATACACCAGCGTGTATTGCCAGCTCTTGCCGCGCAGATGGGTGTGCGGGAACAGCGCGGTGATGTGCGAATCCTCATTAAACTGGATCGCGGAATTCACCTCTTGATTGTCCGAACCCGGAGGCAGTTTCAGCATGGCGTTCACGAACGCGCTGTTGTGGACTTCCTGCTTGGGCGCTTCCTTGGCGAAGATAAAGCCGACTTTTGAGAGGTCCGTTGCGGCGGTTCCGTTGGCGGTGTAGTGGACTTGCAGCAGCAGCGTGGAGCCTGCTTTGATTTTGACGGCGCTTCCGGGAGCGAACCACATCGCGTTGGTGCCGGGCGCGGTGGTGGCGATCAGCGTTCCGGTTCCGGTGCCGAATCCAGGCTGCGGCTGCTTTGGCTTGGACGGGTCAACGGGCGCGTCCCCGGGAGACGCGATGGCCACCGGCATGAACGCCGACTTGGGCGCCGGATTCCCAGGCTCACGGTTGAAAACCAGAATGTGGTGCACGACTTTGCGCACGCCAGGGCGTACTTCGATGGCCTGGATCCACTTGTCTTCCGTAAAATTCGTGGGGATCTGGAAGTATTGATAGTTGACCGTGCCTTTGTCGGGAACGTCGTAGGACTTGGGCATGGTCAGCACCAAGTCGGGCGTTCCGATCTCCCAGCCTTCGGCGAACTTCGGCGGCGCGGGCAGATCCTTGGGGTTGCCCTGCGGCGCGCCGTTCGACGCCCAGCGCAGCAGCGTGTCCTTATCGGCAGCGCTCAAGCGGCGATCGTTCGAGAACGTGCCGTGCGCGTCGGTCGAATGCCACGGCGGCATTTCGCCCGAGGACACCTTTTCACGAATGGAGGCGGCCCAGGGGCGCACCTGTTCGTAAGTCAACAGCGCCATGGGCCCGATGTCATTGGGGCGGTGGCAGGTCACACAATTCTGGTTGAGGATCGGCGCGACGTCCTTGGTGAAGGTCGGCACGGCATCGGCCGCGGCCAGCGGAAGAGTCACGATCGCGGCGGCGAGCGCCGGTAGAGTCCATCGGATCAGCATAGTTTTTCCCTTACTATCTAACGATAACGCATTAGCGCGGGAAAGGTTCGTCAAGAAACGTAAATGAGCCCTCAACGAGCCGCGACCAAAGGGAGCGGTCCACAAGTGCGACCAAAGGGAGCGGTCCACAAGTGCGACCGAAGGGAGCACTTCCGTGGCCCGCCGCCGCGTCGTTGCCGATCCGTGACCAAAGGGTCGCGGCTCGTTGGACGGACCGCGCTCCCAGATGGCCGCGCCGAGAAGAAATGTCGACATGAATGTCGACATAGCACGCTACAAACGCGTGCGCCACGAACTGGGGGTCGCGGCTCGTAAGACAGAACGCGCCCCTAACGGGCGCGCCTCGGTTGGCAGGGCATGGAGACAGAACGCGCGCCCTAACGGGCGCGCCTCAGGTGGCAGGGCATGGCCCTGCCCCACAAAATGGCAGGCGACAAGATCGCCTGCCCCACTACTCTTTGTAAACCGTCCCGTTCTTCATCACAAATTTCACTCTTCGCAACGATGCGATTTCTTTGGTCGGATCGCCATCTACGGCGATCAGGTCCGCGAGCATGCCGGCCTTCACCTCGCCGGTTTCCATGTGCAGCACGCGACCGGCGACCGAGGTCGCGGCTTTCAACGCGTCCACCGCGGGCATGCCGTAATCGACCATCAGCTCGATCTCGCGCGCATTTTCGCCGTGCGCGAAGACGCCGACGTCGCTGCCGCTGAGGATCGTCACGCCCGCATCGAGCGCCGCCTTGAAACTGGCACGCTTGCGGGTGATGCTTTGCGGCTCGGGCTGCTCGCCTTTTCGCCATCCGCCGTATTGCGCGGTGGCGTCGCCGGCGGCGAGCGTGGGACATAACGCGACGTGATGCTCCACCATCAGTTTGAAAATTTCGGGCGTGCCCTGATCGCCGTGCTCGATGGTTTCGGCGCCGCCTAAAATCGCGCGGCGCATGCCTTCAGGTGTCGCGGTGTGGACCGCGACCGGAATGCCCGCGCTCTTGGCCGTCTCGACCGCGAGCTTCATTTCGTCGAGCGAAAAAGTGGGCCGCGCGCCGGGTCCCGCGCCCCAACGGTAGTCCCCGTAGAGCTTGATCCAATCCGCGCCGTGGCCGATCTGATCGCGAACCACGCGGGTGAGGCTGTCGATACCATCGGCCTCTTCGGCGCCTTGCGGGACGTGCCATTCGAGCGAGAATCCCTTGGGCTGATAGCTGCCGGTGGCGACGATCGCACGCGTCGACGCGAGCACGCGCGGGCCGGGGATGATGCCCTGCGCGACGGCTTGCTTCAGCTCGACGTCGGCATAGCCCGCGCCTTCGGTGCCCAGATCGCGGACGGTGGTGAATCCGGCCATCAGAGTGGCGCGAAGATGATTGGTGGCGCGCGCGACGCGGAGCCCTTCGGATTCGTGCGCGACCTGATCGGCCCACGCGGTTTCGTTATAGGGGTGCAACAGAATGTGCGAGTGTCCTTCGACCAGTCCGGGCAGGAGCGTGAGGGCGGGGAGATCGACGACGCGGGCGCCGGCGGAGTCGATATTCGCGGCGGGCCCTGCGGCGTCGATGCGCTGGCCGCGGACGCGCACGGCCCAGCCTTCGTGGGTGGTTTCGCCATCGAAGACGCGAGCGGGTTTGAGAATAGTGACGGCGTCGGCGGCGGCGTTGGGGCCACGGCCGCCGCGGCCGCCACGCTGGGCTAGCGCACAGACAGAAGCCATCAGGAAAACGAGTGACACGGCGAGGGGGCGGTGGATCTGCATTGGCTCATTATAGATAGCGGTAAACCACTTCAGGGATCGAGCGTCAGTTTGGTATGCTGGTCGCGCATTGCAATCGATGATGAAAAAACTCGCGCGTCGAAAGAAAGAAGCCGGAACGCGCGCCCTGACGGGCGCGCCTCAAGCAGTCGCGGTTCCGAAAAATGCGCGCGCCCTGACGGGCGCGCCTCAAGCAGTCGCGGTTCCGGAAAATGCGCGCGCCCTGACGGGCGCGCCTCAAGCGGTCGCGGTTCCGGAGAATGCGCGCGCCCTTACGGGCGCGCCTCAGGTGGCTGTAGTGCTTGCGCTGGCGATGGCTTTGATCGCGCCGCTGAGCGCGGATGAGGGGATGTGGCCGTTCAATCAATTCCCGCGCGAGGCGGTGAATACGAAACACAAGTTCGATGTCACGCCGGAATTCCTGGATCACTTGCGGCTTTCGTCGGTGAGGCTCGCGGGGTTGCGGGGATCGGGAGGATCGGGCGGGTTGGTTTCGTCAAATGGATTGATTCTCACGAATCAGCATTTGGTGGCTGGGTGCCTGAAGGATTCTCTTGCTGACGGATTTTACGCGGCGACCCAGAGCGCCGAGCGGAAATGCGAGGGCCTGGAAGCGGCCGTCCTGATGAGCGTCGAGGACGTTACGGGGCAGGTGAAGGGCGCGGCGAAGGGTAAAGAAGCGACGGCGGTAACGGAAAAAGAATCGACGCAGGCGCTGGAGCAGCGCAATGCCGCGATCGCGCGGATCGAAAAAGAGTGCGCGGCATCCGGACTGAGAACGACCGGCGATCGCTGCGCGGTGGTGAAGCTATTTTCCGGTGGGCGCTACGATCTATATCGCTACAAGGCATACACCGATGTGCGATTGGTGTTCGCGCCGGAAAACGAGCTGGCGTTTTTCGGGCGGCAGCGGGATAGCATCACGTACCTGCGCTACGGACTGGACGCCGCGTTTTTGCGCGCGTATGAAAACGGCAAACCCGCCGCGACGCCGAATTTTTTGAAATGGAACGCGCAGGGGGTCGCGGAAGGCGATCTGGTGTTCGCGGCGGGCGATCCGGTGTCGACCAATCGCCTGGCGACGGCGGCGCAACTCACGTTTTATCGCGACCGGGCTCTGCCGGCGACGCTTCCGCGTTTCGCGACGCGCCTGTCTTCACTGACCGCGTTCGCGGCGACGAGCGAGGCGCATCGCAGGGCGGCGGAACCGGTGCTGACCGAGTTCGCGAGCGAGTACAAGATCGCGGCGGGAAAGCTGATCGGGCTGCGCGACGATCGCATGATCGCGCGCAAAACGAATTTCGAAGGCAAGGTGCGGCGGGCGGCCGAGCGCGATCCGAAAATCGGAACGGAGGGCGGCAAGGTTTGGGACCAAGTCGCGACGGCGTACAAAATGTGGATGCCGTTCGAGAAGCAGTATCAGATTCTGGAGGCGGCGGCCGCGCCGGGATCGCATTTGTTCAGGATCGCGCGGCAGTTGGTGCGCGGCGAGGAAGTGGAGACGGTGGATGCCGCGGCGATCGACGATGGGGTTGAGACGCTGCTGCTGACGGAATACCTGGAGGAACTGAAGGCGCTGGGCGACAGGGATGCGCCGTTGAAGGCGCTGCTGGGCGGCAAATCGCCCAAGGAAGCGGCGGATGCGTTGGTGAAATCGACCAAGCTGAAAGATCCGGCGGAGCGAAAGCGCTTGGCGGTGGGTCGGGGCGCGGCGCGCAAGTCGGACGATGTCAACCTTGAAGACCCCATGATTCGGATGGCGAAGACGCTCGAAGACGCCGCGAAGAACATCCGCAAAAGGCATGAAGACATGATCGGGTCGCTGGAAACATCGGCGGCGGAAAAGATCGCGCAGTATCGCTTCAAGCTGTTTGGCGGGGCGGAATATCCGGATGCGACGGGGACGCCTCGCGTCGAATTCGGCGTGGTGAAGGGCTACACGGATCGCGCGGGAGTGGCGATGCCGTTCGCCGATACATTCAGCGGGTTGTACTACCGCGCCAACAACGACGGTCCCTATCTGGTGCCGAAAAAGTGGGTGGACGCACGCAGCGCGTCCTTAAAGCCGGACGATTCGAGGAGCGCGTTGAACGAAGTGGCGGCGCTCGATTTCGTCACGACCTGCGATATCGGTGGCGGCGATTACGGCAGTCCGGTAGTGAATCGCGCGGGGGAACTGGTGGGGGTGACGTTCGACGGGAACCTGGAAAGTCTGCCGGACACGTTTCTGTATACCGATGAGCAGGCGCGGGCGGTGCATGTGTCGGCGCAAGGAATCGCGGAGGCGCTCGCCAAGATTTACAAGGCGCAGGCGTTGCTGGACGAGCTCTTCGCGAGGCCGGCGAACGGGACGGTTTCGGCGCGGGTGAAGTAGAAAAGAACGCGCGCCCTTACGGGCGCGCCTCAAAAAAACAATGGTGGCGCGAAACCGCTCCCTTTGGTCGCGGCTCTGAAGATGGGGACTTGTTTTTAAAAACCGCTCCCTTTGGTCGCGGCTCGTAAGGCTAGGGGGAGATCACCAGGGGGGAGCGCGGAAACGCGAACTTGCGACCTACCTCATCCACCACGTTGATCTGCGAAGTGTAGCGGCCGGGCGCGAGATCCTTCAGCGGGATGGTGAAACTCACCGGCACGGTTTCCGGGCGGGTACTGGCGAGCTGCGTGGCGTCGAGCGGCCCAATTTCGAAGGCTTTGGTACCGGCTTGATTGAAAAGGCTCATGCTTACTTTGACGCGCCGCGCTTTCGAGTTGGCGGGATCGGGTCTGGCATCGTAAACATCGAAAGTCACGTAAAGGTTCTGGCTGCGGCGGAACACGCGCGTGATGTTGGGAAGCAGTTTTTCGTCACCCCCGTCGCCATGAATGATCAGAGGATTGGCGGTGGCTTCCTTCTTCGTGACTTTTTCGGCTGCACCGACCGCATCCTTCATCGGCTCACGCTGGCTGCTCCAGATGACGGTGGAGAGCTTCAGTCCGGAGGTATCGGCGCTCAGATCGGGAACGATGAACTTGGTTTCGAAGGTGCCCATTTTCCCGCTGACGTTTTCGCGCACCAGAAACTTCATGTGATAGCGGCCGGGCTCGAGCGTGAATCCGGCGTCGTATTGAAAGTTCTTGCGGGCGATCTTGGAGGAGTTGTCCGGATCGAGCTTGACCTTGATATAGTCGCGGACATTGCCGACCACGGCTTTGGTCTCATCCTGAATCTGGCCGACGAAATCGAGCTGCGTGAGATTGGCGCCGCCCTTGATCGCCATCGCGACCACGGACGCCGGGACCTTGACCGAAACCGGAACGAAGTACGACGTTGGCCCGACGCGGAAATAATCGACCTGCATCGCGAGCGGCAGATCCGTGATGGGATCGCCGGCGGAGAGCGCTTCCTTTAACTGCTGTTCTTTATCCTGGCCGCCCATCTTGGTCCAGATTTTCGATGCGTAATAGCCGGGGCGATGCTCCAGCCTGGCGTTCGACCCGTTGGTCAGCTTGACGGTGATGCGCCGATACTTGCCGTCCTCCGCGGTATTGGTGGTGTAGTAGCCGAGGATGTAATAGCTGCGCATCTCATCCTGCACGCGCGAGATCCCCAGAGCGAGATCGTTGCTGTCGAAGAACGCCTTGCCGCCCGTATCGGCGGCAAGCGTGGCCAGCGTTTCCTGCGAACCGTTGACTTGCGCGCGCTGCGAGTTATAGACCGATCCGTTGTAGACGCCGGTTCCGCGCGAGGCTGCCTTGCTGGCGGCGCCGCCGGGAGGGTCCGCCATCAGGCCACGCGCGTCGATGGGAAAAATCGCGACGTTGGCTTTGACGGCGGCGTTGATGGAAGCTTCGAGCTGCGCCTGATTGTCGATGCCGGTCTTGCTGACGCCGCCTGAAAAATAGATCATGGCTTTCTTCTCAGGCAGAGAGGAAAGCATGCGCGACGCGTTTTCGATGGCCGCCAGCTTCTGGTCGGTGTTGAAGATGTTGAACTCGGTCTCGTCAGCGACGAACGCCGCGCCGGTGTCTTCGTTGTTGTCGGTGCTGTCGTCGGCCAGGCCGGCGAGCTCGCTCATCTCGCCGATGGGCAGCCCCTTGATCACGTCGGTGAGCGTGTCGCGATTATTGGTGAAATCGCTCAGGATCTGGACCTGGCTGGTATACAACAACACCGCGACCATGTCGTCCTTGGTGATCTTCTTGGCCAGATATTCGAGCGAGGCGTCCTGTGCGCGCAGTTGATCCTGCATCGCCATCGACGAAAAATCGAAGAAAAAGACTAGCAGGCGTTTGTCGTGATACTGGATCTCGCCGGGCGCTTCGGCGGCAATCGTGGTCTTGGGCGGCGGCGGCAGTTGGAGTTGATCGGTGAGCTTGACTTCCTCGGGCGGCTCCGGCTCGGTGGTGAGCTTCTGCGCCTCGAAGACCGCAACCTTCTGCGGTTTGCCATCTTCGAAAATCGCGAAATCGGTGTCCTTCAGGTTATCGATCACTTTCCCGGATTTATCTTTCACGGTGACGTCGACGATTACGAGATGCGCGGCGGCGGAGAAAGTGGATCGCTCTGGTTTCGATACGGCGGGCGCCGGTTGCGACGATGGCGCCTGTGCCGACGATGTTTGCGGCGGCGATTGTGGCGCTTGGGCTATCTCGATGGCGGGAGCTAGCCCCAAGCTGACGCATGGGGCGAGCAGCACGGCGACGATCGACAACGTCAGTGCGAGGCGCACCGGGAATTGAAGTCGCAGGGTCATCAGAAATTGAACCTCAAGAGTAGCGTGACGACACGCGTGGACGAGGCGGAGGTCGCAAGACCGTAGTTCGATGAGTTCACGGTGGTGCCGAACCCGGTGACGACTACGTGATTGAGCGCGTTGGCCGCACTGAGGCGCAGTTGGAACTGCCGACGCGTTTCGCCGAAACGCCAGGCGCGATTGAGCGCGGCGTTGGTCGAAAACTGAAACGGCCCGGGGATGGTATCGCGTCCGGCGTCGCCGAACTGGCCCGCGGGCGGCGTGGTGAACGCGGCGGGATTGAAATAGGGATTGTCGCCGCCGGCGATGGGAAGGCCGGTAGCTTCCGCGCGGCTGCCTCCCAGGGCTCCGATGCCGCCGGTGTTCGAAAGATTGCCCGCGAGGGTGGCTGTGAGCGGCCTTCCGGACGCGGCCGTGATGGTGCCCTGCATGGTCCATCCCGCCAGTGCCGCCGTTTTCCAGCCGCCGTTACGCATCATGCCATGGACGCCAACCGGCGACGAAAGCAGATATGTGGAGCTCAGCTGATTGCGCTGGTCAAAAGTCGAAAGCCCGCGCTCCAGCGCGAGATTGTCGATGTACTGAACAGTGGTGCCGCCGATTCCGTTGAAGCTAGACGCATCGTCGATCGATTTCGAGCGGGTGTACAAGAGCATCGCGGACATGCCCGTGGCGAATCGGCGGGTGACGCGAACCTGGCCCGCGTTGAAGATCGAATTCGCGCCGGAGGTCTGATAATTGAATCCGGTCGCGTTGGCGATTTGCAGTTGGGACTGGGCGTTCAGAACCGACTCGGTCAGCGACCGATTGGGCTGCTCCGCGATTCCCAGGTCCGTGCCCTTGGTGCCGATGTCTTCCACCTCCACCAGAAATCCGTGCGGAAACGTATTTTGAAGCACGAAGCTCCAGGTCTGCGCGTAGGGCAATCGAAAATTCGGATCGATGGCGTACGTGTTCGTGATCTTTTCCGAGGCGATGGTCGGGAACCCATTCTCAATGGTCAGCGGAGTGGAGGAACTGGTGCTGATGGACGCGGTGGTCGCGAAGGGCGGCTGGGAGGCGAGCTGCGTTGCGATCTGTGCGTACGGCGACGACGTATAAAAAATGCTGTAGCCGCCGCGCACCACCAGATTTCGCTTCTGCGAGGGCCGCCATGCAAAGCCGAATCGCGGCGAGAGGTCGGTTTTCTCGGGACGAACCAGGCTGCTCGGCAGGGCGCCGGAATACGGTCCCACCTCGCCGGGCGTGACGATGGAAGCCGCGGTGAAGCTCGAATTCAGGTCGAGATTCGCAAGATGGCCGTACAGTTCGGTGTAGGGCGTGAAGTATTCGTAGCGCACTCCGATGTTGAGGGTCAGTCCGCGCGCCAGACGATAATCGTCCTGCGCGTACCCGCCTATGGCCCAGCCGCGGAAGTAGTTGTTATTGTCGCCAAAGCGCAGCGTGCTCGATTGCGGCAGGCCCAACAGAAAATCGGCGAAGTCGAATCCGGTTCCCGAAACAGGTTGGCCTTGCGCGTTCAGTTCGCTGGTGAGCAGGCCGCTAAAGCTGAACGATCCGCGCGCGTTCTGATCGGTCAGGGCGTTCTGCTGAAGCCGCCGGTAGAAAAAGCCGAACTGGAAATTGTGTTTCCGCTTCCAGGTGTAGTTGATGGAATCGGTGAACGCGGTGGTCTGGTTGCGCGTCAGCGTGGCCGAGGCATCCGAAAGACTTCCGAAGTTGGTGAATGAAAGATTAGGCGGCCCGTAGTCGATAGCCGCCTGCGACGTTCCCGTGATCCCCAGCTCCGATGCGACGTTATTGGTGTAGGCGAAATACGGAGTGGTCTTATTATTGTTACGGCTGAAGGTGAGGGTCGCACTGTTGTTGAATCGCGGCGCGAAGCTATGGCTCCAGCCTGCTGACGCGCTCAAACCGGTGCCTGAGGAGGGGTCGCGGAAGCCGAACAGCTGCTCGTTCTCCGAATTGCGATCCTGAAACTGAACGTTAAAGTTCAGACGGTCCTTGGTGCTGAGCGGCGTGTTCAATCGCACGCCAAGATTCCCGTTGTTGTTGGGAACCGACGTGACGTTGCGATAGTTTTGGACGACGCCCGAGTAGGTCGGGAGCGGAATGTAGCTCAGCAGGCCCTGAACGGTCTTGGCATTCGCGGCGATGGCGGGGTTGATGGAATGCGGATCGAGGCAACTGAACGAGATCACGTTGTTGGGGATCGGCGTCCCCCCCGTGCCCGCGCCCGCACAGGTGCTGTTTTGCGGGTAGTAAAGTTGGACGGGGTTGGCGCCGGTGAGCAATTGCGAAAAATCGCCGGTGCGTTCTTCTGCCGTCGGCACCGATGCAATCTGGCTGTAAGGATTGCGGCTTAGCGCGCCCTGATAAGTGATATAGAAACTCGACCGCTGCCAACTCTGCGGCATCTTGGGAATGATCACCGGGCCGCCGAAGTTCGCTCCGAATCTGGCTTGATCGTAAGAGGGTTTCGGCTCCGGCTTTCCGTTGAGAGAAAACGGCGCGGCGTTGAGGACGGAATTATTCAGGTTGATAAACACCGAGCCGGTATACTGCGGGCGGGTGTTCCGGCGATTGCCGAAGCTCGCGAACTGGCCGTTGTAAGGACCGCGCCGATTCTGATTCGCGCCGCGTCCCCCTCCGCCTCGTCCACCGCGTCCACCACCGCCTCCTGCGCCGCCCCCGCCTCCCCGACCACCACCGCCGCCGCCGGGTCCACCGCCGCCGGGTCCTCCGGGCACGTTGAATCCAGCGCCGGGATTATCGCCGCCGAATCCTGCATTGAGTCCGCTGGCGCCCAGTCCGCCGAGGCCGAGGCTGTCACTGGTCACGCCCATGCCGGGAGGCAAGCCGAGCGCGGCTGCCGCCGTAGGTCCACCCACACCGGCGCCCGTGGGGCCACCGGGTCCACCCGGTCCGCCGGGTCCTCCGCGGCCGCCCAGTGCGCGCTGCCGCCTGGATTCGTCATCGCTTGAAGCCGCGAGTCCGCCGCTGGTGCTGCCGTTCAGCAGGAATGCATCGTCAAGCTGATCGGCGTCGAGGGTCGCGATAGTCGAGGCTTGAGCCGCGGCCTGCGCGAGCGCATCCTGACCTTCCTGAGTGGCGGTGACCGAGGCGCTTTGGAATCCGCGCCCTTGCGGGCCGCCCCTTCCAGGTCCCGTCGTTCCCGGTCCAGTCGTTCCAAGTCCAGATGTTCCGGTTGCTCCCGAGTTTCCAGATGGCACAGATGCCGCCGCCGGATTCGCAGCAGCGCCCGTTGCGTTCGGCCGATTTGCGAATCCACGCCCGCGACCCTGACCCGGCTGACGGGTTCTCGCACCGGCCGCGGCGGGCTTGGGGACATCCGCCAATGACGACCCCGCCGGCCCGTAGCGCGGCATTTCCAGGGTCCAGTCGTGGTTTGAGTTGAGGATGGAAGCGGGAGCCGGAGCCGGGTTGGGATTTGATTCTGGAGTCGCGGCCGTCCCCGCGTTTTCGCCGACCGTGATCTTTCCGTGCGCCGTGGTGAATCCCAGCATCTCAACATCGACATCCCAGACGCCGGGCGCAAGGTTCAAAGTGTAGCGGCCATTTTCGTCGGTGTACCCGATCACCTTCGCTTCGCCCTGTCGCGCCGTGATTTTGGCGCCGGGGACGAACTGGTCGGCAGCCCGCACAGTCCCGGTTTGCTGGGCCGCGTAAAGGGACAGTCCCCCGATAAACGGGATGAGCAGAACGACGAACAGAAGTAGAAGAAGGCGCTGCACGGGGTTACTCATTCTAGAACGTGGTTCGACAGGAACGGTTGACGGCAATTCAGGCGCTGATACGCCTAGATTCATGATAGGCCGGCGGCTTCGCCAAACTATCCTGCGATGTATACTGGCGACAAATAGCCAATTTGAAGGGCAACTGGAGACAATATGTTTGGACTGCCAGGTCTTAGGCTAGGCTCTGCCTCGGTATTCGTCGCAGCCGGGATTGCACTCGGCTCGTTGACCGCGACCGCGCAGATCGATGCGAGCATCGTCGAGAAGAATCGCGCCGATCTGGAAAAACAATCGAAAGATCCGGTGATGAAGCGCGAAGGCGGCACGCAGCCGCTGGACTGGGGATATCAACTGCCCGACGGCGTGACCACTCACCAGGTGACCTTCTATGTGGGAGGCGGGACGCCGCTGTACGGCAAGATGTTTTTCCCGCGCGGATTCACGAAGACCGGCAAGCGGCCGGCCATCGTCTGCGGCCACGGTATCAACGCGCTGTCCATCGGAATCGAAAAGTACGCGGCGCGATTCGCCGATCGCGGATTTGTCGCGATGGCCATCGATTACGAAAGCTACGGATTCAGCGGCAGCGAGGTATCGCTGATGGAAGACGACAAAACCACGGACGCCCGCGCGGTGTGGGAGAAGACGGCTCGCGTGCAGTTGAAGCGGACCGACTTGAATAATTTCAAAGAGGTGGAGGATTATCGCGCGGCGGTTTCCTTTTTGCAGGGCGAGCCGGGGATCGATCCCGATCGAATCGGCATCTGGGGGTCGAGCAATGCGGGCAGCGTGGTGATCGCGGTGGCGGGTCACGATGCGCGCGTGAAGGCGGTGGTTTCGCAGATCGCGGGAACCGGCGCCGCGCCGGCCACTACTCCGGTCAACATTACGCCGGCATTTCTCGATGACATGATTAAGCGCGCGCGCACGGGGCAGGGCGCGGAGGTCGACGGCGGATTTTCTTTCCGCAGCAAGGTGGATATGTACAGCTCCCAGCGCAATCGCGAAGTGCGGCCGGGAGCGACGGTGGATCGCATTCCGGAGACCACCAAAATTCTTTCGGTGCTGGCCGAGAAGGATGAGCTGGGCAATCCCGTGCCGGCCGCGAACGCCGCGGCGAAGGCGTTCAAGGGAACCTGGCAGGTGGTGGTGCTTCCTTATATGACGCACTTCGAGATGTATTCGGGGACTGCGTTCGAGGTCGATTCGACGCTCGCTGGCGATTGGTTCGAGAAGTATCTCGGGGCGCCGCCGGTAATGAAGGCCAAGGGCGAATAGCATGAAGACAACTCTTGGAATCGCGTTCCTTCTAGCTTTTCTTGCGACTGCTTCCGCGGCGACGCTCCCCGACGGCGTGACCACGCGCGATGTGTGGTTTTATAGCGAAGGCGTGAAGTGCTACGGCAAGCTGTTTCTGCCGAAAGATTTCGCTGCTGACGGGAAGTCGCGCGCCGTGATTCTCGCGCCGGGCTGGGGCGAGACGGCCGCGTCGACCGAAAAGTACGCCGCGAATTTCGCAGGCAAGGGTCTCGCCGCGATGGCCATCGATTATCGCGGATGGGGCAAGAGCGGCGGCTACGTGTATCTTGCGGAAAACGTTCGCTACGACGATCGCCTGCGCTTTTCGCAACACACCGCCAAGGTTCGCATCCGGCGTAAGCGGCTGATCCCGGACGATCAGGTCTCGGATATTCGCAACGCGATCTCGTTTCTGCAAGGCGAGCCGGGCGTCGATCGCCTGCACATCGGCGTGTGGGGCGCGGATATGGCGGGCGGCCACGTAATGGTAATCGCAGGTCTGGACCCTCGCGTTAAAGCGGTTGTCGCGCAGGTTCCCATCATCGAAGGCAAGAATGCGGAGCGGAAATTATCGCTGCCGAAACCGGGTTCGAAACAGGCGGATATCCAGCAGGTTGAAGTGAACCTCGCGCGCACGGGAGAGGCTCCCGCGACACCTGTCGCAGCCGTGGCGATGAACGCGGAGGAGACCAAAATCGCGCTCGCCGAGTATCATCCGTTCTGGTTCGTCAGCCAGATTCCGGAGAAAACAGCGGTGCTGTTCGTGGTCGCGGCAAATGATACGAAAGTAAAGAACGAAGACAACGCGATCGCCGCGGCAAAGGTCTTGAAGGGACCGAACAGCGTGACCACGGTTCCGGGCGCGCACGCGGTCGCGGGGAAAGCATCGGATCAAGCCGCCGATGCGGCGGGCGAGTGGTTCGTCAAGTATCTTTAGTCGATTTCCCACCGCTCCCTTACGGTCGCGGTTCTGTAAAGAAAAACACGGCGAACTGAAGTTCGCCGCTGCACGCTAAAGCGTGCGCCACGTTATGATGCATCGGTTTTGGCGTCGCGTGTATACTGCCTAAAGAAGGGCGATTCACCATGCGCTGGTGTCTGCTGTGCCTGTCACTTCTAGCGACACTCGTCACTGCCCAACAGCAGCAAGACCAGAAAGCCCGCCTGCAGGGACAAGTAATCACCGCTGCGGGAGCGCCACTCAGCAAGACGACCGTCCGGCTCCAGGCGGCGTCGCAAATGAACCAGACCAATTTTGCGAACTACGCGGTTTCGAGCGATCGCGACGGCAAGTTTCTATTCGACGATGTGATTCCCGGAACTTATGTACTGGTGGCCGAGCGCACCGGCTATCTTCATATGGCGTATGGCTCGAAACCCCAAGGGGCTGGGGCGACGCAGATGAAGCTGGATGCCGGGCAGGAGATAAAGGATATCGTCATCAAGCTGACGCCGCAGGCGATCCTTTTCGGAAAGGTGGTGGATGAGGATGGCGATCCGTTGCCGAATTTCTCCGTGCTGGCCTCGCGTTGGGCGTTTGTGAACGGAAAGAAACAACTCCAAGTGACAGGGAACCAGCTTTCGCTGGCGGATGGCACCTTCGTCATGGGCGGCCTTCCGGCGGGCCGGTACTACGTCAGCGCCGAGAGTGGGCGCGGCATCTGGACTGATGGCGTTGACCTATCAGGCGGCAAGAAATCGGCGGATTCTCATTTGAAGACCTATTTCCCGAGCGCCCTCGATTCGAATTCCGCCGCGCTGGTGGACGTCGCGCCGGGTGCCGAAATCAGAGGGATCGAAATCCATGTCCGCCGGGGCCGCGTTTTCGAGATTCGGGGGAAAGCTGAGAGCGATCTGGGCGGGAGTGTTCCGATGTACTTGAACAACTTGACATTGATTACGAAGGGCGCCGCCGGCTACGGGCTGTGGGATCAAAAGGAAGCGGAGATAGGCGAGCAGACAGGGACTTTTCAATTCAAGAGCGTTGCGCCTGGCACGTACGTAATTCGAGGCCAATCCGAGGTCGAGGTGAAAGATCCGACAGGGCAATCCAGCAAGTCCGTGAAACTAGCGGCAAACCTTGAGGTCACGGTGCTGGACAAGGATCTGGAGAATGTGGTGGTGCCACTCACTCCCGGGATGGAGATCAAGGGGACGGTCAAGACGGAGGGAGCCGATCCGCCGACGCAACCTCCCGGCGTCAGGCTTCCGCGAAGCGTTGTATTTCACGATGCTTTAGATCTATCCGGAGACCTCTCCGAAGTTCTACGCGGCCTCGCCGAAGTCAGCGAAGATGGCACATTTCGAATGGAGGGCGCATCGCCCTCCGTGGTTCGCGTGGATGTTTTTGGTTTGGCGGAAAGCAGCTATGTAAAGTCGATCAGGTTCGGCGGCCGGGAGGTCAAGGGCGCGGAACTCGATCTCACCTCGGGGCGCGGCGGTGAAATGGAGATCGTCCTTTCCCCCAATGGCGCGGAGGTGACCGGAATCGTGCGCGATTCCGACGGGAAACCGGTTCCGGGCGCGGTCGTGCAGGTCTGCGATGTCCAGACCTGCGATAAGGACGGTGTGGTCACGCCAACGCGGGCGGCCGATCAGAATGGAGCCTTCGATATTAAAGGGCTCGCGCCGGGCGAATACAAGGTATTCGTGTGGGAGGACGACGGAGACGGCGTGATCACCGATCCGGGTTTTCGCAAGAGCTTCGCGAGTCAGGCGGTGGTGGTGAAGTTGAGTGAGAAATCGCAGGAGAGTATCGCGCCGGCGCTTATCACCAAGGATGCAATGGAGGTTGAGGCGGCGAAGATCAGGTGATCGGCTGGATCCCCACCCTCACGGGTGTGGCTTGACGGGCGGTTGTTGAAGGCATCGGCAGGCGACAAGATCGCCTGCCCCACAAGGCTACTTGCTTTTCGGGCGCGACTCCGGCGGCACCAGTCCGTTCGCGCGATAGTAGGCGACCAATAGTCCGTAGTGCTCGGCCGAATGCTCCATCACGGAAAGGAACGGCTCCAGGTTCTTGGTGGGGCCTTCGGGATTCTGCTTGATCGCGGCGGAGGAATCGGCAATCGATTTCTTCATCAGCGCGACGATGTCGGCTTTGGTGCGATAGTTCTTGGCGTCCAGCTCGTCCCAATTCGCCTTCTCGCCCATGCCGGCCTTGGCCGCGTACACCACGCCCGAAGCGACATGGACGATCACCTCGCCAAACGTGCGCATTTCGGGCTTTAATCGAAACCCATACTTGTCTGCCGGAAAATCCTCCGCCATCTCGAGGACTTTGCGATTGATGTCGGCGAAGTTCCGACTTAGACGCTCGGATGCGGTCTGGGGCGGGCGCGGAGCCTGCGCCGTCGCGAATGAAGCCGCCAGCGTTGCGGCGAGCAGGATGGTCCCGGTGCGTGGAACGGAGCTTTTCATGGATGTTATGGACGCATGGGGGCGTAAAATGTCACGCCTGAAGGCCAAGATGGCAGCGCATGGCGCTGCCCCACGAAGTTACGCGTAAATTCCGCGCGTGCGAATGGCCGACGCGACGCGATCGAGCGCCAGCATATACGCCGCCAGCCGATTGTCCACGCCGTGCTTGGCGGCATACGCGACCACGTCCTGGAAACTGTTGACCATCGTCTCCTCCAGCCGGTCGTTCACCATCTGCTCATTCCAGAAGTATCCCTGGCGATCCTGCACCCATTCGAAATACGAAACGGTGACGCCGCCGGCGTTGGCCAGAATATCCGGAATCACAAAGATGCCCTGATCGGCAAGCATGGCGTTGGCGGCGTGCGTGGTGGGTCCATTAGCGCCTTCGCACAGGATTCTCGCGCGCAGGCGATGCGCGTTCTGCGAAGTGATCTGATTCTCTTTAGCCGCGGGCAGGAGCACCTCGGTTTCCAGAAACAAAGCGTCGTGCTGATCGATGGCTTCGCCGCCCGAAAAACCTGTAATCGAGCCCGTCTCGGTGCGATGCTTCATCAGCGCGACGATGTCGAGGCCCTTGGGATTGTAAACCGCTCCGTCCCATTCGACGATGCAGACGATCCTATAGCCGGCGCGCGCCATCAGCTTGGCGGCCATGCCGCCGACGTTTCCGAATCCTTGAATCACCACGCGCGTGGAGGCGCGGTCGATGCCCAGATGCCGGAGAGCCTGATCGATCACGATCATGCAGCCGCGGCCAGTGGCTTCCGCGCGTCCTTTCGATCCGCCCAGCGCGATCGGCTTGCCCGTCACCACGGCGGTTTGAGCGTGGCGGACGTGCATGGAATAGGTGTCCATGATCCAGGCCATGGTCTGCTCATTGGTGTTCATGTCGGGCGCGGGAACGTCGATTTCCGGGCCGATGAATCCCACCAGTTCGGCAGTGTAGCGGCGCGTGATGCGCTCAAGTTCCCCGGGCGAAAGCACGCTGGGATCGCAAATCACGCCGCCTTTGCCGCCGCCGAACGGAATGTTGACCACCGCGCATTTCCAGGTCATCCAGGCGGCCAGCGCGCGAACTTCATCGTGGGTGACATCGGGCGCGTAGCGTATGCCGCCTTTCGCCGGACCGCGCGCGATGGAATGCTGGACGCGATAGCCCGTGAACACTTCGATGCGGCCGTCATCCAGCATCACCGGAATGTGAATAATGATTTCGCGCGAGGGCGAGCGGAGCACCTTCTGCATCCCCTCATCCAGACCGAGCCGCGCGGCGGCGGAATCGAATTGGGCTTCTGCGGAAAGGCGCGGATTAAACTCTTCTTCGAGTGCCGACGGCATGGTCGCTTCGAGAATCATAGGTTGAATGAGGTCCTCGGCCACTATTATAGGCGCGGGTTACGGGGATAGCATCGTGGGGCGGACCCAGGTCCGCGGCCCAGAGTTTACCCGCAACGGGCCCTCGTCGGCCTGGCCCGACTCGAAGGCGCTTGCTTCACGCGACCAGCGGGCCCAGGGGAGCCCGCGCGAGCGTTTGTGTGATCAACCAGGGGTCCGCCCCGCCCGATGGGACAATGGACCTGTGGGACGTTGGCTGATCCTGATCGGACTGGTGTGCGTTGCGGTGGGCGTCGTGGTGATGCTTGCCGAGCGGTTCGGCATCAAACTCGGGTCGCTGCCGGGAGATATCGTGATCCGCCGGAAAAACGGGTCGTTTTACTTTCCCGTGGTCACTTGCCTGATTGTGAGCGTGCTGCTTACCCTCATTAGCTGGATCTTCAGCCGACGTTAAGACCGGCGTTAGGCCGAAAGTTCTAAGTAGAATCCCGTAGAACGTCAGTCACGCGCATCGGGTCCGGGGAGCCAGCTTCACGAAATCCTTGTCATCTGCCGATGATGACATTGGTGAGAACCGCGGGCAGCGCTTGCACGGCTGCCGATAACCCACATGTCCAGAGCGAGCGCGATCGAACAAATACCCGCGCCAATACCGGCCGACCGCGAACGCGAAATGCGCGCGCTGCTGGAGTATGCGTTCGACGCGTTCGTCGAAATCGACGCGAATGGATCGATCACGGATTGGAATTCGCGATCGGAGAAGCTGTATGGCTGGCAGCGTTCGGAAGTGGTGGGCAAATCCTGTCAAACCATCGTGCCGGAGCGGCATCGCGATTTGTTCGCGTCGCTGCTGGCCCAGTTCACCAGCGCGGGCGCGCAGCTTGCGTTCGATAAGCCGGTGGACGGCAGAGGCCTGCGCCGGGATGGAAGCGAATTTCCCGCAACGATGTCCTGCTTCAAACTGCAACACGAAGGCGGCGTGCGTTTCGCGCTATTCGTTCGCGATCTGACCGAGCGCAAGAGACTGGAAGAAGTGCTGCGCGAGGCCGAAGATCGAAGCCAGCGCATTCTGGACAACATCGGAGACGGCTATTGCGAGGTAGACCTTCGCGGCAATTTTGTGTGCGTGAACGACGCCTATTGCCGCCTGTTCAATCGCTCCAAGAGCGAGTACGCCGGCGCGAGTTACAAGACCTTCGGAGCGGAAGGACTGAAGGTCCAGTTGCGCGAGGCTTATGAGCAGGTCTTTCGAACCGGCAGGCCCGTGAAGTCGATGGAATATGAGAGCCGGCCCGGCCAATTCATAGAAGCGTCGGTTTCGCTGAAGCGGGATCCGAAGGGCCAGCCGGTGGGCTTTGTCAGCGTTTTGCGTGACTGCACCGCTCGCAAGCTGCACGAATGCGAACTGGCGGAGGCGAAGGAGGCGGCCGAGGCCGCGAATCGGGCGAAGAGCCAGTTCCTGGCCAACATGAGCCATGAAGTTCGCACGCCGATGAACGGGATTTTAGGGATGACCGAGCTGGCGCTGTGCACGGATTTGTCGGAGGAACAGCGCGAGTTTCTTTCCATCGTGAAATTATCGGCGAATGCGCTGCTGGTGGTGCTGAACGACATCCTGGATTATTCCAAGATGGAGGCCGGCAAGGTCGATTTGGATCCGGTGGAATTCAGCATGGCCGAACTGGTGGGGGACACCATGAAGACCATGGCCATCGCGGCCCACCAGAAGGGCCTGGAGCTGGCGGTTCATCTGGACCCGGAGTTGCCCCGGGCACTGATTGGCGATTCGATGCGTTTGCGGCAGGTGTTCCTGAACCTGGTGGGAAACGCGATCAAGTTCACGGACACCGGCGAGGTGGAAGTCAGCGTGGGAGTAGTGGAGCGCGATGCCGATGGAGCGCAAGTGCGGGTTTCGGTGCGCGACACGGGCATTGGAATTCCCGCCGACAAGCGGGTCAAGCTGTTCCAGGCGTTCGAACAGGCGGATGCGTCCACCACGCGGCAGTACGGCGGCACCGGGCTGGGCCTGGCGATTTCGCAGCGCATCGTGAATCTGATGGGCGGCGAAGTGTCGGCGGAAAGCACGCCGGGCGAGGGATCAGTTTTTCATTTCACGCTGAAGCTCGCCATCGCCAACGCGCAGCCGGAAGGGGGCTCTCCCGCGAGCATGGAAGATCTGGCCGGAATGCCGGTGCTGATTATCGACGACAATTCCACCAACCGGCGAATTCTGGAAGGCATGGTGGGGCACTGGCGAATGCTCGCGGAAGGCGCCGCGTCGGGTGAGCAAGGGCTCGCCAGACTGGAGCAAGCGTTTCAGGCGGGACGGCCTTTCGAACTGATTCTTCTCGACGAGCGCATGCCGGGCATGGACGGAATCGAGGTGCTCGGGCGGATTCGCGCCAACCCCCATCTGCACCGCGCGACCATCATGATGCTCACCTCCGACGATCAGAGCACCAGCATCGCGCGATGCCGCCGGCTGGGGGCAGAGGCGTACCTAATCAAGCCCATCCGGCCGGCGGATCTGCTGATGACGATTCGGCGGGCGATGGGAAAAAGCGAACCCGAATCCATCTCGCCGGCGGCCGTCGCTGCGCCGCTTTCCACCAGGCGTCTGTCGGTTCTGGTCGCCGAAGACAACCCGGTGAACCAGCGGGTGGCGACCGCGCTGCTCGAGAGGCTCGGCCACAGGGTCACCCTGGCCGCGAACGGGGCTGAGGCCGTCGCGAAATGGCGCGAGGGGAAATTCGACCTCGTGTTGATGGATGTCCAGATGCCCGAGCTTGACGGTTTCGAGGCTACCCGGTCCATCCGCGACTACGAACGGAACGGCGCCCGCACGCCGATCATCGCCATGACCGCGCACGCCATGACCGGCGATCGCGAACGATGTCTGGAAGCCGGCATGGACGATTACGTGTCAAAACCGGTGCGAAGAGATACCCTGAACGCCGCCATCGCGCGTATCGCTTAGGCGGTGTTCCGCATGTCCTGACCGGATTCTGTTACCCATGTAGAGATAAGCACGGGGCCGGGCGGAACCTCGCCTCAATACGGCTTGCTCCAATGGATTTCAAGGACAGGACTCTAGACCGCGCGACATATGGATGTGAAAACCTCCGGTGATATAAAAACCCCCGGTGATGCGACCATCCCCGCACAACCGGCGGTCACACCCGCGACGCGCCAACGCGCGATCGATCGGCTGCGTTCGGGAACATCCGGTGTTCTGGACGTCTTGGACATTTTAATTATTGGCGGCGGCATCAACGGCGCGGGCACGGCGCGCGATCTGGCGCTGCGCTCGAAAATCGCAGAAACTCCACTGAACATTGCCCTGGTGGAACAGAATCACTTCGGCTCCGGCACCAGCGGCAAGAATTCGCACCTGGTTCATGGCGGATTCCGGTATCTGAAGCAGCTCGATTTTCATCTGGTTCGCGAATCGCTGCGCGAACGCGCCGTTCTGCTGCGGATCGCCCCGCACCTGGTGGAGCCGCTGCCGTTCCTTCTGCCGATCGCCGGCTTCGCGCGCGAGCTTTTCTACAACGCGGGGCTAACGCTCTACGACGCCCTGAGTTCTGGTCATGAATTCCCGCGCCACCGGCGGCTACCGCTCGCCGAAGTGCATCGAATGGAGCCGGGACTTGCCGTGCCGGGAATGACCGGCGCGGCCGAATACTACGACGCCGAGGTCCGATCGGCGCGGGTCGTGCTCGAAAACGTATTCGAGGCCATCGCGAACGGCGCGGCGTGCGCGAACTATGTCGCTGTGGAATCGCATGAGCGCGAGGGGGCCGGTGCGATTTGGCGCGTATGTTTGCACGACCGGATCAGCGGGGAGCGCTTTGAAACCCGCGCGAAATGTCTGGTGGACTCGACCGGCCCCTGGGCGCACGATCCCGCGCCCCGGCTGGTGCGCGGGTCGCATATTGTCGTCCCGCGCTTGAATGCGAGCGATCACGCGATTGCGTACTTCGAAGAATCCGGACGAATTGTTTTCTTTATTCCATGGGGAGAGCGGCGCGACCGCACGCTGATCGGCACCACCGACGTGGACCACTCGGGTTCACCCGACGAGGTACACATTTCGCAGGAAGAAGTCCGCTACCTCCGCGACATAGCCGCGCGCGTATTTCCGGCGAGCGCTAAAGCGGACCCGGTGGCGGCGTTCAGTTCGCTGCGCCCGCTGTTGGCTTCCACCGGGTCCGCCACGCGGGCGACGCGGGAGCACCATATTTTCAAGGACGCGAAAGGTATTCTGCGGATCACGGGTGGGAAATTTACCACCTATCGCTTCATGAGTGAAGAAGCCGCCGATCTGATCGCCGCTGAAATCGCGCCCGGGCTGAGCAAGGTTCATGCGACCGCGGCAACGCCTCTGAACGGCAACTCGCCCGAAGCCATTGCGGAGCTGATCGCACAAGCTCCGGCGATGGCCGTGAGGTATTCCATCGACGCTTTCGAAATAGTGTTCTTGGTCAGGCAATATGGCGTGCTCGCGACCGCCGTACTCGAACTGATGGCGGAGCCGGAGCCGGCGGCATCAGCCACATCGAATTCAGCCGGACTCTCGCGAATCGACCAGGCTCGCCTGAAATTCGCGGTGCATCACGAAATGGCCCAATATCCCGACGATTTCCTGAAAGTGTCGACGACGCTCGGGCATGAAGGCCGCGCGGGCACGTTGACGAGCCTCGCATTGAGTTCAAAAAACGGAACCGATCGGTTCGCTACCGGGCCTCCTGCCCACTAAAAGAGGCGAGCGATAAGATCGCGGACCCGAGGGGAATTGGCAGGCGACAAGATCCCCTGCCCCACCTTCGATATAATGGCCCATCCGAAGTTTGGCTGAGAAGCTGTCTCAATCACCATGGCCCAAAGATTCACGATCGGCCGGGATCGCGCGAGCGACATTGCCATCGCCGACGATTCGGTCAGCCGCACGCACGCCGAAATCTGGCTGGAAGACGATGGAACGCTCATGCTGGCCGATCACGGATCGAGCAACGGCACTGAGTTAATCCGCGCGGGCGAAGCGTCGGCGCTAAGCAAAGCCGCCGTGCTGCCGGGCGATCAAGTCCGCTTCGGGGGCGTAACGCTAACCGTGAAGGATTTGATTGATGCGGTCGAGGCGAAGTCGCCGGGGGCGTTGACACGGCCGCCGCAGGCGGCGCCGATGCAAAAGCCCACGACACCGCCGGCGCCACCTTCGCTGCCGCCGATTCCCAACCATCCACCAGCGCCGCCTCCTATCGCGGCGCAAGCGCCACAGCCGGCTCAAGGGCAATCGCCGCCGCGTGTGCCAAAGCCGATCGCCGCGCCACCGCCGCTTCCGCCGATTCCCGGCGGTCAACCAGCGCTGCCGCCAGTGGCAGCGCCGCCGCCTTTGCCGAAGCCGAACGTAGCGCCACCTCCACCTTCAGAGCGGGCTGTCGCACCGCCGCCCCCACCGCCACCGATTCCAGACCGTCCGCACGCCGAGCGGGGGGCCGCTCCGGTGGTGCGGTGCGAGTGCGGAGCGATCAAGACGCAGGGCCAAGTCTGCCCAGCTTGCCACAGGTGATGCCATGACCCCAGCTACTCCCATCGCCAACGTCGCTTATCGCCAGCCGTTCTGGGTGCTACCCGATCGCCGCCTCACCATGGCATGCTCGGCCGCGGCGGGCGTGCTGTTTATCGCGGTGCTGACCTTCGCGCTCGAACCCAACAGCCGTGCGGCGCAGTTGGTTCTGGATCGCATGTCGCCGCACTTTCCGTATCCCTTTACGATCCAGAATTTCGAGCATATGTTTTTCTTTGTGGCTCTGGGTGAGCTGTTCGTGCGATGGCGCGTGGGCGCGCGCGAAATCTCTTTCACGGAAAAAGGCCTGCTCCCGGAAGACCCGCATACCGTGCTTCAGGCCCACGACCTGAGCTCGCTGCGCCATCGCGTGGCCAACCAGTTCGACGGCGAGCACGGGTTTCTACCATCGCTGGTGGACATTTGCATCCTTCAATTTCAAAGCGGACGCTCGGTCGACCAGACGGTCGCGGTGATGACCAGTTCGCTCGAGCTGATCGAACATCGCGTCGACATGCGCTACGGCCTGGTGCGCTATATCGCGTGGCTGATTCCGACCCTGGGATTCATCGGAACCGTGATCGGTCTGGGCTCCTCGCTCGCCGCCGTGCCGGAGGATTCCTCCAAGATCAACATGTCGGTGATCGCGCATACTCTTTCGGTCGGATTCGATTGCACCATGATGGCGCTGGCGGAAAGCGCGATCATCGTCTACATTCTGCACCTGGTGAATGAGCAGGAGGAAAAAGCGGTCAACCAGGCAGGCACCTATACGCTCCGCAATCTGATCAATAGGCTATATGCGGGGTGATCAAGAGGCGCGACAAGATGGAGCGCGTTCTGGCCTTCCAGCCCCACCCGTAAGGGTGGGGGCTTCTTCGGGGCGCGACAGTATGGAGCGCGTGATCACGTTATCTCCACGACAGGCCGCTAGCACATGAAGCCGCGCAATCGCGAGATCAACATCTTCAATATGTCGCTGCTGGACGTGCTGTGCGGCGCGCTGGGTGCATTCTGTTTTCTGATGCTGGTGCTGTTTCCGTTTTACAGCCAGGACAAGGGAGTGGCGAAGGCGCCCGACGTTCCGGCGGCCGGCATCGATCCGAAAACCTTTGACGAAGCCAAAGCCCGCATTAAGGAACTGGAGGACCTGGTCAAGAAGTTTCAGGATTATGCGGCGCAAGCCGACGCCGCGCAGAAACGCGCCGAGGCCGAGAATCGCCGGATGCAGGGCGATCTGGACACCGCCAAGGATCGCAACAATCAGCTCGAAATGCGCAAGCCGCTGCTGACTACCGGCCGCTTCATCCTCCACGAAGGCGATTTTGTCCAGGTATGGGTCGAAGACGATCGCGTTACGACCAAGGGCGCAAGGGGCGAGAAAATCGATGTCACCAAGCCCCAGGATTCCATCTTCAACGGCGATTTTCACGTGTACGGGCAAGGATCTGCACTGACCTATTTCCTGGTCCGCGACACGCCCAAGGGCGAGTTTCGAGTGTTTTGGAAGATCATCAAACACAATCCCTCCGATCCGCCAATTCACGGATACATCACGGTGGAGGTGGAGGGACATTTCCAGGTTACGGATACGGTTTACGCGACGCAGGAGCACACCGCGATTCCGATCGCGGTGGTAAGTGTGGATCAGGACCGCAATCAAACCATCCGGATGGTGGTTCCCAAGGAGGCCACGGTTGAACCAGCCAAGAAGTGATGACGCCAAAGCAATTCTTCTTCCGAGCCGTGACCAAAGGAAGCGGCCTAAACGATCAGGATTACAATGAGTGGTGAGCAAATCCGAATTCTTAGCAAGCGTTATCGATCTACATTTAGCAAACCATGACCCGCTGCCCTGAAGGCCATTTCTACGATCCCGCCAAGCACACCGCGTGCCCATGGTGCGCGCTTCCAACCGATGTGGGAGCCGGCCAGAAGACCCGTCCGATGCGGCCCGAAGCAGCGGCGCCCACGCCTCCGCCTTTGCCTGGCGCGGCTGGCCCGCATCCTCCGAGCCCGCCACCTCCTGGTCCCCCGCCACCGGCGAGCCCGCCACCAGTCGCGGCAAACATGCCGGCCCCGGTGCCCGGTGTCACTCCGCCGGCCGCGGGTCCACCTGTCGCTACACCACCTGTCGTTACACCATCCGCTGTCGCTCCACCCGTCGTCACACCACCTGCCGTCGTCCCGGCCGCAGTAACTCCACCTGCCGTCGCTGCGCTCCCCAATGCGACCGTTCGCGTCGGCGCAAGCGCCAAAGCGGGAATCAAGTCCGAACCCGTGGCCGGGTGGCTGGTGTGCCTGGAAGGTCCCGACCGCGGCAGGGATTATCGGCTTCACATGGAGAAGAATTTTATTGGCCGGGCCCAGAACATGGACGTGGTGCTCGACGGCGACAGTACGGTTTCCCGCGAAAAGCATGCGATCGTCATCTTCGATCCGCGGAAGAAAGTTTTCTGGGCGCTTCCCGGAGAAGCGTCGGGCCTGGTGTATTTGAACGGCGACATCGTGAACTCACCGGCGCAGATGAAGGCCCACGACGTTCTGGAAGTCGGACAGACTAAGCTGGCGCTGATCCCATTTTGCGGCGATCGGTACAGTTGGACCAAAGAGGAAGCTCCTCCGGCGGAGGGGTGACGCGGCTCGCATGCGGTTCTTGCCCGCCAACGCGCAACACATCGGAGACCGGCACACGCAGCAGGACTCGTTCGGCTTCGGCGACCTGGAGAATCGCGCATTTGTGGCGCACGGCGGTTTTCTAGCGGCGGTCTGCGACGGAATGGGCGGCATGGAATTCGGCGACGCCGCCAGCCGTACCGCGATGCAGGCGTTCCTGGGCGCTTATCAGGCTAAAACGGCCGAAGAGAGCATCCCCCAAGCGTTGGAACGCAGCGTGCGCGCCGCCAACGACGCGGTGGTCGCTCTGGCGCACGAATACGGATTGTCGGAGGGCATGGGTACCACGCTGGCGGCCGCGGCGCTCCGCGATTCCGAGCTGTATTACATCTCGGTCGGCGACAGCGGCATATTTCATCTGCGTGGCGGGGCTTTGCAGATGATCAATCACCCGCACGTTTTCGCGAATCTGTTGGACGCCGCGGTGGCGCGCGGCACCATGTCCCAGGCCGACGCCGAAAATCACCCCGAGCGGGAATCCCTCACCAGTTTCATCGGCGCCGAATCGCTCGAGGAAATCGATCGCAACGTGGAACCGATCGCGATACAGGAAGGCGACGCGATCCTGCTGGCCAGCGATGGTCTGTTCAAGACGCTTTCGCAAGGCGAGATGCTGGCGTGCATCGCAGGCGCCCGGAATCCGCAGTCGTGGCCCGAGGCTCTGGTCGCGCAAACCATGGCGAAGAAACGTGAGCATCAGGATAATGTGACGGTGCTTGCGATCGCCGCCGAATCCGGGATCGACGCGGCGGATAGCCTGATGCAACGGCCGCAGCCGGGCGCGGAACCGGTCCGCGCGGCGGCTACTTTGAGCCCGGGGGCGGCCGCTCTGCATGGATCAACCCAGGTTTCAGATGCGCCTGTTTTCAAACCGTCCGTTCCCGAGTCGCCAGACCCGCCCGGTATCGATGCGCCCGCGATCGCGCCCATGCCGGACGCGCCGGCCCAGGTGTCTTCCCCGGCTGCTTCGCGGACCCCTTCGCGATCGCGAGCAGCGCTGCTGTTGGCGATCATCATATTCTTGCTGGCAGTCGGCGGCGCGTGGTGGTATTTCTATCACATCCGGATTTCGAAGTTGACCGCTGGGAGCCGGGCATCCGGTCCGGATTCGGCGGTCAGCGCTCCTCTGCGTGCAACTCCCTACGAAATAAAGGTGGACCCCGACGCTCCCGCGCAGCCTCCGCAGGTGCAGGCGTCGGAGCCTGAAGGTAAGGGGTCGCCTCAAAAAAAGGCACCCCCTGGAAGAAAGGCCTCCCCTTAAAGAAAGGCCTGCCCTTAAAAGAAAGGCTATGACATGAACTGGAAAACCTTGTGCATGAACTGCATGCAGAACGATACAGGAGATCCCATCTGCCCGGCGTGCGGCAGCCCTTTCGATCTTCCACCGAAAAATACGCTGCAACTCAAGCCGCGAACCATGCTGCACGATCAATATCTGATCGGGCGCGCGCTGGGACACGGTGGCTTCGGCGTGACCTATCTGGCCTGGGATATCGGCCTCGAAACGCGTCTAGCGGTGAAGGAATATCTCCCGCACGGCGTGGTTGGCCGCGGGGCCGGTGAGACCAAGGTGTCCGCCTATTCCGAGCAGACCCAGCAGGAATTCGAATGGGGGCTCGACCGGTTCCTCGAAGAGGCCCGGACGTTAAAAAAATTCAGCACCTTCCCGGGCATCGTTGCGGTGGACACCATTTTCCGCGACAACGGCACGGCCTATCTGGTGATGGAATTTCTGGACGGCTGGACGCTGGACGAATTCCTTAAGCGCCGTGGCGGAAAGATCACCTTCGAGACGGCGCTGCGCATCATGCTTCCGGTGATCGACGCGCTGAGCGCGATTCACGCCGACGGCGTTCTGCATCGCGACATCAGCCCCGACAACATCTATTTGACGCGGGACGGCAAAGTAAAGCTGATCGATTTCGGCGCGGCGCGCAACGCATTGGGCCAGAAGAGCCGCAATCTCTCGATCATTTTGAAAGAGGGCTACGCGCCCGAAGAACAGTATCGCGCGAGCGGCGTACAAGGTCCCTGGACCGACGTCTACGCTACCGCGGCAACCATGTACCATTGCGTTACGGGCAAGGCTCCGCAGCCTTCACTCGATCGCCTGGCCGATGATAAGGTGCAGCGGCCGAGCGAAATGGGAATCGACATCGATTCCGCGGCCGAGCGCGCCATCATGGTGGGAATGTCGATCAGGCCCGGCGATCGCTTCCAATCCATGGAAGATTTCAAGGCCGTCCTGACGGGAAGCGCGACGGTGACGGCGATGATGCGCGCCTACGTTCCTGCCAAAGAAACCGCAAGAGCCGCCGCCGTTCCCGGCGTTGTTCCGGTCGTTAATCCGGATGCCCCGTGGCTCCAGTCGCCGGACGAAGCTCCCACCGTAGCCATGTCCGCTGCCGGTTTCGCGCCGCCGCCAGCGCCCCCCGCCGGTCTTGCGCCACCTCCATCGCCGCCGAGTTTCTCACCACCACCATCGCCGCCTGCTTTCGTGCCACCAAGTGCCGCGCCGCCGAGTTTTGCACCCCCGCCTGCGCCCGCTCCCATTCCCCCTCAGGCATCCGGGCGTAAACAGCGCTGGCTGCTCCCCGTGGCGATTGTCGCAGTCGCGCTGATCGCGGCGGGATTGGTGCTCGCGCGCCATCGCGTTTTCCCTCGCCTTTTCCCGACGCCGCCCGCGCCGATCGTCGCTGCAACCGATCCAAACGCTCCGACTGCGCCGGCACCCGATCCGAACGCCGTCACTCCACCTGCCACCGATCCAAACGCGGCGACCCCGCCCGATCCCAACGCGCCCCCGAATCCGGATCCGAACCAGCCCGATGCGAATAATCCGCAAAACCAGCCCGACGCCGCAGCGCCCGCGGCGCAGCCCGCCCCCGCCGCGGCGCCCGCGGGCCCCGATTACGACACCGTGGTCGGACAGGCGCTGGCGTCAGGTGATTTCACGGAGTCGCAGACTCAGCTTCTGGCGGTGATTAAACAATTTCCTAAAAAGGCGCGCGCGTATGCCGAGCTCGGCGAGCTGGAACTCTACTCCTTAAACGATGTCCCCAGCGCGGCGCAGCATGACCAGGCTGCCATCGCCCGTGGAGGCGAAGCGGTGTTTCACATCCGCCACGATCATAGCGGCGAAACGTTTTCAGCGCAGTGTACCGGGAAACTATACGTATCGAAGTCGAAAGTCCGCTTCGTGCCCGTTTCAGGCCCCCACGGCTTCTCCGTAACGAAAGACGACATCAAGGAGGCCAAGAAGAATAAAATGTCCGGCGCATTTGGATTTGGAAAATCGGATGTGCGGTCGTTCCATATCCGGCTGGCGACCCAGAATTACAATCTGGCGGGATCCAGCCAATCAATCGACGCCGAGCGCGACCTCATTCTGTCTTTGATCGGCGAACACTGAGGCGCGACCGTTAGGGAGTGCGTGTCTTTCCGAGCCGCGACCAAGCTGCGCTTGCGCCAAGGGAGCGGCCTAAACGTTCCGATTCCTGGTCGCGCTTCAAGCCCCATCCGTCAGGGTGGGGATCCTTCTACCTCCAGCCCCACCCGTCAGGGTGGGGGTGCTCCTGCTCAAGCCCCATCCGTCAGGGTGCGGTGCTGCTGGAACAGACTCCACCAGTGGACAAAGCGGTCCCCTTTTTCCTCTTCGATCAAGATGTCGGGCCGCCATCTTAGGGCTTTGAGGACAGCGGCTGCCAGAGCTCAATCTTGTTCCCATCCAGGTCATAAATCCAGGCAAAGCGACCGTAGGATTCATTCATTCGTTTGGCGTCAATCTTTACTCCCTCTTGTTTTAAGCGGTCGAGCAAAGCATCCAGATCGTCCACGATGTAGTTGACCATGAACGGTTGC
>Ga0182024_10004349_pt1 | contig 32718 bp, 28 predicted proteins | sample P32metaG_FD_120480 | JGI IMG/M metagenome (GOLD analysis project Ga0182024, IMG submission 120480) | Permafrost microbial communities from Stordalen Mire, Sweden - P3-2 metaG (Illumina Assembly) | ecosystem: Environmental > Terrestrial > Soil > Wetlands > Permafrost | place: Sweden: Stordalen...
GGGTCACGTCACGCTGATGAGCCCGGCGGTGCTCCTCAAGAACGGCCTCGGGTTTGCGCTCGCGGTGGGCAATGTGCCGTCGACCACCCTGTGGACCTGGATCAGCGTGGCCGTCATCGTCATTGGCGCCGTCGCCCTGGCGGTGTGGGTGTTCCTGCGGGCGCAGGGCGTGGAGACCTGGGAGGCCACGCGCCGGCAACGATGGACGATTGCGATCGCGATCGCGGCACTCGCGGTCATGCCCAGCCTCCTCGCGGATACCAACTACGACAAACCGGCGCCGCGTCAGAACAGCGCGCCGGCCATCCGGGCGCTGTTCTCCCGGGCCGGTAGCAGCTTGGCGCTCGTGGAGCCGGGCGATCACGCGCCGTCACGCTGCTGCAGCACGATCCTGAACCGCGACGACAGCATGGCGATGGGGACCGACGAGAACACCGTCCGAGATCTCCTGATCCTGCTTCCGGTCGACACCTCCCAGCCCGTGACCGACCTGCATATCCAGTTGCTCGGCGAGAACGGGCTGGAAGTGGCGGCGACCGACCCCAGCGCGCTCGATAGCGCGACACCGCACCTCGAGGCGCGCACGTATGAGGGCGACTCGGGCCCCGCCGACCCCAGCGGTCGGCACATCGCGACCGGCTGGGTAGCGCGCGTGCCGGTGACGCTCGACCCAACGAAGCCGTGGGACATCGGCGGCGATCGCTATCCGCTCACCGTCAAGGCCACGTATCGCGTCGCGGGCCAGCCTGTCCCTCGGGCGTTCAGTTCGCGTGCCGCAATCGACGCACAGGTGGGCAGCGGCATCTACGAGATGGGGATCGCGTCCAGTCTGCTGCCGCTCATCTGCATCGGCGTGGCGATCGCGCGCTGGCGCCGGACGCGGTGAGAATCGGCGAACGGGAGGCCAAAACCTGGCCTCAACCTTTTGCCGTGGCGGTCGTCTAAACTTAGTGAAAGGCACGCAAGAAGCCTTTCATCCTCCGGGCAGGGGCCTCAATCGCAGGGGATTGGGGCCCCTTCTTTTTCTTATCGGCGGGGACCCCGGCACCCCGCCTAGCGTCCGTCGGTCCACTCGCGCTGCCGTCGCTCGCTCCCCGCCGGCCGCGCCTCACCGTTTTTGTCGGCGGAGACCTCGGCACCCTGCGTAGCGTCCGTCGGTCCGCTCGCGCTGCCGGCGCTCGCTCCCGCCGGCCGCGCCTCACTGTTTGGCGCGGTTCGCGACCTGCACCGCCCCGATTTGCGGTTGACAGGCGGAGCGCCTCGTGATTTAGTTGGTCGTTCAAGTTATGGCGACTGCTCCCCCGCCGCGCGACGCCCGCGATACCCGTCAGCGCATCGTCGAGGCGGCCCGCTTCCTCTTCTGGGAAAAGGGGTATGCCGCCACGGGCCTGGCCGAACTCCTCGCCCGGGCGGACGCGAACAGCGGCAGCTTCTACCACTTCTTCGAGAGCAAGGACGCGGTCCTGCGAGCCGTGCTGGACACGTATCGCGACCTCCTCGAGCCGATGGTCCTGCGGCCCGTGTGGGAGGCGCACGCCAGGCCGATCGACCGCATCTTCTCGCTGCTCGACAGCTACCGGCAGCGCCTGCTCGACACCGGCTGCCAGTACGGGTGTCCAATTGGTCGACTCGCGCTCGAACTCGATCCGGAGAATGCGCCGGCGCACGCACTCATTGCGCAGAACTTCGCCGCCTGGCGGCAGGCCGTCGAAGCGTGCGCCCGGGCGGCGGCCCTGCCGCAGCCAGACGACGTGGCCGCGTTCGTGCTGACGGTGATGGAAGGCGCGGTCATGCAGTCGCGTGCGTACCGATCGATTGAGCCCTACGACGCGTGCATGCGCCAGCTGCGAATTCATTTCGCCGCGCTCGCCGACTCATCCCGCCCTGTGCGCACGACCAAAGCATCGCAGTCCAGATCATCAAGGAGGACCCCATGACCGCGGGTGGCAAGAGCAGAATAGGCGGAGCGTTCGTCGCGGCGGCTGTGCTCTTCGGCGCCGGCCTTTCCCCTGCCCGCACCGCCGGCCCGGTGACCGTAACGAGAGTCGCGAGCCCCGAGAAGGCCCTGCGCTTCGAGGTGACGGTGCCCGGAACGCTCGACCAGGTCTGGGCGGCCTTCACGACGCACGACGGCCTGGCCACGTGGCTCTGGCGCGACGTCCGCGTCGAGGCGCGTCCAGGCGGCGACTGGCTGGTGATCTTCCCTGACAGCACCGGCGGGGGCACGATTGTGTCCCTCACGCCCAAGACGCGACTCGTCATCGCGGCGCTCGCGCCCGAGAAGTTCCCAACGGTGCGCAAGGAGCGGACGACGGCCACCTTCGAGTTCGCGGCCGTCAGCCCGACATCCACGGCGGTCACGCTGGTACAAACGGGCTGGAAGACCGGCGCCGAGTGGGACGCCGCCTATGAGTACCTCGCCGGCGGCAACGCGGAGTTGCTGACGCAGCTCTATCAGCGATTCGTGTCCGGCCCGATCGCGTGGCCGAAGGGCCCGTAGATGGTAACGTGGACGCGGCCACACCGGTGTCGGACCCGCGGAGCGCATGACCCTCCTTGAGAACGCCCCTCGATTGACCCTGGACGCAGCCGAGGGGCTCGCTCGCGACCTCTTCGGCCTCACGGCGCGCGCTGCGGAGCTGCCGAGCGAACGCGACCAGAACTTCCGCCTGCGGTCGGCCGAGGGCGTCTGCTTCGTACTCAAGATCGCCAACGCCGGCGAGGACCGCCGCATGCTCGAGGCGGAAAACGCGACGATGTGCCATCTGGCGGCCACCCACCTGGTACCGGTACCGCTGCCGACCCGGGCCGGCGACGACATCGCGCGATTCGAGACCTATCACGTGCGTCTCGTCACGTACCTCGAAGGGCGTCCCCTTGCCGACACGCCGCGACAGACCGACTCGCTGCTCGTCGACCTGGGGCGCTCGGTCGGGCGGATCGATCGCGCGCTCACGACCTTCGATCACCCGGCTCTGCACCGCCGCTTCTATTGGGATCTCGCCCAGGCTCCCGCGGCGATCGAGAGGGGCCTGCCGCGCGTGCCGGACACGCAGCTGCGTCGGACCATCGAATCGATGCTGGCCGTTCATCAGGACGTCGTCGTGCCGCGCCTGGCCTCGTGCCGTCAGAGCGTGATCCACGGCGACGTGAACGACTACAACGTGCTCGTCGACGTCCGGACCGATCGCGTGACCGGCATCATCGATTTCGGCGACATGGTGTTCAGCCACACCGTGAACGACCTCGCAATCGCCATGGCCTATGCCGCGCTCGGCAAGCCGGACCCGCTGGGCGCCGCCGCCGCGGTGGCCTCCGGCTACCACGCGGTGCACCCGCTCACCGAGGGCGAACTTGCCGCGCTCTACGGCCTGATGGCCATGCGCCTGTGTCTCAGCGTCTGCATCGGGGCGGTGCAACAGGCGGACCGGCCGGACCGCGACTACCTCGGGATCAGCCAGGCGCCCATCCGGGCGACCTTGCCGATGCTCGCCGCCATCCACCCGCGCCTGGCCCACTACCGGCTGCGCGACGCGTGCGGGCTCGCGCCGGTGCCGCACACGCCTCGGGTCGTCGAGTGGCTGCGCGCGAACCGTGACCACATGGCCCCGCTCACTGGACACGACTTAGCCGTCACACCTGTGCGGGGCGTCGACATGAGCGCCGGCAGTCCGCTCATCGCGAGCAACCCGGATGACAACGCCGCCGAGCCGCTCGCACTTCGCGTGGCTGCCGCGATGCGCCGTGCCGGCGTGGCTATCGGGGTCGGCGGGTATGACGAAGCGCGCGTGATCTACCGCGCAGACGCCTTCGCGACCGGCGCCATCACCGACGAGCGGCGCACGATTCACATCGGCCTCGACCTCACGCTGCCCCCAGGATCACCGCTCTACGCGCCACTCGATGGCACGGTCCACGGCTTCGAGGATGCGGCCGCACGGCTCGACTATGGGCCGTTGATCGTGCTGCGGCACGAGGTGGGCGGGGATGAGCGGTTGACGTTCTACACGCTCTATGGACACCTCGACCGCCGGTCGTTGGAGGGGCTCCGCCCGGGCAAGCGGTTCAAGGCCGGCGAGCGGTTCGCCGCGGTCGGCGCGCCGCCTGACAACGGCGACTGGTGGCCACACGTGCACGTCCAGGTCATCACCGACATGCTGGATGTGCCCTGCAATTTCAACGGCGTGGCGCCGGCCAGCCAGCGTCGGACGTGGCTGAGTCTTTCGCCCGATCCGAATCTCCTCCTGGGGATTCCGCCCGACCGGTTCCCACGGCATCCGACGACCGCGACGCTCGTCGACGACCGGCGACGGCTCTTCGGGGGCAACGTACGCTTGTCGTACGGCAGCCGCCCGCTGCAGATCGTTCGCGGGTGGATGCAGTATCTCTTCGACGAGACCGGCCGTACGTACCTCGACGCGTACAACAACGTGCCGCATGTCGGCCACGCCCATCCCCGCGTGACGGCCGCAGTCGCCGCGCAGCTCGGCACCGTCAACACCAACACGCGCTACCTGAACGAGGTGGTCGTGGAGTACGCGGCCGCGCTCACGGCCCGGTTTCCGTCGCCCCTCGACGTGTGCTTCTTCACCGCGTCCGGCAGCGAGGCCAACGAGCTCGCGCTTCGCCTCGCGCGCGCCCACACCGGCGAGCGCGACCTCGTCGTCATGGACGGCGCCTATCACGGTCACACGACGGCGCTCACGGACATCAGCCCGTACAAGCACGCCGGACCGGGCGGGCGTGGCGCGCCGGATTGGGTGCACACCTCGCCGATACCGGACGTCTATCGCGGCATCCACACGAATCGCGATTCCGCCGGTCTCGAGTACGCGCGCGAGGTGGGCGCCGTTATCGACGCCGTTCGTGCTCGGGGCCGCGGTCTGTGCGGCTACATCGCGGAGACGTGCCCCAGCGTCGCCGGTCAAGTGTTCTTGCCGGCCGGATTTCTCGCGGAGGTCTATCGCCTCGTGCGGGCTGCGCGGGGGGTGTGCATCGCCGACGAGGTCCAGACCGGATTCGGCCGGCTCGGCACCCATTTCTGGGCCTTCGAGGCGCACGACGTCATCCCGGACATCGTCGTGCTCGGCAAACCCATCGCCAACGGCTATCCGATGGGGGCGGTGGTCACGACACGCGCGATTGCCGAGAGCTTCGACAACGGCATCGAGTTTTTCAGCACGTTTGGCGGCAGCACCGCCGCCTGCGCCGCCGGTCTGGCGACGCTCGGCGCGACGCTCGAGGACGATCTGCAGGCGCACGCGCTCCACGTCGGCGGCCACCTGATCGCCGCCCTGCGCGAGCTGCAATCGACCCACGATCTCATCGGCGACGTGCGCGGGTCCGGCCTGTTCCTCGGAGTGGAACTCGTGCGCGATCGCGTGACGCTCACGCCTGCGGCCGAAGAAGCCGCCGAGATCGTCGGCCGCATGCGGGAGCTGGGCGTGCTCGTCGGGACCGACGGCCCGCACCACAACGTGATCAAGATCCGCGGGCCCATGCCGCTCACCGCCGTCGACGCCGATGGTCTGGTCGCGGCCTTTGCCCAGGCCCTGCGCGAGCGGGGATAATCGGGAACGTTCAGGGGGTCAGGCCCGGCTCACGCCAAGCGGGGCCAGACCCCTGTCTACTGTCCCGCCGCTTCGAGCCGTCGCTTGGTCGCCGCGAGCACTGCCAAGGCGCCCTTCTGGACTCCGCTGCGGACATGGCCTCGCACGAGGAACCCGATGAAGCCGGTGAGGCCATCGGACCGCGTGCGGTTGACCGTGATGAACCAGAAGCCCGGGCCTCGCGCCGGATCGGTGACGAGCACGCGCAGCTCGAGACCCGTCCGGAAATAGTGACTCGCGTAGAGCATCTTCGACGCGACGACCGTTCCGGATGGCCCGTTGAAGGTCACGACGTGGCTCATGCGGATCGTCGGCTTCAACCCGAACGACACATCCTGCCAATACAGGAAATCGACCGCGCCCGGCAGCGTGGCGGCCGGATACCCGCGCAAGTACGGCCGAAGCTCGGGCAGCCACTCGGTGAACTCCGGCATCCGCCCGATCATCTCGTCGAATTCCGTCGCGACGGACATCGGCCGGGAGTCGTCCTGGTACACAGGCAGTCCGGTGTTGCCGCCCGCGCGATACGCCGTGGCCTCAGCGAACAGGCGCTCACGGATGACGGCCTCTGCGTCGCTCGCCGCCGTCGGCTTCGTGAAGTCCACGCGGGTCCGGATGGCGTCGAGCGACGCCCGATCCAGCTTCAGTTTGCAGTCGCCGACATGACAATTCCGCAGGTCCCGCACGTCGCCCGGCGACAGCGTGAGCGCGGCGAAGTCCTCGAGCCGCGGCGGATCGCTGATTCGCTTCGTCACGTGGAATACGCCGCCGTGCTCGTCGGCTTCGATGTCGTTCACCGCGGCGACGTACCGTTCGGGCGAGGAGTAGATCCAGACGGCGCCAAACACGCCAATCTCGCTGACGTCGTCGGTGTCGAGCAGTTTGGTGATCGGCTCGCCGTCCAGAAGCCGGCTTCGGTCTCGCGCGGCTAGCCGGACGACGGTTGACAGATAGCGGTCGAATCGAGCCGGAAGCGCGGCGGGCACCGGTGACTGCGCGGCTGGTGCGGCCTCGCGCGCGAGCACCAGGCCCGCCAACAGGCCGGGCACGAGACCCGCGTACCAGATCCACTCACCCGTCGACGTCTGGGCAGGCAAGTACTGATTGTAGTCTTCGGCGTTTGCCCTTCGGCACGCGTCGGGGGCGCCCAGGTCGTGTACTGTGATGGGATGACCATCGCCGCCGCTCAGGCTTGGCCGGCCCTGCTCCCGGTCGTGCGCCTCGTCCATTGCCAGAGCTGCCGCCGGCTCGTCGAGCTCTCGTGCGCGGGCCTCGGCGGAACGGTGATGTACGAGACGTTCAACGAGTTCTTCTGTCCAACGTGCCGGGGACGGAACTACGCGCGGACGCCGGGCAACATCCTGTCCGTCCGCCCGGCTGAGGCACGGGCGTAGATCTACTCGCGCTCGAAGAGCACCTTGCGCGCCTGAAGGTTCGGGGTGGCGGTGCGGTGCGCCTGCGTCCAGGAACGGGACTGATCGGATCGGGGGCTGTCGGCGATCGGCTCGGCCCACCACGCCTGCTCCTGTCGCGCGAGAGCGGGCAGCGTGAAGCCGATGAGATCCTCGATCTCCGAGAACGTCAGCACGACCCGTTCGGCGTAGCGGTCCGTGAGGTACTTCTGCAGCGGCGCGTATCCGCCGGCGACGAGCGGTGTCATTGGCAACCTCCTCCCGACGAAGAGTCGACTCGCTCCAGGACCGTACGGCTGGCGGTTCCTTCGGCCTTGCTCCCCTGAGCATGACACGAGAAGCGGTCGTCCGGGTGCCCTTCCACCCGGGCTCCGCCTCCCGGTCAGGGTCGCTCGCAGCCCGCCACGGGCGCTAGGCCGACGCCGCGCGACTCATCGGATCGAATCGCGCCAGGCCGCGGCGGCGCCTTCAATCGCACTGGATTCTTGGATCGGCAGGATCGCGCGGGCCGTGAACTTCAAGAACGGCGTCCATGGCGCGACCGTCTTCGCCAGATCCGCGGCACTCGCCGCTTCGATGATGGCGACGCCACCGCCCCCCTCGGCAAAGCCGTAGAAGCCGTCGAATCGCCCTGGCCCGGGCTGCCACTTGGAGAAGAGTTGGAGCGTGCGCTTTTGAATCGCTTCCGACGAATCGATGAACTCCCACGTCACGTGAAACAGCATTGGTCTCCTCCCAAATCGAGCCAATCGAACGTTCAACTACACATGCGCGACTGCGATTCGATACGACTGATACCAGCGGTCGCGCCCCAACCGTTGCGCTTCGCGAGGCCGCGGATCGCGCCCGGCCTGTAGATTCTATGATCCCCCGTGTTCTCACGGCCGACCGGCGCGGGGGGCTCGGGCTACAATGCCCTGCGCTCCTGCGACCCACCCAAGAAGCCAACTGTGGCTTACGACTACGACCTTCTCGTGATCGGATCCGGACCGGCCGGGCACAAAGCGGCCATTCAGGCCGCGAAGCTGAACAAGCGCGTCGCCGTGGTCGAAAAGCAACGTCCACTCGGCGGCGTCTGCATCAACACGGGCACGATTCCGAGCAAGAGCCTGCGAGAGGCCGCGCTGCGGCTGTCGGGCTACCGCGAGCGGGAAATTTACGGGGCGTCCTCCGTCAAGTCGAATATCCCGATGCGCGACCTGCTGTTCCGCGTCGACCAGGTCATCGACAACGAAATCGACGTGGTCCGGCATCAGCTCCAGCGCAACCAGGTCGAGATCATCGGCGCCGACGCGTCGTTCATCGAGCCCCGGAAGATCCGCCTGCGCTTCCCCAACAGCGGCGCCGACCGGGAGGTCACGGCGGAGTTCATCGCCATCGCCGTCGGCACCGTGCCAGCCGACGACGGATCGGGCTATTGCGATCGACTGCATGTCTTCACGAGCGACGATCTCTTGCACATGCAGGACGTGCCCCGATCGCTCGCCGTTATCGGCGCGGGCGTGATCGGCCTGGAGTACGCGTGCATTTTCGCGGCACTCGGCGTGCGGGTGACGATCATTGACATGCACGAACGGCTCCTGCCGTTCGTCGACCGCGAGATCATCGACGCGCTCATCTACCACCTCCGCGACACGGACGCCACGCTGTTCCTGAACGAGCAAGTCAGCCATGTGGAGCCGTTCAGCGACGATCGCGGAATCCACGTCCGCGTGAGTCTGGCGAGCGGCAAACAGTTCGTGACGGACAAGGTCCTCTACAGCATCGGGCGGGTCGGGGCCGTGCACGGGCTCAATCTCGACGCCGCGGGCCTGATGCCCGACGCGCGCGGCCGTTTGACGGTCAATGAGCATTACCAGACGGCCGTGCCGCACATTTACGCCATCGGCGACGTGATTGGATTCCCCAGCCTCGCGTCGACGGCGATGGAGCAAGGCCGGATGGCGAGCTGCCACGCGTTCGGCGTGCCGACCCACATGCTCCCCCACCTCCTGCCGTACGGGATCTTCACGGTGCCGGGGATCTCCATGGTGGGCAAGAACGAAGAAGAACTCACGAAGGCCGGCGTGCCCTACGCCGTCGGCCGCGCGCACTACCGCGAGATCGCCCGCGGCCAAATCCTCGGCGACCGGACCGGCCTCTTGAAGCTCATTTTTCACCGGGACACACGCGCGCTGCTCGGCGTCCACATCATCGGCACGGAGGCCGCCGAACTGGTGCACATCGGCCAAGCCGCCATGGCGTTCGGCGGGACGATCGACTACTTCGTGGACACAGTGTTCAATTACCCGACGCTGGCCGAGTGCTACAAGACCGCGGCGTTCGACGGCATCAATCGGCTCGGGGCGTAATCCGACTCACGCTCCAGGTGGTCGCGGTGTGAACGCAGAGGCGGCCTGCGGCGGCCGCCTGCGTTGACAGTCGCCTGACCCACCCGTACAGTCAGAGCCGGTCCGCGCAATGCGGGTGTGTTTCTCCTGCGTCGAACTCTTTGGTGTCGGTGTGTACGGCGGATTCGGCCGCGCAACCCGCTTCATCGGCCGCGAACTCGCTCGCCGCGGCGTCGAGGTCACCGCCGTCGTCCCAGAGCGGACGACCGACCATTCGACGTCGTACACGCTTGATGGCATGCGGGTCTTCGAGTTCAACCCGCGCAAGCCGTGGTCAGCGGTGCGCCTGTTTCGCGCGGCGGACGCGGATGTGTACCATTCGCAAGACACGTCGCTCGGATCGGCCGCGGCGATGCTGGCCGCGCCGCGCCGTCGCCACGTCGTCACGTTCCGCGATCCGTTGGACGAGGCGGACTGGCGGATAGAAACCCACACCGGCGATGGGCGCCCGCCCGGATGGCGAATGCGGCTCTATCGCGCCTACGTCGACAACCCGCTCGTCCGCCTGGCCGTCGCCAATGCGGACGCGCGCTTCTGCGCGGCGCGGTTCGTGGCCCCCAAGGCCGTCGCGATGTACGGGCTCGCCGAGCCGCCGGTGTTCCTGCCGACACCGGTCGATGTGCCGGACCGGGTCGTCAAGGCGGCACATCCGACGGTGTGCTTCGTCGGGCGCTGGCATCGGCGCAAGCGGCCGGAGCAGTTCTTCGAGCTCGCGCGTCAGTTTCCGGACGTGGACTTCATCGCGGTCGGCGGCGGCGGCGCCGACCCGGTAGAGGACGCGCGACTTCGCGCGCTGGCCTCTGCACTGCCGAACCTCGAAGTCCCAGGCATCATCGATCAGTTTGAATCGAACGCGCTCAGTGAAATTCTGGCCAGGAGCTGGATTCTGGTGAACACCTCCTCACGGGAGGGCCTGCCGACGACCTTTCTCGAGGCCGCCGCGCATCGGTGCGCGATCCTGAGCTATGCGGACCCGGACGGATTTGCTTCGCGCTTCGGCTGCCGCGTCGGCGAGCGTCCCCTCGCCGCCGGTCTCGAGTGGCTGCTCGAGCGGGACCGCTGGCGAGCCTGCGGGGAGCGGGCGCGGGCGTTTATCCTCGGCGTGTTCGACACGGACAGCGCCATCGCCGCCCATCTCGACGTCTACACGCGCCTGCTGGACCCGGCCGTAGCATGACCGCCCCGCTGGCGGCCGTTCCGGCCGTGACCGTCGTCATCGCCACGCTCGACCGCCGCGCCTGGCTCGCAGAAGCCGTCGAGAGCGTCAGACAACAACGCGGCGTTCGCTGGGAACTCATTGTCGTCAACAGCACGCAAGACGACACCATCCAGTGGCTCAGCGGTCTTGGCGACCCGAGCATCCGGGGCGTCCAGTTGCCGTCACCAGCCGAGCGGTCGACCGCCCGCAATCAGGGCTTGGCCGCCGTCTCCAGTCCGCTCGTCATGTTCCTCGACGATGACGACACGCTCGAAGACCGGAGCCTGGCCGTGCTTACGCGCGCGATCCTGGCGCGTCCGGACGCGGTGGCCGCGGTCGGCGCGCGCCGCGATTGGTACGTCGTCGCCGGCCGGCGACGCCGCGATGCGCATCCGCGCCTGCCACGGACGCGGCGTGCGTTCGAGGATTTTCTCTTCGGGTGGTCGGCGGTTTCGGGCCAGAACGTCTATCGCACGGAAGCCGTCCGACGAGCCGGCGCCTACGACCCGTCGATCTCGTTCGCGGAAGATCGCGACCTCTGGCTGCGCGTGTCGCGGCTGGGCCCGATCGTCCTGCGGCCGGAGATCGTCATGACGTATCGCATCCACGCGCACCAGCGCGGGGCCGCCGATCTCCGCCGGCTTCGCGAGATGGTCGCGAGGCGCGCCATCCAGCAGCTGCCCCGGCACGACCGCCGGCGCGGTCTGGCGATCCGCCGGTCGGCGGCGCTCGTCAGCGAAGCCGAAGACGCGATGCGGGCGGGCCACCCCCTTCGCGCGCTTGGGCTGACGGCCCGAGCGGCCGTGCTGCCGCCGGCGCCGTTTCTCTCGCCGCTCATCGGTCCCTGGATCGTGCAGCGGCTGGCCTATGCGGCCTGGGCCCGGGTACGACCCAGGCTCCGACCGTCTGTTCCGAAACCGAACATTTGGCCGCCGGGATCGTAGTATTGAGCGGTTGGGAACGAGGCCCGGCCGCCCATGAGCGTTCCCGACCACATTCTTGAAGCTCGCAGTCTCGCCCGGCACTACCGGATGGGCGAGACAACGGTCAAGGCGCTCGACGGCGTGTCGATGACGGTTGCGGCCGGCGAGTTCCTGGCCCTGATCGGCACCTCCGGCTCTGGCAAATCCACGCTTCTCAATCTGATGGCGGGACTCGATCGCCCGACCGGCGGCTCGCTGATGGCCTTCGGCCAGAATCTGGCCGAGCTCTCGAGCCCGGACATGAGCCTGTACCGTCGCCAGCGCGTCGGCATCATCTTTCAGTCGTTCAACCTGATCTCGACGATGACCGCGGCCGACAACGTGGCGCTCTCGATGATGTTCGCCGGCGTGCCCCGTGCGGATCGCGACACCCGCGCGCAACAACTCCTCGACGTCGTGGGCCTCGGCCCCCGGTCGACGCATCGACCGAAAGAGCTCTCGGGCGGCGAGCAACAGCGCGTCGCGATCGCGCGCGCGCTCGCCAACGCGCCGAGCCTCCTCCTCGCCGACGAACCCACGGGCAACCTCGACAGCCGGACTTCGCGCGACATCATGGCCCGTCTCAAGGCGATCAACGAACAGGACGGCAAGACCATCGTCATGGTGACGCACGACGCGGCGCTCGCGGCCCAGTACGCGCATCGAACACTCACGATGCTCGACGGCGCCATCGTGTCGGAGACGCTTTCATGATCGCGGGCGACACGATTCACCTCGCGATCCGCAACCTGCGCCAGGCCAAGCTTCGAACGGCACTCACGACGATGGGCGTCGCCATCGGCATCGCGTCGCTCGCCGGCATGGTCTCGCTTGGCGTCGGGCTCCAGGAACAACTCGTCGGACGATTCCTCGATTCCGGTCTCTTCGACGTCATCACGGTCATGCCACAGACGTCGCCGATCGCGCGTGCCTTCGGCGGCCGAATGGCCGGCGGCCGCCGGGACCGAGGGCCCGCGACGCCGCCAGCAACAGGGGGAGCCCCTGAACCGGCGGCGCGACCGCTCGACGACGCCGCGATCTCGGCGCTTCGCGCGCTGCAGGACGTGAAGGACGCCTCGCCGACCATCGTCGTGCCAGTCCAGGTCACCTACGGCACCGTGTCCGAGTTCACGGCGGCCCGCGGCGTGCCGCTCTCGTCGGCCGACGAAAGCGCGTTTCGAACTCCGAAGTACGGCGCATTCTTCGCGAACGACACCGACCACGCGTGCCTGCTCATCTTGGATCTGGCCAAACGCCTGACGACGGGCGACCCGAAAGATCTCATCGGCCACGATCTGACGATCAGCTACGCCTCGACGTCCGCCGATGGGAGCCCCCTGGGATTCGGCATGCCGACGCTGGTGAAGCAGGTGCAGGCGGCCTATCGCATCGTCGGCATCGTCGAGCGCGAACCCGGGCCCGGCGGCGGCATCGCGGGACCGGGCTTGTCGGGCGTGATGCTGCCGCTCAGCCAGGCGCGTGCGATCGACGATACGGTCGTCACGGGGGTCCAACAGCTGATCCACCCGTCCGGCGCGGCCAAGGTGTTCACGGCGGTGACCGTGCGCGTCAAGCGAGCGCAGTCGACCAAGGACGTCGAGGACCGCATCAAGGCGATGGGGTTTTCGGCGTTCTCGATCAGCGACGCACTCGATCAGGCGAAGCGGGCCTTCGTTCTGCTCGACATCCTCCTGAGCCTGATCGGGTCGATCGCGCTGGCCGTGTCGTCGCTGGGCATTGTCAACACGATGGTGATGTCGATCCTCGAGCGGACCCGCGAGATCGGCATCATGAAAGCCATCGGCGGCAGCGACGCCGACATCCGGCGCATTTTTCTCGTCGAGGCGTCGGCGATCGGCGTCCTCGGCGGCATTACCGGGGTCGCCCTGGGTTGGGCGGTCGGGCGGGTGATCAACTTCGGCGCAAACTGGTACATTGAGTCGCAGGGCGGCGCCACCGGAAATTTGTTTTCGCTGCCGTTGTGGCTCGTGTCGGGTGCGATCGCGTTTTCGTGGCTCGTCAGCCTGGCCGCGGGCGTGTATCCGGCGACACGGGCCGCCAAGTTGGATCCCATTCAGGCGTTGAGACACGATTAAGAGCAACGCTTGAAGGCTTGAAGGTTGGAAGGCTGGAAACCATGAATCCGTCCGAGTGCATTCTGTTCAGCGGAGGTGCCCCGGGCGCCGAAGCAGGCTTCGGCATCTGCGCCGAGGGCTGCGGCATCGAGGAAGTGAACTTCACGTTCGACGGGCATCGCATGGCCCGGCGGCGCGGCGTGCGGGTGCTCAACCATGAGGAGCTGCAAGCGGGCGACGTCAGCCTCGAGTACGTGTCGCGACTGATGCACCGGAAGTACTCCGACGGCCCGACGATTCGCCGAATCCTCCAGACACTCTGGTATCAGGTGAATCACGGACAGGAGATCTACGTGATCGGCGCCGTCCTCGAGGACGGCACCGTCAGGGGCGGCACGGGCTGGGGCGCGGAGTTCGCGAAGCTGTGCAACAAACCGCTCCACGTCTTCGATCAGGATGCCGACGGGTGGTTCAAGTGGAGCGGCGACGGCTGGGCGCGATGTGGCGCCGGCGAGGCCCCGGTCATCGGCCATCGCCACTTCACAGGGACAGGGACGCGCGAGCTGCGGGCCAACGGGCAGCGCGCCATCGAACAGCTGTTCGAGCGATCATTCACACGGTAAGTTGCGCCGCCAGAGCGGCAGCGATTCGGGATGTCTTCGTTCAGCCATGGCATCGGCCCGATCTCCGCCGCGACGTGTCTTCTCCTGACCGTCGGACCGAGACCTGACAGGCAAGGGCCGCCGCAGACCCCGCCGAATGTTCAGACGGTCACGGTCGATTTGCGCGCCGTTTCCGCCAGCGGTTCGCCCGTCGCGGATCTGACGGCTGCCGATGTGACGGTCTTGGTCGCGGGTCAACCGCGCGCGGTGCTGTCGCTCGAGCTGGTCCGCGATGTCGACGAAGCGACGACAATGCCGGAGCCGCGGGGGCCGAAGACGCCGCCGGCCGCGGTGCTCCCCGCGCCGTTTGCCACGAACGCCAGGCCACGCCTCGGACGTACCTTTTATCTCCTCGTGGACGAGGCGTCGATCACGCCTGACGATCGCGATTCGCTTCAGCCGATGATCGACGAGTTCCTGGCGAACCTGCCTGCGAGCGACGAGGTCGCCGTCGCGACAATCCCGCCGGGCGCGGCGCACGTGCAGCCGACCACGGATCGTGGGCCCGTGCGCGATGTTTTCGGTGGCCTGACGGGCCTGGGCTCGAGCGCCGAGAGCCCGGCGTCTGTCAGCACGCGATCGGCCAGTTGCCTCGTTCGGCTCGATCAACTCCTGGGCGCACTCCGGGGATCCGCGGAGCCTCCGGTCATCATCGTGGTCTCGACCGGCCTCTCGGTTCCGCGGCCCCCCAAGGACTCGGCGATCCGGGGAGCGGGCCCGCGCCCGACCTCCGCAAGCCTTGCAGGCCACCGCGAGGCCGTCGCACCAGTAAACCTTGGGCACATCCGGTTGGCGGCGGCCGCCTCCCGCGCCGAGCTGTACTTCGTTCACCTTCCGGGCCAACGTCCCGGCACGCCGGCGACCGCCGCCGATCAAGAGGCCGCGCTGCGGGCCATTGCCAACGACGTCGGGGGCGCCGTGCTTCCACTCCAGGCTTCCGACAACGTCTTCATGCGCATCGCACGCGAGACGAGTTCGCATTACGCCGTCAGCCTGAACACTCGCGCCGGCGATCGGCCAGGCACGGCCTATCCGATCGCGATCGCGAGCGGCCGGGCGTGGATGGTGCTGCGCTTTCTCCCTGTCGCCTTCCTGGGTGGTCCACCCGCTCAGGCGCCGCCGACGACGCCGGAGATGCTTGCGGGCGCTGACGAGTTTCGCCAACTGCCCATCCGGCTCGCGGGATTCACCTCGCGTGCGGGCGCGCGAGACGGCGCGAAGGTTCTCATCACGAGCGTGACGGAGCCCGTGGACTCGACGGTTCGGTTCACGGCGGCGACGGCCGTGCTCCTCAACGCGGCGGGCGCGCGGGTGTCGGAAGACACTGCCGAATCCGGTGGGCTTGCCGTCACGCCGCTCGTCTCCAGATTGCTCGCGCCGCCTGGCCACTACCTTCTCCGCGTCGCCGTGACCGACGCCGCGGGGCGGCTCGGTACCGCCGACTGCCCCATCGAGGCCAGCCTCATCAGCGCGGGTCCGCTGAGGCTCAGCTCTCTTGGGCTCGGCGTGGCGCGGCCGGCCCTGCGTCAGGGGCCGGCTGGGCAAGGCCGAGGCGACTCGACGTCCGGCCCGGATCCGCGACTCGAATTCACGAACGAGGCCGAGGCCTCGGCGTTCTTCGACCTCTACGGTGGGACGCCGAACGAACGCGTGACGGTCGTGATGGAGGTGCTGAAGAAAGCCGAAGGTCCGCCCATTCAGCAACTTCAGCCCGAGATTCTGCCGGCGCTGGTCGGCGAGCCGGATCACTACCGGGTAATCGCGCCGATCGATCTGACGGATCTTCCTCCAGGCGACTATCTGATTCGCGCCACGGTCGGAGCCGCGGGTCAAGCGCCAGCGGTGATCACGCGCACACTGCACAAGATGAAAGCCGGGGCGACGCGATAGACTGAGGGCATGACCTACTACTCGAGCACCGATCTGGCCAACGCCTTCCGTACGGTTCGCAAGAACACGCTGCAGGTCGCGCACGACCTTCCGGCCGACAAGTTCGACTTTCGTGCGACCCCGGACACCCGCACCGTGGCCGAAACGCTGGCGCACATCGCCGCCAACACGCAGTGGGTCCATCGCGTGCATGGCGTCGACAAAGTCACGTCGATGAGCCCGGAGATCTTTCACAAGTACTTCGGGGAGGCCAACACGTACGCGGCGACGCTCACGTCGCGCGAGGCGATCCTCGCCGCGCTCGACCACAACGGACGTGAGTTCGGCGACTGGCTCGCCACCCTAACCGACGCGACGCTGGCCGAGCGCGTGGCATTCGCCCCGGGGACCCAGCCATCGCACAAGACGCGGTTCGAGATGCTGTTGGGGGTCAAGGAGCACGAGATGCACCATCGGGCGCAGCTCATGCTGATCGAGCGGATGGTGGGGGTCGTGCCGCACCTCACGCGCGCGCGCCAGGCACGATAAGAGAAGAAAGGCTTGGAGGCTTGAAGGCCGGAAGCCGGGGAGGCTGGGAGCCGACGGGACTGGGAGGCCGGTCCTGCGGGGCTGACCGGCCCTGTCATACCTCCGGGGGAAGCTCAGGTCATGTCGGACGACCACCTCTCGGCCCCACTCGCTGACGTCGTGGACTTCGCCGCGTTTCGCGCTCGGCGGCTGGCCGAACAGCCAACCCTCTTCGACCCACCCGCAGCACCCCCGGAGGCGTGGCCGGCCCCAACCCGCTCGTCTACCGGCCCAGGCCCTGGGAAACGATTGATGACCCGGCGCGCCGTCGAGCATCGGGAGCGAATGCTTCGGCATCTCCGGGAATCACAGCTGGAAGGCTGAAGGCTTGAAGGCTTGAAGGCCTGAAAGGCTCGACGGCGAAAGCGCCGCTTGGGGGCGGTAAGCTCAGCGGATGAGCGAGTCCAACCTCCACGTGCCCATCCTGCCTGGCACGGCGGCGACAGACTACGAGCGCTATCTCCGCACCGACGAACTGCTCGCGCTTCAACGGCCCGGCGACGCCATGGTGCATCGCGACGAGCTGCTCTTCCAAACGATTCACCAGACCGCCGAGTTGTGGCTGAAACTCGCCTGCGCCGAGCTCGAAGAGGCCACCGCGCGGATCGACACCGACAACCTGTGGGGGGCCGTGCGGCTGCTGCGCCGCGCGTCGAATGCGCTCGACTTGGTGTTCGCGGGTACCCTCATGCTCGAGCACCTCTCCCCGTCGGACTATCACGTCGTCCGACATGCCCTGGGCCACGGCAGCGGCTTCGACTCGCCTGGATTTCGCCGCACGCACGACGTGTCGCCGCGCGCCGGGGCCGCGTTCGATCGCCTGCTGGCGCGCCGGGGAATCACACTCGACGTCCTGCTCGACCGGCCGGAGGTCCATCCGGACGCATTTCAGATCGCGGAGGGCCTCATCGATTGGGACGAGCGGCTCGTGCGGTGGCGTGCGCTCCATCTCAAGATGGTGGAGCGCGTCATCGGCGGGCACGTCATTGGCACGCAGGGCACGCCAGTTGAGGTCCTCGGTCGCCGCGTCGAGGTGCGGGTGTTTCCCGATCTGTGGGAGGCGCGGAACCGGTTGACGCGCGCCCGCGACGGCCACTGACCGAAAGCGCGCTTCAGAACGCGTCCAGGTGGGTGCCGCCGATCAGTGCGCGATCGCCACGTTCATCGAGCCGAGTCCGTGGACCTGCTTGCAGATCGGGCACAGCGTCGGCGGATCGGTGTTGGTGACGCGGTGCTTCACCTTCGGCACGGACTGGAGGTACGCGAAAATGTCCCGCAGATCGTCGTCGGACATGTTGCGGTAGTTCTCGAACGGCATGATATGGGTCAGCATGCGGCCGCCCATCTGCCCGGTATGCAACGTTTGAATGAACAGCGCGGCGTCGTAGTGTGCGATGCCCGACGGGTCGGACGTGATGTTCGCGCTGAAGACCTCCTTCCCGTTCTGCCCTGGGTCATGCAAGAGGCCGCCGCCGCCGAAATCCATGCCAGGCAACGGCACACCCTTGTCATCGGCCGGCGTGTGGCAGTCGTCGCAGCCGGCGATGGCATGGACGAGGTACTCACCGCGCGCCACGGCCGTCGTCCGCGGCGGGGAATCGGCGTGCGAGGCCAGCGGTTGAGGCATGGTCTTCACGAGAAAATTGAGCGGCGCGACGAGCGTCGTGCGCGGGATGGCGTGCTTCACCGCCGGGATCGACCGAAGGTAGACGACGATGGACGCGAGGTCCTCGTTGTCGAGATTCCTGAAGTGGACGTAGGGCATCACGGGAAACAGCGCGCGGCCATCCGCCGTGACGCCTTCCTGGATCGCCCGCGCAACGGCGTCGTCGCTCCAGTTGCCGATGCCCGTCTCCGGATCCGGCGTGATGTTCGGCGCCTCGACGTCACCGAGCTCAGGGATCGGCAGCTTCCAACCGGCGCCCATCATGCCGTCCTTCACCGGGTACTCGGGGTTGCTCAGGTCGTGATCGCTGTGGCAATGGAAGCACGCGGCGACGCCCAGCACGAGGTATTGGCCGCGCGCCAGCCGCGCGGGCGTCCGCTCGAACGTGCGGCTCGTCAACGGGCGGGCAGTTGGCCCGAGGACGACCTGCCAGCCAACCGCTGTCAGGCCGCCGAGTACCAGCAGCACGACCAGGCCCAGGACACCGAAAACGATGGTTCGGGCGCGCACCCGCATGGAGAGGCCCCCCACGGGCCGGGCGGCATGCTAGCACACCGAACTCGGGACCCCGCCGCGTCGTATCTTCACTCGTATCGTCTTCTTCCTCTTGGTTGTCCGAGTCGTCATTCGAACGGAGACACATGATGCGGCAGCATCCCGGCGTCAAGTTCTTGGGCGGCCTCGCCGTGCTGGCGGCCGTGGTCGCACTCGGCGCATGCGACGCGATTTCTCTCAACGCGGAGGCGACGGAAACCTGGACGCGCCACTACCCACTCGCGCAGGGTGGCTCGGTGGAGATCCACAACACCAACGGTCGAACCGAGGTGTTGGCCGGCGACGGCGACGCGGTCGACATCACGGCCACGAAGGTCGCGCGGGCCATGTCCGACCAGGGCGCACACGACGCCCTTGGGCGGATCGAGATCCGCGAGACGACGACGCCGAATCGGATCGCCATCGACAGCACGGAGCAAAACATGGGCTTCGAGGTCAACGTCTCGCGGCACGTTGACTACGTCGTCCATGTGCCCCGCTGGGCGAATGTCGAGTTGAAGGCGACGAACGGCGAATTGCAAGTCCGCGACCTCACGGGCGCGCTGCAGGCGCGCACGACGAACGGCACGATCGACGGCCAAGCGCTCGGCGGACCCACCAATGCGTCGGCGACCAATGGCCGTGTGGTGCTGGACTTCGCGCGTCTCGGCGACGGCGACATCGTGTGCGACACAACGAACGGCGCCATCAGCATGACGCTGCCGCCGACGGCGAAGGCCACGCTGACCGCGAGCGTCACCAACGGCGGGATCTCGACAGACGGGTTGAGCCTTGCGGTGTCCGAACAGTCGCGGCGCCGCCTCGAGGGCACGCTGAACGGCGGCGGAACAGCGATCCGTCTCTCGACGACGAACGGCGCGATCGCGGTCAGGGGGCGGTAGGACGTTTCTTTTTGATCTGGGCGAGGAGCTTGGTCAGCACGGCTCCCGGTCCGACTTCCTCGAATTCCGCGCCCGGCTGATCGAGCAGCCACAGCATCGACTCGAGCCACAGCACAGAGCTTCCGATCTGGCGTGCGAGGGTGTCTCGCACGGCGTCTGCCACGTACGGCCGGGCGGTGACGTTCGCGACGACCGGAATCGCCGGTGCGAGCAGCGGAAACCCCGACAGAAACGCGGTGAAGTCGTCCTCGACCGGCCGCATGTACCGCGAGTGGAAAGGCGCGCTCACGTTGAGAGGGATGCAGCCCCGCGCGCCAGCCGCGGCGAGCGGCGCTTCGACCGCGTCGAGATCGGCCTTCGGACCCGCGATGACCGTCTGGTCGAACGAATTGACGTTGGCGACGTCAAGCCGGCGGCCGGGCGCGCTCTCGGCGAGGACGGCCGCAATGGCGTCCGGCTTCAGGCCGATCACGGCCGACATGCCGCCCCCGCGGACCGCGCTCATCAGGGCGCCGCGCCTGGCCACGAGCGCGAGCCCCGTGGCGTAGTCGAACACCCCGGCGGCCAGCAGGGCGTTGTATTCACCGAGGCTGTGACCGGCGACGAAGGCCGGCGCCGGATGGCCATCCTCTTGGCGCGCCCGATACGTCATCGCGTTCACGGTGAAGAGCGCCGGCTGGGTGAAGTTCGTGAGCACGAGGTCGCCGCGCGGGTCGTCGACGCAGAGTTCACGCATCGAGTAGCCGAGCGTCGCATCGGCGAGCGCGGTCCAGTCCGAAAACCGGTCGAACAGATCGGCGCCCATGCCCTTGACCTGCGAACCCTGGCCTGGAAAGAGACAGATGCGAGACATCGCGGCCGGAAAAGACGCGACATACTATCGCAATGCCCGCCGTGTCGCCATGGCGCACCAGCCCTCCTGTCGAGGTCTGGCATGACACGACCGACGCCTGGCGATCCGATCCCGACCGATCGACTCGCGGCCTGGCCTGGCTCACGGAGTCGGAGCAGGTCCGGCACACGCGCTTCGTGCACGACGACGACCGGTGGATGTTTCTGGTGGGCCGCGTGATGGCGCGCGCCCTGGTGGGGCGCGCCCTGGGCTGCGCGCCGACCGGCTGGCGGTGGCGTGAGGGCCCACACGGCCGACCGGAAATCGACGAGCCGGGTGTCACGTGGCGGTTCAACGTCGCGCACAGTGCCGGTCTCGTCGTCTGCGCCCTGGCCGACGGGCACGACGTCGGGGTCGACGTCGAAAACCTCGAGCGGCGAGACATGTCGCCCGGCTTCGCGCGGCGCTACCTGTCGCCGAAGGAAGTCGAGGATGTCCATGCCCAGCCAGCCGGAGACCGGCAGGAGCGGCTGCTGACGTACTGGACGCTCAAAGAGGCGTACCTCAAGGCTCGCGGGCTCGGCGTCTCCGTGCCCCTCTCCGACATCGAGTTCACCCTCGCGACGCCGGGGCCTCGCATCAGCTTGCTCGGCACGTTGGCGGGCACGGCGACCGACTGGCACTTTCACCTCACACGGCCCACGGCGCGCCACTTGATGGCGGTGGCCTCGCAGGGGACGAGTCGCGTCTCGGCTGGACATACCTTCTCGGCGCCGGAAACACAGAGTTCCGGCATCGTCTTCCCGTGACTCCCCGTCTGTTGGCGATTAGCGACCTGCATGTGGGCCATCAAGCGAATCGCGAGGCCCTCGAGGCGTTCGACGAGGACCACGGGCGTGACTGGCTGATCCTGGCGGGCGATGCCGGGGAACGACCGGAGCACCTCGAGCTCGCGCTGCGCCTCTTGACGGCCAGATTCGAGCGACTGATCTGGACGCCCGGCAACCACGACCTGTGGTGCCCGCCGGACGCCACGGATCGCACGCGTGGCCAGGCCCGCTACGCGGAGCTCGTCGCCCTGTGTCAGAAGTACCAGGTGCTCACGCCTGAAGACCCCTACGTCCAGTGGCCGGACGAGCCCGGCACGTACCTCGTGCCGATGTTCCTGCTCTACGACTACACGTTCCGACCCGCCGAGGTGCCGCTTGACGCCGCGCTCGAGTGGGCGGCCGACACCGGCGTGCTGTGCCGCGACGAGACCTGGCTCGACCCGGCGCCCTGGCCTTCGCGCGCGGCCTGGTGCCAGGCCCGCTGTGATCTGACGGCTGCGCGGCTCGATGCCCTGCCGCCGAGCGCGAGCACCGTCCTCATCGGCCATTGGCCTCTGCGGTACGACCTCGCGCGCCCGCCGCGCGTGCCGCGCTTCTCTCTGTGGTGCGGCACCACCCGCACCGAAGACTGGGCCCAGCGCTATCGCGCCCGCGCCGTGATCTCTGGCCATCTCCACTTTCGAACGACGCTCGTTCGACACGGCGTCCCGTTCCACGAGGTGTCGCTGGGTTATCCGCGCGATTGGCGAGCCGCTCGCGGGCTCGGCTGGTACCTGCGCGAGGTGCTGCCAGCCACGTCGCCGGCGTCGAGACGCTTCGTCCCCGCGCGCGATCCGTTCCTGCCGAGTATGATTCGCAGTGCGCCATCCGCGTACCGATGAAGAAGCTCCGGGTGCTCGTGCTCATGCACCATTACCAGGTGCCGCCCGACGATGTCTCCGGGCACGATGTCACGACGGCGGCCTGGCGAACCGAGTACGACGTCCTGAAGACGCTGCGCGATGAGCTGCAGCACGACGTCGCGCCGCTCGGCGTCCGGGACGACCTCGGCCTCATCCGGCAGGCGAACGACGAGTTCAAACCGCACATCGCGTTCAACCTGCTCGAGGCGTTTCACGAAATCGGCACGTTCGATCAGAACGTCGTGAGCTATCTCGAACTCATCCGCCTCGCCTACACCGGCTGCAATCCGCGTGGGATGCTCCTCGCGCGTGACAAGGCCCTGTCGAAGAAGCTGCTGCACTATCACCGGATCCAGGTCCCGGAATTCGGCGTCGTCGCGCAAGGCCGGCGGGCGCGCGTGCCGAAGCGCATGACGTTTCCGATGATCGTCAAGCCGCAGACGCAGGAGGCGTCGATCGGCATCTCCCAGGCCTCCGTGGTCGACGACGCGGCCAAGCTCGCCGAACGCGTCGCGTTCATCCATGACTCGATCGGCACCGATGCGATTGTCGAGCAGTACATCGACGGTCGTGAGTTGTATTGCGGCGTGATGGGCAACCAGCGCTTGCAAGTGCTGCCGGTCTGGGAACTGACCTTTGCGCATCTTCCCGAGGGCCAGCGCGCGATTGCCACCGAGCGCGTGAAATGGAACCTGAAGTACCAGGCGCGGGTGGGCGTCGACACGGCGGCGGCGAAAGACCTGCCGCCGGGGGCGCTCGAGCGCGTGCAGCACGTCTCGCGCCGCGTGTATCAGACGCTCAATCTCAGCGGCTACGCTCGCATCGATCTCCGGCTCGACGCCGAGGGCCGCGTCTTCGTCCTCGAGGCGAACCCGAATCCCCAAATCGCGCGGGCCGAGGACTTCGCGAAGTCGGCCGTCGACGTGGGCCTGCCCTACCCGGCGCTCCTCCAGCGGATTCTCACGACGGGCCTTCGCTGGGAGCCCGAGCGGCGGGGCTGAGTCGGCGCACGGATATGCGACGATAGCCGTGAGGCCTGACGCCGTTGCGCATCTCGAGGAACATGACACGGGCTCTCGTGGCCGCCGGCCTCGGTGCCGGCGCGGTCGCACTTCTCGCGATGTCGCCTCGCACAACGGCCCTCGACCGGTCCGGGCCGGCGCCGACGCCTGTGCCGGTCGTCGTCGAACTCTTCACGTCCGAAGGCTGCTCCAGTTGCCCGCCCGCCGACGCGTTTCTGATCGACTTGGCGACGAAGGTCTCCGTGCCGGGCGTCAACGTCATCACGCTCAGCGAGCACGTCGACTACTGGGATCATGACGGCTGGCGCGACCCGTTCTCGAGCGCGACGTTCACGGCACGCCAGACGGCGTACGCCGCCGATCATGGAGGCGACAGCGACGTCTACACGCCGGAGATGATCGTCGACGGCGAGACGGCATTCGTCGGATCCGATCGCGCCGCCGCCCGCAGCGCGATCGTCAAAGCCGCGTCGACGCCGAAGGCGCCCATCGCGCTCAGCTGGGCGTCGGCGAATCAACCGACCGCAACGATCGCCATCGGCGCGAACCCTGCGACCGTCCACGCGTCGATTGTTGTCGCGATCACCGAAGACGGCCTGCGGTCCTCGGTCCTGCGCGGCGAGAACGCCGGGCACACACTGACGCATACGTCTGTGACGCGTCGGCTCAGCGTCGTCGGGCAAGGGAGCGCGGACGGCTCATTCCACCTCGAGCTACCGGTGAAGATCGATCCGACCTGGAATCGGCACGCGCTGCGCCTTGTGGTCTTCGCGCAGTCGTCCGGGCACAGGATTACCGCGGCCGGCATGATCGACGCGGCCGACGCGCCGGGCAAGTAGTTCCACATCTTTACTTAGCGGATCGCCCTGCTGGGGATTCTGGACCGGCGCAGATCCGCTCCCACGCCGCGAGCGGCAAGGTCAGCGGCCAGTAGTACTTGCGCAGCGCGACGACGCGGTCGAGGTAAGCCGACTTCAGGATAGTGCCGGCGCGCAGTTGGTCGCGCATGCGCCGCAACTCGAAGCGGTACAAGTCGTTCAGCTGGTCGCGGACCACCGACGGGGGCGTGGCTGGTCCCGGCGCCAAACCAAAGGGCGCCAGGGCCTCGCCGAGCTCGGACGGGTACAGCCACCGCGTGTCGGTCATGTATGATTCCGCTGGTTTCATTCTCCCAGAGGAGTCGTCATGTCCCGCACGCTGGTGGTTCCGTTCTTGGCCTTCGGCCTAGTCGCGGCCGTCGCGGCAGCGCCACCGCAGGCGCCGCCCCAGAATCCGCCCGCTGGCGCGCCGGCGCAAGGCCCCGCGGGCCGCGGAGGGCGGGGCGCGGACACGCTGACGGTCTGGATGCCGCACACCGTGACGCCGGAAGTGGTCGACGCGGACATGAACGCGAAGATCCGCACCGAGGGCATGGCCCACTCGAAGATCATGTGGATCGAGCACAACCTCGCCGACGTCTACGGACCCCGCCCGATCGGATCGCCGAATCACAAGGCCGCTGCCGACTGGGCGGTGAAGACGATGACCAGTTTCGGCATGAAAAACGCGCACGAAGAGCCGTTCACGTGGAAGGGCGAAGGTTGGATGCCGGGACGCGCGAGCGGCTACATCACGTCGCCGGTGAAGGCGAACATCAAGTTCGAGGCCATCCCGTGGACTCCGTCGACCAACGGCACGGTCAGCGGCGAGGTCGCCCAAGTCCTGCCGCCCGACGCGCCGACCGACGCCGAACTGAGCACGTACCTGGCGAGCCTCGCGCCGAAGGTGAAGGGTGGCATCGTGATGGTCGGCGCCGGATCGGTAGTGCCGGTGAATTTCAACGAGGCGGAGAAGCGCATTCCGGACGATCAGGCGAAAGCCCGCTACCTGCCGCCGGACCCGAATGCCCCCGATCGCGGCGGGCGCGGCGGACGAGGGAACCGCGGGGGTCGAGGCGGCGGCGCGCCCGTGCCCGAGGGACACCTCAGCGCCCAGCAAGTGAATCAGCGGATCACGACATTCCTGCGCGACAACCCACCGGCGCTCCGGCTCACGCAGCAGGGCGGCGGCCGCATCCCCGGCGTCATCGTCGCGCAAAACGGCGCCGGGCAGACCTACGACCAGGCGTCACAGCTCAGCCCGGGTGTGATTCTCCGCAACGACGACTACGGACGCATCTCGCGCCTTCTGGCCGACGGCACGCCGGTCTCGGTCGAGTTCAACGTGCAGAACCAGTACTTCCCGGACGGATCGACGTCGTACGTCACGGTCGGCGAGATCCCGGGCACGGACAAGGCGGATGAAGTCGTCATGCTCGGCGGCCACCTGGATTCCTGGACGAGCGCCACCGGCGCCACGGACAACGCCATTGGCTGCGCCATCATGATGGAAGCGGCGCGCATCCTCGAGACGATCGGCGCCAAGCCGCATCGGACGATCCGCGTGGCCCTCTGGAGCGGCGAAGAAGAGGGCCTGCTGGGCTCGTTTGCCTACGTCAAGCAACATTTCGGATCCGCCGAGCAGCCGCTGCCCGAGTTCGCGAAGCTGGACGCGTACTGGAACATCGATGACGGCACCGGGAAGGTGCGGGGCGCCAGCATTTTCGGACCGCCGGACGCCGCGATTGTCCTCGCCCAATTCCTCAAGCCCTTCGAAGACTGGGGCGTGTACGGGGCGTCCGCCTCCTCGGCGCGCGTCGAGGGCGGCAGCGATAACGGCGCCTTTGCGGTGGCGGGCCTACCCGGCATCGGCGCCCAGCAGGACCCGATTGAATACAACAGCACCACCTGGCACACGGACCTCGACAATTACGAGCGCATTGTGCCCGATGACGTGATGAAGAACGCGGTCATCAGCGCGACGGTTGTCTATGCGATCGCGAACCGCGACAAGATGATGCCCCGCTTTCTCCACGAGGAGATGCCTGAGGTCCCTCCGGCGCGCGGCGGCGGTGCCGGACGAGGGGGCAACGCCGGCCCGGCGGCTGAGCCGCATGTCTTCGCCGCGGCGAAGGGCAAGACGCTGACCGTCACGACGCCCGGCCTCTCGCGCGGCGTCACGAACGCGACCATCACGCTCGACGCGCCGCCCGCGCACGGCAAGGTCGCGATCAAGCCCGACGGCAGCTTCATCTACACGCCGAACGGCGACTTCACCGGCATCGACACGTTCACGTTCAAGCTCGCGACGAGCGGCGCCGCGACCTTGAGCGGCACGGTGACCGTCGCGATCCGGTAACGCAGCGCGGCGTGAGCGAGGGCGGCGTCATTCAGCGGCCGGACGGTCCGGACGGTCTGCTCGGGGCCGCCTCGTCAGTCGCCACGTCAAATAGACGGCGATCGCGACCGACGCGAGGCGCGTCGTCGTCGCCGCATCGGCCGGCAGCCGCACGGGGCCGTGAACGACGGGGCCGTTCACGCCGAAGACTTCCCACGAGAGATTCATGAAGGTGTGGAGCCCAATCGCAGGCCACAGGCTGTCCCACCGGTACGCGACCCACGCGAAGAGCAGGCCGCCAAGCGCGGTGAGCCCCACCTGACCCATCACGGGCGTCATCGTCTGTGGCACTGACAGGCGCACGGTCTCGAAGTCGACGTTGGCGAGATGCGCCAACCCGAACAAGAGCGCGCTGACCGTCATCGCGCGGAGGGGGCGCAGCCCGCCGCGGCGGTACAGCTGCCGGAAGAGCAAGCCGCGAAAGAGCACCTCTTCGGCGAGCGGGCCCAGTAACACGGAGCCCACAATCGCCGACAGGAACAAGGGGCGCGCACCGACGATCGGCCACGCGATCAAGGTCGGCACGGCGGCCGCAACGCCCAACGCGTACCCGGTCAACGGATTCGACTGGAGCCCCAAGTCGGCGAGCGCGCCGCCCATCGATCGCTGCCACGCCAGCCCAACGACCAGCACGCTCGGCACGACCCAGATGAGGATCTTCAGCACGCCCTCAGCCCACTCCTGCGAGAGCAGGACCACATCGAGTTGCCCGATGATCCAGAACGCCGTGAAGAGCACGGCGACCGACAGCAGACAGATCGAGGCGGCGGCGCGGGGAGACATGTGATCGTTTAGACACCGCCGACGCTCGACGGGACCGGCCCCAAGACGCACGGGCCGGGCGACGTGGTCGATCGCCCGGCCCGTGTTCGGTCTCAATCTGCAATCGTCAATCGCGGATCTGCAATCCTCAATCCTCAATCTGCAATCAATCGTCAATCACAGATCGTCAATCTGCAATTCCGTTCACTGCCCTGCCGATGACAGATACAGCGCGTTGAAGAACAGCTTGAAGTCCGCGTGGGGCTGGGAACGGTTCGTGAGCTCGTTGCCGAAGAGGAACACGTGGCCCTTGCCGACATCAGCGCTGACGATCTCGATGGCCTTGTCCATGACCTTCTGGCCCCACGCCCAGCCGCTGCGGAGCGGCGTTTCGGTCGCATACCAGCCGACCGCGTGGGTCGGCGGCGCGCCCTGCGTCCCGCTCGTGTTCATGTCCCAGGTCACGTTGTTGTTGAAGAAGACGTCGACCGTGTCGCCGTAGCCAGCCGCGAGCGGGTTCTTCGAATCGAGCGCCAGCTCGAAGATCGAGCCCGGCGCGTAGAACTCGTTGCGCCCGCCCGTCTCGTGGCGCTTGAGCGGCAGGTTGAAGACGGAGACGGCGCTGTCTGCCTGGTTGCCGATCATGATCACGGTGCCGCCGTTCTCGACGAACTGCTTGAGCGCCGCTTCGCCCTGCGCGTCGACGCTGCCCTGGCGCTTCTGATAGAGCTCAGGCACAGGCTGGAAGGGCCGTGGCCGCGTGTCGCCCGGCGGCACGGCGGCTTCGCCCGCGCCCGCACCCCCGGCGCCGCGGCCGCCGCCGCCACCACCACCGCGCCCGCCCCCGCCGCCGCCGCCGACCGCGACGTTGTTGAAGACGAGGACGTCGAACTTCGCGTTGAGATTGCCGGCATTGATGTCCTGCGCGTAGATGTCGTTCACGCTGCCGCTGATCGCGCCATCGGTGTACGGGAACTCGAAGTTCTTGAAGATGAGCCGCGTCCAGCCGACGGGCATTCCGCCGCTTGCCGAGTCGACCAGACCGATCCGGAGCTTGTGGAGATGCGACATCGGTCCGGTCGGCGCCGTCGCCGCGGACTGGAAGGACACGCCAAGATCCGTCGCGGCCTTCTGCAGGATCGGCAGTGTCGTCCCTTTCGCCGCGACGTAGAACGTGCCGTTGCCGAGTGGCCCGGCCGCGAGCCAGGAGACGTCCTCCCCGGCGGCGAGCAATCGGTTGATCGCCACGAAGCTGTAGGTGTTCTCGTGGCTGAAGTAGTACCCCGCGGGAGCCGAGGCGGGCGTCTTGATCGAGCCGGCCGGCACCTTGGCGAGGCCTGTGATCTTCTCGAACGGCCCGTCGAAGGCGTCGAGCACGCGGTCGAACTTCACCCCCATCTGATCGGCCAGCGTCCAGCCGGCGTCGTCATACGGCGGGATCGGGTTACCGCTGTTGTCGAAGTCGTCTGGGTAGTCCTGCGGCTCGAACATATCGAGCACGTGCGGCCGGAAGGCCTGCGCCGTCTTAATCACGAGCGAGTTGGCGGGATAGGACTTGCCGTTCACGGTAAAGGCGCTCGTCGCTTTCATCACGGCGATACCGGACTTGAGGAGCGCGTTCACGAAATCGACGGCAGTGCCGAAGTCGGGCTGGTCGGCCGACATGACGTACCCGCGCGGGTCGCGCAGTTCTTTCGTCGTGAGCGCGGTATAGAGCGCCATGTCGCCCTCACCGCCGCCGCGGCCGCCGCCACCTCCTCCACCGCCAGCGCCCGCGCCGCGGCCGCCCGCGGCCGCCACGCGACCGTTGTTCGGGAGCGCCGACTGGCCGCCGGTGATCTGCGCGCAGGTCGCGGGGCTGTCCTTGTGCACCTCGGCGCAAATCCGTGCGGCCTTGTGTGGCGTGAAGGTCCAATGGTCCTCACTGCCCCACTTGATCTCATCGCGGCCCATCTCGTAAATGCGGAGCAGCAACTCCTCGCGGAACCGCGAGGCGTAGTCGATCACGGCCTTGTTGGCCGTCACGGAGTAGTCGATCGACTGGCGGTAGTGCCACACGGCCTGCGGCGTGATCGGAAACCAATCGCTCGAATCGCCGATCGCGAATCGCGTGGTGAACGGCACGCTGATCGGATCGGGCTCGCCGATCGTCTCCGTCAGGATGCCGATCTGATTGTGGAAATACGCGGTCGTGCGGAATCCGCCGTTCCACCACGTCGAGTAATTCTGGCCCTTGCGGTTCACCACGCCGGGCTTGCCCTCCTCGATCGCGCGCGTCGCGATCATCCCGCCGATGATGTCCATGTCGGCCGGAATCTCGGGATGGAAGTTGTAGTTGAACGGATCGCGGAAGGGAGGCGCGAACATCACCGAGCCCGTCGGACCGGCCTGGTGATGGTTGTACATGATCTGCGGGTACCACTCCCGGTACATCACCTTGCTGACGTTGGTCGTCTCCGGCAGGGCGTTCATGAACGAGTCGCGGTTGTCGTCGTGGCCCGCGTAGTGGTTCCAGAGCCTCGGCACATTCATGTTGCCGTGCTGCATGTACCAGTCGGACACGAGGTCCATGCCGTCCGGGTTCGCCGGTGTGCACAGGATAATCACGTCGTTCAGGAAGCGGTTGGTCTCCGGATCGGTACGCGACACGAGCTGCCACACCGTCTCGAGCAACTGCTGGGCGCCCAGCGTCTCGCTCGCGTGCAGCCCGCCGTCGATCCAGACGACGGCCTTCCCTTCGGCGGCGAGGGCCTTGGCCTGGTCTTCGGTCAGCCCCTCGGCGTTCGACAGGCGCGCCGAGATGTCGCGATAGTGATCAATCTTCGCGTAGTTCGCGGGCGCGGTGATGATCGCCATCAGCTGCGCCCGGTTCTCGGCGGTCTTTCCGATCTCGATGATGTGGATGCGGTTCGATTCCTTCTCGAGCGTGTGCCAGTAGGTGTCGAGCTGCTTGTAGTCGGCGAGGAAGTAGTCGTCGCCGACGTCATGCCCCCACTCTTGCTTGGGGCTGGTCAGACCGCCCGCGGCAGCCGTCTGGGGCGGCGCGGACACGGCGCCGGCAGGGCGGGTCTCGGCGCGCAGCAGGGCACCGCCGACCACGGCCGCCGACATCGCGGTGGCCGCCAAAATGGAGTATCGATAAGTGCGCATGAGTGACGTCTCCTCTAGGCGCGACAACGATAGCAGAATCGCGGAAACCGGGGGCGCTAGCTACTTTCCGGCGCAAAAATGATTTCCGCAGTCTGAGGAATACCCGTACAGCTCAAGCCCGCCGGGCACGGGACCGGCGGGCGGGTGTGGATCCGAACGGACGGGGCGTGCGTCAGGTCTTGGCGGACCGTGCGAGCACTTGGCCGATGTTGATGAGATTGTCGGCGATGACGGCGAGCCCGACCCAGCGTTTCATGCCGTCGTCACCTTTATACCGACTCCGCCGTAATCCGTGTCGGCGCTTGATCACACTGATGCGGCCTTCACAGCCCGTCCGCCAGCGTTGCCCCGCCTTGAACCAGCGTTTCTTCTGTTCGCGTTTGCGGTCCGGGCTCTTCGTCGAGCGATTCGGAATACAGACGCGGGTCACGCCCTTCGTGTGCGCCGCGTCTTCATTCGTGCCCGAGTAGAAGGCCGCATCCGCGGTGACGAGACGCGGCACGCGGCCACACGCTGCGGCATGCACATCGATGGCGGGGAGCAACAGATCGACATCACTCGGCCGCTGGTCGTAGACCTCATAGTGAATGATGATCTGCTGCTCGGCTTCTTGCAGCTTCACGAGCTTGCCAAACTCATTCGGTTTGCCCGCCTTCCCCTTGCGGATGATTTCCGTCGTGGGCTCAAACACGCTGAAGAGCTTTTCTTTGACGTGCGTATCGCCGCGGAAGATGCGCGCGCGGGCCTGTCGCAGCACCTGTTGGACGCGCGGCACGAACGTGGTGAGGGTCTGACGCAGGCCGAGGAGTGCCGCTTGGCCGATCGGATCGGCCGCCCGCTTCACCCCGGTGCGAATCTCGTCCGCAAAGCGCGTCGCTTGGCCCACCACGCGACTGGTGACGTCGAAGAGGCGCGCGTATGCGCGGGTCAACCGCTCCCGGGGGGTCCCCTTGGCGCGGACAATGCGGCCGATCTCGATCAGGCGCCGCTTGACGCTCCGGCTCCGGTCCCGGAGGACGGTCCCCGCCGCGCCCACCATCGCCGTCACTTGGTGCATCGTGCGCGTCAGGACGCGGACGCCGTCCCCCAACAGACTACTGTCCGTGGGGTAGTGGATGTCTGTTTCGGTGACGGTCGTATCCACGCGCATCCGGCGCCCCTCGACGACCTTCGCCTCCCGCGCGATCGCGACCACTCGCGCGTGCAGCTCCGCGACGACGGCCGGGCCGACGACCGGCCCCCATTTCCCCATCGTCTTGGCATCGGGCACCTTGCCACCCCCGACACGCGTGAACTGGCGATACACCAGGTTCGTGCGGACCTCGCGCTCGACGACCGCATAACTCCAGTTGCGCAGATGCTTCAGGAGGAGCAGGCGGAGCACGACCTCGGCGGGCGTGCCGGTTCGGCCCCGGCGCGCACTCTGCGGTCGGCGGCGGCGGAGCGCCTGGTGCACCGTCTGGACCAAGGTGTCATCCTCGAGGAGCCGATCGACTTCCCGCATCCACGGCTCCTGGAGATCGCCGACGGCTTCGGCGATGAACGGATCGCCGAAATGCCGCTGCCGGCGGCGGGCGTCAATCATCGGATCGCCGCCGTCGGCGCGTCGCGGCCGGCCGCTCGTGGCGCCAGCGCGCCTCCAACGCCGCCCGATTCATCGCGGCGATCGCCGCCGCGGCCTCCCCAAACTGGATCCCCGCGGTGTGCGCCGCCTCGACGGCCGCGGCGTGTTCGGGGGGCACGTAGACCGATCGCCCAACGCCGGCCTCGCGATATTTGAGATAGAGATGGGGGCCATGCTTGGCCGCCGGATCGGTGGCGCAGGCACAGCTGGCCTTGCCACAGCGGCGAGTGGTGAGCGACAACCCGCCCTGGACCATCGTCCCCGCCGTCTGGACCAACGTCCGGATCAGGGCGCGCGGGGCGGGGCGTCGCTTACCCATTACAGGGCGTAAGACTAGTACACCCCGTCGGGCCGTGTCAACCGCCGAGCCGGTGCGCGCCAGCCAGCGACTCCGTCCGGCGGTGCACCTATTCGCTCGGCCGGTGTCCCGTCGTCAACAACTTACGCGTCGACTTTTGCGCCGGAAAGTAGCTA